>Ga0153915_10002970_pt1 | contig 15504 bp, 11 predicted proteins | sample Opewatmetagenome_2_FD_107003 | JGI IMG/M metagenome (GOLD analysis project Ga0153915, IMG submission 107003) | Freshwater wetland microbial communities from Ohio, USA - Open water 3 Core 3 Depth 3 metaG | ecosystem: Environmental > Aquatic > Freshwater > Wetlands | place: USA: Ohio, Lake Erie...
AGAGTGGACCTTGTCGGCGATAAAAAGGGCCACGCTCTCGGGGAGGGCGACGCCTTCAACCTGGGCCTTCTTCTTGAGAATAGCGATGCGGGTTTCGATATCGGGCGGCTTGAGGTCGGCGATCAGCCCCCATTCGAATCGCGAGCGGAAGCGCTCCTCGAGCTGTGGAATTTCCTTGGGCGGGCAGTCGCTGGAGATGACGATCTGTTTCTGGTTTTCGTAGAGATGGTTGAAGGTGTGGAAGAACTCCTCCTTGGTCCGCTCCCGGCCGGAGAGATAATGAATGTCGTCCATGAGGAGAAGGTCGATGCTGCGGTACTTCTGCCGGAACTCGAGGATCTTGCCGTATTGAATATGGTTGATCAACTCGTTCATGAATTTTTCGGTCGTGACGTAGAGGATCTTGAGGCGCTGCTGTTTGGCCAGGGCGGAATGGCCGATGGCATTCATCAGATGGGTCTTGCCGAGTCCGGCGCCGCCGTATATGTAGAGCGGGTTGTACGACTTGGCGGGGTTCTTGGCCACCGCCAGCGCGGCGGCGTGGGCGAACTGGTTGCAGCCGCCGACAACGAACGTCTCAAAGCTGTAATTGGGGTTGAGGTTGGGGCTGAGGAGAGGGCCGTGCTGGGTGCGCCTTTCTTCAGGAGAGCGCCGCATGAAGGGGCCGGGAGTCTCGTCGAAAATATACTTGATCTCGTAAGGCTTGCCGAACAGGGCCTGAGCCGTCTCGCCGATCAGCTCGGAATAATGGAAGGAGAGCCAGTCGCGGAAGTAGGAATTGGGGACTTTGATGTAGAGAATGTCTTTCTCTTGGCCGATATAGAGGGTCGGCTCAAACCAGGTCTCGTAGCTGTTCTGGTCGACCCTTTTTTTTACGCCCTGGAGGATATCCTGCCAAGCGTTAAGTTTTTCTTTATCTTGCATGACGGCCTTTTAAATTTCCACAGAAAAATCCACAACTGTGGAAAACCTTGCAGCTTTGCTGAAACGGCGTCCGCGAAGGCGAGGGGAATCATAGCATTCCGAAAAACTGATTTCAAGAGGGTTCTTGAAAGAGGCAAGAGTCTGGGTAATGTGTCAGAAGTCCAGGCCGATCCAGAACTTGGTCTTGAAGCCGCCGAAGCTTTGGATCGAGAAAGGGTTGGCGAAGTCCGGCCAGCCCAGCTGCTTGACCCATTCGATATGGATGGGGAGGCCCAGGAAGAAGAGCTGGATCCCCCACCCGTAGGACCCGATGGCATCGAGGACGACCGCCGGTTCAAACGGCGCGGGGTAAAGGGAGAACTCCGCCGGATAATCGTAGAACTTGGAGCGGGTGAGGTCGAAAAAGAAGACGGCGCGGATGGGTCCGATGGTGCCGATGATGGTGGAAGCGATGTTGATCAGAGGGAGGCGCAGCTCGGCGTTGCCGAACCAGCCCTCGGTGCAGGCGATGTTGTAGAAATAGGCGGACCGGACTTGGTTATTCCCTCCGTAGTAGGAGATATAAGGGTCCCGGCCCCGGCTGGCCCAGCCTTCGAAACGAAGAGCCAGGAGGGCGTCGCTTCCTAGGTAGAGATACTTGCGGAGGTCGGCCCGCACCGTCGTGTTGCTGAAGAAGCCTGCGGCGACCGGAATGGCTTGGGCCAGGTAAAAGCGGAAGGTGTGGCCGGCGCGCGGTCCGTAATAAGGGCTGAAATGGGTCGTTTCGCCGACGAGGGCGAGAGAGGCGGAAAGAACATTGCCGTTCCAGAAATAGCTGTAGCTCCCCGGGCCGACGCCTTGCTGGAAGAGATCGTAGGGGTCGAGGAAACTCTCCTCGTAGCGGAAGAACCCGAAGTTGCCCTCCAGCCGGTAATACCGGTCGAGCGGATAATAGGCGTCTATATTGACGCTTGTGATCTTGCGGTAGGCGATGGCATCCTGGTAGGTGAGGCGATTATAGAGAAGCGGGTCGATATAGGCATAAGGAGGGTAATAGAACATCGTGAACTGGTAGAAGGTCGGCATGAACTGGAGCCGGCGTTTCTGGTTGAGATAAGACAGATAGTAGGACGTCATTCCCCGGGCCTGATAGAGCATCACCAGGAAATTGTGATCGCCCAGGAGGTCACCAAAAGAGAGGGCGGCGCCGCCGTAGATCGAGCCGTCAGAGGAGACGAGGATATCGATCGGCGGCCGCCCGGCGACATAAAGCTCATTCAAGCCAGGGTAAGGCTCGATCTTCTCCTTATCGATGTCCAAGGTGAGGGCCGGCTTGAACCGACGCAGCGGCTCAGCGCTCCCGAGTTGGGCGAAGGTGAACCGGTCCTCGACCGTACCCTCGAGCCTGGCCGAGAAGATCTGATAGGAGCCTTTATTGAAGGATGAGAAGAAGAGCTTTCCGGGATCGGCCGGATGGGCCGAGGGGAAAAAGTTTCCGGTCCAGACATCCGTATACCGCTTGACCTCTCCTTTGGTGAGGTCAACGGAATAGATGTTGAAGGCTTCCCGGACGTCGCCGACATAATAGACCAGGTGCGAGTCGGCGGAAAAGGATGGACAGGTGGTGTTCCCCGGTCCGAAAGTCAGCTGGGTCTTTTGGCTGAGGTCGGCGAGCGGGGAGAGAAAGAGCTTGTCGGTATCGTCCAAGCGGATCGAATAGACGATAGAAAGGCCGTCGGGAGAGACGGCTGGCGCTTTCTCGAAATAATCGTCCCGGGTCAGGTTGACGGTCACTCCGCTTTCGAGGTCGAGCTTGAAGATGTCGTGCGTCCCCTTGATGAAGGCGGTGAACAGGACCGACCGGCCGTCCGGGAAAAAACGGGGCGCGGATGGCCGGTCATAATCGATTTGATATTTCCTGGTGATGACACCGCGGACAGGGTCGACGAGATAAAGGGAATATCTCCGGCCGTCCCGGGCGATAAAGGCGATGGCGTCCCCGTCGGGCGACCAGGCAATATCGCTCCCGAGAGAGGGGTCGTACTCGTAGATGATATATTCGTACTTCGTGGTAAAACCCGGAGTGATGTTCTTGACGATCGAGCCGTCTTCGACCGAGACCAGGACGAGGTCGACGTCGAAATCGGAGACGTTGTAAGTCAGCGCCGCGACCAGGTCTCCGGAGGGCGAGACGGCGTGGGAGAACGTGAAGTAATAAGGGTTGAGCGGGAACTTGGGGCCGAGGGCGATGCTGTAGTCGGCCGGATTCTCGCGCAGGAGGTATTTCCTGTTCTTCTCCCGGAGGTATTTCTGGAACTCTTGGTTGAAATCCAGGGTCTTGATATTGAAGGCCCGCTTGACGGGAGCGATCTTCCTGATGAGGGGCGAGCCTTTGATCGACTGCCAGAGGTCCTGGACCGCGTTCCTGCCGAAGCGGACCTCGATGAAATCATAGATGGCGTGGCCGAAGTCGTAGGAGGGGTCGCGCGGCATGGGAAAACGGCTTTCGAGGTCCCCGGATTCTGCCATATCGGGAAGGCGATCGTTCAGCACGGCGTCCCGCACGATCATCGTCGACCAGGAGGACCAATCCTGGGTGGCGTACTCGGACAGCCCTTCGAACAGCCAGAGTGGCGGAACATTCAGCGCAATGAGGGACGCGGTCTGGCTTCCCCAGAGGATATCGAACTCGAAGATATGGGCCAACTCGTGCTCGATGAGGCGCTGGAGCTCGTCGAGGGGCATATCGCCATGGATACCGATCCGGTGGAGGAGGGGCTCGCTCACCCCGAGCACGCCTTCGGAGATGTCAAACACGTTGGAGAGCTCGAAATCCGTGAAGGTGGTGTAGTAGATGAGCGGCACGGGGTCGGAGAGCTGGTGCTTAAGGATCTCGCTCAGCTTCTGGTAGGCGCTCTCGGACAGCTCGGCGACGTTCTTAAGGGCCTGCGGCTCATCGGCGTAGAAATGGATGCGAAAGTGCTCGGTCGGATAGGTCTTCCAGCGGAAGGTTTCGTAGATGACTTTGTTCTTTCCGTAATAAGGGTAGAACATGAACTCCTGGGCGGCGGCCGCCGCAGAGATGAGGAATAACATCAGCGCAAGCCTGGCCGCTGAGCGGGAAGGAAACGTCATCGGGGCTTCCTCATTTGAGAAGAAGGTACCTTTCCTGAATTCTCTCTTCACTCAACAGCGGACGGAAGAGCTTCGTCTTAACCCTTTGGGCGAGTTCATAGAAGGCGAAGTCGGCCCGCTGCTTGGTGCTCGAATAGGCCTTGGTCTCCTTGAAATCCCTGTCCAGTATGGCCTCCCCGCTGTCGGCCCGGATCAGGTAGAGATGCAGGCTGAGCGAAAAGACGGTGCGCTCGGCGATCCCCCTCTGCCGCAGCAGCGGGTCGTCCCGGTCGGCCTTGGAGGTGTCGAGGATGGTCTTGCGGATTTCCCTGGTCAGCTCCGCCTTGCCGGTGACATAGAGCACGCGGGTGGACCCGGGCGCCAGGGACTTCCAGAAATCCGGCTTCCGGAAGAGCTCGTCGCCTTCCAGTGCGACCGGCTGAGAAGTGACCTTAAAATGCAGCTTCCTTTCGAACTCCGGTCCGAAGTACTCGGACAATTCTTTGTTCAAGTCGAGGCCCGCGTTCTCCTTGCCGACAAGAAAGCCGCTGAAGACCGCCTGTTCGAACTGTTCGAGATGGAGGGGCGAATAAGCGGGAATCTCCACCCGGATCTTGCGGTACCTGTCCCCGCCGCCGCAGGCCGCGAACAGGCACAGCGCAACCAAGAAGACCGGGCTACTTCTTCTCATCTTTTGGGGCCTTGCCTTTCTGGCCTGGCTCTCCCGGCGCGAGGTTATCCTTGAAGTTCTTGAAGTTGAGCTTGACCCAGGGGTTATCGGGGGCCAGCTTCAGTGCGGTCTCGTATTCTTTCCGGGCATCTTCCCAGAGTCTCTTTTTTTCATAGGCCACGGCGAGGTTGTTGTGGGCGGCGACCGATTGCGGGTCCTGGACGAGGACCTTTTGCCACCTGAAAACGGCTTCGTCCCAAAGTTCCTTGTCCGCCGCCCAGACGCCGAACCCGACCTGGTCCGCGAGGCGCGGCCCGGCACAGCCGAAAACAAGGGACAACCCCACAAAGGCCAGGGCGATTCCCGCCGCAGAGGTCTTGGACATGCTGCCTTTTTTGAAGGTACCTTTTTTCCGGGCCTCCGTCAAGCGCATGCCAGGATAGGCAAATCCGCCTATACCCCCTCGCCTTTGCAAAAAGAGGTTCTCTGTAGATATAATGGCGGGCGGAGGACGAAAGGAGGTTCCATGGGGATCTGGCTCGAAGGCAAGCCTCTGGCCGAGAAGATCAAGGAAGACGTCAGGCGGCAAGCTGCCCATTTTCAACAGACGATGGGCAAGGTCCCTGGACTGACCGCCGTCCTCGTGGGGGAAAACCCGGCTTCCCAGGTCTATGTCCGCTCCAAGGAGAGGGCCTGCAAGGCGCTTGGCTTGTTCTCCGAAATCCTTGCCCTTCCTGGCGACATCAGCCAAGCCTTCCTCGAGGAGAAGATCGACGAGCTCAACGGCCGCAACGAGATTGACGGCATCCTGGTCCAGCTCCCCCTGCCTCCGCAAATCGATTCTTATGCCATCATCTGCAGGCTGTCACCCGACAAGGACGTGGACGGGCTCCATCCCTTCAGCTTGGGCACGATCTTGGCCAACAAGACCGGTTTCCGTCCCTGCACTCCACTGGGTGTCGTTGCGCTGCTCAAAGAGCATCGGATTCCTATCGAGGGAAGAGACGCGGTGGTCATCGGCCGCAGCCTCCTCGTCGGGAAGTCGCTGGCGGCTATGCTGACCAACGAGAACGGCACCGTCACCACCTGCCACTCCAAGACCAAAGACCTGAGCCAGGTCTGCAGCCGGGCGGATATCCTGGTTGCGGCCATGGGCAGAGAGGTCTTTGTCAAGCCGGAGTTCGTCAAGCCGGGAGCGACGGTCATCGACGTGGGGATAAACTCGGTGAGCGATCCGGCCCGGGTGAAGGCGTATTTCGGAGAGGACGAGAAAAGGCAAAAGGACCTTCAGTCCAAGGGTTATACCCTGGTTGGCGACGTCCACCCCGCAGCCATCGAGCGGGCCGGGGCGATGACTCCGGTGCCGGGAGGGATCGGGCCTCTGACCATCGCCATGCTGATGCAGAATACCCTCGATGCCTTCAAGCGGCGCCGGGGCATTACGGCTCCGCCGTGATCGTTGCCGTCCGGCGTTCCGGCAAGTGGAAGGGTCTTAGGCGAGGACGCACGGGGACGCGCCGTGACAGGACCCCGCACACGGGTTTGACCCCGGTTTGTCTTTATGGTATAAATCATCGCTTCATCACACAAGAGAGTAAGGACGATGCCGAAAGTTTGCCATGTTTGCGGAAAAGGCCCGGCCTTCGGGCACAGCGTTAGCCATTCCCACAAAGCCTCACCCAAGAAGTGGAAGCCGAACCTCCAGCAGGTCAAGGCCCAGACCGCGGCGGGGGTTCGGAAGATCTGGGTATGCACTCGCTGCCTGCGCTCCGGCAAAGTGGCCAAAGCCGCTTGACCGCCGGCTCAGGCTTTCTCGACGCTGATAATCCCTTTGATCCCTGAGATCTTCTTGGTAATGGTCTCGAGATGCTTGATATCCCTGATCAGGAGGCTCAGCTTGATCTCGGCCCTCTTGCCGGGTTGAGTGAGGACTTCGGCCTTGGTGATGTTCCCCCCGAGCGCGGCGATCCCGGTGGCGACCTTGCCCAGGATGCCAGGAGCATCTTCGGCGATGATCAGCATCCGGCTTCCGTAGGGCCCTGCCGAAGCGGAGTCCCAGGAGACCTCCACCATCCTTTCATTGCTCAGGACCTCTTTGCTGACAAGCGGGCAGCGGGTCGCGTGGATGGTGATGCCACGGCCTGACGTCATGTAGCCGACGATCGGCTCGCCTTTGATCGGAGCGCAGCAACGGGCCAAATGATAGGCCTCCCCGGCAGCCCGGCCGACGGCGATGCCGGCGTCAGTCCGGCCGCTGACCTTGTCCACGAATTTTCTGAACAGCCGCTCCTTCCGCTCCCTGGGCTCTGTTTCCGGGCTGAGCTTGGCCATGAATTTCTTGTTGACCACGACCCGGCCCAGCCCGACGAGGGAGAAGAAATCCTCCAAGTTCTTGATCTTGAAAGGCAGGACCTCGGCCAGCCGGCGGAGGAGATTTTCCTCTTTGAGGAGCCCGGCGGGGAGCGCGAAGCGCCGGGATTGCCGCTCCCAGATCTTCCGGCCCAAGGCTCCGCTCCTGAACTTCTCCTGCTGGTTGAGCCAATGCTTGATCTGGTGGCGGGCTCCCGAGGTAAAGACCATGTTCAGCCAGCTGCGCCGGGGCGCTCTTTCGGGAGAAGTGATGACCTCGACGATATCGCCGGTCTTGACGATCGCTTTGAGAGGTACGACGCGGCCGTTTATGATCGCGCCGGCGGCATGAAGCCCGATCTCGGAGTGGACCTTGAAGGCAAAGTCAAGCACCGAGCCGCCGAGGGGGAGCGTGATGACTTTGCCCTTCGGGGTGAAGGCATAGACTTCCTCTGGGATCAGGTCGGTCTTGAGATTCTTCAGGAACTCGCGCGGGCTCTTCTGCTCTTTGTAGAGGTCGACCATCTCCCGGAGCCATTCCAGCCGTTTGTCCTCGCGGACCAGGCTCGACGCGTCCTGTTCCTTATATTTCCAATGGGCCGCGATCCCGTTCTCCGCCAGGTTGTGCATGTCCTGGGTTCGGATCTGGATCTCGAAGGTCTGCTTGTCATCGGTGAGGATGGTCGTATGCAGGGCTTGGTAGAGGTTGGGCTTCGGCATGGCGATGAAATCGCGGAACCGCTGCGGCAGGGGCGGCCATTTTTGGTGGATGATCCCCAGGGCGGCATAGCAGTTTTTGATCGTATCGGTGATGATCCGGAGCGCCTTGAAATCGAAAACCTGGTCGAAGTCGATCTCCCGGCGTCTCATTTTGTCGTAGATGCTGTAGTGGCGTTTGATCCGGGATTGGATCTCTACCGGGATGCCGTTGTCTTTCATCAGTTGTTCCAGGACGTCCTTGAACCGGGCGAGCTCGTCCTCTGCCTTCTGGCGCTGCGGAGCCACAAGCGAGGCGATGCGGAAATAGGCGTCCGGATTGACGTAGCGGAATGAGAGATCCTCAAGCTCGGCCTTGATCCGGCCCATCCCCAGGCGGTTGGCGATCGGGGCATAGATGTCCAGAGTCTCTTTGGCAACCTGTTTTTGCTTTTCTTCGGGAAGGAACTTGAGGGTTTTCAAGTTGTGGATGCGGTCGGCCAGCTTGATGAAGATGACCCTGAGGTCATTGATCATCGTCAGGATGATCTTGCGTATCGTCTCCGCCTGGCGGACCTCCGGGGAGGATTCCTGGACCCGGCTCATCTTGGTGACCCCCTCCACCAGATCGGCCACCTCCTGGCCGAAGTTGTCCCGGAGGTCGGCGGCGGTAACGTCGGTGTCTTCCAGGACGTCATGGAGGAGGCCGGCGATGAGGGTGGTGTCGTCCAGCCTCAAGTCGGCCAGCATGTTGGCCACTTCCAGGGGGTGGCTGAGATAGGGCTCCCCGGAGCGCCGCGTCTGCCCCTTGTGCGCTCTGGCCGCAAAGACGTAGGCCTTCTTGAGCTGGTTGACCTCTTTCTCGCTGTAAGAGGCGGAGACCTTGTCCAGGATGTCGTCAAACCGGATCATGGGCTTGGCGTCTCTCCCTGTCCAGGATCCAAGCGGCGGCCTGGAGGATATTCTCGGCCACGTGGGCCGGCTCGATCCCCCGTTCCCGGAGTACCGCAAGCGACTCCCGGCCGGAGCCCGTAAGGACGAGCACCGGGACCGCCCGGATGTTCATCCCGAAAATCACGTCTTCGGTCTTGTCTCCCACCATGTAGGACCTGCCGAGGTCGAGCCCGAGCTCGGCTTCCGCCCGCAAAGCCAGGCCGGTCTTCGGTTTACGGCAGTCGCAATCCTCGCCGTATCGGGGGTCAGTGGCCAGGGCATAATGGGGGCAGAAGTAAATGGCATCGAGACGGGCACCCTGGCTGGCGAACGAGGAACTCAGGCGGGCGTGGATCTCGTCCAGGGCGTCCTCGGTCAGCAACCCCCGTCCGACCGCCGATTGGTTCGTGACGACCACGGTCAGCAATCCAGCGCGGTTGAGCTTTCTTACCGCCTCGAAGCTTTCCGGGTAAATGGCGATCTCCTCGTACCGGGACGGGTAGGCTGAATCGACGCTCAGCGTACCGTCACGGTCCAGGAAAACGGCCCTTTTCTTCATCTCCACAGGGCCTCGCCCGCCAGGTAGACTTCTTCCGGTTCGATCAGGTTCAGGCAACGGTGGTCATAGGGGCACTTGCGGTAAGAGCAGGGCCAGCAGGGTACATCCTTCTTGAAAACAGCCGCGGGTTGTTCAAAGGGGCCGGTTATCGCTGGGTCGGTAGGACCGAAGATCCCCACGACCGGAACATGGAGGGCGTTGGCCAGATGCATCGGGCCGGAATCATTGGAGACGAAGAGACGAGCCAAGCTGATCAGGCCCTTGAGCTCGGGCAAGGTCGTCTTTCCAGTCAGGACAAACGGCTTTTTGGCCAGAGAAGCGGAGATCTTGGCGGCGATGTCGGATTCCGCGGCCGAGCCGATGACGACGACCGCGGCGCCTTTTCTCTCCTGGAACAGCGCAGCGAGCGTCGCGAACCGGGAGGCCGGCCATCTTTTCGCCGGGCCATAGCCGGCGCCCGGGCTGAGAACGAGGAGGGGCTGCCGCAGATCCACCCCCAGCCCTTCGAGATAACGCCGCGCCCGGTCCCTTTCTTCCTCTGTCACTGGCAGCCGCAGAGCGGGTGGACCAGCCTTAAGGCCGAGCCCCGCGACTAGGTCAAGATAATAGTGGACCTGATGGCGGGGGGAATCACGCTTGGTCTTGCGGACGCCCTTGGTCAGGAGGAGCGCTCGGCCGTCGCTCGCATAGCCCCATCTCTGGGGGATGGCGGCCAGGAAGAAAAGAAGCGCCGAACCGAAGGAGTTGGTCAGCAATATCCCGACATCGAATCTCTCCGCCTTGAGCCTGCGAGATGCTGCCCGGACAGTTTGGATATCGTCGGCGGGAGAAAGGGAAACGATGCCCGCGATCCTCCCGTCGGAGCTGAAGAGGTCTTTGACCCTCTCGGCGGCGCCCAGCCACAGCTCGGCCTGGGGAAAGTTGGCGGCGATGCTTTCGATCGCCGGCCCGGCAAGGACGGAATCGCCTACCCAATTGGGCACGCGGATGAGGATTTTCATTGTCACCATTTTATTCTTTGGCCGAGCGAGATGTCAAAACAGGCTCAAGGCAGTGGCATCGAAACCACGCCCCTTCACTCCTCATACGGGTTTCTCCGCCGCCGCCCCTCGCCTTATCAATAATAATCGGGTGGGCCCCACGTGGAGCTTCTTTTTTCCCTCCTCCCCTCGTGGGAGGAGGCAGGGAGGAGGGGGGAAAGGCTTAGTCCTTCGTGGCGGAGGAGGGGTTCTTGTCGCTCTTGGGTTTTGAGTCGGAGGGGCTCGCCGGAGTGCAGGGCTCTTTGGCTGGGGCTTTGTCCTTTGCCTTGGATTCTTCCTGGGGCGATGATTTTTTAGCGTAGTCGGTGATGTACCAGCCGCTTCCCTTGAACTGGATGGCGGAGGACGAGATCAGCTTTTTAAGCGCGCCGCCGCATTTCTTGCACTTGCTGAGGCGAGGGGCGGTGACCTTTTGTACGACCTCAGTGCGGCACCCGCATTGGGTGCATTCGTATTCATAGATAGGCATGTCAACTCTTCTTTAAAAAGGAATATTCATTATAGCAGAGCGGAGCGGGAATTCAATATTTCCCCGCGCTCTATGACGTCGAGTGTGGTAACCACGGGAGGGCGGGCACTTGCCATCTTTAATTATCCCCCCTTTGAAAAAGGCGGTTTTATCTTCCCTCTTTGCTAAAGAGGGGAACCCAGGCTATTTCGAAATGGCCCCCAAGCGCTTCTTGGCGTCCTCGACCTCGGGCCGGCCGGGGTCGGCGTTTTTCCAAAGATCGAGGAATTTCCTGAATCGTTCGGCGGCCTCGGCCTTTTTCTCCTGCTGTTCGCTGATTTCCCCGAGATGGTAATAGGCCTTGGCATAGACGTCGCCATAACTCAACCTGCCGATCCCCAAAGAAATGATTTTTTCATACTCCTGGCGTGCGCTGCTCAGATCACCGAGCTGATAAAAGGCCGTTCCCATGGCGTCGGCGAACAGGAGATGTTCTTCGGCATCTGCGTTCATTAGCGGTAATCCCAGCTTGAACAACTCAACGGCCTTGGCATAATTCCTTTTTTCCAGCTCAATCATCCCCGTCAGATAGTGGTAGTACCAGATGAGCTTCTTGTTCGGCGCCTTGTCGACCGCCGCCTTCAGCCTCGCGGCGACATTCTGAGCCTCAACGATAGAATTCATGTCCAGATACGTAAGCCCCTGATTGAGCAGGATATCTCTTTGATCCCCGAAGCTTTCTTCCGCGACCGCGCTGGCCCAGGCCTTATCCAGTTCCTGCAGGGCCGCTTCCGGATGGCCCGAAATTCGCTCCGGATAGGACAAGCCAATTTGCGTCAGCCTAACCCAGCGGGTTTGGCCGAGCTTTTCCGCCAGTTCGATGACTAGTTGAGCTTGCTTTTTCGCTTCTGCGAACTTACCTTGGAGAATGCACAACCCTGTGAGCCTTATCAAACCCCAGGCCCGGCCCTCGGGCTCCTTTCTCTGCAGGAGCTTTTTATATTCTTCTTCGGCGCCAATCAGATTGTCCATATAAAGAAATAGATCTCCCCTCGCCCGAATACCCTGCCAGTCGCCGCGACCCAGCAGGGCCGCCTTGTCCAACTCGGCAAGAGCAAGATCATACTTCCTGAGTATGCGGTATGTATAGGCCAGGCTGCCGTGCATGGCGGCGCTGTCTCCGATATTCTTGAGATAGGATTCCTTGACTTCGATGGACTTGTCATAGGCGCCGATGTCTTCATAAGTCCCGGCCAGGTTCGTATAAACGACAACATCCTCGGTTCCGGCCTGTACGCAAGCTTTATACCTCTCGATGGCTTTTTCCGTTTCTCCCATCCGGCTGTAGGCGATAGCCAACATGTTGCCGCCCGAAATGTCATCGGGATACAGGGCCACCAATTTTTCCTCGGCTTCGATGGCTTTGTCGTAGGTCTTTTCCGACTCCACGTAATAATGACCTTGGATATTGTATTTCTCCCTGTCAGTGAGCCTGTCGCTCAGTGCCAGGGCCTTTTCCGCATACTTTTTCTGTTCGACAAAATAACCCAGGTTTCCGTAAGACCAGGACATGGCCAGATAAGCGGAGGCAAATCCCGGGTCGACGGCCACCGCCTTTTCCATGGATTCGATGACCTGGCGGTATTCTCCCTTGACGTCGTGCCGAATTCCCTCGACGTAGTATTTATATGCCTCGGGCGAGCTCGTGGTGACGATTCCCACATCCTTATCAATGTCGGAGGCAATATCCTGAGGCGAAAGCTTGAAATTCGCCTTGATCCGGCGGGTCAGATCATCCACCATGGAGAAGATGCTCGCCTCCCCTCTTCCGGCCACCGACTCCGACCCGACGAGCTCTCCCGAACCGGCCTCCTGGAGCGTGACGTTGATCCGGAACTCGTCTCCGGCCCTGGCGTAGGCTCCCTGAAGGATATGGTTGACCTGGCCCTCGGCGGCCACACGGCGGAGGACATCCGCGGAGTAAGTCTGGCTGTTCTCTTGACCGAGCCGGGTGAGGATCTGGAAAAGCTTGTCCTCGCTCAGGACCCGGATGTACTTCGACTGGGTGAGGTCAGTGACGAGCAGGTTGGCCAGCATGGTCCGCCAGTGATCGAGGCCGGCATCGCCCGTGTTGTTCTTGAAATACATGACGGCAACGGAAGGTTTGTCCGTTGGAATCGGAGCCGCCTTCCTTTTCGGGATGACCCGCCAGAGAACGAGGGAGACAACGGCGAGAGCGACCAGGGCGATCGCGGGAACGACGAGCTTTTTCACCCCCACCGTCAGGGTGATCTCCCTTGAAGTGAGAGCCTTTTTCTTAGGAATGACCCTGGCTGCGGTCGGCATGCCTTCCTCAATCCGGCGCAGCTCGGCGCGCAGTTCCCCCGCGCTCTGATAACGCTTGCCCTTCTCCTTTTCCAGGCATTTCAGGATCACCCGGTTGAGGTCCTCGGGAATCTGGGCATTTAGCTCTTTCGGCGGCTTGGGGACCTCGCTCTTGTGTTTCACGCCGACGGTGAAGGGTGTGTCGCCTTCGAACGGCACGCGGCCGGCCAGCATCTCGTAAAGGATGACACCAAGAGAGTAGATATCCGAGCGGGCGTCGACCTCCTTGCCCTCGACCTGCTCCGGGGACATGTATTCGGGAGTCCCGATCATCACTCCGGCGCCCGTGATGCCCTTCGCTTTAAGCGAGCGGGCGATCCCGAAATCCATGATCCGGGCTTGCCCGTCCCGGTCGACCATGATGTTCCCGGGCTTGAGGTCCCGGTGGATGATGCCCAGCGCGTGGGCCTCCTCGAGCCCGTCGCAGACCTGCCCGCCGATGGACAGCGCCGTTTCGACCGCCAGCCGTCCCGACTGCCGGATCAGGCCCTTCAGGTCCTGGCCCGAGACGTACTCCATGGTGATGTAATATGTGCCCTCGCTCGTGTTCAGGTCGAACATCTGGCAGACGTTCTTGTGGCGGATCTTGCGGGCGAGTTTGAGCTCGTTGCGGAAGCGCTCGATCGTCTCCCTGTCGAGGGCGACCTCCGGCTTGATGAGCTTCAGGGCGACCTTTTCGTTCACTTCGGTGTCGAGAGCCTTGTAAACGCGCCCCATTCCCCCCTTCCCCAGCTCTTCGATAATCTGGTACTTCCCGGCGAAGGTCGATCCGGTGGTTAGCTCTTCGCGCGGCGCGCGGAGGGTTTCGGTTTGGGCGACGGGGATTTTAGCGGATGGCTTGAGCGGAGCGGCGCAATGCCCGCAGTAGATCGTGTCCCCTGGATTTTCTGTCCCGCACTGAGGGCATCTGTTGGACATGCCGCCTCCCCAATCCAGCTCGATGTCGAAAGAATATCAACTCCCGGACGCTGAGTCAAACGAAACAGCAGCCGGTGATTTCAGGACAATCCCGGCGGATCGGAATTATTTTCGGGCCGGGCGAGTCATTTTTGCCCCCGGACTTTCAGGTGCGGTCCGGGAGGGATTTCCGGGCAGGAGGCGGTTTCGCAGGCCGGATCCTCCGCGGTCTCCGGTTGGAATGTCGTGTGGACGACATTGAACCTCGAAGAGACGGCAAGGTGAGCGCGACGGACGATCTCCTGGATGTCCTGACCTCGGGGGATCTTCAGGTGGGCGCTCAAGGAGATGAAACCGGAGGTGATCGTCCAGACGTGCAGGTCGTGGACTTCAACGACCCCCGGGACCTCCCTTAATGTCTCTTGCATGGCCGAGACATCCAGATGGGCGGGAGCGCCCTCCATGAGCACGTGAAAGGAATCCCTGATCAGGCGGGCGGAGCTCCACAGGATCAGGACGCAGACTCCGGCGCTGACGATCGGATCCCAGGTGTAAGACCCGGTGATTTTGATAAGCAGGCCCGCGGCCAGGACGCCGACACTCCCGAGGGCATCGGCCAGCACATGGAGGAAGGCGCCCTTGATGTTGAGGCTGCCTCTCCGGCCGCGATAGAGGATGGCGCCGACGGCAATGTTGGAGACAAGGCCGAGGCTGGCGACCGCAATCATCAGGCCGCTCTTGATCTCAGGAGGCGTGGTCAACCGCTGGAAGGCCTCGTATCCGATGGCTCCAGAGATGGCCCAGAGCGCAACACCATTGATGAGGGCGGCGAATATCTCGAAGCGGCGCCAGCCGAACGTCCGGCTTAACGTTTTCGGGCGCGAGGACAGCCAGAAGGCGAAGAGGCTCCGGCCGGGGGCGGCCACGTCCGTAAGCCTGTGTCCGGCATCGGCCAGCAGAGCCAGGCTTCCGCTCAGGAATCCCCCGGCCGCCTCGATCAGCATCATCGCCGCCGTGATGGCCAGGGCCAGGGTAAGAACCTTCTTATTCTCCGTCAGCGCGTGTGATGGATGCTCCATTTTCAGGCCTTGACGAACCGGTGAGCTGACGATTTCACTGTGGTTCAAGATTCAATCTCCGGATGCCGAAATTCTATGATCAATGAAAAACGATGGCCTCGAAGACGGAGATCTCGGCTCCCTTCTTCCAGGCATCGGGCGGGAGCCCGGCCTTGACGCAGGCCTGGCAGAGGAAGGTCTCCCGGTCCCAGTTGTTTTCGACCGGCACTTGGGGCAAAAGAATTCCCCGGTTCCGGCCCATGGCGATGACGAGCCCGTGCCTGCCGACCTGGACGATGTCCGGGTCATTTATCCTCTTGAGCGGGGTCAGCACCGAGATCTCGTATTCCAGGTCCTTGAGCTCTTCCGCCGTCACCGGGGTGAAGCGGGGGTCTTCGCTGGCCGCGTAGACCGCCGTGTGGATGACCGTATCCCAGAGCGAGGCCACGGGC
>Ga0153915_10002971_pt1 | contig 15502 bp, 27 predicted proteins | sample Opewatmetagenome_2_FD_107003 | JGI IMG/M metagenome (GOLD analysis project Ga0153915, IMG submission 107003) | Freshwater wetland microbial communities from Ohio, USA - Open water 3 Core 3 Depth 3 metaG | ecosystem: Environmental > Aquatic > Freshwater > Wetlands | place: USA: Ohio, Lake Erie...
AGAGCTTTTAGACTTAGTGGAAATGGAAGTAAGGGATCTTTTGACCAAATACGGCTATCCGGGAGACAAAACACCGATCATCCGTGGTAGCGCTTCCAAGGCTATGGCTGCTGCTGATCCCGCCAGCGCAGATGCTAAACCTATCCTTGACCTGATGAAGGCAGTGGATGATTTTATTCCTATGCCGGCAAGGGAAATGGATAAGCCGTTACTCATGGCCGTTGAGGATGTTTTCAGTATTGAAGGTAGAGGCACCGTTGCTACCGGCAGGATCGAACGCGGCAAAGTAAAGGTCGGCGAAGAAGTCGAGATCATCGGCTTAAGGCCGGAACCGAGAAAATCCGTGGTTACGGGTATTGAAATGTTCCGTAAACTGCTTGATGAAGGCCAGGCCGGCGATAACGTAGGCCTGCTCTTAAGAGGCATGGAAAAGAATGATATTGAGCGTGGTATGGTTATTGCCGCGCCCAAGTCCATCTTACCGCACACCAAATTCAAGGCACAGGTTTATATCCTGACCAAAGAAGAAGGCGGCAGGCATACACCGTTCTTTAAAGGGTATCGCCCGCAGTTCTATTTCCGCACAACCGACGTTACCGGAACAGCTGGATTACCAGCCGGCGTGGAAATGGTTATGCCCGGTGATAACGTGAACTTGGATATTGAATTAATCACACCGATCGCTATGGAGAAGGAATCACGTTTTGCCATCCGTGAAGGTGGCCATACAGTCGGCGCAGGAGTAGTCACAGAGGTCATTGCCTAAAAAATGAATACGCAAAAAATACGCATCAAATTAAAAGCATATGACCACAGGCTCCTGGATCAGGCAGTAATCGAGATCGTGGAAACAGTTAAGCGTACCGGGGCCAAGATTTCCGGCCCCGTGCCGCTTCCCACTAAAAGGGAAATTTATACGGTGCTGCGTTCTCCTCATGTTGACAAGAAATCGCGTGAACAGTTTGATTTGTCTACCCATAAACGCCTTATTGACATCTTTGAACCCACAGCTAAGACCATCGATTCATTAAGGAAGTTGAACCTGCCTGCAGGAGTGGACGTAGAAATCAAGTAAGCCCAATAATTAAGAAAGCAAATAAAATGATCGGTATATTAGGTAAAAAAATTGGTATGGTTCAAATTTTCAGTGCTGAAGGCGAACAGCTTGGTGTTACGGCTATCCAGGCTGGGCCTTGCCCGATACTGGCGGTCAAAGATAAGAATATCCAGATGGGTTTTGACCAGGTGGCTGAGAAAAAGTTGAAAAAACCACAGGCGGCTTATTTTAAGAAATTAAATATCCCTACCTGTAGGTTGATCAGGGAATTAACTAAACCCACTACGGAATGTAAGCCCGGTGATTTGGTAAAAGCGGATATTTTCGCGGCCGGTGATTTCGTGGATATTAGCGGCACTTCTATCGGAAAAGGTTTTCAGGGCGGTATGAAACGCTGGCACTGGAAAGGCGGCCCGATGACGCATGGTTCTACAAGCCACCGGCGTATCGGCTCCATCGGTTCAACTACCACGCCTGGAAGAGTCTGGAAAGGGCATCACCTTCCCGGGCATATGGGGGCAGCAAAAGTTACTATCCAGAATTTGAAAGTGATCAAAGTAGATGTAGAGAATAATATCCTTTTAATCAAGGGCGCTGTACCGGGCCATAAGAACGGATACCTTGTTATCACTAAAGCCAAGAAAAAGGTAGCCAAGAAAGTGGTTAAGAAATAAACATGTTTACCCCGTTAGAGAATAATAATGAATCTGATAATAATATGAATAATCAAGACCAGGTTAAGAAGGTACCATCGGTAAAGGCCGTTAAAGGAGATAGTTCTCTAACGGGGTTTACCTTACCTATTTATAATTCAGAAGGCGCAGAAATTGATACGGTTAAATTAGACGCGAGTGTTTTTGACGGGACGCTTAACTCCGAATGCCTGTATCAGGCGATCAACGGTTTCCGTGCGAACCAGCGTATGGGTTTAGCTGCCACAAAAACCCGTGGCGAAGTTTCCGGCGGCGGCAAAAAACCCTGGAAACAGAAGGGAACTGGTCGGGCGCGCGTAGGTTCCACGCGTTCTCCTCTTTGGAGGCATGGCGGCGTTGTATTCGGCCCGCATCCGCGCGATTTTTCTTATAATCTCCCCGCGAAGATCAGGACACAGGCATTAAAAACCGCTATCAACAGCAAGCTCAACGAAAATAATCTTATTGTCCTGGATAAGTTTGAGGTTAAAGAACCTAAGACTAAACTGGCCGCTAAACTATTTTCCAACTTAAAAGCGCTCCGCGCCACTAGTAAGAAATCAGTGAAAGTCCTTTTTCTGACGGATAAAGTGGAAAAGGACCAGAAGATCGCTTTGAAGAATTTGCATTCTGTAACCGTGGACCTGGTTAAAGATACTCACGCCTACGCAGTAATGAACAGTAACAAGGTTGTTATCACTAAAGCAGCTTTGAACGATCTCACGGAAAGGCTGAAGAAATGAGCAGCGTAAAATTAGTCATTAAGGCTTTATTGCAGACAGAGAAATCCAGCGCTTATTTGCCGGAAGGTAAGTATCTGTTTTTGGTGGATAAATCCGCAAATAAGATCCAGATCAAGAAGGCCGTGGAGCAGGAATATAAGGTAGGGGTGACAGATGTGAATACCTTTATTGCCCCGGGTAAACTGAAAAGAGTGCGCCATCAGTTAGGCCGCACGCAGGATTTAAAGAAAGCGGTTGTCACTTTAAAAGAAGGGCAGAAGATAGAAGTAAAGTAGATAGTAGGTAGAATGTAGAAGGTAGGGGAAAAAAGTAACAAAGTAGATAAATAATAAGGAAAAACAAATGGGTATAATAAAATTCAAACCAACAACACCTTCAAGGCGCCACATGAGCGGGCCGGATTTCTCAGAGATCACTAAAACTACCCCGGAAAGGTCATTGTTATTGCCTTTAAAGAAAACCGGCGGCAGGAACGCGCATGGCCGGATCACCACCAGGCATATCGGCGGCGGCCATAAACGGATGCTCAGGATCGTTGATTTTAAACGCAATATTTTTGAGTTGCCGGCACAGGTCGTAGCGATTGAGTATGACCCGAACCGTTCAGCGAGATTAGCGCTTATTGAATACGCGGACAAGAAAAAGAGTTATATTATCGCTCCCGTGGGTTTAAAGGTAGGCGATGAAGTGGTTGCTTCAAATCAGAAAGACACAGAGATCAAGATCGGCAATTGCCTTCTTCTGCGTAATATCCCTTCAGGTACCTTGGTGCATAACATTGAGATATCCCGGGGTAAAGGCGGGCAGATCGTTCGCGGCGCGGGAACCAGCGCCCAGATCATGGCTAAAGAAGGGGATTTCGCGCATATTAAGCTGCCTTCCGGCGAAGTAAGATTGGTAAGTTTGGATTGCCGCGCGACTATCGGCCAGATCGGTAACATTGAACACGAATCATTGATCCTGGGCAAAGCGGGCAAGAGCCGTTGGCTGGGGATCAAGCCTTCAGTAAGAGGCGTGGTAATGAACCCTGTTGACCATCCGCACGGCGGCGGCGAAGGTAAGTCCGGCCAGGGTAATCCGCATCCTGTTACTCCCTGGGGCCAGCCTACCAAAGGTTACCGTACCAGGAACCGCAAGAAATATTCTAATAAATTTATCGTAAAAAGAAGGAAACCATAATATGCCACGCTCATTAAAAAAAGGTCCTTATGTTGAGGAAAGTCTTTTAAAGAAAGTAGAAAAGCATAAAGCTAGCGGTGACCGCCAGGCGATCAAAACCTGGAGCAGGCGCTCGACGATCATTCCGGATTTTGTGGGTCTGACTTTCGCTGTGCATGACGGAAAAAGGCATATCCCCGTGTTTGTCACCGAGAATATGGTGGGGCATAAGCTGGGGGAGTTCGCGCTTTCCAGGATCTTCCGCAAGCACGGCGGCGTAAAAGCTAAAAAAGCGTTGGAGAAAACATAAAATGATCTCAAAAGCTGAAGGAAAATTCTTAAGGATTTCACCAAGCAAGGTCCGGCCGGTGATGGATCTTATCCGCGGCAAGGATGTCGGCCAGGCGCAGGCGATCCTTTTACATTTGAATAAGAGGCCGAAAGAATATTTAATAAAAATATTGAAATCCGCGACAGCTAATGCTAAAATAAAAGGCTTTGGGGCTGATAAACTGTACATCTCCAAGATCGTTTGCAATCCCGGCCCGATGTGGAAAAGATTTAAGGCTGCTGCGTTTGGCCGTGCGGCATCCATCGTCAAGCGCACCGCTCATATAAAAATAGAGTTAGATTTAAAGTAACACCCCGCGCTTATCAGTAAATTGCGCGGTTGTTATCAAGGTAGATAAGGAGAATAATTTCATGGGACATAAGGTTAACCCTTTAATATTAAGGATCGGTTTCATCAAAACATGGCATAGCCGCTGGTTCGCCGGGGCTAAAGAATTTCCTTTATTTATTCAGCAGGATTATAAGATCAGGAAATTCATCAAGTCAAAGTTTAAGCAGGCGGCGATCTCCAAAGTGGTTATTGAAAGGCTTGCGCAACGCATCCGCGTGCGTATCTTTTCTGCCCGTCCTGGCCTGATCATCGGCCGGCACGGTTCTGATATCGAGCGCCTGCGCGCAGACTTAAACAGCCTGGTCAAGAACGAGATATCCATTGATATTGAAGAGATCAACCGTCCTACTTGGGACGCGCAGTTGGTCGCTGAAAATATCGCTATGCAGCAGGAAAAACGCGTAGCTTTCCGCCGCGCCGTAAAAAGAGCGATGGAGCAGTCGGTGACTTCAGGAGTAAAAGGCATCCGCGTGAAATGTTCCGGCCGGCTGAACGGCGCGGAAATGTCGCGTACGGAAACTTATAAAGTCGGCAAAGTCCCTTTACAGACTTTACGCGCGGACATTGATTATGGTTTTGCTGAAGCGTTGACCACCTACGGTTTGATCGGGGTAAAAGTCTGGATCTATAAAGGCGATATTCTCGGCAAAGAACTTGCGCAGGAAGACACAAAACCTGCTTCCGATCAGCAGAAAAGAGATTCACGGCGCTCAGGACCGGTAAGCGCTGGTAATCAAGGAGCGAACTAAAATGGCTTTAATGCCCAAGAGGGTGAAATACCGTAAATTACAGAAAGGCCAGAGAAGAGGCGTAGCTACTACAGGTACGCATGTTTCTTTTGGCGAGTTCGCCCTTAAATCGCTGGATAATGGCTGGCTTAAGAATACGCAGATCGAAGCGGTGCGCGTGATCTTGGCCCGGCAGTTGCATAAAGGCGGTAAGCTTTGGATCAGGGTTTTCCCGGATAAATCCATTACCAAGAAACCCGCGGAAGTCCGTATGGGTAAAGGCAAGGGTGATCTTGACCATTGGGTAGCGGTAGTTAAAAGGGGCCGCATACTTTTTGAATTAGGCGGCGTACCTGAAGAGTACGCTAAGGCATGTTTCCGCCTGGCAGCGTACAAACTTCCTTTAAGGACGAAATTCGTAACCAGGATACATAAATAATATGAAAACAGAAGAACTGCGCAATTTATCCAAAGAAGATCTTTTAGCGAAAGAAAAAAGCTTGTTAGACGAGCTATCCAAGCTGAATATGCAGCGTTATGCCGGAAGCGTGGAAAAACCGCATAGATTCTCTTTGATCAAGAAAGATATCGCGAGGATAAATACGCTGCTTAACGAAAAGAAAGATAAATAAAATGGGCAATAGAAAAGAGTTTACCGGTATTGTGACAAGCGACAAGATGCAGAAGACCATTGTGGTCAAGATCATGCACCTGTCTAAACATGCGAAATACGGCAAAGTGGCAAAACGTTATAATAAATTCAAGGCGCATGATGAAAAACAGACAGCCAAAGTAGGCGATACGGTGACGATCGTAGAAACCAGGCCTTTATCCAAAGATAAGCGTTTTATGCTTAAAAAAGTGCTCAAGAAAGCCGAAGCTATGCATGTTGTTTTGAAAGAGGAGGCGGTTTAAATGATCCAACTGCGTAGTATTTTAGATGTGGCGGATAATACCGGCGCGCGCAAGGCCTCAATGATCGGCGTGTTATTCGGGAAAGGCAAGCCGATCGCCAATATCGGCGATGTGATCAACGTGAATATCAAAGAAGCCTATCCCAACGCAGCGGTTAAAAAAGGCGAAGTGGCTAAGGCCGTGATCGTGCGCACAAGGCATCCGATCAAAAGAAAAGACGGCACGGTTTTAAGGTTTGACCGTAACGCCGTTGAGCTGATTGACGAGAAATTCAATCCCCGCGGCACCCGCGTATTCGGGCCGGTCGCGCGTGAATTAAGGGATAAGAAATTTACCAAGATCATCTCTTTAGCTCCCGAGGTAATTTAATGCAAAAGATCAAGAAGAACGATATAGTCCAGGTGACTAAAGGCAAGGATAAAGGCAAGAAAGGCAAAGTGATCAGCCTGATTGAAGATGGCTCGCGCGTTATTGTGGAAGGTTTGAACCTGGCCAAGAAGCATAAGCGCCAGACGAGCCAGGATAAAAAAGGCGGGATCATCTCCATTGAGATGCCGATCAGTATTTCCAACCTTATGTTAGTCTGTAAGGCTTGCAACAAAGCTGTGCGGGTGGGGATAAAGACAAGCAAAGAAGGCGAAAAAAGCAGGTTCTGCAAAGCCTGTAAAGAAACAATATAAAGGTAAAAATAAAATGATCCCAAGATTGCTGGAAAAATACCGTAATGAAGTTAGTCCTAAACTGATGCAGGAGCTTAAAATAAAGAATAAGTTAGCCCTTCCGCGCGTGGATAAGATAGTCGTAAACATGGGCGTGGGCGAGGCTATCGCGGATATTAAAATCCTTGAAAGAGCTGTTGAAGAACTGGCGGCGATCACGGGCCAGAAACCGGTCATCCGCAAGACGAAGAAAGCGATCGCTAATTTCAAGACCAAGCAGGGCCAGGCTGTCGGCGCAAAAGTAACTTTGCGCAAGGCGATGATGTATGAATTCATGGACCGCCTGATCAATGTCGCTTTGCCGCGTTTACGTGATTTCCGGGGTGTTTCCGTCAATTCTTTTGACCAGGCGGGTAACTACAGCCTGGGTTTAAGCGAACAGGGTATATTTCCGGAGATCGACTACGACCGGATCAGCCGGCCGCAGGGTATGGATATTACTTTTGTGATCAAGAACGTTAAGAACAAGGAACAGGCGAAATTATTGTTAAAATATTTCGGTATGCCTTTTAAGGACAAGGAATAACATGGCGAAGAATTCACAATTAGCAAGATGGAAGAGGCCGGCAAAGTTCTCTACGCGTAAATATAACCGCTGTTCTATTTGCGGTAGAAGCGGCGGGTATTTAAGAAGGTTCAAGCTTTGCCGTATATGTTTCAGGGAGTTGGCTTGGCAAGGCCTTATTCCAGGGATTAAGAAGGCTAGCTGGTAGAAAAAACGGGGGTTAAATGTCAAGGACGGATTTAATTGCAGATGTTTTTACGATCATACGTAACGCCATAATGGTGAAGAAGGATACTGTGGATGTGCCGGCTTCCAATAATATCAGGGCTATCCTGGATATCCTTAAGAAATCCGAGTATATCGACAATTTCAAAACGATTGAAGATAAGAAACAGGGCTTGGCTAGGATATATCTTAAATATGTGGCTGGCAAATCGGCGATCCGCAATATCAAGAGGATCTCCAAGCCCGGGTTAAGGGTTTATGTGCCAAAGAAAAAGGTGCCTTCTGTTTTACGCGGCAGGGGCCTGGCGATTATTTCAACCTCCAAAGGGCTGCTTACGGATAAGGATGCCAGAGAGCAAAGTTTAGGCGGAGAAGTAATCGGATACGTTTGGTAAACTAGGGGATATATTTAAAAATGTCTAGAATAGGTCAAAAAGCGATAAGTATACCCAAAGAAGTAAAGGTTGAAGTTAAAGACGGTGTTGTATTTGTGGAAGGTAAGAACGGTAAACTTAACCGTAAACTTTCTGATAGGGTAACCGTGGAGATCAAGGACGGCCAGCTTTTTGTGAAAAGGGTCGCTAATACGAAGATGGACAGGGCTTTTCACGGATTATACCGCGCGCTGATCTTAAATATGATCATCGGCGTTAATCAGGGTTATGTCAAAGAGCTTGAGATCCAGGGCGTGGGTTTCCGCGCGGCTGTGCAGGGAAATGTCTTGAATATGCTTTTAGGTTTTTCGCATCCGGTGAACATTGATATCCCCGCGGGGCTTAAAATTGAAACGCCAAAACCGACCCAGGTGATCATCCGCGGTATTGACAAAGAGCTGGTCGGTAAGATAGCCAGCGAGATACATGATATTTATCCGCCTGAGCCTTATAAGGGTAAAGGCATACGTTTTCTTGGTGAACATGTTAAGAAGAAGGTAGGAAAAGCTAAAGCAACGGGAAAGTAAAATGAAAAGTAAAGAAGAATCCAGATCCAAGAGGCATTCCAGGTTAAAGAAAAAGATGTTCGGCACTGAAACCAAGCCGCGGCTGGTCGTTCACCGCAGCCTGAAGAATATTTCCGGCCAGGTTATTGATGACGCAACCGGGAAAGTTTTATTCTCTTTGTCGACCAATGACAAACTGACAAAACAGAAATTTGCCAAGGCAGGCAACGTGAAATCATCGGAAATATTCGGCGAGCTTTTTGCCAAAGCCGCTAAAGAAAAAGGTTTTAGCAAAGTCATCTTTGACCGGGCAGGTTACCTATACCACGGCCGCGTCAAAGCTTTTGCTGACTCATTAAGAAAAGGTGGAATGGAGTTTTAAAATATGCGTGAATTCAATGTTGAGAAGCAGTCGGACCTGATAGAAAAAGTCATTTCGATTAACCGTGTTACCAAGGTAACTAAAGGCGGCAAGAAACTGCATTTTAGCGCCTTGGTTGTTGTCGGCGACACAAAAGGCAGGGTAGGATTCGCTTTGGATAAAGCCAATGAAGTCGCTGACGCCATCCGTAAATCATTGACTAAAGCCAAGAAGAGCCTTTTTAAGGTTACCCTTGAAGGCGCCACTATTCCGCACGAAGTTATCGGCCATTTCGGGGCTGCCAAAGTCATGCTTAAACCTGCCTCTGAAGGTACGGGCGTTATCGCCGCCGGGCCTGTGCGCGCGATCTGCGAAGCTGCCGGCATCAAAGACATCCTTACCAAATGCTTGAAATCCAATAATCCTATTAACGTAATTAAAGCTACTGTCCAAGGCCTAAAAAGCCTTAAGGCTTAAAAGATGAAAGAAAAGACCCCTAAGACCACTAAAGCAGAAAGTAAACCGGCGGTAAAGAAACCGGCAGTAAAGATCAAAGCCGTTAAAAAAACATCTCCTGTTGTTGCGCAAGTAAAGGATGAAAAGAAGCTGATGGGTTTACATAACATTAAGTCTCCTTATGGAGCGCACAAGAAGCGTAAATATCTTGGCCGCGGATCCAGTTCCGGACATGGTAAAACCTCTACACGTGGCAGCAAAGGCCAGACCTCGCGCGCCGGCAGGCACTTTTATTTAGGATTTGAAGGCGGACAGTCGCCTTTGATCCGTAAAATGCCCAAGCGCGGTTTTGTAAGCAATTTTAGAAAATCTTATCAGGTAGTTAACCTGGAATTATTAAGCAAGATCAAAGAAAGCACGATTACCCCGGAAGTTTTGAAAAAAAACGGATTGATCCGCGATGAGGCAAAATTAGTCAAGATCCTAGGCACCGGCAGCATAAAGAATCCTGTTACTATACTGGCTCATGCTTTTTCAAAACGCGCTGCGCAGGAGATAGCCAATGCCGGCGGTAAGGTTCAAATCCTAAATGTTTAGTGCTTTAGTCAATTCATTCAAGATCCCTGATCTAAAGCGCAGATTGTTGATCACAGGTGCGCTGATCGCTGTTTACCGGGTAGGCTGTTATGTGCCTATCCCCGGGATTGACGGCGTGGCTCTGGCGGATTTTTTTAACCGCATCGCTAAAACGCAAGGCGGTACGCTCTTTGGTATAATCAATATGTTTTCCGGTGGCGCTATGGAACGATTGACCATATTCGCCCTGGGGATCATGCCGTATATCTCAAGTTCGATCATCATGCAGCTATTGACGGCAGTGATCCCGGCTTTGGAAAAGATGGCCAAGGAAGGTAAAGCCGGTTATGAAAAGATCAATCAGCTGACGCGTTACGGAACGGTCGTTCTTTCTGTGATCCAGTCGTATTTTATCGCGCTTTGGCTTGAGAATCCTGCGCGTTTTGAAGGCCTGCAGATCGTTATGCATCCGGGCTGGGGTTTCAGGATACTCACAGTGCTTACGCTTACCACAGGAACGATATTTATCATGTGGCTGGGCGAACAGATCCAGGAGCGCGGCATAGGTAACGGTATATCGCTGGTAATTACCGCGGGTATCATCTCGCGTATTCCTACAGCGATGAATCAGCTCTTTGTCTTGATTTCCCCTTTTGACGCTTCCCGCAGGCAGATCCAGCCGCTGACATTATTGATCATGGCTTTATTTTTAGTCGGCGTGGTTTTTGCGGTAATTATGATCACTCAGGGGGTACGCAAGATCCCTGTGCAGTATGCCAGGCGTATCGTGGGCAGAAAAGTTTACGGCGGCCAAAGCACATACATCCCTTTGAAAGTGGATACATCAGGCGTTATCGCGATCATCTTCGCGCAGTCGATCATTCTTTTTCCGGCAACCCTGGCGTCGTTTATCCCTAATCCCGGATTTCAGCGCCTGGCGCAGGGTTTGATCCGCGGGCAAGTGCTTTATACCGCGATTTACGCTCTTTTGATAATTTTCTTTTGTTATTTTTATACGGCGATAGTTTTTAATCCCAATGACCTCTCCGAGAATATGAAAAAGTACGGCGGGTTCATTCCCGGGATAAGGCCGGGAGTATCCACGGCTGAGTTTTTAGATTTTGTGATGACGCGGATCACTTTAGCGGGAGCTACTTTTATCGCGATCATCGCTATTTTCCCGGATTTCATCATGGCCTGGCTGAAAGTTCCCTATCTTGTCGCTTCTTTTTTCGGCGGCACAGGTATACTGATCATCGTAGGCGTGATGCTGGATACATTAAAGCAGGTGGAGTCGCATTTATTGACCCACCACTATGAAGGTTTTATAAAATCCGGCCATATCAGGGGAAGAAGATAATGTATATCGTGTTATTGGGCCCTCCGGGGGCAGGAAAAGGCACGCAGGCAGTAAGATTGGCTAAAGCTTTGCAGCTGCCGCATGTTTCTACCGGCGATATCTTAAGGCAGAATGTTAAAGCCAATACCGAGCTTGGGCAACAGGCCAAAGGCATCATGGATAAAGGATTGCTTGTCCCGGATGCGTTGGTCGCCAGCATGCTCGATGAGCGTTTCAATAACGCGGATATAAAAAAAGGTTTTATACTTGACGGTTATCCCAGGACATTGGCTCAAGCCGGGATGCTTGATGATATTTTAAGCAAGAAGAACCTGGCTGTTGACCTGGTTATTTACCTGGATACAAGCGATGAAGTGATCATCAAGCGGCTTACCGGCAGGCTGGTCTGTTCAAAATGCGGGGCAAATTTCCATATCACGAACATGCCTCCTAAGCAAAAAGGTATCTGCGATAATTGCGGTGGTTCTTTGTATCAGCGCACTGATGATGTGGAAGCCACGGTAAGGAAACGCCTGGAAGTCTATAAACAGGAAGTTTCTTCATTGATCGAGTTTTATAAAAAGCAGGATAAACTGCATAGATTGGATGCGGACATTGATCCGCAAATCGTTCTTAAACAGATAATTGATTTAAGCAGAGCCTTGAAATGATCCCGATCAAGTCTGGCCAGGAGATCAAGTTGATGGCTGAGGCAGGGTCGATTCTTGGGGAGATAATCCGGCGTGCGGAAAAAATAGTCCGTCCTGGAATCACCACCCATGAGATCGATTCTCTGGTTGAGCAGCTTATTTTAAAGAGCAAAGCTTTACCTGCTTTTAAAGGGTACCAGGGTTTTCCTGCCAGTACATGTATCTCGGTGAATGAAGAGATCGTGCACGGTATACCCGGGCCAAGGATCATCCTGGAAGGTGACATCGTCAGTTTAGACATCGGAGTTAATTTCCGTGGCTATTTTTCAGACGCGGCTGTAACCGTTCCCGCAGGAAAGATCAATGAGCAGAAGAAAAAGCTCATTGAAGTCACCAGGCTTTCATTGGATGAGGGGATCAAGAAGGCTTACGCGGGGAACTATTTGACTGATATTTCTCATAGTATACAAGTTTTTGTGGAGCAGGCCGGTTTTTCAGTTGTGCGGCAATTTGTCGGCCACGGTATAGGAAAGTCTCTGCATGAGGAACCGGAAGTGCCTAATTTCGGCCCTGCCGCTTGCGGCGAGCTTCTTAAAAGCGGCATGGTCCTGGCTATTGAGCCAATGGTCAATTTAGGTGGATGGGAAGCCAAGATCATCGATAACGGCTGGACAGCTGTGACAAAAGATGGATCAGCTTCGGCGCATTTTGAGCATACTGTACTGATTACCGATAAAGGCCCGGTGGTTTTAAGTAAATAATATGGCAAAAGAAGACCTTATTGAAACAGAAGGAAAGATCGCGGAAGCCTTGCCTAACGCCATGTTCAAGGTGGAATTAGAGAATGGCCATATTGTCCTGGCGCATATTTCCGGCAAGATGCGCATGAATTTTATCAGGATCCTGCCGGGTGATAAAGTTAAATTAGAACTCTCTCCGTATGATTTGACCAGGGGGAGAATAACATTTCGGGTGAAATAGAATGAAAGTAAAAGCGAGCGTACGTAAAATTTGTGATAAGTGCAAAGTGATCAAAAGAAGAGGGGTTGTGCGGGTCATCAGTACCAACCAAAAGCATAAGCAAAGACAGGGTTAATTTATTTAAGGAGTAAATAATGCCAAGAATCCTCGGTGTAGACATACCTAAGGAAAAAAGAATTGAGATCGCGCTGACCTATCTATACGGTATCGGCAGGTCTAATTCTAACGTAGTTTTAAAAGAAGCCGGAATAAACCCGGATAAAAGGGCTAAAGACTTAAGCGATGAGGAAATCTCACATATTACCATTGCTTTTGAAAAGCTGGGTTTAAGGCTGGAAGGCGACCTGCGCAGGGATATTTCGCAGGATATCAAGCGCCTGATGGATATCGGTTCATACAGGGGTTCGCGCCATAAGAAAGGCCTGCCGGCAAGAGGGCAGCGCACGCGTACAAACGCGCGCACCAGAAAAGGCCCGCGCAGAGGGAATATGGCGGTAGTTAAAAAGATCGAATCAAAGAAACCAGCCGCTGCTAAACCGGCCAAATAATCCAAAGGGTTTATTTAAGAAGGAGAGTATAAGCATATGGCAACAAAAGAAAAGGCAAAAAAGAAAAAGATCGCTAAAGGCATAACCAGCGGTATCGCGCACATACAGGCGAGTTTCAACAACACGATCATTACGATCACTGATAAGTCAGGTAATGTATTGGCCTGGAGCGCTCCCGGGATAGTCGGTTATAGCGGTTCCAAGAAATCCACGCCTTTCGCCGCGCAGATCGCCGCTACTGACGCCGCCCGCAAAGCCAAAGAGGTTGGCGTTAAAGAACTGGAAGTTTATGTTAAAGGTCCTGGTTTCGGCAGGGAATCCGCGATCAGGGCTCTTCAGGCAGCTGGCCTGGTGATCACTTTAATCAAGGATGTGACTCCTATTCCTCACAATGGTTGCCGTCCTAAGAAGAAAAGGAGAGTTTAATTTATGGCTCGTTATATTGACGCAGTTTGCAGGTTGTGCCGCAGGCAGGGTGAGAAGCTGTTCTTAAAAGGGACAAAATGCCAGACAGAAAAATGCCCGGCTAATAAAAGAGCTTATGCCCCTGGGCAGCATGGCGAGAAGAGAAGGCAGAAAACCTCTAACTATGGCTTACAGCTCAGGGAAAAACAGAAAGTTAAACGTATTTACGGCGTTCTGGAAAAACAGTTCCGTAAGTATTTCGCCATTGCTTCGCGTACAAAAGGCGTAACCGGTAAGGTGCTTTTACAGACCCTTGAAAGAAGGCTGGATAATACTGTTTTTCGTATGGGGTTAGGCACTTCGCGCTCACAGGCCCGGCAATTGGTCAGGCATAATTTCGTTTATGTTAATTCCCGCCGTGTGAACATTCCTTCATTCCTGGTGGCTAAAGATGACCAGATCGTATTGAAAGCCAAGGAGAAAGCCAAGAAAAAGGTTTTGGATAACCTTGAGCTGACCAAGGAACGCACTGTTCCGGCGTGGCTGGCGTTTAACGCCCAGGAGATGAGCGCTAAGGTTTTGAGGCTTCCGGAAAAGGAAGATATCGCGCATCCTATCCAGGAGCAGTTGATCGTTGAGTTGTATTCCAAGTAATCATTTTAAGCGGTAAAGTTTAAAAGAGTTCTAAAGAAGAAGTCAGTTTATAAATAATTTAGGGGGGTAATATGGGTATAAAATGGAGAGATTTTCAATTTCCCAAGAAACTTGAATGCGACGAAGCCGTACTTACAGAGACCTATGGTAAATTCGCCGCCGCGCCTTTTGAAAAAGGTTATGGCGTGACCCTGGGTAATTCCTTAAGAAGGGTGCTTTTAAGTTCCATAGAGGGCAGCGCCGTGACCAGCGTCAAGATAACCGGGGCTGATCATGAGTTTTCCACGATCGCCGGCGTTTTGGAAGATATCCCGGAGATCATCCTGAATATCAAGGGTATTATATTGAATTCGCACTCTAAAATACCTAAAACGATCATTCTTAAGGCGGATAAAAAAGGCGAAGTAAAAGCTAAGGATATTGAGGTTGATGAGACGATCGAGATAATCAATCCTGAGTTGCATATCGCTACGCTGACCAAGGATACCAAGCTTAATATTGATATGGAAGTTTCCCGCGGAAGAGGTTATTACCCTGCGGAAATGAACAAAAAAGAGGATAAGGTCGTGGGTTTGATCCCGGTTGACTCCATATTCACTCCAATAACCAAGGTCAATTTTTATGTTGAGAATACCCGCGTGGGGCAGCGTACGGATTACGATAAGCTGATCCTGGAGATCTGGACCAATGGTAGCATAAATCCCAAGGATGCTTTGCTTTACGCTTCTAATATCCTGCAGAGGCATCTGGATATATTCGTTAATTTCGGCCAGTTACCCGAGGATATCGCGGAAGAAGAGCCGGAGATGAGCAAAGAGGATATCGCGCTTTATGAAAAACTCCGTTTGCCTATTTCGGAACTGGAGTTATCTGTAAGGAGCTCAAACTGCCTGCGTGAAGCGGGTATCAAGATCATCGCTGACCTTGTGAAGAGGGGCGAGGAAGAGATGCTCGGCTTCAAGAATTTCGGCAAAAAGTCGCTCACCGAGATCAAGGAACTTTTGGTGGGTATGGGATTAACTTTAGGGATGCAGATAGATTCTAAAAAACTTAAGAAAGTATAAAATATGAGACACGCAAAGAGAAGGTATCAGTTAAATCGTTTTACCAGCTGGCATGACGCTACGATAAAAAGTTTAGCCAGGAATATACTCATCAGCCAGAGTAT
>Ga0153915_10002972_pt1 | contig 15499 bp, 19 predicted proteins | sample Opewatmetagenome_2_FD_107003 | JGI IMG/M metagenome (GOLD analysis project Ga0153915, IMG submission 107003) | Freshwater wetland microbial communities from Ohio, USA - Open water 3 Core 3 Depth 3 metaG | ecosystem: Environmental > Aquatic > Freshwater > Wetlands | place: USA: Ohio, Lake Erie...
ACGGCTTAAATGCCGACGTATTATGTTCCCAGGATTTGGGTACAACCCATGATGCCGGTTGGTCTTTGCCTCATCAAAAACAACTAATGCAGGCCTATATAGACGGCTCTTACGGCAATTTGGAGCCTACTGGTGTGGGCGGCTCCCGCGGTTACTGGTCCGCCACTACGGACTCGACCAATACGAACAATGCTTGGTACACTTACTTGTCCTACGGCTACACTAGCTCCAATGCGAAGTCCTTTAGTGAATACGTGCGGTGTGTTCGTTTGCCCTGAGGCAGACGAATAACCAATAATCAAGAAAGCAATAACCAAACAATGATCAAATGGACAATAACCAATCTCCAAAAAACCATAGTTTTGATTTAGAGGAAAGAACTACGGAATTTGCCAAAAGAGTTATTCGTTTGTGTAAAGAATTACCTAAAAATTCAATGAATAATCGTTTAATAGGTCAGATAGTTGGTTCTTCTGGATCAATAGGGGCTAATTACAGAGAAGCTAATGATGCTTTAGGAAAGAAAGATTTTTTGCATAGACTAAAGATTAGCAGAAAAGAAACAAAAGAGACAATTCATTGGCTAGAGCTTATTGAAGAAGCTAATCCGGAATTTGAATCAAGAATGCAGAATTTAAAAAAAGAAGCAATTGAATTAAGAAATATATTTTCAAGCATTATTAATAAATCAAGTTAGTTTGGTTATTGAATATTGATTATTGAAATTTGTTTGGTGATTGTTTCTTGGTTATTGTATCTTTAATATGGTAATATAAAATAATTATGAATAAAAATCAGATATTAAAAATTACTATTGTTATCTTTTCGCTTTTGGCAATTTATGGAATTGTTCAAGCAAATTATTGTATTACTGAGACGTTGTCTAATCTTTTCAACGGCACAGGCCAGGGTTTTACAGGAGGTTCTCAAGCTAACGGCGGAATAGACGATTACAATAGCGCTGGCTCTGCTCCTTCAGACAGATATGAAGCAACTTGGACCGCCTGCACTTCTGAAAACAGCTATTGCGGTACAGGGGACGCTTTTGCAGACGCTAAAGACGAGAACACCGGCTTGATTTGGTCAAAACCCTGCTCAGGCTCTGGCTGTTCAACCTCTGCTGAACCAGCAGACACTGATTATGAATGGACATATACTGATGATGCGGATAATAACGGCTTAAATGCCGACGTATTATGTTCCCAGGATTTGGGAACAACCCACGATGCTGGCTGGTCTTTGCCTCACCAAAAACAACTAATGCAGGCCTATATAGACGGCGCATACGGCAATCTAGAACCTACGGGTGTCGCCGGCAGCCGCCATTACTGGTCCGCCACTACGAGGTCGAACGGTACGAGCAATGCTTGGTCCACTTACTTGTCCAACGGCAACACTTACTACGCTGCGAAGTCCGATAGTAACTCCGTGCGGTGTGTTCGTTTGCCCTGAGGCAATGGATTTTATATTTGATTATTTTATTATTTAACGTGATAGAAACCATGTGATAGAAACCGAGCGTCTATCAGCGCTATTTGACAATGTTTTTTAGGGATATATAATTAAATTGTATGAGAGTTTTGAAATGTGATTTTTGTAAAAAAGTTATCAAAAACAATAAGTCGGTTAACGCTGGTCTTGGTTATTTAAATGGTGTAGAATTATGCGAGAAATGCGGCAAACCGGTTCTGAATTTTCTGAAAAATAATAAAGTTATAAAAACTAAAGATAATAAAGGATTATCTAATAAATAAAGCATGGTAGTCTTGAGCCACAAAGTTGACCGCCATGAAAAGTGGCGTTAGAATATTGATTAAAGGATGGGGTCCGGGGGCCCCTTTTTTGTTTTGGAGAAGAGGTGGTAGAATGGAAGTGTGCAGAAATTAAGAATTTATGGTAATATAAAATAATATGGCTAAGAAAAAAATAGTTAAAATTATTATATTGCTTGCAGCAGGTTTGCTAATTTTGGCTGTAGGGTATTTTGGAGGAGAAGGATTAGGGTTTAACAAGGGTTATGACAATGGATACAACGCAGGTTATCAAGACGGATTTGATACTGTAAGAGCGGCAGCTTCTTTAGATCCTGCAGATGCAGTGGGCAATCCTTTAGATAAAATGCCGACTGCCAATCCGTTTGAAGAGCAGGTCAACCCATTTGAGTAAAAATCGATACCAATATGAAAAAAGTATATATTATATTAATAATAAGTTTATTTTTTGTAGCGGTTTTTGCTTTAGCTCAAGAAGAGATAGAAAAAATTGAATATCCTATTGAAGAATTAGGTAACTGCCAAAATAGGGAAGATTGCACTAATTTTTGCGATAAAATAGTTAATTTAGAAGCGTGTTTTAATTTTTCCAGAGAAAACAAACTGCCCACAAGGTGCGATCTTGCAGATTCAAGAAAGTTTCTTGATGCTTTGAAGCAAGGAGTAAAAATTCTTCCCTGCGAAAGCAAAGCAGAATGTTTGGATTATTGCTCAAAACCTGAAAATCTGAGCCGGTGTCTTGCTTTTGCCCAAAAAACAGGTATATTATCAAGATATGAGGTGTTGCTGTTTAAAAGAACAGGAGGCCTAGGCCCTGGGAATTGCAAGAGCAAAGAAGAGTGTAAAGAATACTGTTCAAAAGAAGAAAATGTTGATGAGTGTCTGGCTTTTGCCCAGAACAACGGTTTTATGTCTCAAGGAGAAGTAGCTGAGGCAATAAGATTAAGAGATATTGCTCTAGCCGGAGGCCCCGGAGGATGCGTTGGCTTAGAGCAGTGCAAAGAATATTGTTCTGTATCCAGCAATTTTCAAGAGTGTATTGATTTTGGCAAAGAAGCAGGAATAATAACATCAGAAGAAATAGAAGAAATACAAGAGTTTATACAAGAGGGCGGTCCGGGAGGGTGCAAAACAAGGCAAGAGTGCGATAAATACTGTTCAGAGCCTGAAAATATTAAGTTCTGCTTAGAGTATATGGTTGATAAAAACTATCTTCCAAAAGAAAGCGTCCAAGCCATAGAAAACACAATAAAAGAGACAGAAGAATCAATAAACCAGCAGATAGAGGAGTTTAAGAAAAACTTTAATTTGGAAGGTATAGAAGATGAAGAAATTAGAAAAGAGATTCAAGAAAAGCTTCAGCCGTATAAAGACATATTGAATATAAAGTAATATGAAATGGATTAAGAGAATATTTATTCTTGTTTTATTAGTTGTTGTTTTCGCTGTGGGTTATTTTGTGGGCCAAGAAAGAAAAACCTGCCCCTTTTGTCCTCCAGAAGAAGTTGATTTTTCAATTCTTTGGGAAGCCTGGCATAAGTTAGAAGCAAACTTTGTTAACCCGAATCAGCTAGACCGCCAGAAAATGGTTTGGGGAGCTACCGCTGGCATGGTTAAATCGGCTGGAGATCCCTATACACTGTTTTTCAACCCTCAAGAAACAAAGACCTTTTTAGAAGATATTTCAGGAGAATTTGAAGGAATTGGCATAGAAATCGGCTTAAGGGACGGCCAGCTTCAGGTGGTGGCGCCTTTAGAAGGCACGCCCGCAGAAAAAGCCGGCTTAAGGCCCGGAGACAAGATTATTAAAATAAATGATAAATTAACCGCAGATATTACCACAGAAGAAGCAGTTACCTTGATAAGAGGACCGAAAGGCACAGAAGTTGTTTTAACAATAATAAGAGATGGATGGGAAAGCACGAAAGATTTTACTATTAAAAGGGAAGTTATCAAAGTCCCATCATTAAGGTGGGAGATAAAAGACGGCAATGTGGCGTATATTAGGCTTTATCATTTTTCTGAAAATATTGATTCTGACTTTCAGAACGCTGGGTTTGATATTCTAGAGACAGGAGCAGATAGAATAATACTTGATTTAAGGAGCAACCCTGGCGGCTATTTGCAAATGGCTCAGTATATTGCCGGCTGGTTTTTAGCCAGGGGCCAAATAGTGGTAATAGAAGATTTCGGCCAGGGCAAAGAAAGAGAAGTTTATGAGGCCAAAGGAAACAACAAGTTTTTAGATTTTCCAGTGGTGGTTTTAATTGATAAAGGCACAGCTTCAGCTTCGGAAATATTGGCAGCTGCTTTAAGAGATAACAGGCAGATTAAGTTAATAGGCGAAACGTCTTTTGGCAAAGGCTCTGTTCAAAAGCTGGAATACTTGGCCGACGGTTCTTCTTTAAAGATTACAGTGGCTGACTGGCTTACGCCAGCTGGCCGGCATATTACAGGAGAGGGTTTAGAGCCGGATATTACAGTTGAAATGACAGACCAGGATTATGAGCAAGACAAAGACCCCCAACTGGAAAAAGCCCTTGAAATTATTAAGGGGTTGTAGTAACATAAAAATAGTATGAAAGTAGTTTTGCTGCAAGATATAGAAAATTTAGGCAAGAAGTACGAGCTTAAGGAGGTAAAAGATGGTTATGCCAGGAATTTTTTGTTTCCCAAGGGCTTGGCTAAAATAGCCACTCTTGAAGTTATAGAATGGGCAAATACGCAAAAAGAGATATTAGAGAAAAAAGCTGAAGAGGATTTGGGAAAGATTCAAAAAATCGCCTCTGAAATGGATGGATTAGAAGTTACCTTGTCAGTTAAAATAGGAGAAAAAGAACAGCTTTTTGAGAAAATAACAGAGCAAAAAGTGGCGGAAAAGTTAAAAGAAATAGGTTTTAATATTAAAAAGAGCCAGATTGAAATGGAAAAGCCGATTGAAGAAATAGGGGAGTTTCCTTTAAAAGTTAAATTTGACCATAATTTAGAAGCAGAAATAACAGTTATAGTTGTAGAAGAAAAATGAGGAAATATATTTTTGTTGCTGGAGGAGTAATGTCTGGTATTGGCAAAGGAATAGCAGTTTCTTCTATAGGCAGAGTACTTAAAAGCAAGGGTTTTAAAGTTACTGCTATTAAAATAGACCCGTATATAAATGTTGATGCCGGCACAATGAATCCTATTGAGCATGGAGAGGTTTTTGTGACCGATGATGGAATAGAGTGCGACCAGGATGTCGGGAATTATGAAAGGTTTTTAGATGAGCTCATATATTCAGACAACTATATGACCACAGGCAGGGTTTATCTGTCTGTTATTGAAAGAGAAAGAAATCTGCAGTATCAAGGCAGATGTGTGGAAGTGGTTCCAGACATTCCCAACGAAGTGATAAAAAGAATTGAAAGGGCGGGAGAAAAAACTAATTCTGAAATAGTTATTATAGAAATAGGCGGCACAGTGGGAGAATATCAGAACATGCTGTTTTTAGAAGCCAGTCGTATGATGAAATTAGCACAGCCCAAAGATGTGCTTTTTATTTTGGTTTCCTACCTTCCCATACCAAAAAAGATTGGAGAAATGAAAACAAAGCCCACCCAATACGCTGTCAGGTCTCTAAACTCTGCCGGAATACAGCCCAATATTATTTTAGCCAGGGCAGAAACTTCTTTAGACGAAATAAGAAAGAAGAAAATATCTATTTTCTGCAACGTTGAGCAAGAAGATGTTATTTCAGCTCCAGACATAGAGTCAATTTACGAAGTTCCTTTGAATTTTGAAAAAGAGAATTTGGGAGAAAGAATTTTAGAAAAACTAGGGCTGGAGTCAAAAATAAAATCCGATTTACAAGACTGGAAAGAACTGGTGAACTGTATTAAACAGGCCCAAGAGGTTGTAAAAATAGGCATTGTGGGCAAATACTTCCAAACCGGCAAGTTCACCCTGATGGATTCTTATATTTCTGTTATTGAGGCAGTAAAGCATGCTTGTTATTATTTTAAGAAAAAACCGGAAATTCACTGGCTTTCCGCTTCCGACTATGAGCAGAATCCGGAATTAGCAAAAGAATTAAAGGATTACGGCGGAATTATTGTACCGGGAGGATTTGGGACAAGAGGAATAGAAGGAAAAATTAAAGCAATTCAGTTTTGCAGGGAAAATAATATACCTTTTTTGGGATTATGTTTGGGTATGCAGCTAGCCACTATAGAGTTTGCCAGAAATGTGGCAGGCATTAAAAAAGCTTCTTCTGCTGAATTTTCTGATAAAGAGGATATAGAAAACGTAATAGATGTAATGGAAGACCAAAAAAAGCTTTTAAAAGACCAAAAATACGGAGGCACAATGAGATTAGGGGCTTATGATTGCAAGATTATTCCAGGAACATTATCAGAAAGAGCTTATGGGAAAGAGTTGATATCAGAAAGACACCGCCATAGATACGAGCTTAACAATAAATACAGAGATATTTTAGAAAAAAAAGGATTAACAGTTGCCGGCGTTAATCCTGAAAGGGATTTGGTGGAGATTATTGAAATTAAAAACCACCCATTTTTTGTAGCTTCCCAGTTTCATCCGGAATTTAAATCAAGGCCCTTAAGGCCTCATCCATTATTTAGAGAATTTATAAAAGCTGCTGCTACTCAACGCTGACAACTTTAGCTATTCTGTGAGAGCCGTCAAATTTTTTCTTCTTTTTCGTTGAAAACTTAATCTTTCCTTGTTTTGCTGCGTAGAGGGTGTCATCTGCTCCTCTTTTAACATTTTTACCAGCCAAAACACTAGTTCCTCTCTGGCGGACTATTATCATTCCGGGTTTGGCTTCTTGACCATCAAAAAGCTTGATTCCCAAATATTTAGGCCTGGAATCTCTTCCTAAATTTGTAGCACCTGTAGATTTCGTCTTAGCCATATATTATATGTTAGCAAAAATAATTAAATTTGTCAAAAAAAACAAAGAAGATATAATTCTAACTATTATTGTCTTTCTAATATCTTTGTTTTCTTTTGCTATTGGTATTATATGCGAATAGCTGTTATCGGAGCAGGTATAAACGGGCTGTATTTGGCTTGGAAATTGTCTGAAATGGGTCACAAAACAACTGTTTTTGAGAAAAAGGCGGAAATTGGCAATGCCGCATGCTCTGGGTTGTTTTCAAAAAGAATCTTGGACTTTATACCTCAAAGCGAAAACCTAATAAAAAACAAAATTAACTATACTCTAATTCATTTTCCGAAAAAGACAATCAGGGTGGATTTTCAAAAAGATTTTTTTGTGATGAACCACGCAGAATTAGATAGAATAGTATTTTCGCTGGCTCAAAAAGCCGGAGCGAATATTGTATTAAATCAGAATATAAAAGAATTACCAAGGGGTTTTGACCCCGTTAGAGATAAAAATTGCCTGAATGACAGTTTATCTCTAAACGGGGTTGACAGGATTATTGGAGCTGACGGACCTAATTCTATCGTAAGGAAAGCGTTAAATCTAACAGTTCCGAAATACAGATTAGGAATCTTAGGTTTTTCCCGAGCTTCCCGAGGTCCGACCTCGGGAAGTTTTGTGGAAACTTGGCCTGTGGAGCAGGGATTTATCTGGAAGATCCCAAGGGGGGATAGTTTAGAATACGGAATATTGGCTCCTCAAGCAGCAGCCAGAAATCTTCTTTTTTCTTTTTTGGAGAAGAATAACATTGTTTTAGAAAATATTAGAGCCAAAATAGTTCCTCAGGGTTTTTCTCTACCCGATAATAATTCTGTTACCTTAGCTGGAGACGCAGCCGGCCTAACCAAGCCTTGGTCTGGTGGGGGAGTGATATGGCAATTAACTCTAGCTGATATTCTTTTGAAAAACTTTCCTGATTTTAAAAAATACAAAAGAGAGGCTTATCTTAAATTAAAGCCAAAAAATCTATTGGGAAAGATAGGAACAAATATTATTTATTTTTTAGGTTTTAATTTTCCCTGGATTTTGCCATCAAGAACAAAGATGGATTCAGACTATTTATTCTGCTATAATAAAAATAAATGAAAAAAATTCCGCAACATTTGGCGATTATTATAGACGGCAATAGAAGATGGGCGAAAGAAAAAAGATTGCCCAGCTTTCAAGGCCACAAAAAAGGTTTTGACAAGGTTGATGAAATAGGGGAGTACTGTCTAGACAAAGGAGTAAAGATTCTTACTCTTTATTGTTTTTCCACTGAAAACTGGGAAAGATCCAAAGCTGAAGTAAATTATTTAATGAGATTATTAGCTAAAGCTTTTAGCAAAGAAAATATTAAAAGGTTTAATAATAGGGGAGTGAAAATGCAGGTTATAGGCCAAAAAGAAAGACTGCCAAAGTTTTTGCAAAAAAAAATACAAAAAGCAGAAGAATCAACCAAAAACAACAAAAAAGGTTTTTTAAATTTAGCCATTTCTTATGGAGGAAGACCGGAGATTGTGCAGGCAATAAATAATATTGTTAAAAAGGGGTTTCCAATAACAGAAAAATCAATTAATGATAATCTTTGGACAAAAGGTTTGGCAGATCCAGATTTAATAATAAGAACAAGCGGGGAGCAGAGATTGTCTAATTTTTTAACCTGGCAGTCGGCCTATTCTGAACTTTATTTTCCTAAAAAATACTGGCCTGATTTTACTAAAAAAGATATAGACAAGGCGTTTGAAGAATATTCTTTGCGCAGCAGAAGATTCGGCAAATAGTTATTCACTTTTGCGGGGTTGACAAGTATTTTTAATGGTGTATATTTTGTTAAAGGTTGGTCTTTTACAATAAGATAAAAGATAAAAAAATAAAAAATGACAGAGAAAATTTTATCTTTTGACGATGAAGAAACGGGTATGACGGAGGATGACTACGGTGAATACGATGAAGTTGACGAATTGGGCAGTGAAGATATAGAAGAGCTTGAATACGACGAGGAGGAATACTAAGTGAAATTTAAAAGACCCCCGCTTAGCGGGGGTCTTTTGTGTGAGCGTAGCAAAAAGCACTTTTAAATCTTAATAAGGAGAAAAAACATGGATTTTCCCGATTTGTTTAAACTATTAAAAGAAAAAGGCAGAGTAGATTTAATAGATCCGATAGAGGATTTCAGGGATGCAGTGCTGGAAAAAACAAGAGGGAAGGACTTGACTCAAAAACAGCTAGTAGAGTTAATAAATAAGGACAGAGAATTACTCGACTTGGTTAAGAGAATTACAAAAGAAGGAAATGTAAGAAAAGTAGTATTAAAGATGGCGATAAAAGAAACTGCAAGGCCGTAAAAGACCCTGAGGGCAAATAAAAGGGTCTTTTTTTATTCTTTTAAACTGTGAAATTTTCTGTGTGTTTCTCTAAGCTTCTTTGAGGTTACGTGGACGTAGATTTGAGTTGTGCCGATATTTTTATGGCCTAAAAATTCTTGTATTTCTTTCAAGTCAACCCCTTGTGTCAGAAGGTCTGTAGCAAAAGAGTGTCTAAGCGTGTGCGGAGTGGTAAAAGAGGGCATTCCTGACGCTATAGCGTACTTTTTTACTATATTCTCTATAGAACGGCAGGAAAGGCGCTTGGGAGCGTTTTTAGGGCCTTTATAATTGATAAATAGGGCTTTTTCTTTGTCTTCGCGGGTCTTAATGTATCTTTCCAGCCATTCTACAGCTCTTTTAGAAAAATACACCGGCCTGGGTTTATTACCTTTGCCAATTACTACAATTTCTAGATAGTCTGTATTAGATTCTATCTTTATTTGTTCTTTGTTTAATTTTATCAATTCGGCGATCCTCAATCCGGTGGAAAAAAGGGTTTCTAGAATTGCTTTATCTCTTAGTCCTATAATATTAGAGGTGTTGGGAGCAGCTAGTAGTTTTTTAATTTGCTCTAAATTCAAAAATTTTATAACCCTTTGGTCTATTTTTGATTTCGCCAACTTTATCTTTTCTGAAGGCATAGAAAGTATATCTCGGTCTGAAAAATACTTTAAGAGGTTGCGTAGGGCAATAAGATAATGGTTTTGGGTTGATCTTTCCAATGGTTTATTCTTTTGTTTATTAATTTGCCTTGAAAGAGATACTCGGTAGTCCCAAAGATGTTTTTGGGTGAGTTCGTGGGGTTTTAAATTTTCTAATTTATTTTCAATTAACCAGTCAGAGAATTTTTTTATTAATCTATTATAAGTTTCTTGGCTTGCATTTGAGAGGCCTTTTTCTATATCTAAGTATTCCAAAAACTTAGGGATACATTCTGTTATTGGTTTATCGGATTTTTGCATATATTAAACTTCGATAAAGGATTATTCTGCGAAGTATCTTATATTCATAATATTATACTCCCCTAGGCCTGTCAATAGGTTATTTTACAAGGTCTTTTAGGCGCTGCCACCAGGAGGGCGCTTCCTTTTCTATCTCTTGTTTCATTTCTTCAGTTTCTTTTTTAAATTCATCTTCTACGCCTGGTTTTCTTTGTTCAACTTCTTTGCTTAAAACAAAATATATTTTGTCGTATACAAATAAGGCTTTTTCTTTGACCCAATTCCACATGCTTTGCAAGGGCGAAGGTATCTCCGTCTTTTCTTGGGCTTGCCCTGAGTCGAGCTGAAGGGCCAAAACAATGCCTGGAGCCAGCAGTATGCTTAATAATAGAATAGATGCTGTTATTTTTGGCATATTTTTTTGGCTTGGTTTAATCTTTTTAATGTTTTCTCTTTTCCCAGTGTCTCTGCTATTTCAAACGGAGGGGCAGAGTATTTTTTGCCAGACAAAGCTACCCTTAAAGGCCATAGTAGTTGTCCCCTGTCTTCTCCGGCTTCCCTTAATAATTCTTTTTCTATATTATCTTTATTCCAGTTTTCTATTTTAGACAATATATTAATAGATTTGTCAATAGAAGAAATGACTTCTTTTTCTGCCATATCTTTCCATTTTAAAAGATCTTTTTCATAATCAAGTTTTTCTTTGAAAAAGAAATCAGCCAGATCTGTAATCTCTGAAAGTTTTTTCAATCTTTCCTGGTAAATAAAGACAATTTTTTCCAGTTTTTCAAGACTAATTTCTTCTTTGGTTTCATTTACTGTATATTTTGGAGAAATTATCATTCCTCCGTAAGCTGGCGGATACTGTTCTGTTTTCAAACCAGGAGTTATTAGGCCCGCTTGTATCAAATAAGGAATGCAGAGTTCTGTTAGTTCTTTCAAGGGTTTGTGCCTGATATAAAAACCGTTGATATAATCTAGCCTTTTGATATTAAAAACCGCTCCGGATTTTTGGACTTTTTCTAAAGAAAACTCTTTTTTCAAAGATGCCAAAGAAAATATTTCTCTGTCGTCTCTGGGATTCCAGCCCAAAAAGGCCAAGAAATTAATTAAAGCCTCTGGCAAATATCCTTGTTCTGCATATTCTCTGATTGAAGTTGCTCCATGGCGTTTGCTTAGTTTGCTTTTATCAGGGCCAAGTATCAAAGGCAAATGAGCATATTCTGGCTGAGTAAAACCCAAAGCTTTTTGTAAAAGTATTTGTTTAGGAGTGTTGGGCAAAAGGTCTTCACCTCTTATGACATAGCTTATTTTCATTTCATAATCGTCCACAACAACGGCAAAATTGTATAAAGGAGTTTTTTCGTTTTTGGCAATAGCAATATCCCCTATCAAGTTTGTGTCAAACTCTACTTCCTGTCTGATTAAATCATTAAACTTTATTTTTTTTGAATCAACCTTAAATCTAATAATATAGTTTTTACCTTGTTTTAGATTATTTTCTATCTCTTTTTTGGAAAGCTTTCTGCATTTGCCGTTATATTTGGGTGCCTCTCCCCTACTCATTTGTTCCTGTTTTATATCTTCCAATTCTTCTTTGGTGCAAAAACAATAGTATGCCTTTTTCTCGTCTAAAAGTTTTTTAATATATTTTTCGTATATTTTTGTTCTTTCGCCTTGCCTGTATTTTTCATCCCATTCCAACCCAAGCCATTTGAGGTTATCTATAATATCCTGCTCAAACTCTTTTTTGGACCTTTCTTTGTCTGTATCTTCTATTCTCAATATAAATTTGCCTTTATTTTGTTTGGCAAACAAATAATTAAAAAGCGCAGTTCTGACAGATCCTATGTGCAGAAAACCAGTTGGTCCCGGAGCAAACCTGGTTCTTACGGCTCCTTGTTTAATTAGTTTTAATTCTCTTTTCATTAATTAAATTTATCATAAATTATTTATTTGGTAAAATACCATTCTAGAATATTTTTAGCGGTAGGCAGGACGGCGGCTTGGACTCCTGGAACGTTTTCTATCATAATTGTCAGGACAATTTGAGGATCGTCGTAAGGCGCAAAGACCGTAACCCAGTTATGATATTTGTCTTTGTATGGAGTTTCCGCAGTTCCGGTTTTGGCAGCCGCTTCTACGGGCAAAGAATTAAGCATAACAGATGAGGCCCGGGGAGCTCCTTGGCCAGTAACCGCTTCTCTCATTCCTTCTCTTACCACGTTCAGATAATCTTTATTAATAAAATTATCTCTTGCAATTTCAGGTTCAAATTCTTTAATAACGTTTTTATTATTATCTATAATTTCTTTAACGATACGAGGTTTGAAGAATGTTCCTCCGTTAGCAATAGCGGAAAAAGCCGTAACAACCTGTAAAGGAGTAATTAAAATTCCTCCCTGTCCGATAGATAAATTATAAGTATCGCCGTCTACCCATGGTTCATTTTTTGTTTCTTCTTTCCATTGAGGGCTTGGAATAAATCCTTCTGATTCTCCTGGTAAATCAATATCTGTTTCTTCGCCCCAGCCGAATAGCCCCAAATATTGTTTAATTTTTGTAGGGCCTAATCCTGGTTGATTTCCATACCCTCCGCCAACAGTAAAGAAGTATACGTTGCATGATTCAGCAATCGCTTTTCTCATATCGGTTGCTCCGTGGGCGGCGTTATCATGGTAAACATAGACAATATTCGGGTCGTACTTATTGGTTATGCTTATTTGTCCTTGGCAGTTTAATTCCTTATTAGGAGAAATGATATTTTCTGATAAGGCACCGATCGCTATCAATGGTTTTATTGTCGATCCTGTCGGATATAATCCGGATATAGCTCTATTAAAAAGTGGTTTTTCTGGATCGTTTAAAACTTGTTTTAAAATATTTTGATCTGAATCTGCGTTAAATAAATTATTATCATAAGAAGGGATACTTATCATAGTCATTATGCCTCCTGTTTTAGGATTTTGGGCAATAACAACTCCGCTTTTTGACCCAATTCTTTCTAGCGTTGCCCTAAGTTCTTCCTCCGCTTTTTTTTGAAGATCAGAATCAATCCATAGAATCAAACTATCGCCAGATTCGGGTAAAGAAACGATATTATTTGAAATTAAGCTTCCATAAACATCTTTTTCTGTCTGTATTTTTCCTGGCTTGCTTTTTAGAATATCTTCATAATATTTTTCAATTCCGTCTTTCCCCATATAATCGCTTCCAGAATAAACTCCAGGATAATTTTCCAGATCTTCCGGTGTTATTTTCCCTATGTATCCCATTAAATGAGAAAAAGAGGGTTCTTTTATATACTGTCTGATGGAATTTTTTACTATTTCAAACCCTTCCAATTCTTTTATTCTTGTTTCTAAAACAATCAGGGTTTGATGGTCTAGGTTTTCTTTAATTAAAAAATATCGGCCCTCTTGGCTGTTAATTCCGGTTAAATCCAAATTAAGAATTAATCCTGCTTTTTGCAGGATTTCCATTTCTTTTCCTTCGGGCAGCGCTTCTTTGTCTAAAATTAAATTAAAACTCGCTTTATTAAAAACCAATTGCTTGCCGTTTATATCGTATATTACTCCCCTTTCGGCTTTTATAAAGTTTATTATAAATTTATTTTCTTCAGCTTGAGCCAAAAAATCATCTTTTTCCAAGATCTGATATTGGATTATTTTTCCGAACATCGCTAAAATAAAAATAATAAAAAAGAAAAATACACCTAAGATTATTTTCTCTGAAATAAGAATTTCCAGTTTTCTTTCAGACGCGCCGGACTCTTGCTCTTTTTTAGAGGCCAATTTATCTAAAAAGACTTCTTGGGGTTCAATTTCTTTTTTTCTTCTTATTTTTTTAAGTTTTTTCAAAATGCGGTATTCTAACATAGGGTTTTAAAACAAATTTTAAGAACAAAGATAGTGCCAAAAATATTATAATATTAAAACCGATGAAATTGGATGAAAATATATCCAATAAAAACCCAGCGATAAAAGAAATATAAATTCCCCCGTATTTTTTCGGGCTTTCTATTATATTAAAAATAATAACATATAGCAAAACAGTGTTGGGTATCCATTTAAATATATTAAAATGAACAAAAAAACTTGTTTCCAGCAAGACTAGAAAATAAAGAAAGATTATTGAAATCAGGATTTTTTTAATCATTGATTATTAAAACATTATTTAAATCAAAAACCTTTAGGGCATTTTCTATTTTTGCTGTTTGGAAAGGATTAATATCGTTTTTGGCAACACTTTTTATGTTTCCTATCAACAGAGATCCTGGAAAAACTCCACCTAAAGAGTTGGTTATGACAATATCCCCTTGAAAAATTTCTTCTTCTTGAGGTATTAAATCTAAGATTATTTCTAAATTTCCTTGGCCTTTGGCGACAGCAGATATTTCTTTTTCTTCTTGCCTGATTTTAACATCAAAAGACATTTCTTTGTGAGAGGGTAGCATTACTTTAGAATAATGATCATACACTTGCGTAATTACGCCTACTAATACTTTATTTTCGGTGATTACTGTCATGTTTTCTGAAACATTATCTTTAAATCCTTTATTAATTAATATAAAGTCCTCTGAAAAATCTTTGGATATTATTTTGGCCACAGAGAGATTGTATTCTTTTTGCAGTTCAATACCAAGAGCTTGTCTTAGTGTTTTATTTTCTTCTTCTATTTCTTTTAGCTTTATAATTTCAGCAATTAATCCTTGGTTTTTTTGCCCTAATTCGTCTAATTCGTTTTTTAGGGATGCAAAACGAAGAACGCCTTCAAAAAAATCAGATGTTTTATCACCTGCCCGCCATAAAACTTCTTGGACAGGAGCTGAAAACCAATAAAAAAAGCTTCTTGTTTCTTTTTGAAAAACATTTACTAGAATAACAGCCATTATAATAATAACTACAAATACAAAAAAATTATTTCTCTTAAAAGAAACTTTCATATATTTATTTTATACTAAAAAAACCTGTAAATCAAATTACAAGTTTTTTTAATTATGCGCTTTGGTGGCAACTACCTACTTTCGCAGCAAAGCCACTATCATCGGCCTTGGACTATTTCACTTCTGTGTTCGGGATGGGAACAGGTGGGACAAGTCCAGCATAGTCGCCACCAAAACGCATAAATTTGTAATCATTAATTGTTAGCCACCATTTTCTCAAAACTCAAATAGAAATGATGATTTATTAGTACTGCTCAGCTAAACCCGTTGCCGGGCTTGCACTTGCAGCCTATCAAGGTCGTCATCTCCGACCAATCTTAAGAATTTTAATCTTGGGGTGGGCTTCGTGCTTAGATGCTTTCAGCGCTTATCCCTTCCCGACTTAGCTACCCAGCGATGCTCTTGGCAGAACAGCTGGTACACCAGAGGTCGGTTCAGTTCGATCCTCTCGTACTAGAACCAAATCCCCTCAAAATTCGACGCCTGCGGTAGATAGGGACCAACCTGTCTCACGACGGTTTGAACCCAGCTCACGTAACGCTTTAAATGGC
>Ga0153915_10002973_pt1 | contig 15499 bp, 10 predicted proteins | sample Opewatmetagenome_2_FD_107003 | JGI IMG/M metagenome (GOLD analysis project Ga0153915, IMG submission 107003) | Freshwater wetland microbial communities from Ohio, USA - Open water 3 Core 3 Depth 3 metaG | ecosystem: Environmental > Aquatic > Freshwater > Wetlands | place: USA: Ohio, Lake Erie...
GAAAAGATTCGCTGTTCAAAGAGATAGATCGGCAGGCTGGCAATATTTGAGAAGACCTGGTCAGGGGCAGGTTTCTCAATGATCCGGGTAATCAAACCGTTCTCGATTTGTACGATTCCGGTCTGGCTGGCTTTTTCGGGATTTATCGGCAGCAATGCCAGCAGGGCGGCTAGCTTTGGCTCGCAATTCCAGGCTGAAATCAAAAGGGCATAATCTTCGAGAGATAGAAGGCTGTCACAGGCAGAAAGGATGAAGTCGCCGTTGATCCAGGGCTCAGCGCAGATTAACGCATGCGCCATGCCTCTTGGCTCAAACTGCTCCACAAACTGAATTTCGACACCTGGGATAGGAGATGATAGAAAGTAAGTTGACATTTCCTGGTCAGTGGGGCTGGTAACCAGGATGAACTCCCGAACCCCGCAGAAGGCAAGCGCTGTGATGATCCGGGCAATCATCGGCTTGCCAAGCACCGGCAACATAGCCTTCGTACGCATCTGGGTGATGGGAAGCAGGCGCGTGCCGCGCCCAGCTGCCAGGATCACAGCTTGCATGCTCAATCCCTGTGCTGCACGGCAAGTCCCTGCCGAGCAATCTTGGGCTGGTATATATAAGCCGATGTCAGATCAGCTTCCTTTACCGTTTTCTTCCAGGCGCGTATAACCTGTCGTTCCTCACCAGGGTGGGTCAAAGCGAAGACAGAGCCCCCACTGCCAGCACCGGTTAACTTGGCTCCCAGGGCGCCGTTTTTCAGAGCAGTTTCGATCAGTAAGTTATTTGCCCAGCCTGCGCCATCCTGGAAGCCGCAGTACTGCATCATCTGGTCAACCAATAGGTGGTTCTCGTTCATGAGCTGCCCGAATGTTTCCAAATCCTGGGAGAGTAAAGCGATCTTGCCCCTCCAGGCGGTTTTCCAGGCTGATTGCATGAACAGCACCATGGGCGGGGTGCAGCCACCCTGGTTGATCCAGTGTTGGTGCTCTTCTAGATAGCGCGGCCGCATCCGGCCATGCACATCGCCGGAGTCGCGTTGGATACCTGTTGAAACAGCTACGATTGGAAAACGCCTTACCCAGGGGTCCAGCCGCTCAAAGGTGACTAATGGCTCTTCGCCGATCGGATGGTGATGGAGCTTGCCTCGGTAATCCAGGTAGGCGATCCCGCCGAAGAGGGGCACGTAGCGGTCGGCAAAACCGCAGGTGATGTGCAATTCCAGGGACTCTGCCCGCTGGGTCAGCTCAGAAAGGATATAGTCATTATGAATGTTGCGATCAAGGTCGTAGAACTCCCTGAGACAGCCCAGGGTGAGAAGGACAAAGAGCGAAGAACCACCCAGGCCGCTCTGACGAGGAACTTGGCTCCAGAAGGAGATGCTGAGGCCTTGCCAACGAACTTTCTCGCGCAACTCAGAGCTGTACTGGTACAGGCGGTTGAATGCGGCTTTAATCAGATCCAACCGGCCATCATAGGGAAGGGGGATTTGGGCAGGGGAATATTCCAACTGATCCAGGATGGCAGGAAGATGGCTGGAGTCCTTTGGCCTGGATTGTAAAATCCTCAGGAGAATGGTGGGGGAGGACTCTACGATGGCGCCTGCATATAGATTGACAGCTGCCGAAATGGTGGCGAAATCGCCTTCATTGCCATCGCTGGGATTACCAAGAATATTGATGCGGGCAGGGATGGTCAGGGCAATGGGCATGGGTGGATTCTTGAAGGTTGATGAGATGGGTGTGTGTCAGATTCTCTTAAATGCCGAGCTTCTTTCGCCAAGCTGCGATCTGGGTAGCATGTTCCGCTTCATGCTCAAAGCTGTCGCTGGCAATCCACTCCCACAGAGCCCGGGAGGATAGCCATGCGAATTTCTTTGGATCGGTCAGCTCTTTATCCGAGAAGCCCTCTACCCTGAGAAGAGTCTGGTTACGCACGGTATGAAAGTCCTCCAGGACGTGCTCCAGGGAACGGTTGCGCGCCTCGTTATACCAGAGGCGGTTGGTCTCGTCTACATCCACCTGGGTGAGGTGAATGGTGGTTGGTCGCTGTCCCTGGCGAGCTTGCCACAAGAGCTTGACCAGCTCCGCTTCCCAACGGCTAAGATGGGTCAGAACATCTTTGATCGACCATTCACCGACCACACCGGGGACAATCCAGTGGTCTTGAGGCAAATCTTCCAGGGAATCCAGGAACTTTTCCCGGCTTTCTTCGAGTTGGGTCAAGAGCTCATGTTTATTCATAAGGAATAGATTTTATGAATTGGCTGACTGCCAGGTTGAACTGATCTGGTTGTTCGAGGTTGAGCAGGTGTCCAGCCTCTGGCAGCGCAATAAATTGGGCGCCAGGGATGATCTGCGAAAGGGCATGTGCTTCCTTCAAGGGTACGATCTGATCATCGGCACCATGGATGATCAAGGTAGGCTTTGAGGAGATGGCGAGCAGCTTTGTCGAATCGGGTCGTTCTATCATCCCTTGCAGATCCTTGATAATAGTGGTCGTAGGAATGGAAGCCATGATTTGCTTTACATGGTTGACGAGGTCTGGGCGGGTAGCGATATTCCTGGGAGCTAGAATGCGAGGCAGCATACCCTCGATGATCGGTCCAGAGCCCTTCTCTTGGGCGAGGTGGATGGATTTTTCACGACTGGCTTTGCCTTCGGGGCTGTCAGCGGAGGAGCGAGTGGCAGCCAAAATCAAGCCGGCGATGCGTTGCGGTTCGATCCGCTGCATAGCCATGGCGATATATCCGCCCATGGAGAGCCCGCAGACGACCACTGGCGAGGTAATGCCCAGCGCCGTTATCAGATCGAAACAGTCCTTAGCGAACACCTCCATGGAATGAGGTGCTTCACCCGGCTCAGACTCGCCGTGGCCGCGCAAGTCGGGGACAATAATCTGGGCAACTGCAGAGAGGCTGTTCCATTGAGGTTCCCAAAGGAAGCGATGCAGGGGATAGCCATGAATGAAGAGCAGGGGCAAACCACTGCCGCGCTGCTCATAGGTGAGTGCGAAATCGGAGAGATGGACGGTTGGCATGATGAAACCATTCCTGGGAAATTAAAACTCGCCAGCTTTGGGCCGGCGAGTGATTGAGAGAACCGGTAAACGAGTCAATGCCTACCCTTTTTCAGAAGACCAACGAATTCCTGCATTCGTGAAAGCTGCTACAGGACGGGATGAAGATTACTTCGGCTCTTCTTCTTTTTTCTCAGTCTTCTCAGTCTTTTCAGTTTTATTCTGATCATCACCGCTGCTGAGACCCTGGCGGAACTCGCGGATGCCCTTGCCTAGCTCACCAGCAATCTTGCCAATCCGGCCTACGCCGAAGAGTAAGATGACGATGATCAAGATGATGACCAACTCAGTAGGACCTAAACGTGCCATATTTTTCTCCTTATCTTTCTTTCTAATGTGCGGGTATTATACATCAGATTTGGGGGATGGAGCGTGGAAATTGAGGCACCAAGAGGTAATTATGATGGCTTATTGGAGGTTATTTGTATGAAGAATTGGTTAGAAAACCAATGCGAAACAATAAAATAATGAGCTGGCTAAATATTTTTTACTAACCTTTCTCTCTCATATTGGATGATGCGTTTCAATGTCTCCTCGAGGGAATATTTAGGCTGGTAATTGATTAATCGATGGATTTTGGCTATGCTGGGAACGCGACGCTGCATATCTTCAAAGCCTATAGCGTAGGCGATCTCGTAAGGTACCAATTGAATGACGGAATGAGAACCCGTGAGAGACAGGATGCGTTCTGCTAATTGGTATATGCTGACCTCTTCCGCGCTGCCAATGTTGAAAATCTGACCTACAGCTTCAGGATGTTGCGATAACTTGGCAACCGCCTCGACCACATCCAGCACATCGGTGAAGCAACGCGTTTGCCGTCCGTTGCCATAAACCTGCAAGGGTTCACCTAAAAGCGCCTGTTGGATCAATCTGGGGACGACCATTCCATACCTTCCAGTCTGTCGAGGACCGATGGTGTTGAAAAAGCGCATGATAATGACGGGCAATCCATATTGATGGGCGTATGCCAGCCCAAGAAATTCGTCCACGGCTTTGGTGGTCGCATATGCCCAGCGGCTTTGCTGAGTCGATCCCATCAGGCGGTCATCTCCCTCATCAAAAGGGACTTTGACCCCTTTTCCATACACCTCAGATGAAGAAGCAATGAGTACTTTACAACCGTAACGATTGGCTGTTTTAAGAACAATTTCGCTGCCTAAGATGTTCGTTTCGATTGTGCGTACCGGATCCTCAATAATTAAACGAACGCCAACTGTGGCAGCCAGATGGACCACGATGTCAACCTCGCTGGTCAGGCGATCCAGCACTTGAGCATTCATGATTGTCTCGCGCACAAAAGTATAGTTGGCATGGTCTTTCAGAGCAGAGATGTTTTCTAAATTACCGGTGGATAAGTCATCAATGCCGACCACCTGGTGACCTTGGTCGAGTAAAAGCTTTGAGAGATAGCCACCGATAAAACCGGCTCCGCCGGTGATCAGGTATCTTGTCATAATTTATCCATTCGGGTTGTTGGAAATGTGGTTTCGAGGTTTAGTTTGGTCAGGATCAACCTATTATATTTCAATCCTTTCATAAGAGGATGGATTGGTATCCTAAAAGGGGATTTTGGGGTAACCATGAGCAATAAAACTGCCCACGCATATCACAAAACATCGACTTTTAAAAATCCTGTTAACTACCTTACATCACCTTACAAAAATGCAAGGTTTTGGTGTATAATTTAACTATCCATTCATCAATTTTTTTCAGCATTTATCACATTTTTATGAAAATCCATTGGAGGCATTATGTTCAAACGCCGGAATAGGAATTTCCTGGTCTTATTTTTGATTCTATGCCTGCTCCTTTCCACATTCCCGGTTGGGAAAGCGAGTGCAAATGGAAATCCTGTAATTACCCCGGGTGCAAATCCCAACGCTGTGATCGACAATGAAGCCATGTTTTTGAGTTTCAGCAATGGAGCAGGTCCAGAGGTGCTTCTGGGAAAAGCTGGGCTGGCAGAGGGGGAACGCACCCAGGTAGATTTCTCGGGTGGGGTTACCTGCGACGGGACATTGGCGTCCGGGACCTGGATGCCGACAAACCACGTGATCTTGGACTATATTTATGCCACTGGCAGCCTGGTCCTGGATGTCTTAGCGAGCAACCACTATTGTCTGACATTTGCCGTGGGAAAACTAAGCCCACTCAATTACCTAGAGCTAGGTGTAATCAACGAAGCCCAGGGTGGCACAGTGAGCTTCAACAACGTGCGGTTAAATGGGGTGCTCCTTAACTTCGATTGGGCGAAGTCGAACTACCAAAACATGACTGCTCTGGACTACAGCCTGGGATTCAGGCTCGAAGGTGATCTTGTGCTGACTGGCACCCAGCCGGATGGGATTACAAATTTTGTATCCTTTAAGGTTGGTTATCTTCCCGAAGATAAGGTCGGTCCGATAACTACGGAAGTTATGGTCGATCCGAATCCAGTCATCCTGAATGGGAAAGCCACGGTCAGCGCCAAGGTAGACGACCAGACTACAGGTGGATCAAAGATTGCCTCAGCAGAATACAGCCTGGATGGAGGCATCTCCTGGCAAGCGATGGCAGCACTTGACGGGGTTTTCGACCAGCCGGTTGAAGTGGTGACAGCAGAATTTACGGCTACCTCGGTGCTCCTCGATCAGGTGTGTGTGCGAGGTACGGATGTAAAAGGAAATATCGGGGAGATGGTGTGTGCCAGTTTTGCAGTAGTCTACCAATTTGAAGGTTTCTTCCGACCCGTACAGATGAATGTGATCAACAGCGCAAAAGCGGGGCGGACGATCCCGATCAAATGGCGCTTGACGGATGCCCTGGGGGCTTTGGTTACGGATCGTGCCAGCTTCGAAGGTTTATATTCGTACCCGGTGGACTGCAAGACCTGGATAGGCGAGGCGAGCCAGGCGGTCAAGGAATTTGCTACCAATGGCAAGGGCTTGCAGCTGACTGAAGATGGGAACTGGCAGTTCAATTGGAAGACGCCACAGGAATATGCCGGCACCTGCCGAATCATGTATGTGGATCTGGCAGGCGGCGCTAACTCTCCTGAGCTGCAGCTGATATTCCGATAAATCCAGGTAAATCCCTTACGTAGACGAGAACCAGAGGAGTGGTATGCTTGAGCCACGCTATCTTTAGCGAAGCGCGGGTTCGTTTTCAACATGTCTGTGTGGCTGTGCCATTCGGGTATAATTTCCCTGAACAGGGAGGCTTCCGGATTATGTCGAGACCCATTGAATTGCGTATAGCCATTGTATTTACTGGCTTAATTTTCCTCCCCATCCTGATTTTATCAGGATGGGGAAGTCTTCTAAATGCACAGGCAAGTAGTGCAGCCTCAGCACAGGCAGGAATCAATCCCAAAGATCCGAGAAATCCATCTGGATTGAAGCCCGACCCGGGCGATTCACAGGCTGGTGGGGAGGGGGGGTCAGTGTTCATTACATACACTGTGCAAGCCCCTGCCCTCGAAAGCCTGCATCCTATTTATCCGGGAGTATTCAATGGCGATCTGCGTGATGTGCCTCCCAGCCCAGAGAGCAAGACGCGGCTGATTGTTCCACTACGCCTGGCGCCCGGGGAGCAGCGTAAAGCCTATGTGCCTCAGCTGGCAGATTGGGTCGATCCGCTCCTCCAGCAGTTCGTACCGCAATCTCAGATGCCTTCGCCGGCAGGCTCTTACCCTGGAATGAGCCTCTATTACGGAGGCTTGGGTTGGCCTCCTGATACCAATGGAGATGTGGGACCGGATTACTATATGCAGACGGTGAATACCTCAGTGGCGATCTACGATAAAGCTACGGGTCAAGAACTGTGGCGGCGTACCTTCGACCAATTCTTCCAGCTCACCAGCGATCCAGCCATTCTAAACACTCCCTGCTACGACGAGAATTACGGAGACCCTATTCTTCTCTACGATCCTTATGTCCAACGCTGGGTAGTTACGGACTTCGCGTTTTCAAGCCTGACAGTTCCGCCATTTTACCAATGCCTGGCGGTTTCTCAGACATCGGATCCTTTGACAGGAGGGTGGTACTTCTATGCCATGCGTGCAGATACGGGCAGCTTCTACGGCTTTGTCAACGATTATCCCAAGCTGGGAGTCTGGTCAGACGGCTGGTACCTATCGGCGAATATGTTCCAGGAGGTAAGTCCATGGACGGGATTCGGCGTGCGGTTATGGGCTTTGGACCGCCAGGCGATGATCGCTGGACAGGCGCTACGTGAGGTGCATCTTGACCTGTGCTGGGACGGTGTATGTGAGTCGCTCCTGCCGGCTAATCTACGAGGAAACCTGCCTCCGACAGGCTCGCCTGAATACTTCCTGGCAGTGGGGAATGATGCGCTTCAGCTATGGCGGATGTCCATCGATTGGAACAATCTGACCAATTCGACTCTGTCGGGTCCTGTAAGCATCCCGGTCGAGCAGTTCGCGGTCTCTGCCAGCGTGCCTCAGCCCAACTCCTTATATGCTCTCGACAGCCTGGGGCCACGCCTGATGCATCCGCTCCAATACCGCATGATCGACGGGCAAGAGTCGCTTTGGGCGAACCACACCGTATCCAATGCAGGCATCCCCGGTATACGCTGGTACGAGCTGGGAAACCTCAGCAGCACCCCCAGCCTTTTACAACAAGGGACCTTCCAACCGGACAATCTCTCGCGCTGGATGGGCTCGCTGGCAATCGATCAGGATGGCAATATGGCTCTTGGGTATAGTGTGTCCAGCAGCTCGGTTTTTCCGGGCATTCGCTACACCGGACGCCTGGCGGGGGAGCTGCCTGGTACGCTGACCCAAGGTGAGACGATCCTTGTGAACGGGCAGGGCAGTCAGACCAATACTTATCGCTGGGGGGATTATTCGAGCATGTCCATCGATCCTCTGGATGGCTGTACATTCTGGTACACCACCGAATATTTCCTGGCGTCTGGGAGCATCTGGCAAACCCGCATCGGGACATTCCAATTCCCCACTTGTGGGCAGCAGAAAGGCACTCTACAGGGGACGGTCTATAATTCGATCACTCACCAGGTCATCGCAGGCAGCTTCGTTTCGGCACACGCTCTGACCACGACCCTGACCTCGCAAACCAATTCCCTGGGCGTGTATTCTTTGGATCTGCCGGTCGGGGAGTACCGGGTCAGCGCAGGTCCCCTGTTGCCGGGCTATCCAATCAGCCAGACCATAACAACTGTCTCCGTGGCTAAAGGCCTGGTGACGCAACAAAACTTTTACTTAGACCCAGCGGTTGCACTGGTCGGGCAGGAAAGCCAGATCAGGGGTGGTGAATTTTGGGCGGATGGATATGCTCTTCCCGGAGATAACAACCTGGCGCTGTGGCGCTCAGTTCAAAATACCGGTGCAGTGACTGCCACGCAGGTGACTGCCTTTCTTACGAGCCTTTCTCCGGGAGTTCAATTGATCTCAAGTCAAACCTCCTACCCGGACATCCCCACCGGAGGTGCCTCCTTTGCCTCCACTCCTTACACTATTTCTGTTGATAGCCGCGTGTCCTGCGGCACAGACCTATCTTTTCAACAGGTGCTCACAAGCAACTCGCTGGTTTTCACAGACACGTTTCCCATCACAGTTGGAAAGCCCATCGGTCGATTGCCGACCTTCGAAATGGACGCAGAAAGTGGAAATCTGGGGTGGTCACCAGAGAATCCGTGGAGCATCACGTCAGTTAAATGGCACAGCCCAGATCATTCCTGGACGGACAGCCCGGGTGGATTGTACAAGAACGACATGAATGTCTCCCTTCGAACCCCGGTCTTCGATATGCGCGGGAAGCGGAATACTCAACTTAGCGGATGGATTTCCTATGATCTGGAGTCCGGCTGGGATTATCTATATGTCGAATATTCGCTGGATGGAGGCCTGACGTGGGAGCAGATACCTTTGGCTTCCTTTACCGGTAAGAATACGGCCTGGAATCATTTCCTCATCAATACCCCCAGCCTCGATAACCAGGCCTCCGTTCGCATTCGCTTCCGGCTGCTGACCGATCCAAGTGTCACTTATGATGGTGTCTACCTGGACGATCTATCCCTGGATTACGAGCATCGGGTTTGCTACCGCTATATTCTCCCGGAAGTAAACCGCTAGGGTAGGGATTTACCAAAGTCTGAAACCTCAAATTAATACAAAATTCTGTCCACCGGGGTGTTTGAATCTATTTCCTATAAATGATACAATAATATGGCTTTTCGCTCTGTGAAAAGGCCAAGGCACCTCTTATTCCTATTTTTCTCCACGAATCAGCTCGTTTTGAAGGCGGAAATTCGGTATCGAATTATCCAGGATCGAGGTCGATCCTTTATCAGGCAAAAAATCCTTTTGGGAGGCAAGCATGAGTTTTCATTTTGGGAGAGATTTTCTGTGGGGCGCGGCTTCGGCGTCGTATCAAGTGGAGGGAGCTGCCTATGAAGATGGAAAGGGATTATCGGTTTGGGATGTATTTTGCCAAAAGCCAGAAGCTGTGTGGGAGGGACATACCGGGGATGTGGCTTGCGATCATTACCATCGCTATCTAGAAGATGTAAGCTTGATGAAGGAGATAGGGTTAAAAGCGTACCGCCTATCGATTGCCTGGCCGCGAGTGATGCCAGCTGGAACTGGGACAGTCAACCCGAAGGGAGTCGATTTTTACGGCCGTCTCATCGATGCGCTCTTAGAAGCCAACATCCTACCTTTCGTAACCCTGTTCCATTGGGATTATCCCTATGATTTATTCTGCCGGGGAGGCTGGCTCAACCCAACCAGCTCCGATTGGTTTGCTGATTATGTGAGCGTGATAGTCGATAAGTTTTCGGATCGAGTGAAACACTGGTTTACATTGAATGAGCCATCAGTTTTCGTCGAGCTGGGTCACCACTATGGAAACCATGCGCCAGGTATGAAATACTCGATGAAGGAAATTCTCTACATATCGCACAATGTTTTACTGGCGCACGGAAAGAGCGTTATGGCAATCCGGTCTGGCAGCAAGAGTCCTTGCCAGGTAGGGTTTGCACCCGTAGGCAACGCGATGATCCCCGCCAGCGAAAGCCCAGCCGATATTGAAGCAGCCAGGCAGGCGACCTTCGCCATCCATTCCAACGATCATACCTGGAATAATACCTGGCTCTCCGATCCGGTTTTCTTCAAACAGTATCCTGAGGATGGTCTGAGGGTGTATGGCGCCAACGTGCCCGAAATTGGACCGAATGACATGGATATCATCGGTCAGCCCCTGGATTTCTATGCTTTCAATAACTATACAGCTGGCACAATCCGGGCTGGGGAGGATGGCAAGCCGGAATATATCCCCTATCTGCCCGGAAAACCGATGACCGCTATGACCTGGCCAGTGACACCAGATGGGTTGTACTGGGTATCTAAATTTTTCTGGGAAAGATACCAGAAGCCAATTTATATTACAGAAAATGGAATGGCCAATGTCGATTGGATCCATCTGGATGGGCACGTACACGACCCCCAACGCATCGATTACACAACACGCTACTTAACCGCTCTGCAGCGGGCGGTTGACGAAGGGATTCCCATAAAAGGCTACTTCCATTGGTCGATTATGGATAATTTTGAATGGGCGGAAGGATACAAGCAGCGCTTTGGGATGATCTATGTCGATTACCCGACCCAGCGCAGGGTGTTGAAAGATTCAGCACTCTGGTATCGATCGGTGATTGCAGGTCAGTGATGGGAGGTTTTGCATGGCACTTTCAATAGAATGGCGCAGACGGATCGATAATTTTCAGAAAACCTTAATACGTATGGTATACCGCCCATTAGGGCAAATAGAGTTCAGGGGGTTCACGACTTTCGAACAGCTTTCTGCAAAAGAAGCTCAGCGTAGATCGTTTCAGCCTATGCCCGCAGGCACCCAATGGGGGGCGAAATGGGAATATGGCTGGTTCCTGGGAGAAGTGATCCTGCCTGCTGAAATCTCTGGAGAGCGCATCGTCTTACGATTAGACCTGGGAGGCGAGGCATTGGTGTGGGTCAACGGGGATATGACCGGCTCACGCGATTATGCGCACACCGAAATGACGCTGGCACGCCAGGGGGTCGCCGGAACGCGCTATTCGATCCTGGCTGAGGCCTATGCTGGTCACGGAAAAATAACGGTGGGTGGGGAACCGGTACCCTACGGAGAACAGACGGTCCCAGAACCTGACCCTGTCCAAACCAAGGTGGAGGTATCGACCTTTGGGGCTTGGGAGGAGCCCATCTACCAGCTCGGCATCGACCTTGTGACATTGCTGCAGCTACGAGATAATCTGGATCCATTATCATTGCGGGTAGCGGAGATCGACCGGGGCTTGATGGATCTGACCCTAATTACGGACCTGGAACTGCCCCGTGAAGCGATGCTGGCGACGGTGAAAACCGGCAGAGAACGACTGCGACCCCTGTTAGCCTGCGTGAACGGCACGACGATGCCAACCATGTATGCTTTTGGGCACGCACATCTGGACGTTGCCTGGCTTTGGCCTTTGCAGGAGACTGAACGAAAAATAGCCCGGACGATCTCCAACCAAATAACACTGATGGATGAGTATCCGGAGTTTGTTTACTTTCAAAGCCAACCGCATCTTTTTACGATGCTCAAACGCCTGTATCCTGAAACCTATAATCGCTTTAAAGAGAAGGTGAGCGCGGGGCAAATCTACCCGGAAGGCGTTTCGTGGGTTGAGCCGGATACAAACCTCAGCGGTGGTGAAAGCCTCATCCGCCAGTTTATTTATGGGAAACAATTCTTTAAAAAGGAATTTGGCGTCGATTCGGTGCTTTTCTGGGAGCCAGATGTGTTCGGCTATTCTGGGGCGCTGCCTCAAATCCTGAAGGGATGTGGAATCAAGTATTTTGCGACTGCCAAGTTGACCTGGGTTTATAACGGGAGCGATCCTTTTCCATATAATTTATTTATGTGGGAAGGGATCGATGGTACTGCCATCCCGGCACACGTTTTTCACGGATACGGAAATTACCCTTCGCCGGAGAGCCTGATCAAGAATTGGAATGAGCGCCTGCAAAAAATGAACACCTTTGGGCAACTTCTGGGCTTTGGATACGGTGATGGAGGCGGTGGAGCGACGCGGGAACACCTCGAATTTTTGAGACGAGAACACGATCTTGAAGGTGTGCCGCGCGTCAAATATGCAACACCGGTTCAATTTTTCGAGGATGCCAAAGCGCGCGGCTTACCGAAAGTACGCTACGTCGGCGAGCTGTATTATCCCTGCCATCGAGGCACATACACTTCCCAGGCACGTACCAAGCGCAACAATCGAAAATGCGAATATCTTTTACGTGAAGCCGAACTGTGGGGGGCGGCTGCTCAAGCTAAGTATGCCTACGAATTTCCGGTTGATGAGATCCGGGAAACCTGGCAAAGTGTGCTGTTAAATCAATTTCACGATGTGCTGCCTGGCTCTTCGATCGCCAGAGTATATGAAGAAGCAGAAAAAAGCTATCAGCTCGTACAAGAAACGGCAAATAAAGCCCTCGAGAATGCCGTGTCAAAATTCATGACCAAGGGCAGCGAGTTTACAGTCTTCAACTCCCTGGGTTGGCCTCGAACCGTGGTGATTCCACTCCCCGAAGGGATGGCGGAAGCACGCGGCATGGCTGGGGAGCTGTTAGCCAATCAAAACATCGAAGGGAAGGTGTATGTCGAAGTCAAAGTTCCAGCCTGTGGTTGGACGACATTAACCACCCGACCTGCACCGGGATCTGGCAGCCTGGCTTCTCGCGGCATTAAAACTGTACCCTTGGGAGGCGAGCGCTTTGCCATGGCGCGCATCGATTCGGGGTCTGGGGGAAGCCAGGTTAGACCTTTGATGGAAAATGAGTTCCTACGAATTGAATTCAATGATCTCGGTGAGATCACCAGCCTCCATGATAAATCGAGCAACCGTGAGCTCACTTCGGGAATTTGTAATGTATTTAAGATGTATAAAGATGTGCCTACCTGGTTTGATGCATGGGATGTTGACAGCATGATAAAAGATACACCAGTCGAGCTGCAGAGAGAGGCTAAAATCGAGCTGATTTCTCCAGGACCGCTGATCGGCGGGCTGCGCGTGACGCGCAAGCTACACCAATCTGCCATGACGCAAGAAATTACCTTACGACGTGGCAGCCGGCGGATCGATTTCACAACAACGATCGTCTGGCGGGAGCGGCATAAGCTGTTAAAAGTGGCTTTTCCAGTGAATATTCACGCCAATGAGGCGGTTCACGAGATCCAATTTGGGCACATCCGCCGACCAAACCATGCTTCCCGACCCCATGACGAGGATCGCTTTGAAGTTTGCAACCATAAGTGGACTGCTTTAGTCGAGGAGAATCGCGGTGCAGCAGTCTTGAATGAGAGTAAGTATGGCATCAGCGTGACTGGAAACGCCATCAACTTGACCTTGCTCAAATCCGCCATGGCTCCCGACATGAATGCAGATCAGGGCATCCAGAAGTTCACTTACTCGTTTTACACCTGGAACGGCAGTCTGGCAGACAGCCCGGTAGTGCAAGAAGCTTACGACCTCAATATCCCGGTCGGTCTGTTCCCGGGGCGTGGTGGGGAAGGCTCTATTTTCTCTGTCAGTGCTCCAAATATTGTTCTCGAAACTGTGAAGCCGGCTGAGGATGGTTCAGGAGATGTAATCGTGCGGTTGTATGAGTCAAAGCGAATGGCTACCCGATGTGTTCTAACCACCACGCTGCCTGTCGAGGGAGCTTCCCTGGCGAACATGCTGGAAGAAGGCGAAGGTGACCTGATGTTTGAGAATGGTCACGTGGGCTTAGATTTCAGAGCCTTTGAGATCAAAACGATTCGGCTAAAAGTAATTCAAGGTAACGTAGAGACCCAACGTCAGGAGAAGGGTGCTCAATGATCGAGTTAGATTTTTCTGTGATGGCTTCCAGCCTAGAGGTTGGAAATGCACTGCGCCCGGTTCTAGACGAATTCGAAAAGCTAGCCCATGTCAAGGTAAATTTCAACATTTTTAGCTGGGATACCGGATGGTCGGATGTGATGAAGATCGCATTGTACGGGCATGGTCCTGATGTCTCAGAATTGGGAACCACCTGGATCGGGAGCATCGCCTCGATGAACGCTTTACGACCTTACAATGTGGGTGAAATCCGTTCCCTGGGTGGTGTAGATGCATTTTTACAGGCTAGCTGGGCTACGGGATTGGTCGGTAATGACCCACAGGTGTGGTCAATCCCCTGGTTGGTGGACACCAGGGCGCTTTATTATCGCAAGGATTGGCTCAATCGTTCGGGAGTGATCGATGAAGGGGCGGCATTCCAGAGCGCGGCTGCATTGGCTCAAACACTCAGCCATTTACGAAATCAGGGCATCGCGACACCCTGGGCGGGAACCGTGGCACGCACACCCAACGTTTTACATGAAGCAGCTTCCTGGATTTGGGGGGCAGGAGGAGATTTCATTACCAGGGATGGCAGGCAGGTCCTTTTCGACCAGCCGGAAGCGATGCACGGTCTCAAGGCGTATTATGAGCTGCGAAAATTTCTCTCACCCACGAATGTGGCAGCTGGCGAATCCATGGCTTATTTCCAGAGCGGGCAGGCAGCGACGGCAATCGTCGGACCGCATGCGATGGTGCAAGTGGTCCCGGATGATGTAAAAGAACGCTGGGGAATCACGCAGGTACCCGGGGTGCCTTTCCTGGGTGGCAGCAACCTGGTTGTCTGGAAACACTCCCGCCAACCTTCGGCAGCGCTGGAGCTGATACGCTTTCTGACGAGTCAACCTGCACGCTTTCCAGCCAGCCCGCATGGCACCATGCTACCTGCCCGGCATACGCAATTAGAGGCGCTTGCAGCGGAGGGTGATCCTTTTATGAAAGGCTTTGTGGAAGCAGCTAAAACAGGCAGGACCTATCTCTCGACGCGCTTGTGGGGATTAATCGAAGAGAACCTGGTCAATCTGCTATCACAAACGTGGACACAGCTGCTGGCTGATCCATTTTTGGATATCGAGCAGACGCTGCACAATCAATTTGATCCACTCGCCAGGCGGTTGAACCTTTCTTTATCTAATTGACATGAAAAAAGAATCGACACAGCGTGCTTTCAATTCTTTCTTGTAATCAAAGAAAATTTGTGATCGAGAGATCGTTCTAAGTTGCAGAATCCGAATCTGATTATCTTTAATCCTGATCAATGGCGTGGGGATGTCGCCGGTCATCTGGGCAATCCAGGGGCGGTGACACCCAACCTGGATCGCCTGGTTGAGACTGAAGCCGTATCCTTCCAGAATGCTTTTTGTCAAAACCCGGTCTGCACTCCCAGCAGATGTTCTTTCATGACCGGATGGTATCCGCACAATCGGGCCCACCGGACGATGCATTATATGCTTCGGCCCGATGAACCCAACCTGCTCCGGTGTTTGAAAAATGCGGGTTATTA
>Ga0153915_10002974_pt1 | contig 15495 bp, 12 predicted proteins | sample Opewatmetagenome_2_FD_107003 | JGI IMG/M metagenome (GOLD analysis project Ga0153915, IMG submission 107003) | Freshwater wetland microbial communities from Ohio, USA - Open water 3 Core 3 Depth 3 metaG | ecosystem: Environmental > Aquatic > Freshwater > Wetlands | place: USA: Ohio, Lake Erie...
AGGGCGGTCATGGTGATTTCCAGATATTTCACGTTAAAACCGGTGACTTGGACCAAAAACTCTCCTCCCGTGCGCAGGAAAACACCCATGTTGAGCAATCCGCCCAGGACAATGACGACGCCCGCGGCCCAGCGAATCCGAGGTCCGAATTTGCTTTGGAAGAGCTGGGGAATCGTGATCACTCTCGAATCCCTTAGGGGTTTCACGCAAAAACCCGTGACCCCGACGATAAACATGGCCAGCGCTTGGAGAATCCCGGGCGTGGCCCCGGCAAACCCGTAGAGATAGCCGTTCTGGGCGGTATACATACAGGTGACGACGCCGAATTCCGTGGCTGCCAGCGAGGCGATGCCGAGATAGACGTTCATCTCCCGGCCGGCGATTAAAAAATGTTCCACCTTGCCGACATACCGTCGGACGGCGATGCCGGCGATCATGGTGGCCAGCAGATAAAGTCCGACAATACTTCCGTCGACGAGCCATGAGAAATGAGTCATATCGCTTCCCTCCGGACTCTTAACTCCAGTTCAAGCCTTCGTCGAAACTTTCCTTCAGGGAGAGGCTCCTAATATTGACCGAATTCGAGGCCCGCGTCAATGAAGGCCATGATGTTGGCTTCCGTTTGGGAAGAGAGAGGAACGCTGCAGGGCGATGCCGTGGGCAGGAGGACAAAGCCTCCGCCCGGCTTGGCTTTGTCCATGATCCTCCGGACTTCCTGCCTGACCTGCTCGGGCGTGCCTTGCTCGAGCAACCGAAGTTCGATGTTTCCCCAGACCGAGACGCCCTTAGCCAGCGAGCGGCGTTTGACCTCGTCGAGGTCGATATCCCCGTCGGGCGGCGGCTCGCAGGGATCGATGGCATCGCATCCGGTTTCCAGGATCATGTCCAGGACGCGGCTGATTTTGCCATGGCAATGGACGCGCACCTTGGCCCCGGCTTTGTGAACGATATCCGTCATAGTCTTGAGGTGTGGAACCATGAACTGCCGGAACATAGCGGGTGGACAATAGGGAGGCGTCATGTATTCGGGACCGCAGATCCGGTAGATATCGACCGTGCAGCAGCGGAGCTGACGTCGCAGGTTTTCCATCACCCGATCAGCTACGACCTCGACGGTCCGGGCATAGTGCGAGGTCTCTTCAAAGACCCAAAGGAGGTAGTCTTCGAAGGACATGAGGTCTGCCGCAAGATAAGCGGGGTCGGCCAAAGACGCCATGACGATGCCCTGCTCGCCCAGCTCTTCGAGAACCCTCGGATAATCCGAGGCATCATAACGGGCGGGCTCATAGGGGATGCTGAGGGCCCGATCGACATCGTTGATGTTCTTGCAGTAGTGTTCGACGATCCACGTTGTGTTGACGGAGGGATCCTTTTGGCTGACACAGGACAGATTGCCCCTGGGGGTATGTATCACGGTTGTTGTCCGGAAGAATTGGCCCACCGTCTCCGAGCGGACGTCTGTCTCGACAGGATAGCCGGAACCAAGGAATCCGTCCGCGCCGATATAGCGGTCGTTGGCAGGCTGGGGATTCCAGTTGGTGATACAGTCTGTGTGGGTCCGGATATAGTCCATGAGCCGGGCGAAGCTCGGCTGGCTGTTGTACCAATCACGGCTGTCGCGTCCGGCCATTTCATAGGTGTTGATAGGAACCCGGTCGGGAACTCCGCAGGCGAGCGCTCTCAGGAGCCGCTGACGGCTCGTCCAGGCTCCGGCGCTTTCGGCAAAAGTCATCGTTTCTGGCACTATACGGACGTTAAAAAGGGATGTCAAGAATATTTTGGGCGAACTCGGGCGTTATGAAGTTTTCGTAGCTTTGGCAGACATTCTGAGCGAAGTCGATGGCCCGGGCGATGACCTTGTCCCAGTCCAGAGCAGGCGGATCGGCGATCGCAGATTTCGAAACGGCCAGGCGATGAAGGGCAAAGAGCATCCCGGCATTGAAATTATCGCCGGCTCCGATCGTGCTGACAAGATCGATCCTCGGCACGGGATACCGGCGGGTCATGGATTCGGTCCTCAAAATAACATCCCCGGCTCCTTGGGTCAGGATCAGGTTTGAACAGCCATGCGTTTTGATGAACGAAAATATTTTTTCCGGCTCTTCGGTCCGGCACATCATCCGAAAATCATCATCAGACCCCTTGACGATATCGGCCGAACCGATGTTTTCTTGAATCCAAGGAAGAAGATCTTCGAGCTCATGGAGATGGGCCTTCCGGAAATTGGGGTCATAGAGGATGATCGCGCCGGCCGCCTTGGCTCGACGGATGATGGCCACGAGTCGTGCCCTGACGGCTCTATCCAAAGAAAAAAAAGACCCGAACAGAACAAGGTCATCTTCTTGAAATTCCGGCAGACGGCCTTGCAGCCTGGCCGGGGGGAAAAGCCGATAGAAGTCATATTCGGCCTTGTCGTTTTGATCGAGAAAAGCGATGGCCAGAGCCGTCTTTCCGTCTTGGTACCGGCTGATGAAATCCGGGCCGACATGATTGGCGGCCAGAAAAGCCTCGATCCTCCGGCCGACCAGGTCATCGCCGAATTCCGTGATGAGGGAGACGGGAAGACGAAGCCTTCCCAGGGAAACGGCGGTGTTCAGCATCGCTCCGCCGGGCGTGGCGCCGACGGGCCGGTTATTTTTGAAAATGATATCGAAGACGGTTTCGCCGATGGTGACGATTTTCCTCACGGGGGCTCTTCCCGAATATCCCTTACCACAGTTTCAGCCAAGTTTCAAATTTTTGCTATAATAGGCGAGCATCATGGAATCGGCATGGAAGACGACCTGACCATCCAATTTAAAAAGGTGGACATTACTCCGAAAGATTCTGTTCGTCTGGCGGGTTATTTCAATGAACGTCTTTCCCGAGGCGTTCTCGATCCGCTTTATTTAAGGCTGGCCGCGCTCAGAAAAGGTGAGGGCCGCTTGCTGTTTATCCAAATAGACAATTGCGCCATCCTGGCCGAGGATGTCCGCGAGATCAAAAATAAAATCGCCCATCAAAGCTCTTTCCTGAGTCATGAAATCATGGTTTTCGCTTCGCATACCCACACCGGGCCGGATGTGGCCGGATTTTTCGGATTGCCCCGGGAAGTCGGGTATCTGGAAAACCTCAAGCAGAGGATCGTCGGAGAAGCGCTATCCTTGAATCCCCGTGAAAAAGGCGTCGTCCATGTCCCGCGCCGATTACCAAGGCCTCGCTTTTAACCGCCGATGGCATTTGAAAAACGGGACGGTCATGACCAACCCGCCCAAGCTGTCCCCAGAAATGGATAGGCCGGAAGGGACTGTCGACCGGGAAGTCAACACGGTTGTCTTTACAGACGAGAAGGGCACCTATCAAGCCTTTTTCGTCAGCATCTCTAACCATACGGACACGATAGGCGGAGACCGGATTTCGGCCGATTGGCCCGGCTTCATGGAAAGGTTTATCCAGCAACGCTTGGGGAAGGATATCCCCGTTTTTCCTTTCCTAGCTCCCCAAGGAAACGTCAATCATCTGGAATTCGACAGCCCCCGTTCTCAGACAAATTATGAAGAAGCCTCGAGGCTGGGCAAAGCCTATGCGGACGTCGTTAGCCGTTCGTTGACCAGGCTGCGGCCCGTTCCGATAAAATCCCTAAGATCCAGAGAAGTTTCGGCCGCCATTCCTTCTCTGGATTTATCCGATTTGGAGCTGGAAAAGGCGAGGAAGATTCTCCTCGAAACAAAAAGTAAGCCCCTGCCGACGCAGAGAGACCTGACGGCCGAGGATCTGGCCAAAGGAGACGCTTCCATCGAAAGGCTGTTCGCGCGAAGCCTGCGTCTTTTCGGCAAGAGCAAGCCTGATTTTTATCATGTTCCGCTCCAGGTATTCGAGCTGGGAAAAATCGCCTTTGCCGCGATTCCTGGAGAGCCCTTCGTGGAGATGGGGCTGGCCCTTAAAGCCAGCCAAGGGTATGACCTGATCATGCCAGTCGCGCTGGCCAACGGCTACTTCGGATACATACCGCTTCAGGAATGTTTCGAGCGAGGCGGCTACGAAGTTCGCGCCGGCGCCGCGTGTTGTCTGGCTCGGGATGCGGCCGGGCGCATCCTTACGGAGTTCCGAGAACTCTTGAATCCTGCTTTGCCGAAAAGCTAAAAAGGGTTGCTCAAGGATCTTAAGATGACGAAGGTTTTGCCGGCTTGATAATCAAAAACCGATATGATATACGGTATTTGTTTTGCCGTGAATTCCAAAAGCCACGTCGGTTCCGATCAACAGCCCTAGAGAAAGATTATGAAAGATAGCGATATTCTTCCTGATTTCAGTCGCGGTTTCATCGAATTCAAGCCCATCCCTAAATTCGCCCATCAAGGCGGCCTCAGTCAAGAGCTGGCCGGCGGCCGTTTGGACAAGACCCAGGCCATCCGAATTTTCCGGGTGATGTTGATGAATAGGTTGGTGGAAGAACTCATAGTCGACATGAGAGAAGGCCGGTTTGCTCCCGTCGAAGGATTCAAGTTTGCGGGCGCGACCCACTTGTCCATCGGCCAGGAAGCCGTGGCGGCGGGAACCATGTCGGCCATTCGGGCGACTGACTATATTACATCGACGCACAGGGGACATGGCCATTCCATTGCCAAAGGCGCTTTCCGGCTGTTCGGCATGGACCGCCGCGAGCTCCTCGAATTTCTGGGCGTCGCCGATAGTACCGGGCTTGAAGATCAGGACATCCGGGAGCGAGCGATTGATCTTCACCTGTACAAGACCCTCTGCGAGCTTTTTGGCAAAGAAGACGGCTATTGCCGCGGCCGGGGCGGCGGCATGCATATCGCGGATTTCGACGCCCATCACCTGGGGGCCAATGCCATCGTCGGCGGAAGCTTCGCCATCGGAGCGGGCGCCGGCCTGGCCCAATATCTGCTGAAAACGGACCATATTGTCGTGACTCTGGTGGGAGACGGCGCAGCCAATAACGGGATTGCCCACGAGGCTATGAATTTTGCCGTCCAGGGCCAGTTCGAGCATGGCCTGCCTGTCATTTTTCTCATAGAAAACAACCAGTATGGAATGACGGGACAACAATGCCAAGAAGTGACCGGCGTCCGCTATCTAGCTCAACGGGGCGCGGGGTATAACTCAGCCAACATGAATGCCGAGGTCGTCAATGGCATGAACGTCCTGGCCGTTCGCGATGCGGTAGCCAGGGCCGCGGATAAATGCCGGCGGGGCGAGGGACCCGTCCTCTTGGAATGCATCACCTACCGCTATCTCGGACATTCTCTAAGCGACAACCGGATAAGCTATCGTTCCCCGGAAGAAGAAAAAGCCTGGAGGGAGAAGGACCCCATCTCTGATTTTCAAAGCCAGCTCGCTCGAGGCGGCCTGCTCTCCCTTGCCGGGGGGCAGGATTTGGGCCGGGATCTCCGGCAAAGAATCAGAAATCTCGCCGTCAAAGCGGCCCTCTCGGCCGACCCTAAAGTCGAAGAGATCGAGGAGGGGCTGTGGTGCAAAACCACGGACCGTCGAGGGGAAGAGAAGTGGAGGACGACCGACCTTGTCAAACCTCTTCGGAGAATCAAGAGGATGTCCGGCGGCAAGATCCTCTACCGCCACGCCGTTTGGGAAGCCCTGGCCGAGGAAATGCTCCGGGATCGGCGGGTGATTGTCTACGGAGAGGATGTCGCCGATTACGGCGGCGCCTTCGGCGCAACCATGGGCTTGTTCGAGGCCTTCGGGCGGAAGCGCGTCTTCAACGCCCCGATTTCCGAGGCCGCGATTGTCGGGACCGCCTGCGGGGCGGCTATGACTGGGTTGCGACCCGTCGCGGAAATCATGTACATCGATTTTATCCCGCTCGCCTTGGACCAACTGGCCAATCAAGTGGCCAAAGCGCGCTACATGTTTGGAGGAAAGGCCAAGATTCCCCTCGTCCTGAGGACCACCATCGGAGGGGGTAAGGGATATGCCGGCCAGCATTCCCAGAGCCTGGAGGCGATCATCGCCCATTTCCCGGGGCTCAAGGTCGTGGCACCGTTCACGGCTTATGACGCCAAGGGGCTTTTAAAAGCTGCGATCCGCGATGACAACCCCACGGTCTTCATTGAGCATCAGCTTCTCTACAGCGACCTGGGATTTGTCCCCGAGCCTGAGGAAGACTACCTTGTTCCAATCGGCCGGGCGAATATTCTAAAAGAAGGGAAAGACATTACGCTGGTTAGCTATCTGTATCTTTTAAAAAATACTCTAGGAGCGGCCGCTCTTCTCAAAGAGCGCGAAGGTCTTGAAGCTGAAGTGATTGACTTGAGATCGCTCGTTCCCCTCGATACGGGCGCACTCCATGCCTCGGTCAAGAAAACCGGAAGATGTGCCGTGATCGTTCAGTCGCCTTTAACCTGCAGCTTTGCCGAGCACGTCGCTTTCGAGGTGCAGAGGACTTTGTTCTCCTTTCTGAAAAATCCCGTGGAAATCATTTCCGCTTATTCGGTGCCTCCGCCCATGGCCGCACCTCTCGAAAACGAGAACATTCCCTCACCGGATAGGATTTTTGCCGCTGTTCTGAAATTGATGAAGGCTTGAGCCATGATTGTCATCCTGGATCAAGAGGTGTTTATCCTATCAGCGGCCCGGACGCCGATAGGACGCTTCCAGGGAGCACTGTCGCCATTCTCTGCCGTGGAATTGGGCGGCAAGGCCATCGAAGGAGCCCTGCGGCACGCGGCTGTCTCTCCCGAGCGGGTCGAGATGGTCACCATGGGCTGCGTGATATCGGCCGGGTTGGGTGAAGCTCCGGCCAAGCAGGCTGCGTTGCTTGCCGGGATCCCCGGGACCGTCTACTCCAGGACCGTGGAGAACGTCTGTGGCTCATCGATGGAGGCGATTATTGCAACGGTCGATGCTCTGCTCGTGGGACGGATCGAACTGGGGGTGGCAGGAGGAATGGAATCCAGGACGAATGCGCCCTACCTCCTTGAGCCCCGGTTTTTTAAGAGCGGGCCAAATTATGCCCGGGGAGAGAGGCCGCATCTAAAAAGAACGGGCGCTTTCCGTTGGCAATTCAGCGAGAACAGCGAAGAACAGGCGAACCTCGCCGGCCTTGTCGACGCCACGGCGCATGACGGACTTTTTTGGCCGCCGGAAAAAAAATTCATGAGGGAGTATGCCGTGGCCTATGCCGCGCACCACCGCATATCGGTCGAACGGGTGAATACGTTAGCTTCTTTGAGTCATCAAAAAGCCCGGCAAGCGCAGGCCGGGGGAGATTTTGATGCCGAAATCGTTCCTCTAGGTGACGTTGTCAGAGACGAGCTTCCGATAGAGGAAGAATTGATAGCAGCTCGGAACGCCGAACCCCTCGATATTGCCTCAAGCTTTAACACCTCAATACCGGCCGATAATGCCTCGGCCCTCATCCTTTCGGGTTCTGCCTTCGCCGGCGGACATCGACGGAAGCCGATCGCCCGGATTTTAGGCTGGAGCCGCGTCGATCGGCCGGCCGCGGAATTCTTGGATTCTCCCGTTGAGGCGGTGCGGTCGCTTCTCGAGGCTTTGGCGAGAGCCGGATACGCGGAATCGAAATTTGAGATCTTCGAGATCAACGAGGCGTTCGGCATTCAACTTCCCGTTTTTGCGGAAAGTTTTCCCGGCAAGAAAATCAATATGAGCGGCGGGGCCGTAGCGCTCGGACATCCTTTGGGATCGGCCGGCGCCCGGCTTTTAGTGACACTCGTCCATAGCCTGAAGCGCCTCAAGGCCTCCTCTGGGATTGTCTCCCTCTGCTATGGCGGCGGCGGCGCTTATGCTTTAGCGGTGGAATCGACGGCCCACTCTTTGTCCGAGCCATGATTTTAGATAAATATAGATCCGCCGGGACGACCTCCCCGGGCATCCCTGAAGAGATGGAAGCGCTGGTTCTTTCCGGCAGGGGGTTCGAAAACCTCGCTTTGAAGCGGGTTCCTGTACCCCAGCCCGGACCGAATCAGCTCTTGGCTCGGGTGGATGCCGTCTTTGCCTGCGCCTCGGACGGCAAGCTCATCGAGCTCGGTCAAGACCATTCGCTCATGGGCGGATGGGATCCCGGCCGCTGGCCCGTCATCATCGGTCATGAGGGCAGCGTCACGGTGGTCAAGGTTGGCCAAAATCTAGAGGGACGCTTTAAGGTCGGAGCGACATTTGCCGTCCAGCCGGCCATCAACAGCGAGCCGATAAACTATCGGGAGCGGTATCGAGACGCTGGGGGCATGGATAAAGTCGCCATCGGCTACACGCTGGGCGGACTGTTCGCCGAATTTATCCTCATCACGGAGGAAGTCATCCTGACGGACTCCCTGATTCTCTTTGACCGAACTCGAATTCCCTATTTTGCCGCGGCCTTCGGCGAACCTCTGTCCTGCGTTTATTCAGCCCAAAACCAGATTCCTCATATCGAGAAGCAAGGCCCCCTCGCCCCACGGACGGCAAGCCTCGGGCCCAAAAAAGGCGGCGTTACCTTGATCCTTGGTGGAGGGCCGATGGGCATCCTCCATGCCGACCTGGCCATGATCAAAAGGCCGCGGATGATCATTATCTCCGAACCCATGGCCGAACGGCGTAGCAATGCGGAACAGATCCTCAGGGCTAAAAGCCAAGAGCACGGCATCGAGCTTATCATCACCAAGCCTGAGGATCTCAGCGCCGTTCTGGACAAAGCCACGCGCGCCCGCGGCGCTGATGATTGTATCGTCGCTCTGGGCGAGGCCGGCGTTCAGGAACAGTCTATCGACTATCTGGCGAAGGGCGGCATCGCCAGCTTTTTCGGCGGGGCTAAGCTCGGCGAAAGCCTGATCACCGTCGATACGAGGCGGATCCATTATGACAGCGTCTCGATGGTCGGTACTTCGGGCGGCGATCCATCGGACGTCCAGGCCGTGATGAAAATGCTCGAGGCCCGAGAAATTTCTCCGGAGCGATATGTCCGACGAGTCGGGGGGCTGGATGCGGCCCTGGGCCTGGTAAAATCGATCAGGGCCCAGGAGTTTTTCGGGAAAGGCCTGATCTATCCTCATGTCCGACAGGCCCTTTTTCCCGTGAACGGCTGGTCTTTTGAACAAGAAAATGAATTCTTGGAAGGGCATCTCCGAGTCTAATCGCGGCTTTTCATGCTGAAACTCGTTCAGTTCGGAGCGGGAGCCATCGGCCGATCTTTTATCGGGCAGTTGTTTTCAAGGGCGGGCTATGAGGTCGTTTTTATCGAGATCGATTCGGCCTTGGTTACGGCGCTCAACGAGCGGCGGGAGTATAAGGTTGAGATCAAAGATGAATTCGCCGAGACGCTGGTCATAAAAAATGTCCGAGCCGTCGATGCCCGGGACAGGGACCGGGTCGCCCAGGAGATCGCCGAAGCTGACTGCCTGGGAACGGCGGTCGGCAAGAACGCCCTGGCCAACATCATTCCCCATCTCGCCGCCGGCCTGGCCCTTCGTTTTTGGCGATACGGCCTTCGGCCCGTCGATTGCATTATCTGCGAAAATATTCTCGACGGAGCGGCTTTTATTCGTTCGCAACTCGAGAAGGTCCTGCCGGGTTTCGAGCTGGGCCGGATGATCGGCTTAGCGGAAACGAGCATCGGAAAAATGGTCCCGATCATGCCGCCGGACGTCCTGAAGAGCGATCCTCTTCTTATCTATGCCGAGGCCTACAACACTTTAATTTGCGACAAAAAAGGCTTTCTCGGAGAGATCCCCGCCGTGTCCGGGCTCGATCCCAAAGAAAACATGAAGGCCTATGTGGAACGAAAATCTTTCATCCACAACCTGGGACATGCGATGATCGCCTACCTCGAATTTGTCGAGAGAAAGGGCTACGACTATACCTGGCAGGCCGTCCGGGATAGAGATCTGCGAGGCAGGGCCGAAGCCGCCATGGAAGAATCCGGCCGGGCCCTGATCAAAGCTTATCCGGATGAATTCAGCGAGAAAAATCAGGACGAACATATTCAAAATCTCTTGAAGCGCTTCGGCAATGTCCATCTGGGCGACACGATCTTCCGGGTGGGCCGGGACGTTCAGCGAAAACTTGCCTATGATGACCGCTTGATCGGAGCTATGCGCTTCGACCTAAGACACGGCATCGAGCCGGCCGTGACCGCCGAAGGCGCGGCCGCAGCCTGTTTTTTCAAACAGCGGGATGACCAGGGAAAACTGTTCGAAGGAGACGAGGAATTCCACCGGCTGGTCTTTCCCAAGGGGATCGACTATATCCTCAGCCGAGTCTGCGGGCTGAGCGGAAAAGACGAGATCGAACAAAGAATCATTTCTCAAATCAAAAAACATTTCGGAAGATTCCAAGACCGCTTTTAGATTCAACCCCTGCCCTTTGGGCTCCCCAAGATTTAGATCAGCTTAGAGTTTGCCGGTCTCTCAGTATTTTTCTTGGGGGCCGCAGAGGGGGCCGAGAAGGTTCCGGAGGGGATTGATTTCAAGGCCTGAGTAGCCCAGATGGAGGTGCCGCCGCCAGCCTTCGGCGAATTCGAAACGGCCTGACATTGAGCCCACTTTTTGCGTCATTTCTCTCATCGCCGTTAGGTAGGAATCCAGCCCCTGGCTCTTGTCCAGCCAGTCCTTCTGGCTGGCATGCGCGGCCAGGGCCTCCGTTTTTTCGTCCATGACGGACGTCACGTTCACATAAAATTCCGGGAAGACGATTTTTCTCATCATGTCCCGGAGTCCGTAGGGCAGGGCATGATAGAGGGCCATATCTTTTTGATAGGGCTGAGTGGGAGGAGTCGTAGCATAGTTCCGCATGCCGCGGACAAAAGCCGCCGTAACGGCAATCCGGGCGGCATTCATGTGATCTTCCATGTAGTCTTCAAGGGACAGGGTGAGAAGAATATCCGGCTTGACCTCGCGGATCGCGGCCGCTACCCGGCTGACCAGGTCTGGCTGGAAGAAGACAGCCAGGTCGTCAACGATGCTTTCGTGAAAGACGGCGCCCAAGCGCTGGGCCGCCTTGACTCCTTCCTGCCGCCGTATTTCGATGATCTCTTCTTTTCCGTGTTTCTGCGTGCCGCAGCTTCCGTTGGCGATGTTCATGGTGTGAAGCGTGCATTTCTTTTTTTTGAGCAGGAGGAGTGTCCCGCCCATCATGAATTCGATGTCGTCCGGGTGACAGCCTATGGCAAAAACAATCATCGCTCGCTCCTTGACGTCCTCGAGAAAGGGCCCCGAATAAATTGGCTTCTCTCCTCCCTCGAGGACGAATTGATCATTTGCCTCGCCTCTTGAATAAAGGGGAAGACGGGTATTCCGCTCAATGCATCTCGACCAGGCAGGTTCCTATCCCATGCCGGTAATAGTTGAACTGGACGTTGGGGTGGTCGGCCAGAAGAGACATGGGGACTGCAGAATCGGGGATTCTTTTGGAGATCATGAAGGAGGTCAAGCGAATGCCGAAAGGATTATCATGATGCCCAAAGTGCCAAATCGAAACCTTTTCGGCCTGCCAGGTCTCGACGGGTCCGACGGTGATGGCCCGCGTCGGAACCTTGCTCACGATTCCGCCCCCGGATGTTCTGGCGTTCTGGATGAGAGTCATGGGGTGGAGGTCGACGACACGCGTCCTGAATTTTCTGTAGTCCGCCGGCGCCGGAGGGGCGTCTTTCCAGGGCCCTTCTCTTTTGACCGGGTCGTTAAAAGCCCAGTGTTTGACCTCGCCTTGACCGCCCTGCATGACGACGCAGCGGACGTCCCGAAAGCTCTTGGAATACTCCTCGATTTTGCCGAGGCCGGGAAAATGAAGGTTTTCGGACGGCATGGCGTATTTTTTATCGATCCGGTTAAAGCACAACTCGAGGTCGGTCCGGGCAAAACCGAGGGGATGGTCCAAGCCGACTTCTTGCTGACCGACCACCCACTCATCCATGCCCCAAAAATGGGCGGCCTTTAGACTGATCCCGAGTTCGTTGACCAGCCGGGCGACGAGCGGCAGCTGTTCCGTGGGACCGATGGGGCCGCAGATCCCGGTCGGCCGGCTGCCGCCGGCCTGGCGCCAGGCGTTGATATACTCGAGGGCTTCGGCCAGATAAAATTCCTCGCGCGTGTCGTAAATTTTGACCCGGAACCCCGGCCGGGCCAGCTGTTCGATATCCTTGATTGTCAGCCCGGCGGCATCCTCCATGATTTTTTCATCGAGGGTCGTGTAATCCCACCATCCGGGGGCGACCGTGCTTATTTTTCTCATGAGGTCCTCCTTTTTTTAGCGAAAGCCGACGCGACTTTTTTGAAAGCGTCGATCATTTGCTGGACGTGCTTTTCTGTATAGACGGGATGGCTGAAAAAGGAAATGGTCCGGTCCGTCAGCCAGTGGGCAGTCTTGCAGGCGACGGTCGTGTAATCGATCGGGCTGGCCTTTGGGTCTTCAAAAGGATAGTTGGCTTGGCCGAAGCCCTGCCTCCGGACATAAGCCGCTTCTTTGTACATTTCTGGCCAGAGGACCGTATACGCGGGCACGCCTTCGGCATTGATGGCTGCCACGAACTCTTTGGCGGACACGCTTAGTTGGTCGATATCCAGGACTAGGGGGCACCACCAAAAAGCGTTCTTCCTTTCTTCCGTGTCCGGCGGCAGATAAAGAACGAGGGGATGGCTCTTGAGCCCATCGATGATCATCCGGCCATTCCGCCGCCGGGCGGGCAGGTTCCAGGACTCAAACCTGTCCAATTCGGCCAAGCCGATGGCAGACTGCATTTCCGTCATCCGGTAGTTATACCCGACGCGAGAATGGATGTACATCAGCTGAGCTTCGAGCTCGAGAAGGTTCAGGCGCTTCTGGACATCGTAGCCGTGGTCCCTGAACGATTTGCATTTCCAGGCTAGGTCCTCATCATTGGTGATGACGGCCCCGCCTTCTCCGCCCGTTGTGAAATGCTTGCTCTGGCAGAAGCTGAAACAGCCGGCCGTGCCTATGGATCCGGCTTTCCGGCCCTTGTACTCGCCGCCGGGGGACTGAGCGCAGTCTTCGATGACATGGAGATGGTGTTTTTGAGCAATCGCCAGGATCGGGTCCAGGTCGGCGATGATTCCGTAAAGGTGAACGACGACGATCGCTTTTGTTCGTTCCGTGATTTTTTTTTCGATATCGAGCGGGGAGATGACATGATCATATCCCGTGTCGGCAAAGACGGGCAGGGCGCCCGCTTGGAGCACGCAGAAGCTGGAAGCGATAAAGGAATACGAGGGGCAAATGACTTCGTCCCCGGGGCCTATGCCGAGCGAGGCGATGGCCGTATGGAGCGCCGACGTGCCGTTGGACGTGGAGATGGCGAATTTCGCGCCGTTGTATTCGGCCCATCTTTTCTCGAATTCCTGGCCCAGGGGTCCCGTCCAATAATTGACCCGTCCGGATCGGAGAACCTTCATCGCCATCCGGATCCCCTTTTCCGATATGCTCGGCCACATCGGGAAGGCCTCTTTGACAAGTTTTTCGCCGCCGTCGACGGCCAGGTTTTTCTTCATGAACTTCTCCTTGCCGGGATGAGAATTTCTTTTCCATGGCCGGCCGCCGATTCATAGGCGGCCAGGACCAGCTCGAGGTTGTGGACCCCATCCTGTCCAGTCATCGGCTTTCCTGAGCGGATGGATTCGGCGTGATCCAGGATGATCTGCTGATAGATATTGCGGACCTCGTCTACTCCTACGATCTCGGACGAGCGGCCGCTCTCGAGCTCGACCCGGATCTGGACGGGTTCCCCCGGATGGCCGGAGAGCTGAAAAAGAGTCCCGTAGGTTTTCAATGATCCCTGGCTGCCATAAATTTCATAGCCGAGGTTGAGGATGGTGCTCTCCAGGTTTCCCCGGGGATCATTGAATGAAACCCTCAGGCTTCCGGTCAGACCGCTCTCCATCCGGAACCTGATAAAGGCACCGTTTTCGACCGGGATGGCCAAGGTTTTTGGGGTCAAGACGGCGGCAACGGCCTTGACCGTGGAGCAAGCTAGGAACTCGGCCATATAGAAGCAATGGCCGGCCACGTCTCCGATCGGGCCGCCGAGCTCTTGAGGATTTGCGCATCGCCAGGCTGCGGCCTCATCGGGAGTCGACCCATAGCAGAACTCCATATGCAAGGTGATATCGTTCAATTCTCCCAGAGCACCGCCGGCGACGAGCTCGCGGGCCTTTCGGTTGTAGGAGTTGTGGACCATCATCTGGTCGACCGAGAGGGAGAGCTTCCGGCTACCGGCAAGACGGGTCAAGGTGTCGGCCTCGGCCAGGTTTGTGGCCATCGGCTTTTCGACGATGACATGTTTCCCGGCTTCCAGAGCTTTATTCGCCAACGCGAAATGAGAGGCGTTGTTGGAGGCGATAAAAACCCCGTCGATCCCGGCGTCTTTAAAGACGGCATCCGGAGATTCATACCATGGCAAGCCGAGTTTTTCTACGACTTGCTTTCGGCCGGCCGAAATATCCGCGGCGCCGGCCAGCTCAATAAAGACGTGCGGCGCAAACCTTGCCCGGTCAAGAGCAAAGCCCTCCTGGGCGATCCTGCGTTCGGCGATTCCCCCAAAGCCCAGGATCGCGTAGCGCAGCTTTTTCATTTCCCGGCCCTACGTTTAAAAAACGACGGCTTGATCATTTGGACGTGTAGCCTCCGTCGACGGGGATATTGGCTCCTGTCACATAGGCCGATGCATCAGAAGCCAGGTAGACGATGGTCCCTTTCAGGTCGGTCCGGTTGGCCAGACGGCCGAGACATGTCCGGCGGCTGTAATTTTTTACGAATTCTTTCGGCATTTTGGGGGTGAAAAGACCGCCCGGCATTATGCAATTGCAGCGCACGCCTTGGGCTCCATAGCGGCTGGCGATAAACCGGGTGAAATTGGCCATCCCTCCTTTATGGAAGAAATAGTCGGGATACCAGGCATGCATCTGCGTCCCTTCATAGTTCGTGGGGTCGGGGCCTATGAGACCCATGATCGAGGAGATGTTGATAATCGAGCCGCTTTTCTGTCGAGCCATGATGTCCCCCATGGCCCGGGTGATAATGAAAAGGCCGGTGGCATTGACCTGCATGCTCAGAGCAAAGTTCGCGGCGTCATCCTCATAGCCCTTCATCGGCCGCAAAACAGCGTTGTTGACCAGGATGTCCAACCGGCCGCTCTGCTCCATGAGCCTATCACGGAGGCCCAACACGGATTTTTCATCCCCCAGATCCATCTTCAAGGCGGTCACGTCATAGCCTTGGCCGCTCAGCCCGGCCGTAAATTCCCGAAGCCTCTCCAGATTCCGTGACGCCGTGAAGGTTTTGGCCCCGGCTTCGGCCAGAGCCTCCACGACCTGCCGGCCGTACAAACCCGCTCCTCCCGTGACAAGCGCCGTCTTGCCTGAAAGGGAAAACATCTCGAGAGTTTTCATGGCTTTCTCCGTTGGCCAGAGACCTGTTTGGAGAATTCCCTGGCCAGCTCGTGGAAATAATCTCCCAGCCCGAGGACATCGGCGCCGATGCTGAGGAATTGATAGCCCATGGCCATGAATTCTCCCATATCGGCGAGGGATCCGG
>Ga0153915_10002975_pt1 | contig 15491 bp, 13 predicted proteins | sample Opewatmetagenome_2_FD_107003 | JGI IMG/M metagenome (GOLD analysis project Ga0153915, IMG submission 107003) | Freshwater wetland microbial communities from Ohio, USA - Open water 3 Core 3 Depth 3 metaG | ecosystem: Environmental > Aquatic > Freshwater > Wetlands | place: USA: Ohio, Lake Erie...
ATGCCATTGCAGTTCATTCTTTACCATCCTGACCTCTTCGGCCCTCTTTACCATCCCCCTGTAATCGAGTTCCGGTTCTTTTCCGTCATAGACGCTAAACAGAGATGAGACCCGCCTCAACATCGCCCTTGCAAGGACATGGAACGGCAGTTCCGCTGTAAGCCGGTTTTCAAATTTCAGTCTCACGGGTGTAAGGAACAGGAGCTTGATTGTCATATCCCCGCCCTTACAGGGAGATGCTTCTGAAAGACTGATTGTATCCGGTTCCTTGTCTGTCCGGAGTCTGCGGTCTGTGTTGGAATAGATGTGGCTGTCTCCGTTTGAGACTTCTTCAAGTATGAAGCGTCCTCTTATTCCATCGGCCCTCCTGCCTATGCCTGTCTTGCCCATCTCTTCGAAGGCATAGACATAGCAGGGCAGGTGCATGTTTGTTTCGCCGAAGAGGAGGAGGTTGAAGTTGAAGCGGTCTCCTTTATTGTAATGTGTGATTGTATCTATAGGTGGTTCGATTACAAAGGGGTGGGGCGGGGCGGCTATCCTTCCCTGGTTTGTTTTTGATATCCCGGGCGTTTCAAAGACGACCGAATAGAGGCATTTCTCATTGAGAAGGCACCCAATGCATTCCTGTCTCTTCAGGGCGCAGACCACATTTTTAAGGGCGCGGCCGAAGACGCCCCGAAAGGTGCTGCCCTTGAATTCAGGCAGCTCCGCATCATCCGTAAAAAGACATGAAAACCTGTAGTTCCCGAAGATCATAAACCCTCCCGCTTCAACGAACAAAAAGTCCTGATGATTATGAGGTGGATTTTATCAGAGCAACAGAGTTTTAAAAGGCATTACAATGTTGCGGGGTTGTCTTGAAGTGACTTCCTGGTCTTTTTTAATGTCTTCCATATTCGAGACGCTTTTGGAGACGGCATCAAGAAAGGATTTATTTGCGGGTAACATACCAGCGCATAGTATTTTTTGCAATAAATTAAATAATTAATCTCCAGGGGGATTGGAGACGGCAGTCAAAGGGTTAAGGCCGCACTGACGAAATCCGGGGCCAACAGGATCAGGGCGGCAAAAATTCTTGGCGTGGGACAAGCTACTCTTTATAGATTCCTTGTAGATTTTCCAGATATTTCATGATACAATCCTGTCTCAAGATCTGAATTGAGACACCTTGAAGTATCTCTTTGACCCGGTTCCCTGGGGCGATTCATACGCTTTTTTAAAGTCCCAATTGAATTGAGACTGTCTCAAGGGTGTCTTTGGATTATTATCGCGGTTGCTTTCCATAAATTTCTATTAGACTTCTAACCATTTAAAATTATCAGGCTTTACGACATTTTCCGGATCCTTTTGATCCTGGCACGGATCTTGATATCTTGATTGCTTAAAATAACTATACCATGAAAAAATAATTTAAAATCACAAGGAGGCAAGATATGGGCAAATTAAAAGGAACAAGCACTGAGAAAAATCTATTAACCGCCTTTGCAGGCGAATCACAGGCGCGAAACCGATACACCTATTTTGCAAGCAAGGCAAAAAAAGAAGGTTATGAGCAGATGTCCTTTATATTTGAGGAGACTGCGAATCAGGAAAAGGAACATGCCAAAAGGCTTTTTAAGTTTCTTGAAGGAGGAGAGGTGGAGATATCAGCAGCCTTTCCTGCTGGTGTCATAGGCAGCACCCTTGAAAACCTGAAGGCATCAGCAGCAGGCGAGAACTATGAGCATACCGAGATGTATCCCGGTTTCGCGAAGATCGCTGAAGAAGAGGGGTTTAAGGAAATAGCCGCCGTATTCAGGAGTATAGCTGTTGCCGAGAAACAGCACGAGAAAAGATATATTGACCTTTCCGCCAATATAGAGGCAGGCCGCGTCTTCAAAAGAGATGAAGAGACGGTGTGGCGTTGCCGCAACTGCGGATATATACATAAGGGCAAGGATGCCCCTGAGGAGTGCCCTGCATGTGCACATCCCCGGGATTACTTCGAGCTTCTGGGTGAGAATTATTAATCATCAAGGATAAGGAGATAAAAGATGGCCGAAAAATTAGGGATCTACAAATGTGAAATATGTGGTAATATGGTTGAAGTCCTCCATGAAGGCAAGGGAGAACTGGTATGCTGCGGTCAGCCCATGAAGCAGTTCAAGGAGAACACGGTTGATGCATCCAGGGAGAAACATGTGCCTGTTATTGAAAAGGCGGACGGCGGTTTCAGGGTCAAGGTCGGAAGCGTTGCCCACCCCATGGAAGAAAAACATTATATAGAATGGATCGAGGTTATCGCGGATGGAAAGGCATATCGCCGGTTTCTGAAACCGGGCGAGGCAGCGGAGGCCTTTTTCAAGATTGAGGCCATGGACATTACCGCGCGAGAATACTGCAACATGCATGGCCTGTGGAAGAATATAAAAGAAGAATAGGAGAAGAATTATGACCAACCCGACACACTGTCCCGGATTTAACGATTTAAATAATTTGAAATCATTTATCTGCAAGTGCCCTGAATGCGGGAAAGAAAAAGAGATCTTTTCAGATGAATTTAATCAGCCGCATAAATGTTCAGGTTGCGGGAAGGAAATAGACTTCAGTAAATGCACGCTTGAAACGAATTAATCCGATCCCTTGAGCTATCGGCATCAACCGGGAATTGATAAGTTTATATATGGAAAAAGATAAAGACACAAAAGAAAAACAGGCACTCATCATCAAAGATGTAACGACCTGCGACGCCACGGCGCAGATGCTGGCAAAGGCGGAAAGGGATGGAGTCGAAACAGCCTTTCATCGTGCGGCAGCCATGAAGCCATGCCCCATCGGGGCTGAGTCGGCCTGCTGCAAGCACTGCTCCATGGGTCCATGCAGGCTGGTGACAAAGGACCCCTATGGAAAGGTGGGGATCTGCGGCGCAACCATCGATACCATCCAGTCCAGAAACTTTGCCAGGATGGTTGCGACAGGCGCGGCAGCCCATACCGATCACGGCATGAACATGCTGGACCTCTTCAGGGAGGTAGTCAACGGAAACATAAAGGACTATGCCATCAAGGATGTCTTCAAGCTGGAGGAGGTCGCCAGGTCGATAGGAGTAGAGGTGGATGGCCGCGAGGTCAGGGATATTGCAGTGGACCTGTACAGGGAGCTTGAACGCACCTACACGCAGGTTGAGGGGGAGATCCCCTTTGCGAAAAGGGCGCCTCAAAAGACCCTTGAGACATGGCGGAAACATGGGGCAGTCCCCAGGGGGGCGATGCGTGAGATCATGGATCTGTTGCACAGGACCCATATGGGAGTGGATCAGGACTTTGAGAACATCATACACCAGTGCAGCAGGACCGCCATCGCGGACGGATGGGGAGGGTCAATGGTCGCGACTGAACTGTCCGACATCATGTTCGGGACGCCCACCCCTGTAAAGGCCGAGGTCAACATGGGGTGCCTCAAGGAAGATGAGGTCAACATTATTATCCACGGCCATGAGCCCAACCTGTTTGAGTCCATGCTGGATTCGGTTAACGACCCGTCACTGATACAGGCGGCCAGGGACGCCGGTGCAATGGGAATAAATCTCGTAGGCATGTGCTGTTCCGGGGCGGAGATGCTTGCAAGACACGGCATCCCCCACGCGGGCAACTTCATGTCAACCGAGGCCGTTATGGTTACAGGCGCTGTGGATGCAATGGCTGTTGATGTCCAGTGCATCAAGCAGGGGCTTGCCAGGGTCGCTGAATGTTACGGCACCAGGCTCTTTACCACAAACCCCAGATGCCGGATAGAGGGCGTTGCACATATTGAATTTCATGAGCACAGTCCCAGGGAATGCACTGACAGCATTATTGAAAACGCTATTATCCGGTTTAAAAACAGGAGCCTGCCCATAGAGATCCCGAAGATTAAAAACACCGGGATATTCGGGTTCTCCCATGAATATATCAACTATATGCTGGGCGGCACCTTCAGGGCATCCTATACCCCCTTGAATGATAATATAATCAACGGAAGGATAAGGGGTGTCGCAGGGGTTGTCGGATGCACAAATCCCAGGGTAAAGCAGGACTGGGTGCACGTGGAGCTGGTGAAGGAGCTGATCAGAAACGATATACTTGTGGTCCAGACAGGCTGTTCCCAGATCGCCCTGGCCAAGGCAGGGCTATGCACGCCCGAGGCGGCCCACCTTGCCGGGCCGGGCCTGAGAGAGGTCTGTGAGACTGTCGGCATGCCCCCGGTTTTAGGGGTCGGATCATGCGTTGATAACAGCAGGATACTTATTGCATGCGCCGAGATGGTGCGTATCGGAGGGCTGGGTGCCGGCATAGCGGACCTGCCCGTTGCCGGGGCCGCCCCTGAATGGATGAGCGAAAAGGCCGTTACAATAGGGCAGTATTTCGTGGCATCAGGTGTTTACACGGTCTTCGGGGTAACATTCCCCATTATAAAGGAGACCAGGTTTTACAGGCTTCTTACAGAGGGGCTTGAAGAAATGGGATTCGGGAAGTGGGGGTTCGCAGTTGATCCCCATGAGATAGCCGGCATGATGATCGCCCATATTGATAAAAAGAGGAAGGCCCTGGGTATTGATAAGGCGCGGGAGAGGGTCCTCATGGATATGGCAGACAGACAAAAACTGGAAGCGGTCTAGGAAACAATTATTGTAGCCATATGAAATTTTGTATATCTGAAGCTATAAAAACATAAGGAGGATTAGACTATGGACAAATATGAATGTACGGTATGCGGATATATTTACAATCCTGAAGACGGAGACCCTGATAACGGAATAGATCCCGGAACGGCATTTGACGCCCTTCCCGATGATTGGGTCTGTCCGGTATGCGGGGCCACGAAGGACCAGTTCGAAAAGATCTGACCGGCGTCCCTTGATTTTATCTATTACTCTCTAAGAGGCGCTGCCGGAGAGAATGAAAGGACAAGGTATGAGACCTGTAGAAATTGCGGAAGGGATCTATTCGGTAGGAGCTGTTGACTGGAATATCAGAGATTTTCATGGCTATTCCATTAAAGGCTCCAGCTACAATGCCTATCTGATAATGGATGAAAAGATTACCCTGATTGACGCGGTCAAAAAGGAATTCACGGATGAACTTTTGTACAATATAAGTCTGATCGTGGATCCTGAAAAGATAGAATATGTCATAAGCAACCACACTGAGATGGATCATTCAGGCGGGTTGCCCTGGGTAATGAAACGGATAGGCGAGGATAAGCCGGTTTATTGCTCCAAGATGGGAGAGAAGAGCCTGTCCATGCATTTTCCTCAAAAATTAAATTACAGACCGGTTGAGGACGGCGGCACGCTGAGACTCGGGAAGAGGAATCTTTCATTCCTGGAGACCAGGATGCTTCATTGGCCGGACAGCATGTTTACCTGGGTGAATGAAGACAGGATACTATTTTCAAGCGATGCCTTCGGGCAGCATTATGCATCAACGGAGAGGTTCGATGATCTTTTAAAAGAAGATATAATGCCCCATGCCAGGAAATATTTCGCCAATATTCTGCTCCCATATTCCCCTTTAATCCTCAAGCTTGTCGAGAAACTCAGAGGGATGAATCTTTCGCCGGCCATGATCTGTCCTGATCACGGTGTCATGTTCAGGAACGACCCCTCAAGGATAATTAATGCCTATGCGGAATGGAGCAGGCAGGAGCCTAAAAGGAAAGCGGTTGTCATCTATGATACCATGTGGCACAGCACTGAAAAAATGGCCCTTGCCATCGTTGACGCACTGGGTCATGCCGGTGTTGATGTCAAACCCATGCACCTTCGAAAATGCCACAGGAGCGATATTATCACCGAGGTACTGGATGCCGGCGCTGTAATTATCGGCTCCCCTACCCTGAACAACGGCCTCTTTCCCACGGTCAGCGATTTTATGACCTATATGAAAGGCCTGAAGCCGAAAAACAAGATCGCCGCCGCCTTCGGCTCCTATGGCTGGAGCGGCGAGGCAGTTGACCTGATCAATCAACTGCTGGAAGACATGAAATTCAATGTCCTGTTCCCTGGCGTAAAGGCCCAATACGTCCCTGACAGGGGCGTAATTGATGCCTGTAGTGATCTTGCAGAAAAGATCGCACAAAGTCTCCCGGGACTGACGACGACTGCAAGATAAAAAAACAAGGAGGGTTTATAATGTCTCAACAGGAAAACGTAAAACTTTACACCCTGAGCACCTGCAGCCATTGCAAGGCAACAAAAATGTTTCTGGATAAATGCAGGATCGAATATTCCTTTACGGATGTTGATCTCCTGCAGGGAAGTGAAAGAGAGGCTATAATTGCGGAGGTAATGAAATTAAACCCTAACTGTTCATTTCCCACCATAATAATAGGAGACAAGGTAATCGTCGGCTTCAGGGAAGATGAAATCAAAAAGGCCCTGAACATATGAAACCAGAAGAACTTCATGATATGTTAAGAAAGGCCCAGGAGCCTAAGGGTTATTTTTTCAGCAAGGATACCGAGAGGGTGATGGACCTCATGTCCGCCCTTTTAATCAACAGGGAGCGCTACGGGTATATGTGCTGTCCATTCAGGCTTTCTTCCGGCAACAGGGAAAAAGACAGAGATATCATCTGCCCATGTGCATACAGGAATCCCGATGTGGAGGAATACGGGAGTTGTTACTGCAACCTGTATGTCTCCAGTGAATGGAACGACGATAAAATCCCCCACAGTTATGTTCCGGAAAGGAGACCCGCAGGGAAATTGTTCTCTTAACCTTTTATGAAACTTCAATTATGACGCCTCCCCCTACCCCCTCCAGAGGAGGACAAATTCGAGGTTGGACGTTGAGATGTTGGATGTTCAACGTTTATCTTTATTTTTATCTTCATTCATTTTCTTCCTCGATCAAACTGGCCGCCTTTTTAGGGCCAGCAGCGCCGATTATGATAAAAGTCTCATGCAGGATTTCATTATAACAGCATCCCTCTTTCATAATTCACACTGAGGATCACGCTGCCATGCCGATAAAAAATCCCCCCTATGCATTATTCCCCCTTGACGAAAGCCCACATGAAGCATATAAGGTCATAAATGCCCCCTTTAACAGGGCGGCTAATCGGAATTTTTCTGTCAATAGATGTACCAAGGAGGAGTGACGAGTTAAAATGAGATTTATAGTTCCGATCCTGATCATAATCTTTTTGTCTGTACAGCCGTATTCGGCTTTTTCAGCCAATTCTTCAACCAAAAAAAACAGCACATCTTCCAAGGCGAAGGCTTCTTCGTCTAAGAAAAAGGGCACATCTACAAAGTCAACGACTCCTTCTCTTAATAAAAATGATCCGTTTCCCAGGGCAGCGGCATCATATCTGGTCCAGGTGGACGGCAAGACCGTATGGTCCCATAACGCTGACAACAGATTGCCGATTGCCAGCATCACCAAGATAATGACCGCGCTTCTTGTCCTTGAGAATTGCCAGCTGGACGAAATAGTAACAGCAGGAAAGAGCGTCCAACAAGAAACAGGAACAAGGCTGGGCCTCAGGCCGGGGGATAAGATGACGGTCCGCGATCTGCTCTCGGCAGCGCTTATTAAATCTGCATGTGACGCATGCGTCGCACTTGCCGATCATGTCGGAGGCAGTGAGACTGAATTTGTGAAAATGATGAACAAGCGGGTGAGCGAACTCGGCCTTTTAAACACACATTTTCAAAATGCCGCGGGCCATGACAATATTGAAAATTATTCCACTGCCAATGATGTCGCAGCACTTGCAAAAACAGCCCTGAAAAACCCCATCTTTGCAGGGACAGTCTCTATCACATCTAAAACGATTACCACAGTAAGCGGCAATCGTAAATTTCTCCTCAAGAACACGAATGAAATGTTCGAACGTGTTGAAGGAATAAAGGGTGTAAAAACCGGATACACACCGCAGGCCGGGAAATGCCTGGTCTCCCTGGCTGAGCGAAACGGGACGGATGTCCTGCTCGTCCTCCTGAACTCCCCCAGAAGATGGGAGACGGCTGATAAGATGCTGGAAAAGGCCCTTGCCGCGGCTGCGATTAAGACGGCACAGCGATAATAGTAATAAACAAATCAAGCCGGCGTTTGTTCTTAAATAATAATGTCTTTACTTCGCAACAAATCAATATCGCCCAATCTATCCGCCTTTTAAATCACTGAACGAGCCCCGTTTATATATTTTTGAAAAAAAACAATTGTTACAATCAGTCATGAAAGATGCCTGCATAAACGCATGCCGTCTTCTGATTGCAGACACGTATGCCATGACGGAAAAAAATTTCAAGTATTTATTTAGGGCGATTTTATGAATATAGTCTGGATAATGATTGGCGGAAGCTTAGGCTCACTGTTGCGTTACGGGACAACATTGATATGCACCCGCATTTTTGGCGCATCCTTCCCCATAGGCACGCTTGTTGTCAATCTCTGCGGCTGCTTTCTGATCGGGGCCATTATGGGCATGGCCGAACGCAGCTCCTTTATCACGCCCGCCTTCCGGTTGTTTTTTGTAACAGGCTTCCTGGGCGCCCTCACTACCTTCTCTACCTATGCCTGGGAAAGCATGAGCGCCCTCCGCAACGAATCTGTAGGAACTGCTCTTTTGAATATAATGATAAACAATATTGCCGGACTCGGGCTGGTTTTGGCCGGATTCTGGCTTGTTAAACATTAGGAGGCAGACCCATGGCGCTTGACTGTCGAGTGATTGAGATTTTTACTTGCGAAGAGGCAAGATACAAAGGACACTCCCTTTCTACCGCTTTAGTCCGGCGGATACATGACCTGCGCATAGCAGCACGCTGTATTGTATTGCGCGGTCTTGGGGGCTGTTATGAAAACGGCGAAATCGCTACGCAGGGCATTGAGGTCCTGTCCTTTAATATGCCCCTGAAGATCGAGATCATCCTGCCTGCCCCTGAACTGGATCTCGTGCTTCCTGTGGTGGAAGAGATGGTCGAAGACGGAATAGTCCTGATCAAAGAGGCGGATGTACGCCTTCACCGGGTAAAGGCCCGGCTCCTGCCCGGAAACCTGCGCGTAGCAGACATCATGACCGATAATCCCAGGGCAGTAAAACCCCGGGCATCGGCATCGGAGGTCACGAGGCTTTTGCTGGCCGGCCCCTTCACCAGCGTCCCTGTGGTTGATGACCAGGGGAGGCCTGTCGGCATCGTCACTGAGGGGGACCTGATAAGGCGCGCGGGTATGCCCATCCGTCTGGGCCTGTTGCGGGACATGACACAGGAGAACCTTGATGCGACTCTCTCTGCGATGTCTGAAAGGCATGCCGCTGATATTATGACATCGCCCGCAATCACTGTGCACGAAGACCTTGCCGCTCAACGGGCGGTCAGGCAGATGCTGGAAAAAGGCCTTAAACGCCTGCCGGTTATAAACCGGCATGGCAGCCTGACGGGCATGCTGTCCCGTTTCGATGTCTTTCGCACAGTGACCCGCGAAACGCCTGAATGGCGGGCCATCCGGGACCGGAATGTCCGGGTCGAAGACATAGGCCGTGTCGGGGAGATTATGCGCAGGGACGCACGCGCCGTCAAACCGGATGCCCCCCTGGAAGAGGTGATGAAGATCATTGACGAGAAAGACATCCGGCGGGTTATGGTTGTTGATAACGCCGGAAAACTGCTGGGAATGATATTTGACAGGGACCTCCTGCGGCTGTTTGCAGGACACAGGGTGGGGATATGGGATCGTATAGCCGGCAGGCTTACATTTACTGCCATGGGACAAAAACACCGGGCGGCAATAGAAGACGCGCAGAAACGGACGGCAGGGGAAATAATGAAAACAGATCTGATCACCGTGAACGAAGATACGACACTGGATGAGGCCATCCGTATCATGACGGATCACCGGATCAAACTCCTTCCCGTAACGGCTGGCGACGGGACGTTTCTCGGCATAGTAACCAGGAATATGCTCCTGAGCCTTCACTTTCAGGGATGACCCGCTGAGTACAGGGTTCCCTCAGGTGAAGGCGCCTGATAATCTACCCTCTCGTGAAAATTTAGATCATTATCAGGCATTCATGGAGTTGAGTGCCGAGCCTGCCCTGAACCACTCTATCTGTTCATCGGTAAAGGTATGGGAGAAGGTCATTTCAAAGGATGTCCCGTCCTTTCTTTTTATAATCCCCTTCACAGGTCTTCCGGGCGCGAGGTCATTCAGGTTAATCAGGCTTATCCTGTCATATTCCCCAATCCTGTCATAATCATCCTTATTGCTGAAGGTCAGGGCCAGCATGCCCTGTTTCTTGAGATTTGCCTCATGTATCCTGGCGAATGACCTTGTGATAACTGCCCTGGCCCCAAGGAACCTGGGGCTCATGGCCGCGTGTTCCCTGCTTGACCCCTCTCCGTAGTTCTCATCTCCCATGATGATAAAGCCCCCGGCATTTTCCTTGTAGAATCTTGCAAGCTGCGGGAATTTTACGCCCTTTTCCCCGGTGAAGATATTAGTGCCTGAACCTGTCTCGCCGCTATAGGCGTTTACCGCTCCCTCAAGCATGTTCTCCGAGATATTGGTGATATGGCCGCGATACCTGAGCCACTTGCCTCCCGGAGAGATGTGATCCGTGGTCGTCTTTCCCCTGGTCTTCACAAGAACCGGCAGATCAAGAAGGTCCTTTCCGTCCCACCTGTCAAAGGGGTTTAAGAGTTCTATGCGGTCTGAGGCCGGGGCCAGCTTTATCGCTGTTGCTCCTCCCTCTTCAGGAGGCGGGATAAAATCGCCCCTGTAATCCGAAAGTCCCTTTTCCGGGAACGGCGGCGGTTCCGGCGCATTAAGCATGAAGCCGACGCCGTCCTCGCCTGTCAGGAAATCCGTCTCAGGATTAAAGCCTGTCTTTCCCGATACGGCCAGGCAGGCCGCCAGGACGGGCGATGTCAGAAAGGCCCTTGTCTCGGGATTGGCGTCATTCCTTGCCCTGAAGTTTCTGTTAAAGGTGGTGAATATGCAATTTGGCCTGCCCGTTTCCATGTCCTTCCTGTCCCACTGACCGATGCAGGGCCCGCATGAGGCGGTAAGGATGACCGCGCCGGCATTTGTCAGCTTATCCAGTATCCCGTCTCTCTTAATGGTCTCATAAACACGGGTGGACCCCGGCGAGAGGAGAAAGGGGACCCTGGCCTTGAGCCCGTGCCTGCCTGCCTCTTCCATCACATGCGCTGCTGCATGAAGATCCGAATAGGATGAATTTGTGCATGAGCCCAGGAGAACTGCGGATACATCTTCAGGCCATTTTTCTTTTATGACAAGCCCCTTGAAGTCCTGCACAGGCGTTATCCTGTCAGGTGTAAATGGACCTGAATGGGATATCTTTATCCCGTAGAGATCGATCTCTACAAGTGCATTAAAGATCCTTTCAGGGGACCTCGCACAGTCCTCATCCTGACAGAGGATCTCCCTTAATGCCCTTGCCTCATCCGCGTCTTCCCTGCGCCCTGCGTTTCTCAAATAGGCGTCCATGGACTCGTCATAGACAAACACGGATGTAGTGGCCCCCAGCTCCGCTCCCATATTGGCAATGGTTGCCTTCTGTGTGACGGAGAGGCCCTCTGCACCTTCCCCGAAGTATTCGAATATCCTGCCGGTCCCGCCCTTGACCGTAAAGCGCCTGAGCATCTCAAGGATAACGTCCTTGGCTGATGCCCAGCCCTTTAGCCTGCCTGTCAGCCTTACTCCCACAATATACGGATATCTGGTCTCCCAGGGGAGCCCTGCCATTACCTCCGATGCATCAGCGCCGCCAACGCCTATGGCGAGCATGCCCATGCCGCCTGCGTTGGGCGTGTGGGAATCGGTTCCTATCATAAGCCTGCCAGGGACGGCGTAGTTTTCAAGGATCACCTGGTGAATGATCCCTGAACCGGGACCCCAGAAACCTATGCCGTATTTCGCTGCGCTGGAGGAGAGGAAGTCATATATCTCCCTGTTTACAATGTTGGCCCTTTCAAGGTCTTCCTTAGCGCCTTTGTCTGCCGTGATCAGGTGATCGCAGTGAATAGTCGCTTCAACCCTCGTCCTCTTCTGCTGGGCCTGCATGAACTGAAGCATGGACATCTGTGCTGTGGCGTCCTGCATGGCGACCCTGTCCGGATATAGTTTTATCTGATCCTCTCCCGGTGTTAATATCTTATCCGGCGCCGTCACTGCCTCATGAAGAAAGAGTATCTTCTCAGCATAGGAAAGCCCTCTTCCAAGGAGCCTGCGTTTCTCCGCCAGTATCTCCCTGGCTTTATCTATATCAAAAGTCCTGTTCATGTCTGTTCCTTATCCATGAAAAACATATTTTCAATAAAATTCCAGTATCGACTGTCCTGATTAGCTGATCAGGATGCATTAAGTGGTTTAATTTTAGTGAGCTCTTCAGAGTAAAACTGCTCAGACTCCCAGAGGTCCCTTGCATGCTGAGCGTTCAGCCAGAAGTCCGGGGAATTTCCAAAGAGGCGTGATAACCTTAAGGCCATTACAGGTGTTATAGACCGTCGTTCTCTAAGAAGTTCATTAACAGTCTGCCTTGTAACACCTAACGCGGCAGCCATTGAGGCTGCTGTTAAAGAATAATCAGGCATGAAATCTTCCCTGATCATTTCTCCCGGGTGTGTAGGGGGGATTTCACGTTTATCTGTGTTTGGTATAGCCATTGTTTTACTCCTTAACGGTAATCGGTTATTTCGACATCATATGCATCGCCCTCAATGAAACAGAAACAGATTCGCCATTGATCATTGATGGATATGGAGAATTGCCCCTCTCTATCGCCTTTAAGGGCATGCAATCGATTGCTTGGGGGCACTTTGAGATCATTTAGATTTGTTGCCAGATTGATATATTCCAGATGCCTTATTGCCCTTTCAATTAAATCCGGCGGCAGGCGTTTTGATTTGCCTTTCAGATACAGTTGTCGGGTTTCTTTATCGACGAATGTCTTTATCATTTACATATTGTAAACTGTCACGTGACAGCTGTCAAAAATATTCTACAAACACTTAATGAATACTTAGGTAGATAGATGCCCTTAGACAAAGCAACTGCACATAAAATTGTGTTAAATGCCCAAAAATATGTGCAATTTTATCACTTCATCTTTCTCCGGAAACAGCCGATTCAAAATATATTTCATGCCCGATCCTGAAATTGCAACCCGGGAAGGGCATCAGTCAAGCCTCTTGAAATCGTTAATATTTCCGATGCAATTTATAGCCGTCAAACCTTTCATTAGGCATAAAAATTGAAAGCCCTATTATGGTCTAGGAAGCAGATTGAGGCAAGAAGGCCTTTAGGACACTTCCATCCTCAACCAACCGGCATGACACCCAGCTCCATTTGCAGAAACACCTTGAATTCCTGTGCAGACATTAATCATAACTAAAAGGAGGTAAACTATGTCACAAAAATTCCCTCGCATCGATGCTCATTGCCATTTATTTAATGTCTTTTTCCTTACAAGCGAAATAGCAGAGATCCTCTGGGATAAGCTGTGGGGCAACTATCCTCATAAGACAGAGGCCCTTCGCGCTGAGGGCAGAGTCAGCTTGAAAGATATCCGTTCATGGTTTGATGCCTTAATAAAACAGATATCCCAAGTCGCCCATTCATCTTTCGGTTCCTACGAGGACAACTTTCGACTCCTTACCTCAGCGTATCAGCAAACCTTTCGAACCGATGAGAAACTCATTGTCTATCCCTTAATGATGGATATCCATTACATGATTGCAGAGCCATGTTCCATGCCCTTAGGAGCATCCTCGCCGGATCGCGAGGGACCCTTTGTTGAAGACCCGCAACAAACATTTGATGAACTATTTGATGAACTCAAAAAGGCGGTTATGCAGAGAAGAAATGAAACGCTGCCGATACAAATGGGTGCAATGCAAAGCCTATCCCTGCCTTTACAATATATTGAGGTCGAAAAAGAACTGGATGATATTTACAAAGGAATTACATCTCTCCCGAATCAGGGGCTCAAGGCATCAATCTCGGACGGAGTCGAATTATCAAAAGGCTTTGAAAAACAAATATGGGAATTAATGAAATTGCGCAATGCCCACCCTGAGAGTGTCTTTCCGTTTCTTGCAGTCGACCCGCGACGAATCGGGATTATGGACGTGATTACAAAAGGAAAACATTTTCTTCCAAAGGAAGCTCCTCTGGTAGGCAAGAACGGCCCGTTCTTCGGCATAAAGCTTTATCCTCGTCTGGGGTATAAGCCTATGGATGTTGAAACGCTTTGCCCTGGTCTTTACAAATGGTGCCAGGACAACGATATTCCGATTACGTTCCATTGCAGTAAGACCGGTTTCCCGCCTATGCCGAAGTGGAAATATGATGATTTCGGCGATCCGGACAACTGGAATGACATTCTGGGCACTTATCCCGGGTTAAGAATAGACTTCGCCCATTTCGGAAATAATGGGGCAACCTGGCCGGATAAAATCATCAAGTTAATGAAAAGACCCGGCAATAATGTCTTCACCGATCTGGCCTGCTATACAAATCAAAACGAGTTATTGAACGTTAAAACCATGCTTGAAGAAAATCAGGTCTTGAGAGATCGCCTGATGTTCGGCACGGATTACGATGTAATGCTCTTCATAGATTTTATTAATTTACAAAAATATTTTGAACAGTTCAAAACAATCTTCTCTGATGATGAAATGGATGCCATGTCGCGCGAGGCGCCCCGTTTATTCCTGAACATGGAACAACCAGCCGTTGTGAGGGAAAGCATCCCGGAGATTATCCTTCCGAGAATAGATCGCCAATCCAGAGATACCTTTATCAAGCAGCTTGTCGGAAAAAACAGATTCGGATGGGTTAGGGATCTGCCTGATATCCGCGATTATTCAGCGCAGAACGATACTTTGTCAAGGAAGCATAAGGAAATCAATGTGCAAAAAAGCGTCAAAGAGATGCTTTCACCTTCCATCAATAAGGCGAAACAAGGACTTCCCTCAGCAGTCGATTTGACACATTGGTGCTCACCTGTTGAAGACCAGGGGCCCATCGGTTCCTGCACTGCCCACGCTGCCGTCTCTCTTGTCGAGTACTTTGAAAACAGGACACAGAAGAAACATATTGATGCATCGAGGCTCTTTGTCTACAAGGTCACACGTAATCTGCTCAACTGGCAAGGCGACACAGGCGCCTATATCAGGACAGCCATGGAAGCACTGGTTCTATTCGGTGTCCCGCCGGAGAAGTATATGCCTTACGTTCCTGAGAACTTCGACAGTGAACCCTCGGCGTTCTGCTATGCCTTCGGTCAGAGCTTCCAGACTGCAAGCTACTATCGGCTTGATCCCCTGGGAACCAAGCCGGACCGGTTGTTGACAAATATCAAGATCAGTCTGGCCGCAGGTTATCCCCTCATGTTCGGGTTTACGGTATATGATTCCATGGGTGAGGCCAAGGGCAACAAAGGCAAAGTCCCGTTTCCGTCCAACCATGACCGTGTTGCAGGGGGACACGCCATCGC
>Ga0153915_10002976_pt1 | contig 15491 bp, 16 predicted proteins | sample Opewatmetagenome_2_FD_107003 | JGI IMG/M metagenome (GOLD analysis project Ga0153915, IMG submission 107003) | Freshwater wetland microbial communities from Ohio, USA - Open water 3 Core 3 Depth 3 metaG | ecosystem: Environmental > Aquatic > Freshwater > Wetlands | place: USA: Ohio, Lake Erie...
AACTCAGTGGGCTCAAGTTCAGCCTCTCAAGAGCCGTTCTTACTAGATCGACTGATCTGAGACTCACGCAAGAACTGAGGGGGGTCAGGTCTATGCTTTGCAGCGGGCTGAATTCTATGTGGAGTAGCTGTAGATTCGGAAGTGCCGCAAGAGGGGTCAGGTCAATGCTTGTGATAGCATTCCTGTCCGAAATGACTAATGTTCTCAAATCACCAGTGGGAGCAATGGGCCCGTAGGACCAGATCCAGATTGCCTCGAGGGCGTCAGTCATCTGGGCGGTTTCAACATGACGACCCATTCTGTACTTGAGAACGTATTTCATGGCGGGCACCAGCTAGAATGCTGCACTTGTTTACGCGGAGGAAAGTGTTTTCTTGGTCCAGTCGAAGGACCAAGTCTTCTCACCTTGGAGAATGATGGCTTCTCAGGCGTGAAACTTGATGATATATTGCCCCTAGACCTAATAAGCTCGCACGCATGGAATCTCAGCAGCCGACAATTCCTCTGCTGTCCGTTGAGCGTGCGATGTGGTATAACGGGAGCATAGGTTATTGGGTGCCGCGTTCCGGATGATTCGAGAACAAAGATAAAAGGAAGGTGTCTTCCCGACCTTCAGGACTCGATTCACTATCTTAGAGGCGCTAGGACTTGACAGGGACGGAGATTGATGATAAACGCATAACGCTCGAAGAAGCAGCACGCATAGTCCCGGACGGCGCACATCTGTTTTGGGGAGGTTTCGGGTACCAGCGAGCACCAATCGCATTTGCTCGTGAACTCGTACGCCAGAAGAAGAGGGGCCTCACGATTTACACTTGTGGCTCGGAGGTCGACCTCGAGATAATGGTGGGCGCCGGTGTTGCCACGCGATTTGACATAGCGTTCACAGCGATCGAGGCCCTCGGTCTTGCCAACAACATGCGTAGGAGAGTGGCTGAGGGAAAGGCTCAGGTCGAAGACTACAGCAATCTCGCGATGGCTATGCGATTCATGGGCGGGGCGCTTAATGTCCCATTCATGCCGATAAGGAGCCTCATGGGAACAGACATGGTCCAATACTCTCGATACCGGGGCGACAAGAAGCTGAAGGTGATTGACTGCCCGTTCACAGGCGAAAAGATATGTCTGGTTCCATCAGCGAAACCCGACTTCAGTATCATACATGTCCAAAGAGTTGACAAGACAGGGAATGCTCAGATCGATGGTATAGTCGGCGAGGATCTTGAGGGGGCCCGCTGTGGTAAGAAACTGATTGTGCTTGCGGAGGAGCTGATTGACGTGGATGAGGTACGGTCGCGGCCCGACCAGACAAAGATACCCGCGATGTACGTTAGTCATGTTGTTGTGGCTCCGTTCATAGCCCATCCAGTGCAGTGCCATAACTATTACGACTACGACCTTGAGCATCTCATGATGTTCCACAAGATGACCAAGACTGAAGAGGGATGGCAGGAGTATCTGAAGAGTTTCATACTTGATGTGGAGAACCACTACGAGTACCTGAACCATGTGGGCTGGGAGCATCTGATGAGTCTAAGGGCAAAGAAACCGTGGGGGTACTGAGGAGGGTCTAGTATGGTCAAGTGCAGCAAAATAGAGTTCTTAGCGGCAGTGGCTTCTACTCACGTTCGTGATGGCGAGAATGTCTTTGGCGGTACCGGGCTTCCACTCCTCGCCTCGTTGCTGGCAAAGGAAACTCACGCCCCTCACGCCAACCTCATATCTGAGGCGGGGTTCATAGATGCTCGACCACGAAATGTTCCCCTGTCCGTTGCCGACTCGAGGTTCTATTACGGCTGCTCAGCATCAATAGGGCTCATTGAAACGCTGGGCTTCATACTGCAGGCAGGCAGAGTGGATGTGGGTTTCCTAGGTGCCGCGCAGATAGACGAGTATGGCAATCTGAACACTACATACATAGGCTCATTCGACAAGCCCAAGATCAAGCTACCCGGTAGTGGCGGAGGCAACGACATCGCCTCATCAGCCAAGCGTCTCATAATCATCATGACGCATGAGAAGAGGAAGTTCGTGAAGAAGCTGGATTACTTCACGAGCCCTGGTCACTTAGAGGGCCCCGGCTCAAGGAAGAAATGGTCGATGGTCGGTGGTGGGCCAAGTGTTGTCATTACCGACAAGTGTCAATTCGACTTCGACCCGAAGACACTCAAGATCAGGCTAATGTCGGTGCACCCTGGATTCACGGTCAAGGACATACTCGATGACGTCATGTTTGATGTGATAGTCCCCGACCGCGTTCCAACGACGAAGGAGCCCACTCAGGAACAAATCGACATTATGCATCGTCTGGATCCCAATGGAATCTACCTTGCCAAGGGCGGCGAGTAGGTAACGACGTTGACAGACTTCAATCTGAGCAGGTTCCAAGCCATCATATTCGACCTCGATTCCACCCTTGTGGACACGAAGAGGTATCCATTGAAGGCCAGTGAGTGGACGTTATCTAGGTGTGTACCTGAACCGACGGCAGTGCTTGAGTCCTACGTCCGAGAGCTTCTCCGGACCTACTACTCCGACATCGATAAGATTCTGAAAGGCGCGCCTTATAGGAGTCCATATGACATTGTCAGAGGTGCAATCCAAATCAGCCTGAAGTCGCTCGGCGTAAAAGTGAGCCGCTCATTCCTTGATGAGAGTACCGAGTTCTTCAAGCGTCTGCATGTGGAGCTCGCGATGACATACCCGGGTGTCGAGTCCCTCCTTGAGCGCCTGAAGACAAAAGGAATGAAAATGGGCGTGATCACGAACTCCTTCGATGGTCATGTTCAAGCAATCGTCGAGAAGCTTGGGCTCTCGCGATTCTTCGATGTGCTTGTGGAATCAGCTGATGTAAAAGCGTACAAGCCAATGCCTGAACCTTTTGAACATGCTCTCCAAGGCCTTAACACGAAGCCTGTGGACACGCTCTATGTAGGCGATGAGTACTATGCAGACGTAGTCGGTGCATGGCGTGTCGGCATGAAGTCCGTCTGGGCTAATGTACGAGGTCATTCCCTCGAGGAGTCCTTGGCCAAATACGGAAGCGAAACTGCACCTGTGCTGGTTGTGAACTCGGTATCAGAACTGGCCGCCTTCCTGTGAGGCGGCATCTTCATTATGTACCAAACACACATATTAGGGGTCTGAGGGTTCAAAGCGCTGGCTGTCAAGGACTAGAGGAGTCGTCGTTGGACTTGAAGAAGGACACGGAGACCAATGGCCCCCTGAGAGCTCGATCTGATTTGGTCGACATTCTCCGACGAAACCCTAACGCCGAGGCGATAGTCGCAGTCATCGAGAGTGAGCTCCGTGGCATCAAAGACTCCAAATCACGAACGCAGATCTCAAACGCACTCTCAAAGGCCGGAAAGGGTTCGGCTGTCGGAAAGAAAGTGATTGACAATGTGTTGTTTTGGCTCACAGAAACATCACCCGACGTCCGGCAGATGATTCTTGTCAGGACGATTGAGGACTTGTTGGCCAATCAGGGGTCCCGCGATGTAACGATTGCTGCCCTCACCAGGGTGTCTTCCGAAGACAATGTGAAGACAGTCATGGAATGGGCCAACCGCGGTATACTAACAATGAACCAAGCTGTGTATGTCCTCCTTTATCCAGACTCTACAGCGGCGCTGAGGTAGACACCTTGGACGAATCTTGTGATTCGTTCCTTATGAGTTTCCTGAGAGCAGCTCCTGTGTGTTTCGTCAGTGACCCTGATTGTCGGTGACGTCGCAGATGGAAAGCCTTTATATCGTCACTCTGAAGCCTTGCATGTCTATCACGAACCTGAGGTGGGCCCTTGAGTTCGCCGAAGAGAATCCGCGTACTTGTCGCCAAGCCCGGCCTTGACGGCCATGATCGTGGAGCCAAGGTTGTTGCAAGAGCGCTTCGCGATGCAGGGATGGAAGTAGTGTACACAGGTCTTCGACAGACCCCTGAAATGATCGTTGAGGCCGCAATACAGGAGAGTGTTCATGTCATAGGTCTGAGCATTCTCAGTGGTGCTCACAATGCTCTTCTCCCGAGAGTAACGGAGCTTCTCCACAAGGAAGGAGCCGATGATATCCTGGTGATCGCTGGCGGCATCATCCCTGAGGACGACGTACCCGGACTCAAGAAGCATGGAATTGCTGAGGTCTTCGGCCCCGGTACAAGGTTGTCTGAGATTGTGGACTACATCAAGGCCCATGTCAAGCTCTAGGACTGGCTTGAGAGGACGGACAGATTGTCAGCCACACAGTTGGTAGAGGGAGTGCTTAGCGGCAATAGGAGAGACCTAGCTCGCCTGATCTCCTTGATTGAAGACGAGGAGCCGTCGGTTCCAGAGGCTCTCGGTCAGCTCTACAGGCACACAGGTCGAGGACACATTGTTGGCATTACTGGTCCTCCCGGTTCAGGTAAGAGTACACTCGTCACCCGAATGACAACGGAATATCGGACGAGAAACAAGACGGTTGGGATTGTGTGTGTTGACCCCTCAAGTCCTTTCACTGGTGGAGCACTGTTGGGCGATCGAATCAGGATGCAGGAGCATGCGCTGGACAGAGAAGTCTTCGTCCGAAGTATGGGCACGAGGGGCCACCTAGGAGGACTTGCAAGAGCGACTTCTGACGCAGTTCGTGCCATTGATGCTTTTGGGAAGGACATTATCATCGTCGAAACCGTCGGTGCTGGTCAGTCGGAGGTGGAAGTCATCGACATTGCCCACACCATCTTGGTGATTGATGTGCCGGGTGCTGGCGACGACATCCAAGCAATTAAGGCTGGAATAATGGAAATCGCTGACATATTCGTGGTCAACAAGTCTGACATGCCAGGTGCAGAAAGAAAGGTGACAGAGATCAACGCCATGCTTGATACTGACCCTCGTGAACGGGCTTGGCGACCTCCTGTTCTCATGACCAATGCTCGAGACGGGGAGGGAATCGCCGGGCTCGTAGACACTATTGATGCTCATCGCAAATACCTAGTAGACAGCGGCTTGCTCGCTGAGAAGGGGCTGCAGAGGAGTCGGGAGGAACTGAAGACCATAATGGAGCACAAGTTGACGACCGAGCTGATGGAGAAGCTAAAGGGGCTGCCAGAGTACGAGCGCGCGATAAAGAAGATTGCAGACAGAAGCGATGATCCGTACTCAGTTGCTGAGAGGCTCATCACAAAGTTCTTGGCCGACTACGGACGGAGGGTAGCAGAAAGTGAGCGGAAACGATGACACCGAAAAGGCCCTCAAGCAGTGGGAGGAGGGCACTGTGTCCAAGACGTTGACCAAGTTCCCTGAGCGAGAGCCGAAGTTCGAAACCATATCTGGCGTTCCCGTCAAGCGCCTATACACACCTCTGGACAGTGGCTGTCAGGATTACCAGAGATCACTTGGATTCCCAGGAGAGTTTCCGTTCACCCGTGGTGTCCAGACAACGATGTACAGGGGTCGGTTCTGGACGATGCGCCAGTATAGTGGTTATGGAACAGCTCGTGAAACGAACCGCAGATTTCGCTTTCTCCTTGAGCAAGGTCAGACGGGTCTCTCCGTGGCATTTGACTTACCGACTCAGGTTGGCTACGACTCGGATCACCCCATGGCACAAGGTGAAGTGGGCAAGGTAGGCGTGGCCATAAACTCGATTGCCGACATGGAAGTCCTCTTTGACTCTATTCCCCTTGACAAGGTCAGCACGTCTATGACCATCAATGCTCCTGCGGCAGTGCTACTCGCGATGTATATTGCTGTGGCAGAGAAGCAGGGCGTACAGATGGACAAGCTAAGAGGGACTATTCAGAACGACATTCTGAAGGAGTACGTTGCCCGTGGGACCTACATATACCCGCCCAAATCCTCTATGCGTCTTATCACTGACACCTTCAAGTTCTGTTCGGAGAAGATGCCCCTCTGGAATACTATCTCCATCAGTGGGTATCATATCAGAGAGGCTGGTTCCACTGCAGCGCAAGAGCTTGCCTTTACCCTTGCCAATGGCATTGCATATGTGGAAGCGGCCGTGAAGGCAGGGCTGGACATCGACTCGTTTGCATCTCGGTTGTCGTTTTTCTTCGGCTCACACAGTGACTTCTTCGAGGAGATTGCCAAGTTCAGAGCAGCCCGGCGACTCTGGGCGAAGATAATGAAGGAGCGTTTCAAGGCCAAGGATGACGAGTCCTGCAAGATGAGGTTTCACACTCAGACGGCAGGATGTACATTGACAGCCCAGCAGCCTGACAACAATGTCGTGAGGGTTACCCTCCAAGCTCTCCAGGCGGTATTAGGAGGAACTCAGTCACTCCACACCAATTCAAGGGATGAGGCGCTGTCACTGCCTACTGAACAGTCGGTCCAGATAGCCCTCCGCACACAGCAGATTATTGCCCATGAGACCGGAGTAGGCGACACTATCGATCCTATTGCTGGCTCGTACTATGTGGAATCCCTGACGGATGAAACCGAACGAAGAGCGGAGGAGTACATCCAGAAGATTGATCTAATGGGCGGAGCCATTGCGGCGATTGAGGCTGGTTTCATGCAGCGTGAGATCCAAGACAGTGCCTACGAGTATCAGAAGCGGGTTGACGCACGAAAGAGGATAGTCGTGGGCGTCAACATGTTCACGGAAAAGGAGGACCGGGAGTTCGACTACCTGAGAGTAAATCCTGACCTGGAGAAGGAGCAGGTGGTACAGCTGAAGAGACTGAGAGAGAAGCGTGACCATGGGCTCTGGAAGGAAGCGATGAGAAGCCTGAGGGTGGCGGCGCAGGGTGAGGTAAATCTAATGCCATTCATCATCAGTGCGGTGAAGGCATTTGCCACGGTAGGTGAGATCTGTGGTGTCCTACGTCAGGTCTGGGGCGAGTACAAGGCTCCAGACATAATGTGAGAGGTGTTGATACTTGATACAGAAGATAGACCACATTGGGATTGCAGTAACAAGCATCAAGGAAGCCCTTCCTTACTACAGGGACATACTGGGGTTGGAGTACACAGACACTCAGGAAGTAGCAGGGCAGAAAGTACGTGTGGCCTTTCTCAAGATTGGAGAGAGTCGCATTGAGCTACTTGAGCCCACCGGGCCTGACAGCCCTCTCGCCAAGTTTCTTGAGGCACGCGGAGCAGGGCTACATCATATTGCTGTGAAGGTTTCTGACATTCAGGCATCACTATCGGATCACAAGAAGGCGGGGTTAAAGCTCATTGATGACGAGCCGCGCATGGGCGCACATAATATGAAGATAGCATTCGTACATCCGAACGCCACTTCAGGAGTCCTTCTGGAGCTCTGTCAAAGACCGTAACAAGTACATCGTCTGGATGCCAAGTACTGCGTGGCGCATCTCCGGTTCTTGGACACAGGACCCCTCTCTTGCATCAGGTTTATCTTGGTCAGACCTCAATAGGAATCGTTTGGAGGTATGTAACATGTCAAAGGAAACACCCCAGACTCATTTCGACTTCTACAGGCTGGCGAAGAGCTACGAGAAGACTGGCAGACTTGATGATGCCTTGTCCGCCTATGCCAAAGCGATAGAGCTGCGTCAAGACTATGCACATGCATGGTTCTACAAAGCACAGCTGCATCAGAGGTTGAAGCAATACAATGAAGCTTTACGCTGTGCACAGCGTGCTCTCGAACTTCAACCCGACTGGACAGACCACATCACCAAAATAATCGCTGACTGTAAGTCCAAGATTTGATCTGCGACCTAGACCGACTTGGCGACATCCTCGACCGCCTGAGCCGCCCTGAACATATCTTCGCGGTTCACCATCCTGTGAGTTACGAACCGAATCCGAGTGCCGTATTCCCCATAGACAAGAACTCCGCGCTTCTTCAGCTCCTCTGAGAACTTCATCGCATCGATATTCATTTTGTCCAGTCTGATGAAGAGGATATTAGTCTCCGGAGGTTCTTCTACGACTACACTTGGGATTTTCGATAGTCTGTCGTAGAGCAATCGAGCATTGGAATGGTCTTCTTTCAAGCGTGTGACCATCTTCTCTAGAGCGATTATGCCCGGTGCGGCGATTATCCCTGCCTGCCTCATGCCTCCACCCATCCTCTTTCGGATCCTGTGCGCTTCATGGATGAATTCCTTCGTTCCGGCAACAATGGAGCCCACGGGAGCCGAGAGTCCCTTGCTGAGACATACCATCACACTGTCGACGTCTTGCACGAGGTCTCTTGCAGGGATACCCAATGCTACAGCGGCGTTGAAGAGGCGTGCACCGTCACAGTGAACCTTTAGTCCCTTTTCATGTGCAGCCTCTGCAAGTGCTGAAACCTGCTCAGGCCTAACCACAATCCCACCCGCATAGTTGTGCGTGTTCTCGACAACGACCATAGAAGTCCGAGCATAGTGAGGGTCATCCGAATTGATCGAATTGCGCAGGATCTCCGGAGTTATGTATCCCCTGACACCTCTGACTGGCCGCGGGTACAGTCCTCCGAATGAGGCCATCGCTCCGCCCTCGAACACATAACAGTGAGACTGTTCGTCGACCACGATTTCATCTCCCCTTGTCGTCTGTGCAAAAAGTGAGGTAAGATTCCCTTGAGTTCCCGATGTTACGAGCAATGCCGCTTCCTTTCCTAGAATTCGCGCGGCTTTCTCCTGAAGCTCGTTGACAACCTCATCTTCACCCGAAACATCATCACCAAACCGACCAGCCTTGTGAGCGGCCACAATGGCGTCAATCATCTCATCGGTTGGCAGTGTGACTGTGTCACTACGAAGGTCGATGGTCTTCATGGCTGACTAAGCGGCGGTACCCCCGATTTAGGCTTGTGGTTGGCACCGATTCAGCAATGCATAAAGGTGCTTCAAGTACGACAGCGTAGGCCCGCTCAACATGTTCAGAGGCCCACTCTCTTGGAAGAACAGGTCAGATTGAGCTACATAGAGAAGTTGCGTCTGTTCAAGAAGGACGCGAAGCTATACATCGCCTCAACTGCTTCTGGTGCCTTCTCTACCGGCATGAGCGCCGTCATCTTCAACTTGTACCTCACCGAGGCCGGATTCATTGAGGATTTCATTGGTTTCTTCCTTTCAATCTCAATGTTCGCTACGGCAGGAGTAGCTTTCTTGGCGGGGATGGTGACTGACAGAAGTAGCAGAAAGACGATCATCCTCGGCGCGAATGTCATCACTTTTTTTGCACTCGCCGTTCAGTACACTGCGCTCGAGCCCGCCGGGCTTCTATGGTCGCAACTGTTTCTTGGACTATCGAGCGCATTCACTCAGGTCGCATGGTTTCCATACATAACCGACCTGTCAACAAGCGAAGAGAGAGCTCACCTGTTCGCCTTCAGCAGCGGCGTTTCTCTGATTGCAGTGCTATTTGGCAATCTACTGGGTGGCTTCCTCCCTGGTTTGATTAAGGCAGTCCAAGGGGCGGGGACTGAACTTGTGGTGGCCTACAGGTTCGCACTGTGGCTGAGTCTGATACCCCAGGCTGCCGCAATAATGATGATTCTCCCGATGAAGCACGACCGTACGCTGGGCACAAGGACTCACCTCGACCTGGGCAACGTGAAACACTGGAACTTCATTGGCAAGTATGCGACTACGGTCACTATTGTGGGTCTAGGGGCCGGCATGATTGTGGTCTTCTTCAACCTCTATTTCCAAGAGGTGTTCGAGGTCCCGCCTCATATGATAGGGGTCATATTTGGAATCAATACGGTTGTTCTTGCCTCAGGGAACTTCCTTGCACCGGCGATGGCCGACAGGATTGGCAAGGTGAGGACAGTTGTGTTCACGGAGGCGATGTCAATCCCGTTCCTGCTCATGCTCTCGTGGGTGCCCCGAGAGTATCTGTATCTCGCAGTGACTGCATACGTCACACGTAATGTATTGATGAATATGGCTGGCCCAGTTGCCAACGCGTTCTTCATGGAAGGGCTCACGAGGGAAGAGCGGGCCACTGCAGTGGGAATCGTGCGGACTGGAGATTCATTCGTCCGTGGTATTGCCGCGAATATAGGAGGTATGCTCTTGGCCGCAGGGCTGTACAGAGTACCCTATTTGCTCGTTTCGGGGCTCTACGTGTTATCAGTTGTGCTCTTCTACTCCTTCTTCAAACAGAAAGAATCAGAAATGCGTGCTCTTCGTAAGGCCGAGGTCGTGCAGGAGGCCAAACCAGAAGAGTCAGAAGGCATCACTTGAAGTACATTGTTCGGGCCCGCTTCATGATTTCGTCATCTGCCGGGAAGATTAGGGGTATGGCCGTATATGAAGACGAGCAGGGATTGCCTTTCGCGACGTGAAACACGGCCCTTGGTCTAGTGGATTCCCGTTGATGATCAATCTCAACAACGTAGCTCGCGACTGTTGAAGGCTGACCTGCGCTAGTTGAGTGCTTGCAGACGCTTGCTTGGCCCTTCGACTCTCCATGATCCTTGAGAAGAGCGAAGACACTCTTCATGTCTGAAACCCGTTTGATTAGTTCATAGCCTCTCTCTACTCTCTTGACTGAGTCGGCGTACGAGCCGGTTCCACCAGATGGTTCCGAGGCGGCTAGGCTTTCAGCTGTTTCCAGCATGATGTGGTGGCCGGTTCTCAGGACCTTTCGTTCGGACCACTCTACCGCCTGTTGGTTTCCTGCGATCTCTATGACAAGCATGCTGTCATTGTCAGCTAGGACGAGATTCCCCCATTGGTAGTTCCTTCCTTTCTTGAGATGGTCTAGAACCATGGTGAGCCCGTCCTCTGCGTCCTTGGCAAACATCAGAACTTGCTCAGTCAGTGTGTGATATGACGGGTCGCTCGTGCTACGGACGTGAGTGTCTGCGACTGTCAACCCGTGGCGGTTCACACCTATCCCGAGCCCAGTGAAGGCACCAGTGGACATGTCGACTCCTCGAATGCCAAAGCTGTCCACATCGTAGGAAACCTCATCCTTGCGTTGGCCTTCCACTGAGTCGCTGTTCTTGAAAAGAACTGTCTTCCTCAGGTCAGGAAATATGACCGCACCAGCAAAGCTCGACATAATGTCCGCCTAATACACTGCCGCGGTAGCCACATGATATAAATCCTCGTTGGGTGAAGTGTGCTGTTGGGCGGGCAATACTGCTCGCCATCGCCGGGAGTACGTTTGTATGCTGGACTCACAAGTCATCCAGAGGGGTTTGAAGACCGTAGTCTTGAAGCCTGAACTGATTCTTGTAGACACAGTCGACTCAACCAACTCGATTGCAGAGGGTCTCATACGTCGTGGAGCAAGCGAAGGCCTCGTGGTTGTGGCCGAGAATCAGCTGAGTGGTCAGGGACGACAGAACCGTAGATGGCATTCGCCAGTGGGGGGTTTGTACATGTCCGTCACTCTCAGACCTAGATTGTCTCCTGAAAAGACCCCTCTATTTGGCCTGCTGTCCGCTTGCGCTGCCGCAGAGGCCGTGCGCGAGATGAGTGGGCTTCAGGCCCGCCTGAAGTGGCCCAATGACATCATGCTGGGCGAGAGGAAGGTCGGAGGCATACTAAGTGAGGTCGTTTCGGTTGGCGAGAGTATCTGCGGGATAGTGATAGGGATCGGCATCAATCAAAACACTCCTCCGAGCAGACTGCCTGACGAGATCAGGGAATCCGCGACAACGATGCTCGGTGAACTGGGCCGTGAAACCTCGCGGGAGGAGCTCGCGTATCGTACAATCAATGCGATTGACCGAAGAGTCGCGAACGTTGAGAACTCGTCATCGTTCTCTCCAGTTCTGGACGAGTGGCTGAAGACGAACACGACAGTTGGAAGGCAAATCAGGGTGCATGAGGGCACAGATATGATTGAGGGCACTGCAGTCGGTGTTACTCCTCTGGGATCGCTGAGGGTAAAGACAGCGACCGGCGAAAAGGAACTGCCAATTGGTGATGTCCTTCATGTCTGAATAAGGTGGTAGTCTTGGGCTCTAGCACCATTCTGGTCGGGCCAGAACAGTTGGATGCGTTGCGCAGGTCACTCCTTCAAGGCAAAGATGCAGCATTACTGAAGCCCACCAACCGGTACGAGGACTTCCGAATCAGGTGCGGGGGAGGACTTGCTATTGGCTTCAAGACGGGCAAGATAGTCGTGAATAGTGAGGGCTGCAGAGCCGCTGTGGTGAAAGCCATTGCAGAGATTGGTGGTGAAGAGTCAGGGCATGACATCACAATAGGGTCTGATGAGGCAGGTAAGGGAGAATGGCTTGGTCCCATGGTCGTCGCGGCTGTCGCATTGACTCCTTCTCAATCTATGACGTTGAGAGGCCTCGGTGTCATGGACAGCAAAGCATTGAAGCTGGCAAAGATTGCACAGCTGGCAGTCGAGATAGCCGCAGACTCAACCTCTGCGAGCACAGTGTTGATCTCCCCCAAGAAGTTCAATGAGAAGTTCGCAGAGATTCACAAAGAGGGAAAGAACCTGAATGACCTTCTAGCATGGGCCCATGCCAAGGTCATATCGGAAGTCTATCAGCACATTCAGCCTGACAAGCATGGTCTACGCGTCAGAGTGGTGATCGATGAATTCTCTAAGCTCAAGACCGAGAGAAGGTTAAACCGGGTTCTGGAGTTGAAGTCTATAGAACTGATTCAGAGACCACGTGCTGAAGATGACATTGCTGTGGCTTCTGCGAGCATACTTGCCAGAAACAGCAGAGAGGTCTGGATTGACAAGGAATCAGATCGGCTTGGCGTTGATCTCAGAGCCCTGAAAGCCGCTGAAGCTCTCAACAGAGCTGATTGCAGTTCGTTCGCCAAGCTCAGCTACCTGAAGCGATCTGCTGATGTCTGAAAAGGTGCCATGACCGTGCACACAAGAGGGAATTGATCTGCTATGGTTCACTTGTTCCAGTGGTAGACGAAGTCGCAACAGTCATTACCCTGCATAAGGGTCTTGGTTCTTTTGAGACCCACCTGAGGATGAATCGCCTTCGCAGACTCGAAATCGTGTTCGCAGAAACGGAGATATCCAATGTCGGTCGCCTTGAGTTGTTTGAAGACTCTGGCATAGATGCACTCCGTCACCGTGCAAGCACACTTGTCGGAGGTTTCTTCAGTTATTGAAACCTCTTCCATGTTGCTGTCGTTCAGTTCCTCCACCCATCGCCTGACGAGCGCCTTTACGTCTTGGAAGTTCTTGATCGGCCTCTTCTCGGCCTTCACTAGATTCTTGACTGACTCGACGGAAACGCGCTCGGACCACCTACTGACTATTGTATCCGCCTTCTCCTTGCCCAGAACTCTCTCCATTTCGCGGATGACAGCCACTTCCTTCTCGTGCATGTCCAGAAAGTGCTGAGCTACTGTCGTTTCGATTTTCGCGTCAAACCTGTCTATCGTATGTTTGCTCATCGCATATCCATCCGTCAGTCATCCGACAGGCGTCCCTTACGTTTTGAGTAATAGACGTGCCGATTTGCGTCGATAGACCCTACTTGGCGTCTGGCATGTAGTAGTCAGTTCAGTGCCGGTATAGCGTTCTATGATGAAGTGCCACACAGCTACGGGGCGAGAACCTGCCGTGTCGTTGCTGTCTTCCCCCTATGTCTAGAGAGAAGGACTGCCAGAACTAGGGTTCCACCCGCAGCGACAGCGACTCCCGAAGCGACAAAGAGGCCTCCATCTGCTGACTGACTGTTGGCAGAAATGATGAGTCGAGTGTACCCGGTGTAGTTGTTACCCAACCTAATCGTGTAATTGGTCACAGTCAGGTCAACAGGCAACTGGAAGCTGCCCTGCATCTGCGTCGTCGCATGTGGTGATGCCACAGACAGCAAGCAGAGACGTGTTCCATCCATCATGGCAACTTCTATCTCGTCGGAACTCCCAAGACGCGGGCTCAGGCACTCCACTCCCAAGCTGGCGGTAACCGTATCACCCTGATTTGTGCCGCCCGCGACAGACTTGGACACAATCGACAATCTTGGTGTCATCTCAAGGAGATAGTCAAAAACTGGCATGATGTCGGTCCAGAGGCTCTCGATAGACTCAGTCACAGGATCGAAATAGCCGAAGATGTCGTGCCACTCCTCTATGTAGTGCGTCGAGTTGTCAACAATGAGAGTGAATGCTTCATCCATGTCCACAGCTGTGTTGTGGTAGAGCTCGAACGTGATTGGCACCTTGGTTCCTCTGTCAGCGTACATCCAGTCCTCCCACATTCCACATCCTGTTTCAATCATCGGCTTCTGAGCACGTGTAAACGTGAGAAACGAGCTGGACCGGCCTTGATCACTGTAGAACGCCGGCGGGAGCATGCCGGCCAAGTCTTGAAGTACTGCATAGTACAGTGTTGGTTCGGTGTATGCGCCATACGATGTCAAGGGGAAGTATGTGGCATTGGTTCCCGAGTGCAGAGTGTAGCTGATGGCAAACCTGTGCTGCAGGGCAAAGTCACGAAACGCTTGCGTTTCTGGCTCTGAGAACGCATATGCTCCATGGTACACTTGGCTCCAGGGGTCAGAAGACGACCCGGGTTCGAGACCCCAAGACCTTGCGTAATTCCGGTTCAAGTCAACGAGGCCAATCTCGTCGCAATTGATGCGTCCATCGTCATCATCGTCGATGCCCTCGAAGTAGGAGTAGAGGTATGTAAGTATGCTGCCCCCATCGCTCTTCGCATACACATCATAGGAGGAGATGACTCCATCACCGTTGGCGTCATCTGCGGGGTCCTCATCGAGAAGCCCGTCACCATCATTGTCGTAGGGTCGAAGGTTCTTCCTGAGCCAGTAGTCATTGAGATTGACCACTCTCTCAAGTGCATCCGGGTTCATAGAGGGGATGATGTAGATCTCCTCCGTGTCAACATACTGAGTGATCTCGTCATCAACGCCATAGCTGTTCATCAACCGTAATGCGAATCTGAGAGCCATTTCAACCGTGATTTGCTCACGGCCGTGATGTTGTGCAAGAACTAGCGTCTTGGCCTTCTGTTCCTCATTCAGCTCGTTTGTTATTCGCAGGCACGTGATGTTGCGTCCCTCGTAGCTTTGACCAATCACCATCGTTTCAACAAGACTCGGAACGAGCGTTTCGAAACGTTGAATCTCCGCCTGCAGCTGCGATGGGGAGTGATATTGGTCCTCATACAGAAGTGAGAAGTCGGCCCAAGTACGATTGACACTTGGCGTTTCGATCAGAGCTATGCTGAGGCCCAAGTCTCCAAATGCTGGAGTGGCTCCTTGGAACAAGGAAGCGAACAGGACTGCTAACATTAGTGTCAATGAAACTCTGTACTGATATTCTCTCATTGCACTTCGCCTCGTGCCATCACTATCAGTCGGGTTCTCCGAATTCACTCTGGAACCGGTTGGAACACATAGTCGTCGATTCTAGACACAGAAACTCGGCGGACCGTAATAATACGGTTACTGACGACGCAATCGGTCAGTCCGATGGGTACTGTACGGAAGCCAATCAACGCCCCACTCGGCAAGCCGCAGTCGAGCTTTCACAAACAGGATGGTTTTCAGGTCCACATGATTTAATAGACATACAAATCACCACGTTGTTGATAGAGTCTCAGAAAC
>Ga0153915_10002977_pt1 | contig 15489 bp, 9 predicted proteins | sample Opewatmetagenome_2_FD_107003 | JGI IMG/M metagenome (GOLD analysis project Ga0153915, IMG submission 107003) | Freshwater wetland microbial communities from Ohio, USA - Open water 3 Core 3 Depth 3 metaG | ecosystem: Environmental > Aquatic > Freshwater > Wetlands | place: USA: Ohio, Lake Erie...
GTGAATGCGAACGCCATCAGTGGTCGTGAGAAAAACATCTTCGTAAGGCAGACCGACGGCATCGGGCGTGGCCTCCAACTGCCGATCGGGAAAATAAATCATCGATGGCTCACGCCAGCGAAGAAAAACACAAAGCAGCACGTACGCGGCGGGGATAACGATCAGCAAGTCTATCATAGTTCGTTTACGCATGCCGGCTACGCATCATAGCGGCTGCAACGGCAGTCGCAAGCTAACCGCTGTGGCGGATATTGATAATGTCGCCGTCCTCAACGATGTAGTCCTTGCCTTTGACCAGCAGTTTGCCCTGTTCTTTGAGCTTCACTTCGGCCTGATGACCCAAGGCGGTCGGGCTGGAGCCCGACCCTCCAGACGACCCGGCGGCGGCGACCAATTCGTTGTACTTCATCACCTCGGCGCGTATGAACCCGCGGGCCAGATCGGAATGGATAACGTGCGCGGCGTCCACGGCGGTCGAGCCGTGACGAATCGTCCAGGCGCGAACCTCATCTTCGCCGACGGTGAAAAACGAGATGTAACCAAGCGCCTTGTAAAGGAGCCGCGTAAGAACGTGGATGGACGGTTCCTCGACACCTAGCGCCTTCAGGAACTCGACGCGTTCCGTTGGATTCTCGATCTGCGCGACTTCCATTTCCACTTTTGCGCAAAGCTGGCCGACCTCGGTGCGCGAGCCGGTCAGTTTGGTTTTGGATGCCTCGACCAACTTCGGATTCGGATAATTGGACTCGCCGCAGTTGAGCGCGATGACAAGACCTTTGAGCGTTAGGAACTGGAGTGAACGCACCCGTTTCTCTTCACCTTCGTGCCAGGGATATTCACGAAGCGGTTTGCCGCTTTCGAGGTGCGGCCTCAACTTCTCCAGCAACGCGGCTTCGTCGGCGCGTTCCTGTTCGAACTTGCGTTTCTGGTCCTGACCAATGCGGTTGATACGGAGTTCGATGAGCGCGAGATCGCTGATGGTCAGTTCGAGATTCATCTCGTCTATGTCGCGCATGGCGTCCACAGAACCTTTTGCGTGGAAAACAGCGGGGTCCTCGAACGCGCGAACGACGTGACAAAACGCGTCCATGTCCTTGAGCTTGTTCAACCATTGCTCGCGTGGTTTAGGTTCGTGTGGTGGGGCCGGCGCAAGCGTGCACTCGATCTCGGCGTGTTTCGTTTTCTTTGGGTTATACATCGCCGAAAGCTCGTCAACACGCGGGTCAGCAACCTTGACGGCGCCGACGTGGTATTCCCCACCACGGGCCAGCAATTGGTCATAAGCAATGCCCGTCAACAAGGAGAACACAGTCTTCTTGCCAACCTGTGGCAGGCCGATAAGCGCGATTTTCATTAAAGAATGCGGGATAAAAGGTTACGACTTGAGACTCGCGCAGAACACCTCGATGCGGTCGAGGCCTTTCTGGATGTTTTCCATCGAACAGGCGTAGCTGAGCCGCATGTGCGCATCGGTGCCGAACGCGATGCCAGGCACTGCGGCGACTTTCTGCTGTTCCAGCAGCTTGGTGCAGAAATCGGTGCTGGTCAGGCCGAAACTGGAAATGTTCGGCAACATGTAGAACGCGCCCAATGGCAGCACGCATGTGACGCCTGGTGTTTTTGTCAAACGATCGTACATGTACGCGCGCCGTTCCGTAAACGCCTTGACCATCTCGGCGATGAACGATTGATCGCCTTTCAACGCAGCCAGCGCGCCTTTTTGCGCAAAGCTGGTCGGATTGGAGGTTGAGTGCGACTGTATTGATTCTATCACAGCGGCAATCGGTTCGGGCGCTGCGACGTAACCGAGCCGCCAACCCGTCATCGCATACGCCTTGCTGAATCCGTTGACAGTAATCGTCAGATCGTAAATCTTCGGACTGAGCGAAGCGAGACTGACGTGCTCGGTATTGTCGTAGGTGATTTTTTCGTAGATCTCATCGGACAACATCAGTATGTCTTCTTCGAGTGCGATCTCGGCAAGCGCCAGCAATTCCTCACGGCTGTACACCGAGCCAGTCGGGTTACCGGGCGAATTAAGAATAACAAGCTTCGTGCGGGGCGTCATCGCATCGCGAAACTGGTCTGGCGTGAGTTTAAACCCATTGGCTTCGCTCGTCGGGGCAACAACAGGCGTGGCGTCGGCAAGCCTGACCATTTCAGGATAGCTCAGCCAGTACGGCGCGGGAATAACGACTTCATCGCCAGCCTGGCATGTAGCGAGGATGGCGTTGCAGCAGGAATGTTTCGCGCCGCAGTTGACGATGATTTGCGACGGCTTGTAACTGAGATGGTTTTCGGCCTTGAGTTTTTCAGCAATGGCCGCGCGCAGTTCGGGAACGCCCGATGACGGCGTGTACTTGGTAAACCCATCGGCCAGCGCCTTGATTGCGGCGTCTTTGATGTGTTGCGGGGTGTCGAAATCGGGTTCTCCGGCGCCGAAACCACAAACGTCAACTCCCTCGGCCTTCAACTTCTTGGCTTTCGCGTCTATGGCCAAGGTCAACGATGGTGTGAGCGTGGTGGCATGTTGTGCGAGTTGGATTGCCATACGGTCCGTCCTTACAATTCCTTACAGTTCAAAGTTTACAGTTGTAAAATTTCTCAATCAGCGGCTTTAGTTTATTTTCGTGTATCTTGATGATACTCATTTCGCGTTTTGCGTTCTCAGGCGAATCGCTGGCATGTGCGGCATTGACCATTATGTCCTGGCCAAGTTCGCGGCGAATGGTTCCCGGTGGGGCCTTGAGCGGATCGGTCGGGCCGAGCACGGTGCGTATCTTGTTCACCGCGTCAACGCCCTGATAAACCAGCGCTACGATCTTCTCCAAGCCGCCTGAAGCTTCTCTGCCTGGTTCGCATTGATCCGGCCTGCGGCCCGTCATAAACTTCACAATCTCATTGAACTGCTCTTCGGCGAACAAAGGCCCAATGAGACTGCCGAGCGATTTCTCAGCATCGGCGTTTAATGCGAACCCAAATTCCTTTTCGACGGCGGCGCGCGCGCGCTGGCCGGAAATGCCACTCAGTTTGTCACGCAACACGTTGCGCACGGGGCCATAGAAATCACACGCCTCGGTGGTGTCCATGCGATGCACGTTGATGGCAATAATGCACAACCCCGTCCGCGAAAACATGTCCACGATGTTGCCTGGGCGCGCGCTCGGGAAACGAAAATTGTCGGGTTTGAGCAATACCAAGGTTTGCTCGACTTTCGTGCCTTTCGGATATTGGACAACGCTGTCAAGGAACCCGCCATCTGTGTCGGAATATTTTGCCCAAATCTTCAGTTTCAGTTCCGCTTCCTCTGTTGTCGGCGACGCGAGCACAGCCGGCTCGAAATACCGGACCTGACCGTCATGCCCAACGATATAATCGCCGTAGGTGTCGCGGATGGTTTCGCCGGAGGCGGCCTTTGAAGGATTAATATTACCAACGACCTGCCGCACTTTTTTCACCGCATCCTCGCCGCGAAACACCAACATCATAACGCGGCGCCGCAAACCGGTCTTTGGGTCGGGCGAGTAATTATCGAGCAGGTATTGGCGTATCAGTTCCTGTATCTTGCGGTCTTGCGGGTCACGATCGGAAACAATGGTGGCGGCATACTCCTCAATCAGCGCGCGGCTCGGTGCGAACATTCGCGCCGCAACCAAATCCAGCGCTGTACGCGTGAACAACCGCGAGATAACGCCGCCCGTACGCGATTTGTAAATCGTGTACGGATTGATCAAGACATACGCCAACTCGTCTTTGCCATTGCTCATAATCTCGGCCCCGCAGTCTATCAAGAAAAACCACCCTCGCCGGCCCGTTGACCGGCGAGGGGATCAAGTTCCTGTATTCTTCGCTACTTTTTACCGCCCATAATCCGAAACAGTTTCGTTCCGCACGTTGGGCATACACCCTGCATCGCGGGACGACCATTTTTCATCGTTACTTCCTGCGCATTCGCCATTTCCTTCTTCGCCTTGCATTTCACACAGTAAGCTTCCGCCATTACGTTTCACCCCCTTTGAGAAATAGCCAAACCTTGAAAACGCAGTGCATCTTACTGACGCGCAACTGACCCCGTCAAGCGACAAAAAATCGCATAAACGCAACAGCAACAGAACAAACGAAGTCGAAGACGTCAGTCGGGCATCGGAACCAACACCAACGGCGGAGCTGACGGATTATCCAGCGGTCCGCTAGATATTCGTGCCTGCTGGAACCACTGCATTCCGAGGTATAACGACAACCCCGTCGCGAATATAATAGGATGGACCATCGAAGTTTGGCGCACCGGTTTTATCGGTAATGACCACGTCATCGCCAATATATGCATTTTTATCGATGATGGCGCGCTTGATCCTGCAACCCCGGCCAATGCTCATATGCGGAATATCCATCTGCACAAGTTCGTGCGCCTCATGGTGCGCCTGATAGAAGTCGCATCCCATAATGATGGTCTCGCTCAACTCGCAGTCGTTGCTAATGAACGAGCGGACGCCCACGATGGACTTATCAATCCGCGATTTCAGGATGACGCATCCCTCGGCAATCAGCGAATTCCGGATCGTGCTGTCAACGATCTTCGACGCCGGCAGGAACCGGGCATGCGTATAAATTGGATGGCTGCGATCGAAGAAATTGAATGATGGTTTTGACGCGCACAGTGCAATGTTTGCGTCGAAGAATGAGCGGATCGTCCCAACATCCTGCCAATAGCCCTGAAAGATGTAGCCGTACACGCGGTTGTGATTAATGGCGTTTGGAATGATGTGTTTGCCAAAATCCGTTTCGTTGTTGGCCAATACCTTCTGAAGCACCTCGCGATTGAACACGTAAATGCCCATTGACGCCAACAACCGGTCACGGCCGCTATCCACGCGCACATCCGCCCGCAGTTTATCCGGTATCTTCAACTCGTCCAACACGCCGGCATCCTGCGGTTTTTCCACGAACCGCACAATGCGCTTCTCCGCGTCGAGTTGCAGAATCCCAAATGATTTTGCTTCGTTGCGCCTGACTGGGATGACGGCAACCGTAATGTCCGCAGCCGATGCGATGTGCTGCTGGAGCACCAACCGAAAATCCAATCGGTAAAGCTGGTCGCCCGAGAGGATGACGACGTAATCGTATTCTTCCTGAATGAAATACCGCAGATTATGGCGCACGGCGTCGGCTGTGCCCTGATACCACTCCGCGTTGCCGGGAGTTTGTTGCGCGGCGAGAACCTCTACAAAACCACCGGCAAACCGGTCGAACCGGTAAGTCTGGTGGATGTGCCGGTGCAACGAAACGGAGTTGAACTGCGTGAGCACGTATATCCTGCGGAGATCCGAGTTTAGACAGTTGCTGATCGGTATGTCCACCAACCGATATTTGCCAGCGATTGGCACCGCCGGCTTCGCCCGCTCTTTGGTTAATGGAAATAAACGTGTGCCGGCGCCGCCGCCCATGACCACCGCCAGCACGTTGGAAGTCGCGACTGACCTTGTTACCGTGCTTGTCATCACTATCGAATTTTACCCGGCGCTACGCCCGTCGTCAATTGACAAACTGTCTTTCCTTGATTAAACTTTGTGGCGTCGGCGGAATAAAAAACAACGCAATAAAAGTCCACGCGAGAACGATCCGCCATTGCCGCCGACCGCCTGCGATTATTCCGGGCGCGGTTGGATCGTCATCGCGCGACTTTGATAAGGAGTGCGCCATATGTGTGGCATTGTTGGTTACATTGGTCGAAAACCCGCCCAAGACATCATTCTTGACGGTCTGCGTCGGCTCGAATACCGCGGCTATGATTCTGCAGGTCTCTGCATCCTAAACAACGGCAAATTCGAACTTCGCAAGAAGAAGGGGCGTATCAACGAACTCGCGGCGATACTCCGTAAACAGCCCGCCAAAGGCGTTACTGGCATCGGCCATACCCGCTGGGCAACGCACGGCGCACCAACCGACGAAAACGCGCACCCGCATGTTGACCAATCCGGCAAACTCGCGCTTGTCCACAACGGCGTCATCGAAAACCATCAGCAACTCAAAGAACAGTTACTCGCAAAAGGTCACAAATTCATATCGCAAACCGATACTGAAGTCCTCGCACACCTTGTTGGCAAACATTACGACGAACTTCAGAACCGTGGGAGCAATCCCACGAACACGACGGATGACGGTACGTTGACCGAGGCCGTCCGCCGCGCACTCAAGGAGGTAGTTGGCACCTACGGCATCGCCATCATACACGCCGACCATCCCGACCTGATCGTCGGAGCGCGCCGGGGCAGTCCCATGCTTGTTGGCGTGGGTCGCGACGAAAACTTTCTCGCAAGCGACGCCAGCGCTATTGTCGCCCACACCCGCCGTGTCGTGTACCTCAATGATTTGGAAATCGTCACGCTTACGCGAGATGATTTCCACGTTTCGACCATAGAAGCGTCGGCTGTCAGTCCCGAGATACGCGAGGTTGAGTTCTCCGCGCAGGACGCAGATCGCGGCAAGTACCCACATTTCATGCTCAAGGAGATATTCGAACAACCGCAATCCGTGCAAAACGCGTTTCGTGGCCGTCTCAGCCCTGAGGAAGCCACGGCACATCTCGGCGGTTTGAACCTCAGTCCAGCCGAACTCCGCGCGATTGACCGCATTATTTTCGTGGCCTGCGGCAGCGCGCTTTACGCCGCAATGGTTGGCGAATACTTAATGGAAGAACTGGGCCGTGTCCCAACGGAATGTGAATACGCCAGCGAATTCCGTTACCGCAACGCGCCTGTCGAGAAACACACACTGGTCTTTGCCGTCAGCCAGTCGGGTGAAACGATCGACACGCTTGCCGCAGTGCGCGAATCGCGCCGTCGCGGCCATCGCACGCTCGGCATCATCAACGTGGTCGGCTCGACCATTGCCCGCGAAGTGGATGGCGGCACGTACATGCACGCTGGCCCGGAGATCGGCGTGGCCGCCAGCAAGACGTTCACATCGCAGGTCACAATTCTGGTGTTACTGTCGGTTTTGATGGGCCGGATGCGTCATCTCGGCGCCACTCGCGCCGCGGAGATCCTGCACAAGCTGGAACAGATTCCAGCCAAGATGGAGCGTATCCTCCAACAGAGCGATGGCATCGCCGCCGTCGCGAAGAAATACTGCGAATACAGGGACTTCCTTTACCTTGGCCGACAATACAATTATCCGGTGGCACTCGAAGGCGCGCTCAAACTCAAGGAAATCTCATACATCCACGCCGAGGGTTATCCATCAGCCGAGATGAAACACGGCCCGATCGCGATGATCGAACCGCGCACACCGTCGGTGTTCATCTGTCCGAAGAACGCCGTGTACGACAAGGTCATGGCCAACATCGAAGAAGTCAAAGCCCGCAAAGGTCCGGTGATCGCAATCGCGACGGAGGGTGACGACGAAATCCGCAAGGTAGCCGATGACGTCATCTTTGTGCCAAAAACGCTTGACTGTCTGGAACCGCTATTGACCGTCGTGCCGCTTCAACTCCTCGCCTATCACATCGCTGTTATGCGCGGATGCGACGTGGATAAACCACGAAATCTGGCGAAAAGCGTCACGGTCGAGTAGCGGAAAGAAGATCGCCATCAAAGTCGGGACAATGCGTAGCTACCCGTTCCTGATCCAGTTGGGCTATGGACTCTACTTGCTTGCCCCAATTATGGACAATGCCGCGCGAACTACGTGAATCACGGACTTTCTGTGATCTCCGGATTTCTTGATCTTGGGCGGGGCAAGCTTGGCAATCTTATCTATGGGCAACTGCATTAATTCGTACTCAGCTTGAAGCCAGTCATCAATGTCATGCCCATGCTGTCCACCACGCTCAAGAAAAATCTCGTAAGCACGTGCTCGAATCTGGATCTCAGTTAAACGTTTCACTTGCATGCCTTTTGGCTATTAAACACCCTGCCCCAAATCAACTGCAACACATATCGCTGGGCGGCGGCGTTGTGCGGTTCACTGCGACGGCACCCTATGAGCGCCGAATCTGAACGGCAGGACCGCGACTACAAAACTGGTCGTTTGTCAGAAGAACCAATTCATGCCGACCATGAATAATTGCGTATTGAACCCGTGATTGGGTTCCTTGATACCCGCGTTTGAGAAATGCACGAACCGGTACTGAAACGTCAGCGCATGGTTATCGCGAAAGAAATAATGAACACCGGCGCCGATCTGGTCGTTAAACTCAAATGTCGTGGCTAGGTCTGGCCGACCGATATCCGTTCCGCATGCACCCGCGCCACCCTCGATGAACGGCATCCAACGGCTCCCCGTCGCGAAATTATATCGAATCAGTCCGGTACATCCGCCGACATATCGGACGTGCGGTGAATACTGCGAGCCGTCGAACAACTCGCCCGCCAGTTCCCAGTTGCCCCGGTACCACTTGTTCTTGCCCATCACATCACTGAATATCCAGCCGAGATTGCCTGAAGCCACGGCGAGATCGTGGGAACGCGCCCCGCCCAATCCATTGATACTGAAACCCGCGCCGAGAGCGAACCCGGCCTGCAATGCGCCCTCGCTAAGCCCGTTGCCCACACCGTTCATCCATACACTGGCAGGTGCATTCGTCAGATTGGACGACAACCCCACAGTCTCCGCTATCGCTGTCGGACGCGCGCAAAACGTAATGAGAAGAACCGTGATAAAAACGAGTCTCGCCGTCGCTACGCATTGTTTGATTTTCGTGGGCACTGGGGTTTTCCACTACCATGACGTTCTGCATAATACAAGATTGAGCGCGAGACCAACGGGAATATTCACCACAGAGACACAGAGAGCCTACGGTAGGACGCGCTGTCCCAACGCACCGACGACTCTTTCGCCACAGAGATTCACCTCGAATCCCACGCGAGACGTGGCAAGCTTTTTGCGGCAGGCATAGCTCTCACAATGAAACCACGAGAGCGAGACGACGTCCCCATCCTTCCGCCATCCGCCTTCATCATTTCCATGATGACTGACTACCGGCCTCGGACGGTGTGTAAACTGGGCACCACAAGCGCCATTCCGCATTTCGGGCAATCCACGACCCTGTTTGCGCCAGCGCTTTCTATTACGAGCCTTTGTCCGCAAGCATGACAATCGAAAGAGATGTCCATCTCCGCTTTTTTAAGATCCTCAAACGAAATCTGCTGGGTGCTCTGTTTCACATCTGGTTCGGGTTCTGTTTCAAGGAAAGACGCGGGTCCTTGCGAAGACACGCCAACCTCGACAGAAGGGTCGGACTCGAAGGGCACGACAAGCGGTTTCCCGCATTTTGGACAATCAATGACCTGTCCCGCCGCTTCGTCGCTTGAGATGCCTTGCCCACAGTATCCACATGCAAATATGATATCCATAACTACCCATCTGGAGAGCAGGTATTATACCAAAAGCGGCGTGTTTTCTGCCAATCTGCCGCTATAGTTGCCCTGGATACCTGAAATATCATGGGGCTGAGCGCCGATTATTGGTGGGCAGGCGCGCCACCACCGCCGTTCACCTGTCAATAGTCAATAGTTTTGGACTTTCCCCGGTTTTGCAAAATTCGGTCGGGTGTCGAACGTTTACCTTCGGAAAACTGGGGATAAACTATCCCCGGTTTCTGACGATGGATTTGTGTAAGTGGCGTTGTTGAGACTGGTTAGGTCAAACGGCATGTGGGAAAGTGGCCTCCGCAGCCAGAGGCTGTTTTGACATCACTCAACGCAACGGATCCAACCACGGAGGCCACCATGCATCCTACCTGAATCGCCGAGAAACTGCGCGCAAGTCTATTCACATCCATCGTGCGCTTGGTCGCGGCAGCCGATTTCTTGTCGTTGCAGACAAGCTTGGAAAACTGTCGGCTCGCACTCAGCGCCTCAAGGCAAATTGACTGAACCATGACGCAAACGCTATCGCTGATTCGCCCACCCCGTCAAGCAAAATGCATAATGAATAGACTTGACCCCTAGCCGTTTTGTCGGTTGGCTGTTGGATGTGCCGACCATCGGTTGCGGAAAAAGCATTCTCGTCGGCGAGTACAAGCGGTTCAGCAAACGGCGCGGCGCGACCGCGCCACTTATCCACAAAGGCGAGGCGGTCGGTTGTGCGGTGCGCACGCGGACCGGTGTTCAGCCGGTTTATATCAGCATCGGCCACAAGATTGATTTGCCGACGGCAGTGCGGCTGGCGTTGCGTTGCGCGCCGCGAGTCCGTCTTCCCGAACCGACCCGTCAGGCCCATTTGCTCGTCAATCGGTTGCGTTTGGCGAGGTGAAGCAATTGCCGCAAAGAGGCGCAAGGAACGCATCCAGCCGCCGTAGCCAACGCTGCTTTGGCGGAGGAGGCAGAGACGACCGTCGCGATTCTGTTTTGCGTGTTTTGTGCATTTTTGCGGCTAACAGCCGTCTCCTGTTCCCGCGTGCTGTACTTGACAGCAAGGTCGGTCCAACTGTAAACCTGCTCCGCGTTTTTCTGAGGAAAGGAATGAACGTTATGACACTCAGGATCAGTCAGGCAATATGCGCGGTTGTTTTGTCTGTCAGCATGGTCTGTGGTGTGTCAGCGCAGGACGCCAAGGATCTGAGCACTATATTAACACTCAGGGAAGAAAACGCGAAGTTGCGCAACCGCGTTGACGCTCTCGAATCCGAGATAGCCGGGATCAAGCAGATGCTCGGCAAACCCACCGAACAGAAAACAGCGGCTCCATCTGAATTCACCGAAGCCGAAGTCACCCGACTGAAGCAGCTTGCCGATTCGAAGAAGAAACCTGTCACGTCCGGCCTGGATTTCGAGCTCTACGGTTACGTCAAACTCGACGCGGCGCATGACTCGGAACGCACGTCGGTTGGCAATTATTCGCGGTGGGTCGAGTCGGAACAGCCGGGCAAGCAGAATAACCAGTTCAGCATGACTGCCAAGGAAACACGGTTGGGGTTGCGCATCAAAGGTCCCGATGCCGGTCCGGTAAAAACCAGCGCCCGGATTGAAGCCGATTTCTACGGCGGAGGCGAGGCGGAGAATAAACCCGTCCCAATGATGCGACATGCCTACATGACCGCTGAATGGCCAGAGGAGCGATTCAGCGTTCTGGCCGGTCAAACGTCCGACGTGATATCGCCGTTGTGGATGCCAACGCTCAATTATACGGTCGGTTGGTGGGAAGGTAACATCGGTTATCGCCGGCCCCAGATTCGCGTGACAAAAGGATTCGAACTGGCCAAGAACGTGGAGTTCAAGTTGGAAGCCGCCGCCACGCGCGATATCGGACGGACCAATGGTTTCACCGCGTCATACAGCGATACCGGTCAGGATTCGTCCATACCGGGCTTGCAAGGACGGGCCAGCCTGACGTTCCCCGGTTTTGACAGTAAACCGACGATGGTTGGCGTTTCGGGTCACTGGGTTGAGGAAGAAATCAATCACACGAACACGTTCGCCAATTCCAAATCCATAGACTCGTGGTCGGTCAACCTCGACCTGACCGTCCCGATCACGACGTGGTTGTCGCTGACCGGTGAGGCATACACCGGCCAGGATCTCGATTCGTATCTCGGCGGAATTGGGCAAGGCTACGATACGACCCTCGGTAAAGCGATCCGCAGCAGCGGCGGTTGGGCGGCGGTGACTTTGAAGCCGACGCCAAAATGGCAGTTTAACGTGGGCGGCGGATTTGACGAAGTGCCCAAGGGAGACGTTTCGGCGGCGGCGGCGCGCACATTCAATGGCGTGATCTTCGGCAACGCCCAGTATTCGTTTACCCCGAACTTCATACTCGGATACGAAATGTCGTTCCTGCGCACAGAATACAAAGGTCAGGACAACGGTGAAGATCTGCGCGAGTTGCTCTCCTTCATCTACAAGTTCTGAGCAAGACGCCCGCGCTACTAAAAAACGCCTGCTTTGCTTCCGGTTGTTTGACGCAGTTACGCCGCGACCGCCTTTTGTTGCGGCGGTTTGATGAGGAACGTCAACGCGGCGCCGATGATCAGCAACACGCCTGCAGCCACGAACGATGAATGATAGCTGCCGTTGCTCGCCGCCGTGAGTGTCTGTTGCAACCGGCTTAGGACGAGGCCACCCATGCCCCACGCGGTGAATAACATGCCGTAGTTCATCCCGAAACTCTTCAAGCCCCACAGATCCTTGGCGTACGATGGGAACAGCGACAGGTTCGCGCCATAGTTAAAGCCAATCAATGACGCAACAAGCACGATGACAAACGGCGCCGTGTTCGTTGAGGCAGTCACTGGAATGGCGATGAACATCAGCACGGTCTGGAACAACAACACGATCATCAACGTCCAGCGCCGGCCAATCTTGTCGGACAGTACGCCCGCTACGACGCGCCCGGCGGCGTTGCCAATGGCCATCACCGCTACGGCCATAAACGCCATGTCTTTCATGCTCTTCTTGGCCATGCCGCTAACGCTGCTGATCACCATCAGTCCGGCACCGGCCCCGATGAAGTAGATGACCCATAGCAGCCAGAACGTAGGCATCCGCAACATTTCGCCCGGCGTGGAATTGGCGGCAGCCGGTTTCGCGACCGTCCCGGGTGACGGTTTCGGTCCAGCGATATAGCCCGGCGGCGGATTCACCAGCAACTGCGCAAGACCACACACTATCACCACGAACGCGATGCCAAAGATCAGCATCGAACCTCTGAGTTGGTAATGATTGAGCAAATATTGCGAGGTCGGCGCAAGATACACCGGCGCCAGACCGAACCCCCCTACCACAAGCCCGGCGATCAGGCCGGTCTTCGATGGCGGGAACCACTTCAATGCCGGCGGCGTGGCGGACGAATAACCGAAACCTATGCCCACGCCCACAAGAAGACCGAACCCCAGCAGCCAGATGCCGTAGCTTGTTGTACGCGAAATGAGCGCCATCCCAGCGCCCACGAGCAGGCCGCCGATTGACGCGGTGAAACGCGGCCCAAGTTTATCCTGGCACCGGCCAGCTAAAATCATGGCAAACGCGAAGGCCAGGCAACAGAGCGCATACGGGTCGTTGAGTTGTGAACCTTTCCAGCCGAACTCTTTCTCAATTGCACCTTTGAACATGCTCCATGTGTAAAGAACGCCAAGGGCAAGATTAATACCCACGCCGGCAAAGGTAACCGCCCAACCGAGATTATTCACCTGCGGCTGTGCGCCGCTGGTTCCGTCCACCGTGATCACGTTCTGCCCAGACATTGGTATGCCTCCAGAATGTAAACCAGCCGGACGCCGGTCTTATGGATCGGCCCGGCTTATTCAGGTTATTTGTTGTTTACCCCGAATGCGCCCGGGGTTGACTGCCGTTTACAAACGGTTCTTTACGAGCAACTCGACGACGTGCGGGTCGGCCAGCGTCGTTGTATCGCCGATCTGGTCGGGTTGACCTTCGGCGATCTTGCGCAGGATGCGGCGCATGATCTTGCCTGAACGCGTCTTCGGCAACGCCGACGAGAACTGTATCTTGTCGGGCACAGCGATCGGGCCGATCTCCTTGCGGACGTGCGCCATCAATTCCTTCCGCAGTTCCTCGCTTTCATGGACGCCGTCTTTCAGCGTCACAAAGGCGTACAACCCCTGCCCTTTGATATCGTGAGGCATCGGCGCCACGGCCGCTTCCGCGACTTTGTTATGACTGACCAGCGCGCTCTCGACTTCCGCCGTGCCGATTCGGTGACCGGAGACGTTAACGACGTCGTCAATGCGGCCCATCAGCCAATAATCGCCGTCCTCGTCGAGACGACAGCCATCGCCCGTGAAATAGATGTCCTTGTACATCGTGAAATACGTGTCGATGAACCGTCCATGATCGCCCCACATCGTGCGCATCATGCCCGGCCACGGTTTCTTGATACAGAGTTTGCCGCCTTCGTTCACCGAGCACTCGGTCCCATCGTCGCGAAGCACAACCGGCTCGACGCCAAAGAACGGACGGCTAGCGCTGCCGGGTTTCGTCACGTGCGCGCCCGGCAAGGGCGTGATGAGGATGCCGCCGGTCTCGGTCTGCCACCAGGTATCAACAATCGGGCAACGTTCTTTGCCGATCATCTTGTAGTACCATACCCACGCTTCGGGATTGATCGGTTCGCCCACCGAGCCGAGCACGCGGAGCGAACTGAGGTCGTGCTTGTTCGGCCATTCGTCGCCCTGTCGAATCAGCGCGCGGATTGCCGTAGGCGCCGTATAAAACACGGTACATTTGAATTTCTCGATGATCTGCCAGAACCGGCCGGCGTCCGGATAGGTCGGCACGCCTTCAAACATAACGCTGGTAGCGCCGTTGCACAGCGGACCGTACACGATGTAGGTATGGCCCGTGACCCAGCCGATGTCGGCGGTGCACCAATACATGTCATCATCGTGAACATCGAAAATGTATTTGTGACTGGCCGCCGCGTGCATCAGGTAACCCGCAGTTGTGTGCACAACGCCCTTGGGTTTACCGGTCGAGCCGGACGTGTAGAGAATGAACAGCATATCCTCGGCCTTCATCACTTCGGGCGGGCACTCGGTCTTGGCCCGGGCCATTTCATCGTGATACCACACATCGCGTCCCGCCGTCATGTTGCACGGTTCCGTGTTGCGTTGGACGACGATGATCTTCTGGATTGATGGCGATTTCGCCGCCGCCTGGTCGGCAATGTCTTTCAGCTTGATATATTTACCGGCGCGCAACGATACGTTCGAGGTAACTAACAGTTTGCACTTCGAATCGTTTATACGTCCAGCCAACGATTCCGCGCTGAACCCGCCAAACACAACCGAGTGAATTGCCCCAATCCGGGCGCAACCGAGCATCGCTACCGGCAATTCCGGGATCATGGGCAGATAAATCGCCACGCGGTCGCCTTTCTTGACGCCGTGCGATTTCAGCACGTTGGCGAACTTGCACACTTCGGCGTGCAGTTGTTCGTAGGTGATCTTGCGAACATCCTGCTCCGGCTCGCCCTGCCAAAGGATGGCTGTTTTTTTGGCCGTTTTGGTCTTGAGATGACGATCCAGGCAGTTGACGGCGACGTTGAGTTCGCCATCGTCAAACCAGGTGTGTTTGATCGCGCGCTGATCGGTTTTCCACGTGTACCTGCGACTGATCGTCGGTTTCTTGAACCAGTCGAGCGCCTTGGCTTGCTCCAACCAAAAACCGTCCGGGTCTTCGATAGATTGTTTGTACATCTTTTGGTATTGTGCCGCGTTGATGTACGCGCGCTTAATGACCTCTGGTGAAGGTGGGAATGTGCGCTTCTCCGTCATCAACGAGGCTGTTGAGATCGGGGACTTTTGCTCCGTCATTGTTTCCTCCTGCTGTTATTGTTTAAGCCGAGGTGACAACCGCATTTTTATTCCAGCAGATTCCGCGCGCCCTGTCAATTCCCAATCCCATCAGGCCAGGGCGATTGCATTTTGATTTTGGAGGGGGGGGGCGAGGGGAATTGTCGTAAGTTGGGCGGTGGAGTCGGTTTATGGCGGCGATTTTTTGGTTCCGGTCTCGTCCACTTTGTGGTTGAACA
>Ga0153915_10002978_pt1 | contig 15487 bp, 16 predicted proteins | sample Opewatmetagenome_2_FD_107003 | JGI IMG/M metagenome (GOLD analysis project Ga0153915, IMG submission 107003) | Freshwater wetland microbial communities from Ohio, USA - Open water 3 Core 3 Depth 3 metaG | ecosystem: Environmental > Aquatic > Freshwater > Wetlands | place: USA: Ohio, Lake Erie...
CGCCGACCCGTCCCCGAAGCCGATGCTGGTTATAAAGTCCACCTTTTTCACAAACCTCCTTTTTTCTAGGACCATGATGGCTATGGTCTTCTCGCAGTTTGCCGCCATTGCCCCTGCCCCGCCGCTCCCCGGAAACCTGACCCTGGGCTCGGCATAGGTGCCGCCCTCATAGGTGGAACAAAGGTTCCCGTACATATCTATCTGCGCACCTCCGATAAATGCATAATCGGCATAACCTCGCTGGGTCAGATCAAAGACAGCGCATAACCCTTTTGCATACACGGCATTGCGAAAGACCCTCGTATCGCCGACTGACATGGGCATCCCCTGATCCAGGATAGCCGCAAGGGAACCGGCCTCAAAGATCAGATTTATATTGGGGGCATGGGTCATCTGTGCATGCATCGAGGCAATAATAGGCAGGCCTGTACCGACAAATACAATTGTCTGATCTTCCAGGACCCTGGATCCGGTGTAGGCTATCATCTCATAGGGATTGACATCAGCTACAGTTACCATATTTTACCCTCCATATTTATCTGGCCTTAAAGGATTATCGGCTGACCGCCGTCCATCTTCATCAACTGGATAAGCTTCTTATGAGGGACGATCTTGGCGATGAAATCATCCCATGTGTCGCAACTGAAGAAATAGTCATCGTAGTATTTTTTGAGCCCGTCCGTGTTGCCGGTCTTGCGGAAATTATCGCATATGCCCCTGAACATCAGGAAGTGTTCCATGTCGAACCAGTACCTCCCGTAGACCGCGCCTGGGTATGCGCCGAAGGGCTGGTCACACACGGCATCTACAACAGGATAGGGGATCTCCGTCAGGTTTGGATATTTCCGTATGGTCATGTTATCGATGATCTCCTCGGCGCTGAGGATCGTATGGACAGAGGCCATGGCTATCTCAGGGCATGTGCACAGTGCCCCGAATATACGGGCGTTGCCGTACATGTCGGCTGCACTCACGTGGACAATGCCGACATCAGGATGACAGGCAGGGACCAGATAGGTATTGTCTCCGCTGTATGGACACTTGATCATCACGCCTCGGTTCACCAGTTCCATATCCGAACCGCCATGATCCCGCACCGGCAGAAACGGAAGGCCCATGGCACCGGCCCTGAACCTTGCGGACATCCCGTAATTCGTATAGTCATCAAGCTCAATCATGCCGTTGCCGGCAAGGTGCCGCAGAAGCGGCGCAATCCCGATGATCTCATATCCCCACCAGGCAAGCTCGGCCCTTTTGATGGAAAGGTGATCGGGATTCACGATCATGGCCCCGGCCAGCCACTCACAACAGATTGAATTCGACTGAAAAGAGAGCGTCAGGTCTCCGGCGCCCTTTTTCACAATATTCCAGATGATAGCCGTTGGAACGCGCGTGTTGACGAAACCGCCGATGCCGATATTCATGCCGTCCTTAACGTACTTCCCGACCGCTTCGCCAATGCTCATTCTCTTGTCGACAAGTCCCTTTTCCTTTTTGACGGCCGCCTTCCTGGCCTCTTCCGGCGTAGCGCCCCAGAATTCAAAGTTTTCTTTTCTGCCCCTTTGTTTCTCGATGATCTCCTTGTCGACCTGGGTTATCTCTGTGATTTTGGAATTGATTCCCGTCAGCATCTGCCTCCTCCTTCACGCTCTAAGTTTAATTCTTTATAACACGCCTCGCAAATCAGGTTTTCATCTTCATCGGTCCTTTCCAGCATTATATGCGGATGCAGCAACGGAAGGACGCCCCCGCATCTGTAACATCTGATCTCAAGCCCGAATTTTGGGGTAAAACAAAATCCCCTGCCGTCATCCTTGATAGTCATAGACAGGCCTCCCAAATAAAAACAGGTCAGATCCATATGTGTGTTCACTCGGAAAGACTATATGGAGATTAGCCATTAGTGTCAAAGGAAAAATGTCCGGGAGAACTCAGGATATCCATACATACACAGGACCATTTTATTTTTTAAAAAAACATGGTATGCATGTCTTTATATTTAATATTTTTCTCTTGAGGACTTCTGACAACGGGTGTAAATCAATTGCGATCTGATAAATATGTTTTTCGAGGAAGCATTCTATGAAGATCTATTTTGCGGGATCGATTCGAGCCGGTAGGGAGGACGCCCTGATTTATCACGGCATGGTTACATTCCTGCGTTCTTTAGGAGAGGTCCTGACGGGGCACGTTGGCGATCCCTCACTTTCATCGAAAGGCAACGACGGCCCAGACGATAGATCTATCCATGAAAGGGATATGGCGTGGCTCAGGTCATGTGACCTCGTGGTTGCCGAGGTCTCCACCCCTTCCCTGGGCGTTGGATATGAGCTCGGATGGGCCGCAGCCCTGAACAAACCCGTGTTGTGCCTGCATCGTCCGTCCTCGGAACGTTTTCTCTCTGCCATGATCGCAGGCAGCCCCTGGATTAAGACAGTTGAATACTCATCCGAGGATGATAGCATGAAAATCATAAAGACATTCATCACCGGGATATATGGTCAGACACCTTGAATTGTTGGCACCGGCAGGCAATGCCGATATCGGCATAGCAGCGATAGATCACGGCGCTGACGCAGTTTATATAGGCGCGCCCAGATTCAGCGCCAGAGCAGGGGCAGGGTCCGGCATTGATGACATCACACGCCTGGTGCGTCATGCACACCTCTATTATGCAAGGGTCTATGTAGCCCTTAACACCATCCTTACCGATCAGGAGATACCAGAGGCCCTTGAAATCATCAAAGAGCTCTATGCCCTTGGGGCGGACGGGCTTATCATACAGGACACTGGCCTATTGGAGCTTGATCTTCCGCCTATCCCCATTATCGCCAGCACACAGATGCACAACAATACAATAGAAAAGATAAAATTCCTGGAAGGCATAGGCTTTAATCGCGTTATTTTGGCAAGGGAGCTCTCTCTTGACGAGATCTCTGATATCCGCAGAAATACCTCTGTTGAGCTCGAGGCCTTTGTACATGGCGCCCTGTGCGTCTCCTATAGCGGACGGTGTTATATGAGCCAGGCTATCCTTGGCCGCAGCGGCAACAGGGGTGTCTGCGCCCAGCCCTGCCGTTCCCGTTACACACTAACTGACGGCCAGGGAAATATCGTCCTGGCTGATAAATTCCTGCTCTCCCTGAAAGACCTTAACCTGATGAACACCATCCCGGACATGATCGCTGCTGGAATCACATCCTTTAAAATAGAAGGCCGATACAAGGAGATCGATTATGTAAAAAACGTAACTGCCTCATACAGCATGGCTATTGACCGTTTTATCGAAACCCATGATGGATTTCGTCGAAGCAGCTCCGGCAGAATTGAACTCACATTTTCCCCGGACCCGGAGAAGACCTTTAACCGGGGTTATACCCAATACTTCATCCTGGGCAGAAAAGAAAAGGTCGCCTCCATGGACACACAGAAATCCATCGGAAAGCCCATCGGGAGGGTTACAGGGATCGGAAAGGGCTTCATTAAAACAGATTCTACGGACCTGAAAAACGGGGACGGTCTCTGTTTTTTTACCGGACAAAGGGCACTGTCCGGATTCCGGGTGGAAAGGAGTGAAAAGGACAGGATATATCCCAACACCATGAAAGGCCTCTCTGTCGGCACGATACTGTACCGCAACCTTGATATTGCACTGACAAGGCTTCTTAAAAAACCCTCCGCCAGGAGAGAGATCGAAATTGAAATGGATTTTGTCCAGGGAGAAGACGGGATATGCCTTACTGTCCAGGATGAAAATGGCAATCGGGCTGAACAATACACCGCATGCCGGTATGAGCCTCCCAGGGATCAGGTCATGGCCCTGGAGCAGGTAAAAAAACAGCTTTCCTCTACAGGCAATACCCCCTACAAGACAAGACACATAAACATCCATAACAACCGGGCCGGCTTTATCCCTGTAAGCAGATTAAACGGCATCAAGCGGGACGCATTGGAGGAATTGACCGGAGTCCGGTTTGAAAACCTCCCCAGACAGACCTCACGCCTTACACCTAACAACATCCCCTATCCGGTAAAGCGGCTGGATTTCCGGGCCAATGTGCTTAATGATAATGCAAGGCGGTTTTACGAACGACATGGTGCAACAGTAACGGAACCTGCATTTGAAACCCTTTCCGAAACAATAGGCAGGACGGTCATGACCGCCAGATACTGCATCAGGCACCAGCTTGATGCATGCCCGAAGAGTTCAGGAGAAGGCCATCCCCTAAAAATGCCCCTGAGGATAAGCGATGGGCATCACATATATCTGCTGAAATTCGATTGCCGGGAGTGCTGCATGTCGGTAATCCTGGAAGGGAGGAAATGAAAGTCCTTTCTGCGGAAAATCATATTCACCAGGAATGAGATATGGCCCCTGATCTACAGGCCTTAAGACACGGAGGCCGATCCATGGATGCCTGGCCCTTGCATGGGTTACAGGCATATTTCAATCTGTTCTTCATATCCGCAACCACAACCGCCACAGGTTCTACCCTCATAGGGTCATTCGGATCTTCTTTCAGCACCGTCAGGATTGATGAAGGGCATGCCTCTGCACAATCTCCGCACCCATTGCAACTGTCTGTATTGATAGTGATGAAGAAATCCCCTGAACCATCTTTATATCCGTAATTGGCCAGCATCTGTTTATTAAGAGGCTGTCTTCTTCCTGCCCTTCCCCTTCTGGCAGAGTGCATGTCCAAAAAGGGCCGCGCCTATTGCACCGGCTATCTGCGTGTCCCACCTTGTCTTCATGCGATCAATGCCTATCATAGGCATCAGCCGGTCTATTACGCCCCTGTTTTTTGCCATGCCGCCTGTTACCGCGAATTCAGGCACAACGCCTACCCTTTCGATAAGCGAGTAGATCCTCTCAGCCATTGCCCTGCAATATGCCGCAAGGACATCCTCTGTCTTCCATCCTTTTCTCAGAAGCCCGGTAGCCTCCGACTTTGCATACACAACGCATGTGCTTGAGACTGCCTTCGGCTCTTCCTTTATTTTAAAGGACCTGTCGCCGACTTCATTAATAGAAACTCCAAGGAGATCGGCAAGGACCTCCATGCCTCGGCCCGTGCCTGCTGCGCATTTATCGTTCATCAGGAAATTTGTGACCTTGCCTTTGTCATCGCACTGTATCACCTTGATGTCCTGGCCCCCAATATCAAGGACTGTCCTGACCTGCGGCCCATAGATAAAATTTGCCCCCCGCGCATGACAGGCGATCTCTGTTATTGAACGATCTGAAAATGGGACATTAACCCGGCCATACCCTGTGCCTATACAGTAATCCATCCTGTCTTCAGGCATATCTATAAGTGCGTCAAGGGCAAAATCAAAGGCCTTTTTTGCGCTGTTGGGGCTGTCTGAACCTGTCCTTATATTGCTGTAGGCCAGGACCTCCCCGTCTCCCATTATCACGGCCTGGGAACTGACCGAACCGACATCAATTCCTACGGTAACCACCTTGGCCTTTTCCCAATCCTTATCAGGATTTTTCCAGTTCGACTCGGCCCATCTCCAGAATTCCTTTTTATCCTCAGCCATCACTTATATCCTCCAACCATAAAATTGGTTATATGAAAATTATCTTTATGATTATGCCGACTTAAAGATCATCCGCTGACCGCTGCGGCAGCGCCTGTTGCTGCGCCGAATTCCGGATCATCAGGTATAAGTATCTTTTCAATATTGAGCTGGGCCTTGACGCCACTGATAAAGGCAGGGTTATATGCCATGCCTCCCATAATCACAACATCTTCATTAACTCCAATCCTGCGAATCATGGAGACAATCCGGCCTGCGATAGCATCGTGTATGGCCTTGCTTATATCCTTTTTTTCAGTCCTGGCATGGATCAGCCCCACAACCTCCGACTCGGCAAATATGACGCACTGTGCATTCATCGGTATTTCATTGCTGGAGGTCAATGCGAGGGGACCCATCTCCTCGAGGGGCGTCTCAAGTGCCCTGCTCATGGCCTCGATAAAAGACCCTGCCCCTGCTGCGCATTTCTCATTTACCACAAAATCGATCGGGTTGCCCTTTTCATCCAGTTTGGCCGTCCGCGCCTCCTCAGCCCCTACATCGGCTGCTGTCCTTGCGCCCGGGAAAAAGAAATGGGCGGCCTTTGCCATCGCCTTTATATCATTCACGATAACAGCACCCTTGATGGAATCCTTGCCTGAACCTGTTCCGCCGAATCTTTCAATATCCTTCTCGGAGATGCCGGCTGACATGTAAGCCGCTTCAAGAGATTCTTTGATGGCCTTTGCCTGATCAAATCCTGTAAGGACCTTGCCTTTGCCTATTATCTTGCCATCTTTGAGAATCACAGTCTTTGTGTTTTTTGCCCCACAATCTATCCCTGCTGTTATCATAAATAATTACCTCCTTTAAATAGGCAGCACGAGCATGTGGATATTATTATCACCTTATTTTGGGCTTTTCAATCATCCGATGACCTGGTTATCCATTTAGCACGCGCAACAGACCTCGCCTTACTACTGCCTAGTTACATTTTAGCTATTATGTGACAATACAGAAGTATAAAATATTATGTCAAGGAAAAATTTGTAATATGAAATTATTCCAGGCAGATACGCCTGGTCTAACAGAAAGGGTTTATTGATATGAACAGGATTTGATAGGCATTGGCACCGGATAAAAAGGCCCCCTGATGGATCAGGGGGCCTTAAGAACAAATTTTATTTCACCAATTCAGCGGATACCAGATCCATATCCTTCAGATTATTTTTCATGAGGCCTGAAAGGTTGAGGCCGTTCAATCTTTCTGCCAAGGCGCCCAGCTCCGTACCGCAGCCCATGCATATCTTGAGCCCGTTGATAAACATCTTTTCCGCGACCTCCTTTACAAAAAGCCTGGCAGCTGCCTGCATGAATTCAGACGTTCTTTCCTTGCCGTTATAATTAGCCGCCTTCCTGCATAGTGCATCACCCACTTCTGCCCACGTCATTATATCAGCCAGAAGGAACGTCGCATACTGTGACTTTGTTACCTTGCTGCTCCTGGCCTCGAATATGATGTCATTCAACAGGCGTATCATGCCGGCTAAATCCCTGGCGCCTGTATCGCCCGGCAGTTTCTCCAGGCCATCGGCCATATTCTTGTAATATTCTCCCTTTGTCTTCACTGTCTTCTGGAGCCTGAACATGGCAATGAGCCTCTGCTGTATCTCGCTTGTCCCTTCATAGATACATGTGATCTTGATGTCCCTCTTGATCTTCTCCACCTCATATTCCCTTATATATCCGTAGCCGCCGAGTCCCTGTATAGCGTCATTGGCCATGGCATCCCCTGCCTCCGTGGAAAAATACTTGGCTATGGACCCCTCTACCTGTAGATCCTTTTCATCGGAATCAAGCCTGTTGGCAACCATCTCTATGTATGCCCTTGCCGCCTCGAGACGCACCGCATTCGGAACAAGAAGCTTGTGGGTATACCCCTCCTTCTCCGCAAGGGTTGTCCCGAACTGGACCCTCTCCTTTGCATAGGCAATGGTCTTCTCAAGGGCAGCCATGCCTCCGCCGAGACCGAAGGCCGCAACCATCAGCCTTGTATATCCGAACACCTCATTGGACTGTTTCAGGCCCTGCCCTTCTACCCCGCCTATAAGGTTTTCCTTGGGTATAAAGAGGTCTTCAAGGGTTAAGGGGCAGGTATCCGAGGCCCTTATCCCGTGCTTGTCTTCGTGTTTCCCAGGTATAAGGCCAGGATATCCCGCCTCAGCTATAAAGAAGGTTGGGCCGTCCGGGGCGTCGGCAAGGATGGTGTATATCTGTGCCACACCGCCGTTTGTAATAAACTGCTTCTGGCCGTTTATCTTATATCCGATTATCTCGCCCTTCTCATTCAATACCCTATCTGCCTTGGTCTTCAAGGACTGGACATTAGAGCCTGCCTCAGGCTCTGTAACGCCATAGGCTACAACAAGCCCTTCTTCGGCTATCCTTGTAATGTATTTCTCCTTCTGCTCCGGTGTTGCCCCGACCCTTATGGGGTCCATACCCAGACATATGGCAAGAAAGGATGTGGCAATTCCCAGGTCCATCTTTGCCATTCTTTCTGACACAATTGCTATATCGCTGGAACCTGCGCCAAGTCCGCCGTATTCGGCAGGAATAAAGATCAGGTGAAGGGCGACCTCAGGGCCCATCATGAATTTGATGAGTTCCATAGGGAAATCACCTTCATGATCCATGTCCAGCTTTTTGTCTATTGTAATCTTTTCTTTTTCAAGTTTTGATATTGTGTCAAGGACCATGGAAAGCATTTCCGGGTCCAGCCTTGTCGGTTCAGTCATTTATTTTTCTCCTTAATTAATATAATGAAAACTTTCTTTAATATCCTGATATGCGTCAAACTTGCCGCTTTTTTATTTCAGGCCCTTCTCATGAAAAAAAGAGGCATAGGCCATGTCCTTCTTCTGGATGTGGTTTAACAGCCATTCCTTGAGAAAGTCCATGATCTCCATTGAAAGCATAATCTTTCCCTTATCAAATCCTGCATTGAACTCATTTACCTTATCGATAAAGCCCTGGTGCTCCCTTTTATGGGAGGTGCTGTTAACATAGTTAAACTGATCAAAATATTTCTCTTCGGTAGCGAAATGGACTATTGCATAATCCTTCAATCCTTCAATTATCTTGCCCAGTGTCTCCTTGGCCTTCCTTTCCTTCATCGCGAGATGCAGATCATTGACAAGCCCTACCAATTTTTTATGCTGATTATCGATCTCTTCGATATCAACATTCAATTTATTTCCCCATTCTATTAGTGACATACAATCCTCCTGAATGGTCTGCCGGATAAAAGATACTACACCTTAAAAACAGTAGAGGGTTAAATATAAGCCATTAATATAACCCAGTAATTAGTGGATGTCTATTCTTTTATCTTCTTCTGTCTGTACTGGATGTAGAAGTCCCGGAATGCTATATAGGGGTCCAGTGCGGAATCTTTAAGGGTTTCATAGTCCCCAAGGGAAAGAGATGTGTTGTTAATGGTCTTGACCCCCTTTATACCCACCTTATACTTGGTATCAATATCCGCATAATATGTAGGTTCAAGAAGGTAATCGCCTGCCAGACCGATCGTATCAAGGGCGCTGGACGGCCCCAAGATGGGCCAGTTTATATAAAATCCCTGGCCAAGTCCGTATCGACCCAAGGTCTGGCCAAAGTCCTCATCAACCGCCTTCACCTTGAATTCCCTTTCTGCCATATCGATAAAACCACCCAGCCCTAGGGTGGAGTTGATGAAGAACCGTTCGAATTCATTGCCGGCGCCGGTGAACTTTGCCTGGAGGAGACAATTGACAAAACGGATGGGGAAGCCAAGATTCGAAAAAAAATTTTTTATTCCCACACGTATAGGTGAAGGGGCAATTGCCCTATATCCCCTTGATACCGGTTTGAGGACCCAGAAATAGAGCTTGTCATTAAATACGAAAAAGGCCCTGTTTACAGGCTCAAAGGGATCGGATATTATTGGCTGGCTCTCCTCTGACTCGGAATAATCCGAATATTCATCGTCAGGTTCAGAGGAGATTGAATCACCCCCTGCAACCTGCGAACCGGACTCCACCCCCTGGGCAGGGGTCCCCTCTGCAGCCTGGGCATCAGGCTGCATTGACTGAGCCGGAGGTATCCCATCCGGTCCCTCCGCCCATAAAAGACCAGGAGAGAGGATAAGGCAGCATATGGATAAAACAATCAGAAGGCGTATGGTCTTCATCTGCTTTTTCGCTCCTATGCCCCTTTTACCTTTTCCTTCAACCGCTTCATAAGGTCCTCAAAAGAGGACTTGACCAATATATCATTAAATTGGCTCCTGTAATTGCTTACAAGGCTTACTCCCTCTATATAGACATCATACACCCACCAGGTCCCATCCTTCTTCATCACACGATATTCTACAGGTGTCTGGGTTCCGGATGACGACACCAGCTGGGTCTTCACACTGCCGTATTCTCCGTCAATCTTTTCATCAAGGAATTCAACCTTTCCTCCGGAATACTGACCGGATTTCTCCATATATGTCCTTTTGATCAGTTCCTTGAAAAGGGCAATAAATTCCTGTTTTTCACTGTCCGTCCTCTTGCCCCAGTTTTTTGCAAGCGTCCTCTTGGAGAATTCCTCCCAGTTGAATGCGCTGTCCACCACATCCATGATCATCTGTTCCCTCTTCGCCTTCATCTCCGGGGTTTGAAGGGTCTTGTCGGATATAATGGAAAATATCTTATCTGAGACCGTCTTGACGCGGTCAGTGGCCTCCCCTGCCATAACAAAGGAAGGGACGACCATCAATAATATCGACAGAAAAGGCAGTAATCGCTTAATATATTTCAAGGACATAATAACCTCTTTTTAATATTCCAATGCACTAACAATCTTTGAATCATGACTCACGGATAAAACCTCTACACCTTGCCGAAGACGTACTTGGATATCAATTCTTCAAAATCCACAGGGGGGGTCGTTTCCCGGATCTGGCCCCCGGCTGCAATTATATTTTCGGACCCGCCTGGGGTGAGATTAAGATATTTTTCACCGATCAGCCCCCTTGTCTTTATGGCAGCAATTGTATCATCCTGCAGCTTTATATCAGAACTGACGGACATTATAACCTTGGCCTCATAATCTTCAAGGGTTATGGATGTGACGCGTCCGACCTCCGTCCCTGCTATTACTACAGAAGAACCGGTTTTAAGCCCACCCACATCTGAAAAAATCGCGTAGACTTCATAGGTGCTGCCTCCGAAGATCTCCATCTTTGCAAGTTTTATGGAGATGTACCCCAGGCAGACAATCCCGACAAAGACAAATATACCCACCACTAATTCAAGATCAAACTTCTTCATATTGACCTCCAGGATATAACATCTCTGTTATATCGGTTAATCCTATTAAATTTCTTATCGATACGATATCGGCCCCTCGGTCTCTCCGCTGATAAATTGCTTCACAACTGGGTCTTCCGAGGTCAATATTTCATCAGGCGTCCCAACCGCCCTTATAACACCCTCGTGGAGCATTGCAGCCCTGTGGGCTATCTTAAACACCCTCTGCAGTTCATGGGTGACAATAATGGCAGTAAATTTTTTACGGCTGTGAAGTTCCGCTATAAGCTGCAGTATGGCATGTCCGATAATGGGGTCAAGGCCTGTAGTCGGTTCATCAAAAAGGATGATCTCCGGCTGCCATACAAGGACGCGCGCCAGGGCGGCCCTCTTCTGCATGCCTCCGCTTATCTGTGTGGGATATTTATCCTCCGCACCTGAAAGCCCGACGTTGTCAAGTTCCTGAAGGACCCTTTCCCTTATCTCATCCCTTTTCAGACCGAGTTTTTCCTTAAGGGGAAAGGCGACATTCTCAAATATCGACATGGACTCAAAAAGTGCGCCACCCTGAAAGAGGAACCCGAGGCGGCTCCGTATCGCTGAAAGATCCCTGCTGTTGAGGGGGGCAATATCTTTGCCGTCAATCAGGACACGGCCTTTGTCCGGCTTGAAAAGCCTGGCAATATGCTTTAGAAGGACGCTCTTGCCGTAACCGCTCATCCCGATCAGGACAAGTATCTCCCCTTTATTGACACTCAGGTTAACGCCCTTTAGCACCAACTTCCCGCTCAATGTTTTATAAAGATCTTCAACCTGTATCACGTTGCATCCTAAAGAGAAATTAAGGCGGTCATAAAATAATCCCATATAACAATCATGGCGGATGACAGGACCACAGCCTGGGTTGTTGACTTGCTGACGCCCTCCGCCCCGAACCCTGAGGTCCCGGTATAATACCCCTTATAACAGGAGACCCATGACACTATCACGCCGAAGCTGATGGACTTATAAAGGCCCTCCATTATATCCTTAAGATCAAGATAGTTTGGTATCTCGCCCAGATAGGTGCCTGCCTCCATCCCCAGTATCTTTACCGCCACCACATAGCCCCCGAAAATCCCCAGAAAATCGAATATGGATGTCAAAAGGGGCATGGATATTACAGCTGCGAACAGGGCAGGTACGACAAGATATCTGAGGGGATTCAGGCCCATCATCTCAATGGCGTCTATCTGGTTGGTAATCCGCATTATTCCGATCTCGGCTGTCATGGCCGATCCTGCCCTTGCGGTTACCATAATGGCGGCAAGCACTGGTCCGAGTTCCTTAATTATAGCAAGGGTAACCAGGGGCCCGGTAAAGGCCACGGACCCTAGCTTGTTAAGGTTATAATATGACTGGAGCGCTAATACACCACCGGTAAAGGCGCCGATGAATGCTATCAGGAAGACGGACTGGGCGCCTATAAATCGGATCTGCTTTAAAAAATTAAGGACCTTAAAGGGAGGCGTTATGGCGCACAGCAAGGTCCTTACCAGAAAGATCGTCATAAGACCCATGCCTGAGACGTATTTCAATGTTATTGTCCCTAACTTCCTTATAAATTCCATTGATCACTAGTCCTCAACTATCATCTGTCGCATAAAGATTTTGGTGTAAATTATTAACATCAAAAGATTCATAATACAACATCTAAAAAACGAGCCAGTCGGCGTCAGGTTACACCCGGCGCAAAAAAAGAAAGACGCATCGCCCTTGTATCTATCTCTGCATGTACGCCTATCGGCACTGCAATATTTTCCCTTCCATGCCCGACAGGCAGCCCGCTGATTACAGGTATCTCCGTCCCCGATGTGATATCCCTTAATATCCTGTTTATATCCCCGGCTTCTCCGCAGTCCGCAAAGCTGCCGGCGATAAGACAGGAAAGCCCTTCAATAACACCTGCCAGCCTTAACTGGCTCAGCATCCTGTCGATCCTGTACAGGGGCTCTCCCCTGTCTTCTATGAACAGGATGGACCCCTTTGTCCTTGGCATAAAGGGCGTCCCAACAAGAGAGCATATTAGACTCAGATTTCCCCCCATGACCATCCCTCTTGCCCGTCCCATGGCAATGACGGTCCTGTCTGAAAGATCGATAACAGGGGGCACGCTTGAAGAGAGGAGACTGAGGAGATATCCCAGATTCCTTTTCCATCCCCTGTGATGGTCCCTCAGGACCGGGCCGTGAAAGGTGACCAGACCGGTATTCTTACATATGGCAAGCAAAAGGGCCGTGATATCGCTGTACCCTGCTATTATTTTGGGATTCTTTGAGATTAGATTATAATCTATCCTGTCAAGGAGCCTTATGGTCCCATAACCGCCCCTGGCGCAAAAGATGGCCTTGACACCCTTATCAGAAAACATGGCATGAAGATCATCGAGGCGCGACTCATCACTACCGGCCAGATAGGCCCTTCTTTTATATAGGTTTGGTGATGAAAGGATGCAATATCCCTTTTGTTTCAGAAAGGCTATTGCCGGCCTTATCTCCTCCCTGTCAAGCGGACCTGCCGGGGCGATAATGCCTATAGTATCTCCCTGTTGAAGAAGTGGGGGTTTTATAGTCACCTGTTCCTCTTGTATAGGATCATAAGGCCTTCTATGGTCAGATCCTCCTCAAGGTGATCGATTACAGCCGATTGGCCGAACATGAGGGGCGCGATCCCGCCTGTAGCAAGGACCGTCACTTCATATCCCATCTCTTTTTTCATCCTGTTCACAATGCCGTCCACCAGACCTGCATATCCGCAGAGAATCCCTGCATTCATGGCGTTTACGGTATCCCTTGCTATCACCTTCTCAGGCATGACAAATTTCTCTATCCTGGGCAGCCTTGACGCCCTTTCAAAAAGCGCCTCACCTGAGATGACAAGCCCCGGTGCTATGGCGCCTCCGATAAATTCGCCTTCCTTTGATACGCAATCAAAGGTGGTGGCGGTACCGAAATCTATGATAATAAGGCCCGTGTGATATTTTTCATATCCTGCAACGGCGTTGACTATCCTGTCTGCGCCAAGCTCTTCGGGATTATCATACCTTATCGGCAGGCCCGTCTTTAATCCGGGCCCGACCACCAGCGGGGTGATTCTAAAATAACTGATCAGGAATTCCTCCATCGGTTTTATCAGGGAAGGGACAACGCTGGTTATGATAGCGTCTTTTATATCGGAGGTCTTTGTCCCGGAGTCTTGAAACAGCTGCATGACCGATGATGCGATCTCATCGGCGGAGGCATCCTTGACAGTCTTGATGCGCCAGCGTGCAACAACGAGGTCCTTTTCAATCAGGCCGAGGACGATATTGGTATTGCCTATATCGACGCAGAGAAGCATGATAACACCCTTCACGGTTTGAGGTGTGAGGTTCATGGTTTAAAGCAAACAGTTTAATTGCAGTATCACCTTATACCCTGACTGTAAACCTAATGCCTTACACCTCATCCCTTATTATCTCATCAATAACCTTCGCAGTCTCCACCGCCATCTTCACATTATGGACCCTTACTATATGGGCGCCGTTCATGATCCCTGCCGTCACCGTGGCCATTGTCCCGCCATCCCTTTCAACGGGCTCATTGCCCAGTATCCGTCCGATAAACGACTTCCTTGATGTACCCAACAACACAGGCATATCCAGGGCGGCAAAACGATCCAGTTCCCTTATTATCGTAAGATTATGTTCGAAGTTCTTCCCAAAGCCTATGCCAGGATCAACAATGATCAGGTCTCTCTTTATCCCTGCCGCAACTGCCTTGTCTGCTGCGGTCTTCAGGAAATTCAATATTTCAGGGATAAGATCATGGTAGGAAGGATTGACCTGCATATTACCCGGGGCCCCCTGCATATGCATCAGGACAACCGGGACCCCCGCCTCGACGACAGCGGCTGCCATGCCCCGGTCAAAGCCCAGGGCGCTGATATCATTTATTATGGATGCCCCCGCCTTTACAGCCTCCCTTGCTACAGCGGCCTTGCAGGTATCGATGCTGATGGGCCGGTCGATCTCTTTTTTTAAACCCTCGACAACAGGTATGACCCTTTCAAGCTCTTCGTCTACCGATACGGGGTTCGAATAGGGCCGCGTGGATTCACCGCCCACATCAATGATATCAGCCCCGTCTCGAACAAGTTCTATCCCCTGTTCAAGGGCCTTATCACTGTTGAAAAACCTGCCCCCGTCGGAAAAGGAGTCGGGCGTCACATTCAGGACGCCCATTATGCATGTCTTCTTTCCCAGGTCCAGGGCATGCCCCGGCCATGACAGGCGGTATTCCTTCCTTTTAATACCTGTCAAGCGGCCGCTGCCTCCGGGGCCTTGGGCGGCACATATGTCCCGTTCATTATCTCATCTATAATGGGGCCGTCCAGGGTCTCCCTGTCAAGCAGAGCCTGGGCCATTGTATGAAGGATTTCGACCTTCTCCTTGAGAAGGGTGCATGTCTTGTCATAGCAACCTGTAACAATGCCCCTTACCTCCTGATCAATCTTCTGGGCTGTAAGCTCGCTGTAGTCCCTGTGCTGGGATATCTCCCTGCCCAGGAATATCTGCTCCTCTTTCTTCCCGAAGGTCAGCGGTCCGA
>Ga0153915_10002979_pt1 | contig 15483 bp, 11 predicted proteins | sample Opewatmetagenome_2_FD_107003 | JGI IMG/M metagenome (GOLD analysis project Ga0153915, IMG submission 107003) | Freshwater wetland microbial communities from Ohio, USA - Open water 3 Core 3 Depth 3 metaG | ecosystem: Environmental > Aquatic > Freshwater > Wetlands | place: USA: Ohio, Lake Erie...
CACTTCGCCGCTATATCCCTCCAACCGGCGGATGAGTTTTTTTTCCTTCAAGTCCCACAGCTGCAGATTACCTTCCAGGTAGCCAATCGCCATCGTGCTCCCATCGGGTGAAAAGGCGACACTTGCCGGGATATAAGGCGGCGCTTCCTTTGCCAGTTCATTCGTCAGGCTGGCTAATGGTTTGCCATCTGCCGTATTCCAGAAGCTGCCTTGTGCATACAGGATCTGTCCATTCGGGTCATAGGACACCTTTGCAGTGACATACCCAGGGTTCCGGGGATCTTCAAGGGTCTGGACTAGTCCATTATCTTCGATTTGCCATAAACGGGTGGTTAGATGGGGTTGACCACTATTCGCCGCCAGAATTTGCCCATTGGGAGAGAAGGCGATGCCATCCAAGCTGGTGGCATACTCGTCGAAAACAGCGACAGTAGCAGCATTCTCAGGATTTAAGAAACGGATGGCATCGACAGACCAGAGGACCAGGGTTCCCTCGTGTGGAGCGAAGGTGATCCGGAGTGGATCCTGGATTTCAAGCGCAGTCCGGCTCCCGTCCGAAATTTTCCAAATAGCAGCTGAAGGAGTCGTCAGGCAGTTGGGGCACATGGGAGCCTCTCCCACGATCGCCAGGCTTTGCCCGTCGGGGGCAAACTTCAGGCTGTTAACTGCCTCGAAATCACTTTCCAAAGTCTGCAATAAGCGCCCATCCTTAACCTGATAAAGCTTGATGCGACCCCGATCGAGAAGTGCCAACCTCTGCCCATCGCTTGAAAAAGCAGCGGATTCTCCATTGAATGCGTGCAGAGCAGCCCCTTTTTTGATATCCATCAAGCGCACGGCACCCTGGTTCTCTACCGCCAGCAATCCATCCAGAGAGAAGGTCGCCCGCGTACCTTCCCACTTCCGCAAGCGGACGCCAGTCGTTAAATTGTAGACGTAGACTTGATGGTCCTTCCCATTATCGGACGGCATGGTGGCAAACAGGCTACCATCCGGAGAGAATTCCAGGCGCGAGCCTTTAGCGATCGCAAGTTCTTTGCCGTCAGCGACGCTCCAAAGCTGCACCTGGTCTGAATCGAAGCCGATTGCCAGGGTCTTGTTATCGGGTGTAAAAGCCAGGTCTGTAATGTTGTTCTCCGAGCTTAAAGGGATTTTACGCACCAGCGTCCCATCGGAGACCTTCCATAGAAACACAGCCATCTCGCCGATACTGCTCTCATCGATTTTTCCATTCGCCGAGAATACAAAGCTGTTCAGGTTAGCTGCCAGGAGTTGGGAATCGGAAGATAAGGTGACCAGCCGGGGATAAGCTGGCATAAGCGTGACATCCTTATCAAAAAGCGCGGCAATAGTGCTGAGCCTTTGCAATGTTGCTGCCTTGTAAAAGTCAACACCAAGGGTTGTGGGGACGACCAGGATTTTACCGTCCGTCGAGTAGAACGGAGCAGCATTGATCATCCCATATCCCAATCTGCTCAGCGGGGATACTTCAGCTGCGTTCTGGGGACTGATGATGCGGGAAGCACTGCTCACGGTTAGGGGAGGCGCAGTCGCAGTGACAGCCGGAGAAGGAGTGTTTGTGGAGGCAGGCGGCAGCGTCGGACTGACTGTTTTCGACGCCGGTGCTAGAGTCGGGCTGGCTGGTAAGCGCGTTGAGGGTTTGCAGCCAGCCAACAAAGCTAGCAGTAAGATTCCGATGGCTAGTCGAAAAGTGATATCAGCAGGATTGTGCTTTTTCTTGATCATAAAACGACCTTAAGAAGGAAAACTTTCCATCACTGTCCCTCACCTGCCGCTGTACCCAGCGTCACCCTCTCCCGGTGGAAGAGGGGAAAATGGGCACGGGGCCTGTGCCCCCACAAAGAGGGAGGAGGGGGAATGGGCACGGGGACCGTCTCTCGGCGAGCGGCTTGCCCAAGGTGCTTTTTCCTGTACGCACCGGACTGATCAAGACAAGATCATCTGGCATAGGGCACTCACAGTGTTCCAATTGCGGGTGGTGGCAGGCACATCCAGCTTCTTTTCGAAAAATGTATTCGACAACCGGGTGCGCCCGTAGCCATTGGGGCAAAACAGGTAGATCTCTTGACCACCAACGAAAAATTCATCACTCTCGCCCTTGGGGGGAGCCAATTGATCCAGTTTCGAGGCGAGCGGCATGGAATACAGGAAGGTCACGTGCAGTTTGACAGGGTCTTCATTTCGCTTCGTCAGGAAGGGGTTGTTCTGAGCGATGCGTTGAAGATCAACCCGGTTGCGCATAAATACCGCCACGCGGTAACCATATGTCCGCTCGATCTGCCCCTCGATCTGAGCAGCGAGCTTCAAAGCATCTACCTCCGAGGATTCGAAGAGGATGTTTCCGCTCTGGACGTAGGTCTGCACGTTCAGCAAACCCAGCCCCTCATACAGGCTCTTCAGCTCTGCCATGCGGATGGATTTTTGACCGCTGACGTTGATGCCGCGTAACAACGAGATGTATTTCTTCATACTTTTGTGTATGAATTTTACCCCAAAACTCCTGAATATTTTATTATACGGCTTCTTATTCCAGGATATAATAATAAACAGGACTAAATATGTCTAAATATCCAGTAAAAGGACCTGATCAACCTCGGGTACAACGTGCAGGTTCTTTTGCGTGAAATCAAGAAGGACAAGTAGATGATAGCGAATACCTCTATAAGCAAAACCACGAAGTCAAGGAAAGCAGTTATACGCTGGCTACTTGATTCGGATCCTGCGATTCGATGGCAGGTTATGCGTGACCTCACGAAAGAGCCTGAAAATGCCTTCAATACTGAGCGGAGGCGGGTGGGCTTGGAGGGTTGGGGTGCCCAGCTGCTCGACCTTCAAAACCCAGATGGCACATGGGGTGACGACATCTCCACTCCGAAGTGGTCATCCACGCTGTATACCCTGGTGCTCCTGTGTGACATGGGGCTTGACCCAACCAGTGAGCAAGCGAGGAAGATGATTAACCTGGTGCGCGACGGGTTTAGATGGGCACCTGAATTCGGAAGTCCGCCCTTCTTCGAAGGAGAAGTCGAGCCGTGCATCAACGGCAGGGTCGTTGCTCTGGGAGTGTACTTCGGTGAGGTAAATGACCGTCTAGTCGACCGGCTGCTCAGCGAACAGCTTGAGGACGGAGGTTGGAATTGCGAAGCTCCGCAAAGTCAACGCTCCTCATTCCACACCACTATCAATGTCCTTGAAGGACTACTGGCTTATGAGCAAGCCAGGGGAATAACCTCTGCAGTAAGCGAAGCCCGGCAACGAGCACAAGAATACCTGCTGGAGCGTCGCCTGCTCCGCAGGTTGTCAACCGGCGAAGTGATCGACAAAAAATGGACGCGCTTCTCGTTTCCGACAACCTGGCATTATGACATACTGCGGGGTTTGGATTATTTACGCAGCGCGGGTATAAAGCCCGATGAACGAGTCTCTGAGGCTGTGGAACTGGTGGCAAAGAGACAACACCAAAACGGGCGTTGGCCTCTCCAGAATCCTCACCCCTTTCCATATGACTTTAGAATGGAAGGCCCTTCAGGCAGTGCCAGTCGATGGAACACACTGCGTGCCTTGCGAGTGTTGGACTGGTATTACGCAGATGAAGAAACGATAGACTGAGCTGTAAGTAGCAAACTCATTCCACCAGTGGGGAAGGGAGAGAAGCCTTTGTATGATACACCACGCAGCATTGAGCAGATCCTGACCATGCTTGCAGCCGCACCCTTGCAGCTGGCTGAATTCACCAAGGATATGTCACCGGCTTTATTACTGGCTCCTCCCGAGCCGGGTGAATGGTCTGCAAGAGATGTGCTGGCTCATCTGCGTGCCTGTGCTGATATGTGGGGCAAATATATAAATGTAATCCTCAGCCAGGATAAGCCGACATTTAAAGCCGTTAATCCCACTACCTGGATTAAGCAGACGGATTATCGCCAACTGGAGTTTCAACCCTCGCTTCAGGCTTTTACTGCCCAACGTGATGATTTACTGGCGTTACTGAAACCTTTGGCGCTCGAAGCCTGGTACCGCACAGCGACTGTTACAGGCGCAGGGAAACCACGCCAACGAACCGTATACACGTATGCCCAGTGGTTGGTAAACCATGAAAAGGAGCATCTCAAGCAGATAGAGCACATCGTGATGGCTGTGAACTAAATACAAATGCATGGTTAGAGCAATTAGTGAAGCATTTGTATTCGACACATAGGGCTTTCATAAAGTCCATCGAACGCGTCATTGCGAGGGCGCTCTTCGTCCGAAGCAATCTCCTATAGAGCCTTGAGATTGCTTCGAGCCGGAAAATCATCGGCTCTCGCAATGACCCTCCTATAATTGAACAACCTAAGAACACCCTAATTCTACACACACTCCCCCTTGCCTCAAGGGAAAAAAGCCAATATACTGGATAGTAGACTCACGTGGATCTACCTGCCTCCCTCCTGACCACCAAACTGTACCTTTCGCCCACACCGGTGACGATCCTATCGCGCCAGCGCTTGCTGAGGCGTCTTCAGGAGGGATTGAGCAAACCGCTCACCTTGATCTCTGCACCAGCCGGGTTTGGCAAGACCACCCTGTTGAGGGATTGGCACGCCTCGCAAGCGGGAAGCTCTTTTCCGCTGGCCTGGATTTCCCTGGATCATGATGATAATGTTCCGGGACGCTTCTGGATGTATCTCTTATCTGCGTTGCGCACGATCCAGCCAGGCCTGGGCGAAGGTCTATTCACCGCCCTGCAGATGCCGCAGCTGCCTCCTCTCCAGACCGTCCTGACCGCCTTGATCAATGAGCTGGCTGGCATACAGACGCCTTTTGGGCTGGTACTGGATGATTACCAGGTGATCACTGCACCGGAAGTGCATGAAAGCCTGTGCTTTTTGCTCGATCACTTACCACCATCGATGCACCTGGTCGTGATTACCCGCGCTGATCCGCCCCTTCCCCTGGCGCGCCTGCGTGCCCGCGGTCAGCTGGCCGAAATCCGCGGCGCTGACCTGCGTTTTAGTCCTGCCGAAGCGCTGGCTTTCTTGAATGATGTGATGAAGCTAAATTTGACCGAGGAAGTGGTAGAGGCTCTGGAGACTCGCACAGAGGGCTGGATCGCCGGTTTACATATGGCAGCTCTTTCGCTCAGCCAACAAGAGGACAAACAGGCTTTTGTGGAGGACTTCTCGGGCGCTGACCGGCATGTGATGGATTACCTGCTGGAGGAGGTGCTCCAGGCACAGCCTGCTGAGGTCAAAACCTTTCTCTTGAAGACCTCCATCCTGGAACGGTTGTGTGCATCGTTGTGCGATGCGGTGACCGAGGCCGTAAACAGCCAGGCAGTCCTCAATTACCTTGAGCAGGCTAACCTGTTCATCGTCCCTTTGGATAATCGCAGGACCTGGTACCGCTATCATCCTTTATTTATGGACCTGCTGCAGCACGGCTTACGCCAGGAGCTGGAACTTTCTGAACAGTCCGGGTTGGTGCGCAGGGCTTGCCTTTGGTATGAGCGTGAAGGCATGCTCAGCCAGGCAATCTCGCAAGCCATTTCCGGACCCGATTATGATTACGCTGCCAACCTGTTAGAACAAAGGGTTCTGGAAATCTTCTTCCAGGGACACACCCTGCTGCTTCACCGCTGGTTGAAAGCCCTACCCGAAAAGGTGCTGCGTGCGCACCCACTGTTATGTGCCGTATATGCCAATACCCTGGCGCATACCAGCTATTTCCAACCGCAGGGGATCAAACAAGCCGAATTTTGGTTGCAGGAAGCGGAAAAAAACCTGCGCCTTGTCTCTCCAGGGCAAGGTTTACCACCTTCATCAGGATCGCCCACCCAAAACCTTGCGCGCAGCTTCATCGCCCTGTCACGCGCTTACATGGCTCTTTGGCGCAAAGAACCGTTAAAAATGGTCATCGTGCTCGCCCGGCATGCCCTGGAAGGTTTGCCGCCCGCAGACAGTCCATCGATTGATCCAAATTACCTGCGCTTCCACAGCGGATTGAACTGCAATTTAGGGCTCTCGCTGTTCCACCTGGGTGATGAAGAACCGGCGGTGAGCGCATTCAAGGATACTTATCAGATTGGCATGCGCTGTGGTGATTTCCTGAATGCATTTTATGCCGTGTACATGCTGAGCTCTATTTACAGGATGCACGGCAGGCTGCCCGAGGCGGCAGCGCTTTGCCGGGAGGTTCTCCGCTCCCTGGATGAGAGCGGTTTTTCGCATGAAGCGATCTCCCCTGCCGTTGGATTGGTTTATGTAGCTCTCGGGCAGGTATCTCTGGAACGGAATGAGCTGGATGCGGCTGATGAATGGATCACCAAAGGGTGGGAGCTGAGTCGCTTCATTCCGGGCATAGATATCCATTTGCAAGCCTGTATCGCCCTGGCAAACCTGTATGCTGCTCGCAGAGATCCGGTGCAGGCCTTACGAATCCTGGAGCAATTTGAAGGGGGTAGAAGTGAAACTGCTCCGCTCCTTGAAAATATCCGTCCGCGTTTTTGGCTGGCACAGGGAGACCTGGATTCTGCTTTAAAGTGGGTGCAGCGACACCCTCTCAGCGAGGGTCGCACGGATATCGAAAAGGTCGCCAACCTGACTCTCATCCGGGTGTTGGTTGCACAGTACCGGTCTGCATCTCAGGCTTCACCGAAGATGCTGCCAGACCTGGCACCTGCCCTGGAGTACCTGGACGGACAATTGATTGCGTCAGATGGGGAGCGCCGCCTCGATCGGGTGATCGAGCTGCATATGCTGCGCGCCCTGGCAGCCCAGGCGATGCAGGAGCTACCGGAAGCGCTCTCCTCGTTAAGGACTGCCCTGGAGCTGGCAGAACCGGGTGGGTCGATGCGCCTGTTCCTTGATGAAGGAATGCCGATGCGGCGGATGTTGGGTGAGGTGTGGCAGGCGTACCCACCGCTGCAAGGATTCATCAGCAGGCTTTTGGAGGCCTGGGTAGAGCCTGTAATCTCTCCCGTAACCTTTCCAGCTGGAGAAGCATTGATCGAAGCCCTTTCTGCCCGCGAGGTGGAAGTGCTGCGCCTGTTGGCAGAAGGCAGCAGCAACGCGGAGATATCTTTAAAGTTATACGTATCGCTAAATACCACCAAGAAACACGTCACGCACATCTTTGAGAAGTTGGGGGTTGCCAACCGAAAAGAGGCCGTGAGGCGCGCCCAGGAGCTGGGTCTTTTGCAAAAATCGATCCATTGAACTTTTCCCGATCTAGGTCTCGAATCTTTCTTCTTTTGTAGAACTGTCATCATTGGTTCTAGACCCCAGGGGTTTCTGAAACCCCTGGGGTCTAGCAGAATCATTTTGTGAAACCTGCGAAGCAGGTCGCCCATATCGTGCGAGCAGGTTTTACGTTCATCCAATACAAAATCCCTAATACCACCGGAATACTACCCCGAGTGTGATGACAATACTACCAATTTTCTGGCACACTAGGGCTGTTCCAGGCAAAGGTCTATTGCCGATCCCTAAAGCCTAAGTGTAGAAAGCAGATGCCAGCCGAAACCCTTCATCCCTCCATGCTGGACCAGCCCGCCAGATACCAGATCAAGATCCTCGGACGGCTCGATATACGCTGGCAAGCATGGTTTGACGGTATGCAAATGGAGGACGTGAAAGAAGCAGGTGGTGAGACGATCACGATCCTGACAGGAACGGTCGTCGACCAGACAGCGCTGCATGGCTTGCTGGAGCATATCCGCGACCTGTGCTTACCGCTCCTGGAAGTCAAAAATTTGGAGGAGAAAGATGTTCGATAAAATTTTGCCCTATATGATTATCCTGGCGATCCTGGCGATCCTGGTTTGCGCCTGTCAGACCAGGCAGGCTGTTTCGCAAAGTCCCACTCAGCCACCTGCAACCGTTACAGCAATTTCAACCGCCACCAGGACACCCAAGCCCACCAGAACCCCAAAACCCACCCTCGATCCTTTAGCTACCAAGCCTCCCACTCCCACAGAGGTACCCCTGGTGTTGCCCTTGTGGACCTTCCCCACGCAAGGCGAAGTATGGGGATCTCCATCCGTTAAGGACGGGGTCGTCTACTTCGGCAGCGATGATCATTTCCTGTATGCTGTGGAAACCGCTACGCAGCAGTTGAAATGGAAGTTTGAGACCGGCGACATCGTGCGCTCGCGCCCGGCGGTGGTAGATGGTTTCGTCTATTTCACCAGCGACGACGATACACTGTATGCTCTGGATGCGGAGACCGGTGCTGAAGCCTGGCACTTTGACCTGGGCAAAGCCATCCGGCCGCGCGGCACGCTGGACCAATATTGGGATTATATGCAATCGTCTCCAGCCGTAGCCGATGGGATCGTTTATGTGGGCTCGGGCAACCCGAATTTTTATGCTGTTGATGCAAAGACAGGGCAGGAGAAGTGGCGCTTCGAGGTGAAGTTCTTCACTCGCTCTTCCCCCGCCGTCCAGGATGGACTCGTCTTTGTGGGCGACATGGATCGCTACCTGTATGCGCTTGATGCATACAGCGGGCAGGAGCAATGGCGCTTCGATATGGGCAGCTCGGTGGTGCCTTCGCCGCGCGTCGCGGATGGTGTGATATATGTGGGCAGTAAAGCCCCCTTTGTGTATGCCCTCGATGCCCCCACCGGGCAGGAGAAATGGCGCTTTCCTTATCCCCCCTCAATTGCCTGGGTAGAGTCTTCGGCGGCGGTAGCGAACGGCGTGGTGTACGTAGGCAGCTCTGATTGGCGCAGGTTGAACGCGATCGATGTCGACACGGGGGAGCTGAAGTGGTACCTGCCAACGAAGGGCTTTCCCTGGTGCTCTCCCGCCGTGGCGGATGGTGTGGTTTACGTTGGTGGGACGGGAGGCTTTTTCTATGCTGCTGATGCAGCTACGGGAAGCGAGCTCTGGAAAGTACAGACGGGCGAATCCCTGCAAACCGTAACCTATGGAGTGACGGGTGGGATCGTATCCTCGCCTGCTGTGGTGGATGGAGTAATTTACTTTGGAAGCCTGGATGGCAAGCTGTATGCGGTAAGTGCCTCACAATAGTGAGGGGCGTCACAGTAGTGACGTGCTTCACAGTAGTGAAGGGCGTCACAGAAGTACGTTTGCATGGAACGGATTGGGCACAGCCTGGTGCCTACACCCGGATTGCGCCATCCGGACCGGAAATCCTGCTCAATCCGTTCCGCCTTTTTTTACAAGACCGGCTCCGCATCTACAGAGATTCCCCAGTTTCTAGAACAGATCCATGCTTTATTTTCCATGGCTGTATAATAGGGATGACTTCTCTGACGAGTTATGATCAGCCGCTCACCTTTGTTTCGATTCATCCTTGGGGCCGGCATTTTTGCACTGGCTGCTCTTTATGGGTCTGCTGCTTTGCTCTTGCCCAAACCGCTTACGGAATCCGCTTCGCCTGAAGATTTCTCTGCCGAGCGGGCGATGAGCCACGTCAGGGCGCTGGCACAGACTCCGCGCCTGGTTGGCTCGCCTGAAATGGAAAGAACCGCTGGATACCTGGTGGAGGTACTGCGCAGCTACGGTTTGGATCCAGAGGTGCAAGAAATTCTTTCCGATGCAGGCACCTTGCGAAATGTGGTGGTGCGCCTGCCAGGTCAAGACTCAAGCCGCGCCTTGCTGATCCTCTCACACCCTGATACGGCTCCCCTCTCTCCAGGTGCCGGGGACAACGCCAGCGGGGTGGCGGTGCTGCTAGAGGTGGCGCGCGCCCTCCAGGCAGGTGCTCCAACCCGCAACGATATCATCTTGCTCTTCGATGATGGCGAAGAAGCGGGTTACCTGGGTGGGTATGCGTTTGCTAGATCCCACCCCTGGATGAAGGCCGTTCAATATGTGATTGGATTGGATACGGCTGCCTGGGGACCTGTTATCTTGCTGCAGACCACTCCGGAGAACAGCGATCTCATCAATGCGTATGCCCAGGCGGTTTCAAATCCGTCGGCATTTGGCTTTTTTGCAGATGCGGATTGGAATCTCATCTCCGATGACTCCGAAATACAGCCATTTTACGAGCAGGGTCTTCCTGGGCTGGCTTTGGAAGATCCGACAGCCTTTGCGGGTAAACATTCTAATCAAGACAGGATAGAGTTTGTCAAGCCTGGAAGCCTGCAGCAAATGGGTGAGCAGACGCTGGCTCTCGCTCGTTATTTCGGCAGCTTAGAGCCTGCAAGATTATTACACTCCGACCAAAGTTATTTTACGCTGTGGAAGATGGGCGTCGTGCATTATCCTGCCAGTTGGAATATTGCATTGGTGCTTCTCTCTACGTTGTGTCTCGCCATTCTCATCATCAGGGATATTTCACGCAAGACAACCTCCTTCCGCTCGCTCATGCTTTCTTTCCTGTTTTTCTTCCTGGCGACCTGTGCTGCGGTGGTTTTCGGTTTCTTAGCGGGAATACTGTTTGCCGGCATTTTTCCGAATACCAATTCTAATGTCGGGAGTTACCTGCATCCAGCCAGCCTGAGCTTTTTCCTGGGATCGATTTTGATCTTGACCCTGGCTTTCTTTGTTTTCCGTGGGAAAATCGTGAAGGCTTATGACACTCAGGCAGTCTCTCTGGCAGGCATGCTGATCTGGTTGTTGCTATCTGCCACCTCGGTGGTGCTGCTCCCGGTGGGCAGCACCGTTTTCACCATCCCGTTGTCGGCAGGCGTGCTCGCCCGCTTTTTACCGGACCGGGCCAGTCTCTTGAAGATGATCCCAGCTGTCCTTGCCACAATCCTGTTCATTCCGAACGTGGACCTCATCTTTCTTGGATCTGGGCTGGATGGGTTTGTTCTGGTTACGATTTTTGTAATCTTGAACGCTGAGTCGTGGGCGTTTTATGAAGTCGGCAGTCAAGCTGTCCTGACGATGAATTGAGGAGATATCCAAATGGAAACCTCTCTGAATCTCGATGACATCATTCAAATGACAAAGCGGGACGGGGAAAGCTGGGCGGTTACACACGCCCAGCGCTTGCTGGAGCTCATCCGGCAGATTAGTCAAGACCTTCCCTATGATGCTCAAGCACTGACCCTGGCAGTTTATCTGCACGATTGGGGCGCCTTCGCCTGTTATGCTCAAAAAGGCGTAGACCATGCCTTGCGCTCGCGCCAGGTCGTCGAAGAGGAAATCTTGCCTCGCCTGGACAAGGGGACAGAGGTCAAGAACATCATCTTGGAAGCGATCGAGCTGCACGACTACCGTGATATGAGGACTCCGCAATCCAATGAAGCCCTTCTGCTGCGTGAGGCTGATATGCTCGAGTTCCTGGGGGTGATCGGCATGGCGCGTGATTTTGCGCGCGGCCCAAGGGACGTAGCCGCTTGCATCCGGCGCATTCTCGGCAGGAGGGTGGATATCCAGGATCGTTTCACCCTCCGGCAAGCCCAGGAAATTGCCCGGGTGCGCCTGGAACACATGCAGCAGTGCCTGGAATGGCTTGATGAAGAAAGTTTCGGGATGCCTTGATGAAGTATTCTATGATTTCCATCGGAATTATCATCCAGAATTGACAATTTACCCGCGTATGGTGCTCCTTTATATTATTCTTCTCCTCCTGCTTTCCATCTTTTCCTTCTCTTTCTGGCTCTCCAACCTGCTCCTTTACCCTCCCCGCCAGCCGTTAGCACGTAATCCAAAGGATTACAACCTTGCCTTTGAAGATGTTTCCTTTTCCAGCACAGATCATCTGGAACTGAAGGGCTGGTGGATTCCTGCTGACGGGCAAGCACCTGCCGTGATCCTGCTTCATCCTCTATTTGGAAACCGGCATGGATTAATCCCCCGCAGCGGACTCTGGCCTGCGATATTTCGCGAAGAGCTTGACTTGCTCAAGGTCGCCCAGGCTTTCCACCAGGCGGGGTGGTCGGTGCTGATGTTCGATTTCCGCTCGCATGGCGAAAGTCCGCGCGGCCTCTGTGCGGGTGGCTTGACCGAGGATCAGGATGTGACAGGAGCGGTTGATTTCACTTTCAAGCGTCAGTCGGCCGGCCTGCCAAAAGGAGAGACGCCGCAGGTTGGGCTGGTTGGCTTTGGATCAGGTGCGGCTGCATCCATTGCTGCAATTGGCCGTACCAAAGGCAAAGCTGAAAAGATGATGGTCTTTACTGGGGATAGCGAAGGTGGGGCAGGTTGGACCGAGGTCCTGCCGCCAAATAATAAACTGCTTTGTTTCCTGATCGCAGTCCGTCCGGCTCCTTTAGATCTGCTGCTGCGCGGCTTCCTGAAAGAGATTGCTTCCCTGCTTGGTCCTCTGCTTGTTCCAATCGTAGATTGGCTGTGCCAGCTGCGCGGCGGATATCCCCTGGGCGGAGCACGGTTGCTCAAGGCTGCCGGGGAAGTTCATCTGCCCGTGTTGTTCATCCAATCCCCTCAGGAACCTAAGGCGATGCATGACAGTGTTCAGGTGCTCTACGAAGCACTGCCTGACGCTAAGTGCATTGAGAGTGAAGCAATACCGCAAGTCCTTCTCGATTTTGCCTCCGCAAGAATTCGAAAATGAACCTCCCCTGTATTCCAAAACGATCTATCCGGCTTTAAGGTCAGTCTGCCGCGCTGGGCGTGGGGCGAGGAACCAGGGCATCCTGCTTTGACCGCCTCATTACCCTCACTGCAGGCAGGATTGCCACCAGCGACAGGATCGCTCCGGTCCAGAAGGGCAGGGTGAAACCGAGGGTGAAAATGATCCCGGCAACGGCGGTGCTGAAGATGATCGCCAGGCTGACGGCAGATTGGAAGACGCCCAGCACCCCGCCGCGCAGCGATTCATCTACGGTATGGGTTGCCAGGGTCTGAAGCGGGGGCATGGTTAAGCCGATCCCCATGGCGAAGAACAGCGATCCAAAGCCTGATAGCCAGGGTGAAGTCACCATTGCGATGATGGTCATTGCGGCCACCCGTAGCAGGGATCCCAGGATGACCAGGGGAGCGTCACCAAAGCGCTTGTTCAGCGGGCGGATGAGCCAGGTCTGGGTGCCAAGCTGCCCTACGCCTACGCAAGCCAGGATCAAGCCGATCCCCAGGTTGGTCGTGTTAACGCTTGCCTTGGGGAAGAGCACTGCCGCGGCGAACAGGGGGAAGGTGGCTTGCATCATTCCCAATCCAAACTGGCAAATGAACGCTATCCCCATAATCAGCAGCAGCGGGTAATTGCGTAGCACCTGAAGCGGGCTGAGGCGGATGGTCTCGAGGCTGGCAGCGGGTACCAGGAGAGGAGCTTGAGGGGAAACGTCTTGGGAGAGGGGAGCCGCCTTGCGGGTTGGAACAGTTTCTTCCAGCAGCAGGCAGGCGGCTGAAGTAATCAGCGCAGCCACCCCAGCAACGATAAACGGAACCCGCGTCCCGAACCAGGCAGAGAGCAAACCACCCAGGGCGGGGCCGATGATGAAGCCCATGCCGAATACGGCGAAAATGTAGCCAAAAGCCTCGGTGCGCCGTTCGCGGGGGGTGATGTCGGTCACATAAGCCTGGGCGATGATGACGTTGCCGCCTGTGATGCCATCGATGATGCGGGCGACAAACAGGAGCCAGGCGTTGCCAGCTGCCGCCATGATAAAGAAACTGACCGCAGAACCGAGCTGGCTGATGATCAAGAGCGGAACGCGCCCGTAGCGGTCGGAGAGCTGCCCCAGGAGCGGTCCAGCGAAGAACTGGGCGATGAAGTAGGAAGAGACCAGCAGAGAAACGCCAGTAGGAGTCAGCTTGAACTGCCGTTCGGCATAGAGGGGCAGGATGGGCAAGATTAAGGCTGCCCCGGCTAACTGGACAAATACTATGCTTAATATCGTAATTAAACGCCGGTTAAACATGCGCCGATAATATCGCTTTATGAGAATCATGTCAAGCAGGAAAAGTGCGGTTCATAGGGCTTTCTTATTGGGTTGTGGACGGAGGAAGACGATGGTAAAGAGGGCTGCCAACGGTCAGAAAATAACCGGTCGCCGGCAGGTCAGCCAAAATAGTGGAAATCTTTCCAGAACTGCTCCCAGGGTTGGCGCAGATGACGGCAAAGCAGGATATCGGGGTGATATTGGCTTTCTTCGTTTTGAATGCCATACGGGTTGGTGATGGTGCCGGCAATGGAGCAGGATTCGAAGAGCGAGTAAACATAAGATGGCGCCAGGCCCAGGACGATGACAGTCTCGGGCGGAGGGCTGCCATAACCCCATAACCAGAACGAATCAATTCCACTGATGGCGTGCGGCAGGTTGTATGCGGGACCGTAGACATTGATCGCGCCGGCTTCGCCATAGTTGCCTGCCAGGATGCCCAGGCGGGAGCGCTCCTCAAGCGGAACAGTGTCGCGGATGTCCGCCACGGTCTTTACAAGCTCGGGCCAACCGACTTCTTCACGGTACAGCTGGTGAATGCCATCGGCCAATTTCCACCAAAACGAATTGATGGGCACAACCGGGGTTGAAAATGAGGCCGAGCACAGCCCACCGATAACCAGGCTGTAATAGAGCCAGGAATATTTGTCATTGCGTTGGGCTGGAGCCAGGTTACGCACCTGCTCGCCGATGTAGTATGCACCTCCGGCGATCAATATGGGGTAGGCGGGGGCCAGGTAATAACCACGCCCCTGCGTGACCAGGAACCCCGCCAGAGGCACCGCATACATCCAGGCCAGGGGGCGGTAATTAGGCGCGCTGGAGCTACGCCAAAAGAAAACCAATCCCAAAACCCACAGGTATATGGACGAGGGATTGGCGGCCGAATAAAGCTGGTCTAAAAGGAACCATTTGTAATGCCCATTCCCTACGTCACGGGCATGCATAGCGGATAGTTTTTGCAACGAAATGAAGTCATGCTGCGCCATCCAGAGCAAGTTGGGAAGAAATATCAGCAGCGCTACGGCTACGCCAGCCCATAACCAGGGACTTTTCAGGTAACGGCGAGCCGGTGTGAACAATACCCCTGCCACCAGGCCAGCGACCAGGAAACCCATGGTCAGCTTGGTCAGCATGCCCAGTCCGATGGCCGCGCCAATCGCCAGCCACCAACGGGCGTCACTTGTTTTCAGCAGGCTGATCACGCCATATGCCACCACAACCCACCAAAGGAAGTCGAAGGAGACGTACATGAAGATGCTACCCTGAGATTGCGATACTGGGGAGATGGCGGCGCCACCCGCAGCGATGACCTGCGCCCAGCGATTCCCACCCATGCGCCGGACCATCAACCCGGTCAGGACCAGGACCAATCCCTGCGCCACAGCCGGGAAGAAGCGGATGCCAACCAGCGATGTGCCGAACAGCATCTCGGCGATGTGGGCGACAAAGGGCGTAAAAGGTGGACAATCGACGTACCCCCAGGCCAGGTGGCGCCCGTCTTCGATAAAGTTGAGCTCATCCCGGTGGAAGCCATACTGGTTGTTGACCAGGCAATGGAGGATGATCGATGCCACAGCCATCCAGACCAGGATGGCTGTGTCGGTAAACAGGTAGTCTTTCCAGGTACGGGTATGCACGGAACAGCGAGCCTGTGA
>Ga0153915_10002980_pt1 | contig 15479 bp, 15 predicted proteins | sample Opewatmetagenome_2_FD_107003 | JGI IMG/M metagenome (GOLD analysis project Ga0153915, IMG submission 107003) | Freshwater wetland microbial communities from Ohio, USA - Open water 3 Core 3 Depth 3 metaG | ecosystem: Environmental > Aquatic > Freshwater > Wetlands | place: USA: Ohio, Lake Erie...
CCGGTGTAGGTCCTCTGCTCAGCCAGTTTTTCAATGCCGCGGTGCAGATAACCAAAGACCGGTTCCAACTCCACGATTACTTCCCCATCCAGTGTAGCCTTCATACGGAAAACCCCATGTGTGCTGGGATGGGCCGGCCCGATGTTTAAACAAAAGGTTTCGGTATTAATAGCCATTTATAAATAATCCTTCCGCAAAGGATGACCGTTAAAGCCTTCCCAAAGGAAAATCCGTTTCAGATCGGGATGACCGGTAAAGCTGATGCCCATCAGATCAAAGATCTCCCGCTCCATAAAGACGGCACCTTTCCAGAGACCGGTCACAGAAGGCAACTGCAATTTGGACCGGCCATAGCAGCGGACCTTCAGAGCCAGGCTGGTGTTTTTTTCCAGTGAGGTCAAGCGATAGACTACCTCAAAATAATCGTAATAATCTACGGAAGTGATATCGGTTAGATAAGTAAAGGCCTGTTCCGGACTATTTTTTAGAAAGCCGGCGACCTTTAACAGGTATTCGCTTTTTATAATGGCGGCCCGGCTGTCAAACTCAATAACCGCTTCAGGAAAGCGGGCAGCGATCAATTTAGCGGTATCCTGGCCGGTCAATATCAAAGTCATGAATGCGAGCCTATCCTTCCTTCAATGACGGTAATCTGATTTCGGTATGCTCTCCGGCTATTTTCTTTTGCAGCATTTGAATGCCAAAAAGCAATCCCTCCGGACGAGGAGGACAGCCGGGAACATAAACATCCACCGGGAAAAGGCGGTTATAGCCGGGCACTACACTATAAGAATTGGCAAAAATACCCCCGCTGCAAGCACAGGCGCCCATAGCGATCACCCACTTAGGCTCAGCCATCTGATCATAAATGCGTTTAACCTGGGGAGCCATTTTCCAGGTCAGGGTGCCGGCGGTAATCATCAAATCAGCCTGACGGGGGGAGGCCCGCATGATTTCCATGCCGAAGCGTGAGATATCATACCGCGAGGCAGCGGTGGCGATAAACTCAAAAGCGCAGCAAGCCGGGAAACAGACGGTGGTCCACAAAGAAGAGCGTTTGGCCCAGTCTACGGCCCAGTCGACGGTCGTCAGCAAAATATTGCGTTTGATCTCCGCATCCAGCCAGGCATCAGGATCGGGAATAACGTTTTCACAATTATCCTTGAGGGCAGCCACCTGCAAGCCTTCACTCAAATCCTGGCTGCGGCTATTATAAGGGCAAGCCCCGCTCCGGTTATCTATTTCCACTCAAGCACCTTCTTTTTCCAGGCATAGATATAAGCGATCACGATAAAAAAGACGAAGACCAGAACGGCGATCAGACCCAGCCACCCCAAATGACGCAGCCCCACCGCCCACGGGTACAGGAAGAGGACCAGCACATCCAGGGCAATGAACATCAGGGCATAAAAGTAGTACCGAAAATTAAATCTGACCTGGGTTTTGCCGATGGTTTCCATGCCGCATTCGAAGGTGGAGTTTTTAACCGCATTGGGTTTTTTGGGGGTAAGGCCAATCAACCTTAAGAAAATCGGGATAAGGACCATGACAGCGGAAAAAGCCAGGGCCACCAGGAAGAACAAGCCAATATATCCGTATTCGGTCAGCAAGGTTACCCCCACAATCAAGGCCGGATTGTTTTAAGTTGGATTGGGCTGGCTTAAGCCATCAACAGTACTGTATCACCAAAATTATACAGGTGTCAAATATATTATCTATACGTCAATTATTTAGACATTTTACACTCAACCTAAGACAGTTTATGGCTCAAACTACTCCAATTAGTTGACTAAATTTTATACATAGCGACCAGCGGAAAGCCAGGAGGCTTTCTAAAATGAAACGCCCGCAGCCGGTACGGGCCTGATACCAGACACAGACTATTCAAGAGAGGCGTTAAGCGTTATTATTAAGTGGAGCCCTTTTTCGATCCATAAGGAAAGTTTGTGATATTAAATGCAGACCACGGATAAACCGCTATATACCCTGGGTGTAGACATCGGCGGAACTAAAATAGAGACCGCCATGGTGGATGCCGCCGGAGTCATTGTCGCTTCTCACTACCGGCTCATCGACCCGGCTAAAGACCCGGACAGGACCATTCTGGACATTCTGGATTCCACGCAAATCTGCTGCCAGCAGGCAGGCCGCAGCGCGGCCGCCATAGGCGTGGGAGTAGCCGGACAGATAGACAAAACTCGCGGTGTAGTCCGCCGTTCCCCTAACCTGCCCAACTGGCGGGATGTGGAACTGGGGGCGGGGTTAAAGGCCAAACTGGGCATCCCGGTTTCCATCAATAATGATGTCCGCGTGATCACCTGGGGCGAATGGCAGCATGGGGCCGGCCGGGGGATGAATGATCTGGTCTGCCTCTTCGTGGGCACGGGGGTAGGGGGAGGCGTAGTCAGCGGAGGTCATCTTCTGGAGGGCTATAATAATACCGCCGGAGAACTTGGACATACTACCATCGTAACCGGCGGGCGGCAGTGTCACTGCCCTAACGAGGGCTGCCTGGAAGCGTATTGCGGCGGATGGGCCATCGCCGAACGCGCTCAGGACGCCGCGCAGGCCAATCCCGGGGCGGGTAAAACCCTGGTTGAACTGGCGGGAACGCCGGATAAGATCACAGCCATCACGGTCTCTCAAGCATACGCGAAGGGTGATCCCTTAGCGCAGCGGCTGATTAAAGATACCGCCCGTTACCTGGCCGCCGGCCTGGTCAATATTGTTAACATTTTTAACCCGCAACTAATTATTTTGGGAGGCTCCGTAATCCAGGGCCTGCCCGACCTGGCAGTCCTGGCAGAAAAGCGCGTACGCGCCATGGCTTTGCCTACACCGATCATAGACCTGCGTATTACTATGGCCGCCCTGGGCAACCAGGCCGGGGTCATCGGAGCCGCGGCCCTGGCAAGGGAATTAGTGGCAAAATAATAAATAAAAAATCAGAAATTAGAAACAAATTTCAATGACAGAAATTGAAAATTCAAGAAAATATGATCTCGAAGATAGATGCCTTAAATTCGCAAAAGGTGTCATTGATTTTGTTAATATAGCACCGAATACTTTGGCAAATATTGAAATTGTCAAACAATTGATTAGATCAGCCGGTTCTGTCGGCGCCAATTATATCGAAGCTAATGGAGCTCTCGGAAAAAAGGATTTCGTGATGAGAGCCAGGATTTGTCGAAAAGAAGCCAGAGAAAGTAAATTCTGGCTCAATTTGATTACTATTCATGGCGAAGCATTAGAAAGCAAAAGGCAAGCTTTAATTCAAGAATCAGATGAACTGACTAAAATATTCGGAGCTATTATAGAAAAATCCAAATAATTTCGTTCCGATCTTTTTATTTTTTATTTGGTATTTGTTTTTTGTTTTTTATTTTTAATTTGTAACTTGTAGTTTATTATTTTAGGAGTTATTGATGAATTCTATTCAGTTATTACAGAAACAAGGCGCCGCCGTCTGGCTGGACTTTATCAGCCGCGACCTGATTAACAATGGAGAGCTTAAAAACCTGATCGCTCAGGGCGTAACCGGTGTTACCAGCAACCCCAGTATTTTCCAGAAAGCCATGTGTGAACCCGGAGCTTATGACGAACCGCTGGCCAGAACGCGCCGGGCCTGCCCCGGTCTGGATACTGAAGCCTTATATGAAAAACTGGCAATTCATACGATTCAAATGGCTGCCGATGAACTGACGGAGGTTTATAATGCCACCGGCGGAGCTGACGGCTATGTCAGCCTGGAAGTTTCTCCACGCCTGTCAGCTTCAACCGAGCGGACCATTCAGGAAGCCCGTAAGCTCTGGAAAGAGGTGGACAGGCCCAATTTGATGATCAAAGTACCAGCTACCCCGGAAGGCCTGCCGGCCATCGAGGCTCTGATTGCCGAGGGCATCAACGTCAACGCCACTCTGATCTTTTCCCTTCAGCAATATACTGAAGTAGCCCAGGCTTATATCCGCGGACTGGCCAGAAACCCGCAGCCCGCCAAAGTAGCCTCCGTCGCCTCTTACTTCGTCAGCCGTATCGATACCGCGGTGGACAAAGTCCTGGAGAAAAACGGTTCAGCTGAAGCGCTGGCCTTGAGAGGGAAAACCGCCGTGGCCTGCTGTAAGATAGCCTATCGCCGCCTGAATGAGATCTTTTACGGGCAGTCCTTCGCGGAGCAGAGAAAACGCGGAGCCAGAGTCCAGAAGATGGTCTGGGGCAGCACCGGCACCAAAAATCCTCAATATTCGGATGTCCTGTATGTAGAGGAGATCATCGGCAGGGATACCACGAATACCATTCCGATGCCCACATTGAAGGCCTTCCTGGACCACGGCAAGGTGCGTAATTCAATTACCGAACAGGTGGCAGAAGCGGAGCAAAACCTGGCCGCTTTGAAAAAACTCAATATTAACCTGGACGCGGTAACCGACCAATTGCTTAAAGAAGGAGTCACGGCCTTCGTGCAAGCCTATGACCAGCTGATTGAGAGCCTGCAGAGGAAGACCCAGAGTTGAGTAAGAAGAAGATTCCTCAGTGTGCCAAATGCCCAACGGCAGCCTGTTGTCCGCCCATCGGCGCGTCCTCTATGGACACCAACAAAGCGCCGGATTTTTGCCCGATGTTAAATGCAACAGAGACCCTGGACCAGGCCCTTTCCGAATATGAAAAGCCCGAGGTCAAGGAATTTGCCAGGCAGGCGTCAATACAAGAATTTGAATGTTATGATCAAACCCCGGAAGGGCTCAGGACCCGGAACCCTCGTATTGTTGAACTAATTCAATTCTCTCAGAAGATGGGTTATAAAAAATTGGGACTGGCCTTCTGCACCGGCCTGGCTCAAGAGGCTGGAATTGTCACGGCCATTTTAGAAAAACAGGGGTTTGCAGTAGTTTCTACCCGCTGTAAAATCGGCGCGGTCCCTAAAGAAAACATAGGCATTAAGCCGGAGCAAAAAATCGGCGGGCCAACCGCCTGCGAACCGATGTGCAACCCGATTGCCCAGGCTAAAATTTTGAATTCGGAAAAAGTCGACCTGGCCATCATACTTGGATTGTGCATGGGGCATGATACTCTGTTTATAAAATACTGCGAGGCCCCAGTAACAGTCCTGGCGGTAAAAGACCGGGTCACCGGCCATAACCCCCTGGCCGCAATCTATACATCGTCCTCTTTTTACCAGCGCCTGCTGAATAACAAACTCTAATTAAGAGACCTTACTCATAAATATCCTGAATGGAAAAAACAACAAAAATATTTATCAGCTGCTACTCGTACGGTCAAGATAGATCCATTGGATTTCTTTGAAGATACGGATAACCGTAATGAACAATGCTTTGTACTCGAAGATCAAGATCGAGCGATAAAAAAGGAACATTTCAGCCAGACGGCTAATCTAGAGTTACTCTGGAGATAGATATTGCCAAATGTTTCTCCAGAAGTAATAATCAGAAAGTCAATCAGACCGGGCACTGTTTTTTACTGCAAGGATGACAGACTCAGCTCACCAGATTCCCACTATTTCATTGTTATTAACCATGATCCAGCGCAAGACCAGTTGATTCTTCAGCTCACCTGTTTATTGCATAATTAAATAGGACGGAATTGCAAAATAAATTACCCACTATTGCAAACAAAAATCCCCACTTTTGCAAATCAGAAATGGTTAGCGCCGGAGTCAAAATACGATATCCTTGTACCGAACAGGAAAGGTTACAAGGAGGAACGGAGGTTGCTGACAATGACTGAGGTGCATAATCTCAGAAAACTATATTACAACGAGGATAAGAATATCACCGAGATAGCTAAACAGACCGGACGGGACCGCAAAACAGTGCGACAGAGTTTGCATAAAGATGGCTGTAATCGTAAAGGATTTGAAATCAATTAAGGGAGTAACTCTAAGGCAATTGGCCAGAACAACAGGAATTTCGAAGAGTACAATAGAGAGAATTTAATGGGACAAGGTACCTGTCCCCTTATCATTTAAAAAATCCCGCAGGAAACATGCCATATAAGGCTACCCCAACCTTTTATCCCCATGTCCTTAAACGAGGTTTCTCAAAAATAGAAACAGTAATGGCACCGGTCGGACAATCTTGTTCGCAACAAAGGCAACTCATGCAATCATTCCCATAGGCTATGGTGGCTTTTCCATTTTCTTCATTTATCCTAATGACATCCATAATACAACTTTCAGCACATGCGCCACAGCCGATGCACAACGCTGGATCGATATGTTCAATGGCCATATTTATTTTCCCCCTTCCTGCAGCAAGTGAGTTTTAAGTATCCAAGTGATAGCTTTATAATATGGTTTCTGGAGATATTTTGGGTATTTTTTAAACAGTCCTGCGACAATTCAGCAATTCCGACCTAACTTATTTACTCACCCGGGAATCTGACCGGATACCTCTTTTCATAGGGAATCAATGGATCAGGCCGCCATTCTTCCGGTATCATTTGCTTTCTGAGATTCATTTTGCCGTCTTGCTCCTTCAAAATCGTCCAGGCCAGCCAATTCTGGTCGTCCCTACGGGGATAATCCTCTCTATAATGAGTACCACGGCTTTCAGTCCTGAATAATGAAGCTTGAAGTACTATTTGGGCATTAAGAACCATATTGCGGACTTCATGCGCCAGACGCAAATCATGAGAGTCCGAGGCTTTAAGCTTCGGGACAAGGTGGTCTTTAACGAAATCAATTAAGGTGGAGGTCGCCTGTAAACGTTCAGCCTGTTTTATCCCCAATACAAAGTAGGGTATCATAAGATTGTATACTAATTCAGTTACATAGGCTGGGCTAAAACCGCCTTTGCGCGATAGAGGAGTGTAAAGGTCTTCTATCTGCCTGGAGATTTCCTCCGGGCTTATTTCCGGCTTTCCGCAATCCAGGACGTACTGCGATGCATTTTCAGCAGCAATATTGCCTGTAACGCTGGCTCCGGCGATACCATAGCCGGTGCCAGGGTACATGCTGCCACAAAAATTGGTGCCAGCGCTGTCACCGGCGGCGTAAAGTCCATGAATATTCGTTTCGCATCTGGCATTGATACAGAGTCCCCCATAGCCCCATTCAGAAGAGCCTGCCCCGTCCCACATCATTTCCTTCTTCCCTGTTACCGTGGCATAATAAATTCCGCTTCTTTTAACTTCATTCTCCTTTTGATTAGCCGTGATAAATTCCTCAGCAGCTTTTCTCTCTTCCTGAGTAAGCCTATCGAAATCAAAATATAATGGGCCACGACCGGCATGGACCTCAAATAACGCTCCGACCATAGTACCCCAAGTTCCCAAAGCGTATTTATTAAAATATTCTTCCCCTTCCGCATTAACAAACACTTTCTTCTGTGAATACGATTGCGCGGCAGTCGGCATAGGTATATCTTTTAGCATGGCCACCTGTTTATGGCCAAATTCTTTACCTCTTAATTCCGCACCTGCCCGGTAGCCCATGGCATCCCCGTCAGCTGTGCTCTGGTACCATACTTTACCGATATCTCTGAAGCCGCCTGAGCCAGATGCCATAATAACGGCTTTAGCCTTTACTAAATAGAAATCGCCATTCCGGGTATTAAAGCCGACCGCGCCAACTACTTTTCCGTCGCACTTGATTAATTCGGTTATCATAACCCGATCGATAATCTTGACCCCGCTTTCCAAGGCTTTATCCCTCATTCTTACCAACCATTTTCTATGGACCAGCGCTTCAGCGTGATCAACGACTCCTAAAGCATCCGTTTCCGGAATATGAGATTTATGCCAAATTACTTCATTTTCCGGAGGCAGTACGGGAACTCCCCAAGAGACCATTTCCTGGTATCTAGCGAGCGAATCTCTCAGAATGGTAGCAATCCAATCCCTATTATTAACGTATTCACCCGTTCTAACGATAAAATTCATCCAGCGATTAAAATCGTGCACTTTCGGATTGAAAACGGTATGATGAGCAAAAGCAAAAGGACTGACGCCTGATTTTCCTGCATAGGCTTTATCTACCAGAGTTACCCTTCTACCCTTTTGCCCAGCTTTGATGGCAGCATACAGGCCAGCCGTTGCTCCCCCAATGACCAAAATATCCGTGTCTATTATATGTTCCGCTAACATGACAATCTCCTTTTGATTAATCTAACCCCAGCTCAGAGGAGGTTTTACTTGAGTCGAAACGCTGATGGCTTTAGCAGGACATTCCAATTCGCAACAAAAACAGGTCATACAATCATTTGCATATTTTATCACTGCCTTATGGTCCGCCTCTTCCATACGGATAACATCCATAATACAGGTATCGACGCAGATACCGCAGCCAACGCATAATTCTGGATCAATACGCTGAATCGACATTATTTTTACCTCCCTTTTCAGCCAGAGTCAGATGTGATTGGCTCATAAAATTCCGGTTAATCGAAAATTCGAAATATTATTATTATTCTCCGGGAAACCTGAGAGTATACCTCTCTTTATAAGGTTTAGAGAGGTCCGGCCACCAGTTTTGGGGAACAGGTTGTTTGGACATCACCATTCCGTCGCAAGTCCTCTGTGCTATGGTCCAGGCCAGCCAGTTCGGATCATCTCTGCGAGGATAGTCTTCTCTGTAATGGGAACCACGGCTTTCAGTCCTAAACAGTGACGACCTCAACACTATTTCGGCATCCAGAGCCATATTGCGGACTTCATGCGCCATACGCAAATCATGCGCATCCACGGCCTTCATCCTGGGAATAAGATGCTCCTCCACAAAACTGACCATAGTGATAGCAGCCTGCAAGCGGTCAGCCTTCTTGATTTGAACGACGAAGTAGGGAACCATCAGGCTGCGCAGTATTTCAGTTACATAAGCCGGGCTGAATCCTCCCTGCCGAGACAAAGGGCTGAATACCTGCTCTTTTAAACGGGCTATCCTTGCATCGTCAATATCCAGTTCCTGGGCTGTTCCAACATAATGTACTGCGTTTTGGGCAGCGATATTTCCAGTAACCGCAGCCCCGCCGATTCCGCTAATGGCTTCCATGCTCCCCGCGGCACAAGTGCCGGCGCTATCACCAGCGGCATAAAGTCCCGGGATATTGGATTCACATTTAGTATTAACCCGAATCCCACCCCAGCCCCAGCCGGTGCAACCTACCCCTGAGCCCCAGATGACTTCACGTTTTCCGGTGACAGTAGCGTAATCAATAGCTTTACCTACCTCGTAACCTCTACCCCAGGCATCCACAAAATTGACACAGGCTTGACGATCTTCCGGTGTAAGACGATCAAAATCCAAGTAGATGGGTCCGCGGCCAGCATGAATTTCAAAAGCCGCACAAAGCATATTTGAGTGCAAGGCGAGCGAATATTCTTTCATATAATCGTTGCCCTCGCCGTTTATATAGATTCTGCAAGAATGAGCTTTAGCCACACCTTTAGGAACAGTAGGGAAAGCACTCAAGGAGCCAACATCTTTGTGTCCGAATTCCTTTCCAGTTATTTCTGCTCCGGCCCGGTAACCCATAGCTTCTCCGTCCGCGGTCCATTGGTGCCAGGGTTCTCCCGCTGTTTTGAAGTTTCCGCTACCGGTAGAGATAATAACAGCTTTGGCTTTAATACAATAGAAATCGCCTTCCCTGGTGTGAAAACCGACAGCTCCGGCAATAACATCGCCCTGTTTTATCAAGTCCGTAATCATAACCCTATCCAGTATCGTAACACCTGTTTGCGAGGCCTTTGTTCTTAAACTTCCCAGCCATGTCTTATGCGCCATAGCGCCATGGTCCAGTTCACCCGCATATTTATCTGAAATCTTCTTGGGGACGTGGGAATAGCGAACTTTCTCTTCTTCAGATATGGATCGCGGAGGGACTCCCCAGGACAGCAAATCCTGATATCTGGCACCGGTCTCTTTTAAAATTATTTCCACCCAATCCCGGTTATTCACGTATTCACCGGCCTGGATAACGAAATCCATGTGTTTCTTCAGATCGTGGATCCCTTCTTTATAAACCTCCATGTCCGGCCAGGCAAAATAGCTGACACCCGCTTTCCCGACGTAAGATTTTTCAATGAGTATTACTTTTTTACCCGCTTCAGCAGACTTGATAGCAGCTACCAAACCGGCCGAACCTCCGCCTATAACCAGGATATCAGTACTGAAAAGCTTATCCGGTGACATTGCTAGCCTCCTCGATTTTGTACAGCTTTTGGATTCCCTTAGTATTTTGAGCAGGGTTACGAATTACCTTACACCGGCTGTCCTCAATTTACTGAAGATTGGGCAGTTGGAACAGCCTGATAAAAGTAACCCAGCGCTTCGTCAATATCTACAGTAGCGATTAACGAAATAGCCCCGCCTTTAATTTGCTTGATATAGGTTACACCGGCTGAATCAACAGTCCTCTCATTGCCCAAGTCCGGTCGGCTGATCATCTGCCCGGCTCCAATCGCTGAATCGAATTTCAGTCCATCAAAAATTACTGCCGCGACTTTATCCGCATCAAGGCTACCGGCTTGCTGATAAGCTGCTTTAAAGCAAGTATAGTTGCAGGTGCCCATGACATCCGGATTTTCCCATTTATCGTATTCGGCTATCCAAGCTTCTTTAAATTCCTGGGCTGTGGTAGTTAAGGCCGGGTCAAATTCCGTAGCCGAAGTGCCGGATATGAGCCCCTCCAGCATTTCAGCCGGCATTACCGATGAAAAAGTGGTCAAGGAAGCTGTCATGGGGTATATAAGCTGTCCCCTATAGCCAGCCTGATAGACGGCTTTAAAAACCAGGGGATCACGCACACCTCCTCCACCGATAGCTTCAAAAGCAGAGGGATTCATGGAAGATACTTTTGTTCCCAGAGAACTTAAGTCCTGTGTATTAGCCGGATAAAACAGGCTGGTGGTCTTAACGCCAAAAGCTTCCCAGGCAGACCCAATCATTTTATCAACAACATGACCCATCTGGTCATCCGGTAATGCGGTCACGATATTTTTAGTTAGATCAGGATAATTCTTCAGAAACCAACCCTCAAATACTATTCCGCCAACGTTCTGAAAAGTTGGGTTGAAACTATATTTAACGGTTGGAGCTAGATTACTAGTATGATCAGGTCCGAAATCTCCTACCAGCACCCTGGCGTTATCAGTGATAGGCAGCCAGGTCGGTGCGAACAAGCCAAAAGAGATAATACAATTCACTCTATCTTCTGAAACCAACCGGTTGATGGCTGCCGTTTCCGTGTTTTGATTAGCATTAGAATCATAAGTGACCAGTTGTATCCGGTACTTTTGACCCCCTATATCCCAGCCTCCTGCTTTATTGTCTATTTCGGCCATGAGGTTTAAACCATGTACCATATCCAATCCAGCCGGATCTCCATAATAAGTGACCACACCAATTTTAAGGATTTTCTCTTGTGGTGAGACAGGAGAGGTTGGGCTTTCCGGCTCAGCGGATACCGCCGTAACGGGACTGGTTGTCTGGACTGTCTGACCCGTGGGTGAAGTTGAAGCTACCCCGGGGGATGCTAGAGAGGTAGAAGGCTGCGAACTGGTATTAGTAGAACATGAGACGCACAAAAATAGAATCAGCACTAAAGTTACCAGAGAAATGTAAAAACATCTTTTCATCTTTGCCTCCTAAAATATAAAAATAACTTATTAGAATAGTTCTTCTCTAATCTTATCCGGTGAATATATCAATAAAACAGGATAGTTGATATCACTAATATTGCGGTAACTGTGCGTAATCGATAAACGCTTAAATAATTAGGAATATAATAATCATATAGTTGATTAAAGTCAACAAATAAAATATAATATTGGTAAATATAATCATATTGATCACTAAATAATCAAATAGATATCATTTTCATAAATGGAGAAGAGTTATCGCAAGGCATATGTTGACGGAGAAAACACAATACGATAACCTTTAAATGTTTCGCGGATGCCAAAACAGGCAATTGTCCAGCCGGTTTTGAGTTTAGAATAATATTATTTTGAGAATTTAGGGAGATATCATTAATGGATGAAATTGATACTAACATAGTTGAAATCCTGGAGAAAAATGCGCTTATAAGCAGCGATGCAGTGGCCAAAATGGTAAATACCAGTCCCCCCACGGTTAGACGCCGGATTGCCAAACTGGTCAAAGACGGCATCATCAATATTGTGGCGAAAGTTTCATTGGAGAAAGTTGGTCCATATATAACAATAGGAATCGGGATGCACACAGATACAGATAAAATAGACTCAATAGCCGCAAAACTTATTCAACACCCGCATATCAAACAAGTAGCGTTCACGACCGGGACATGCAACCTTCAGGCGTTAACGACATTTCGTTCAACGGATGATTTTTCAAATTTTTTGCAAACATACCTATCCAACATCGAAGGTTTGAAGGTGGTAGAAACAAATATTTTTATCAAAAAATGGGGAGGGGATTAGTTGGATATTCGGAGCAATAAAAGAAGTCGTGAGGTATATAGAAATCGGCCCTGGATATCCGGGGCCGACTTTTAGAATTTGGTAGAGGGGAAGTTTCAGGCGTTCAAGATGGAGATGGCTTCATCTCTGTAAGCATCCATCAGGTAGGCAATGCCGGTTACCTTAGTGCATTCTTCAGTTAAGGACATGATATCGCGGCGGGAAATAGTAGATAAACTGAAGTTCCGGGAGCCGGCCATCAATTGCTGCAAACCGACCTTGAGCTTTTCGGAATAGCTGTAAATACCGATGGCGCCCCAAGGGATGTTCTTCATTTCCTTGGCGCCGACAATCTTCTTGACATCTTCCCAGTTGACGAAGATCTCTTCAGGGGTAGAACCGAACTGGCTGACGGTAGCGGGCAGTTTGCCGTCTTTCATCCAGACAGCGATGTTCTTGCCGACCATGCCGGGGATCATCAAGGCGCGGCCCATGCAGACAGCTTTCACGAAGCCCCCGCCCAGAGCCAGGGCTTTGAAGACGCCGTCTTCACTGCTGAATCCGCCGGCAAAGGCCAGGTCAGGAACCCGGGCGCCGTTATCAGCCAGTCTCTTGGCAAACTCATAGGCAGCGGAATGCAAATACAGGCTGGGCATACCCCACTCTTCCATCATGCGCCAGGGGCTCATGCCGGTGCCTCCGCCGGAACCATCGATAGTCAGGAGATCGATTCTGGCATTGGAACCCCATTTGAGGGCCATAGCCAGCTCTCTCAGGCCGTAAGAACCGGTCTTCAGCGTAATTCTCTTAAAACCGATTTTTCTCAGGCGTTCTACCTCTTTGTAGAAGCCTTCTTCATCGATAAAACCCAGACGGCTGTGCCTTTCAAATTCCTTGACGGCTCCATCTTTGTAAGCGGCCTGGGTGACAGGATCAGAGGGATCGGGAGTAACGATGTAACCGCGTTTCTGCAGTTCCAGCGCTCTTTCCAGACTATTGACCTTGATTTCACCACCGATGCACTTGGCGCCCTGGCCCCATTTTAGTTCGATTGTATCCAATCCGTGTTTCTTAAAGACATACTCGGCTACACCCAGCCGCGTATCTTCGACGTTCATCTGAACCAGGATTTCACCATAACCCTGATGATATCTCTTATAAATTTCAATACGGCGGTCCATATCAGGAGCGGAGGTAACCTTACCCCTGGCATCTCTCTCCAGTTTAGGATCAATACCGCAGACATTTTCACCGCAAACGAGGGTCACCCCGCTCAAAGCGGCGCCGACCGCGAAATGCTCCCAGTTCTTGCGGGCGATCTCGGTGGAGCCTAGAGCCCCGGTAAAGAAGGGGGTTTTCATTTTTACTTTTTTAGTCCAACCGTACTCTGTCTCAACGTTGACTGCAGGGAAAATAGCGGTATCGGAATCACCTTTGACTCCCGTGGGCAGGCCCTTAGCTCCCAGGGCGTAACCCTGAATATTGAGGTGGGAATAATCTACGGGGTACTCTTTATCATTGCCGGCGGTGATTTCGCCGAATGGGCCGGGATAGATCAATTCGCGGCCGCGGAAGGTGGCTTTAAATACTTCGCAGTTTCCGGTGCAGCCATCGACGCAGCGGGTGCAAAGACCGCTGGCAGGCGCGACACTTCGAGAGCGATTAGCAGTTCTGGTAGCTTCATTTGAATTGGGGCGTTGTAAATTCATATTTAGCTCCTTTAACTAATATTTTTCTTTGGCGGGGGATTTATAAGAAGTTTAAATCGATCCTAAATTTTTTAGGAAATTTGCACCTCCTTGCACCGATATTTTTATCTTCAGAATTTTTCTTTGTCACCTCACTAAATGCGACACAATTATAACATATATTATGGCCATATTGCCATATCTTCAAGACAGATCACTTTAGTTTTGATATTAGTTAAACTCAAGATATGTGGTAAGCGGTTGCCGTTTGACGTATATCAATTAAAGATAAGAAAAAATTAAAGGATAAAAAAAATCTATGGAAACGGGGGACGATATAGTATAATTAAAGAGATTTTATGGCATCTCAAGTTTTTTACCGCAAATGGCGTTCCCAAACTCTGGCTGAGCTGGTCGGACAGACGCATGTTACTCAGACGCTGCTTAATGCCCTTAAAAACGGGAACGTTTCCCATGCCTACCTCTTTTGCGGCCCGCGCGGGACAGGGAAAACCAGCACCGCCAGAATACTGGCCAAAGCCGTCAACTGCCTGACTAACAACGGACACGGCGAGCCCTGCAATACCTGTGAGATGTGCCGGGCGATTACCGAAGACCGGGCTATGGACGTCATCGAGATCGATGCGGCCAGCAACCGCGGAATCGATGACATCCGCGACCTGAGAGAAAAGGTCAATTACGCCCCTACCCAGGCCCGCCGTAAAGTCTATATTATCGACGAGTTCCACATGTTGAGCAAAGACGCCTCCAACGCTCTCCTGAAGACCTTGGAGGAACCTCCTCCGCATGTGATATTTATCCTGGCCACTACCGAAGCGCATAAAGTACTGGCCACTATTCTTTCCCGCTGCCAGCACTTTGAATTCCACCGTCTCAGCCGGAATGATGTCATCGGCCAGCTTACCAGGGTAGCCGCAGCGGAAAAAATCGAGATCGACTCCCAGGCCCTGCAGCTTATCGCCCAGAGCAGCACCGGCAGTCTGCGGGATGCCTATAACTTACTGGAACAGCTGACCGCTTTTTACGGGCCTCAAATCCATTTCCAGCAGGTCCAGGATATGCTGGGCATTACCGGCGACGCGCGAGTACGTGAAATAGTCAAACATGTCATCGCCAATAATTTATCCGCCGGCATGTCCACCCTGAACAGCGTCAATAACGACGGTTTGGACCTGCGCCAATTTAACCGTGAATTGGTGGAATATTTACGCAACCTGCTTTTGATGAAAACCGGAGCAGTCGAGTCAGTCGACCTGACTGAAGAGGATATCGCCGAGTTAAAAGAACTGGCGGAAAAAGCCTCTCTGATACAGGTTTTAAACGCTGTTAAACTATTCGGACAGGTAGATGTGGGCTCTGCCGACAACACGACTCTGCCAA
>Ga0153915_10002981_pt1 | contig 15478 bp, 11 predicted proteins | sample Opewatmetagenome_2_FD_107003 | JGI IMG/M metagenome (GOLD analysis project Ga0153915, IMG submission 107003) | Freshwater wetland microbial communities from Ohio, USA - Open water 3 Core 3 Depth 3 metaG | ecosystem: Environmental > Aquatic > Freshwater > Wetlands | place: USA: Ohio, Lake Erie...
TTTTATAATTTGTAATTTTTAAACCGCCGATATATTTATCCCTTGACATAAGCGGAGTAATCAAACAGTTTTTAAGCTCTTTTCTGACGCCAAGATATTTACTTTCTGCAACAGCCGATTCTTCTATGTTTTTATAATTATTATTTACTTTAACGTCTTTGTTTGGGCTTGTTTCTTCATAATACTTGTTATACTTTTCATACGACAACACATTGATACAGCGGTTAATATAGTCTTTCTCGGAATAATCGCTTTCGTTATATTTGCTTTTTATTATACTAAAAACATTCCCTATCATATTTTGACCCACTTTGTGATTTACCGGGTCTAATTGCTTTTTAAGTTCCTTGTTTTTTTCTCCATCAAGACCGTTATAATACAGGAATATTCTTTCAATATATTCATTGTCATCATGATGATATACTTCGCATTTCAAAACATTTAATTCTTTTGTAATTTTTTTGCTGAATTCATAAAGCAGATCATTTTCATCATTATATTCCTTTGAAATAAGATTAGAGAATATTCCGGTAATGGATAATATGCTGTTATCATCAGCTCTCCGCAGCGCATGCGCTGTATAATTCAGCAGTTCTCTTAAATTATCAAATAGTTCTTCTCTTAGGTGCCGAAATGCCTCTTTTTTTCCAACCCAGTCCAGAGATAACACGCCAACCTGATCGTCTCCAATGTTTAAGGGCAGATCATACCATTCATGGCATTTTATATTGTCCGTTATTTTGTGATTGTTGTTTTCGTCGCAATTCCTTGTTTTTTCTATTAAACCGACATTTGTTAAGTATTCAATAGCTTTTTCTTTGTGCGGGGAGTTTATTATTTCATTGATTTTATTCTGAAACTGTTTGTCTTTTTTCTGTGTGGCAATGTACTTAAGATCGTTGTTTATAATATCAAAACATTCATCATCTTTATAAATAGATATGCCGATGTATTCTTCAAGCTTTACGATCATATTCTCTTTATATCCGTAAGAATCCACAATTTGTAAAATGTCTTTCGGTATATTATTGCATCCGCCTGAAGGGCTAAATATGTCTTGTACTACATTATAGAATCTAAACCGGCCAAAACCATAATTTAATATCTTAAATTCGCCCGTTGACGTATCTTGATAACTTAATTTCTCTACAATATTGTCAAAATACTCGTCATGATCATTTACTATATCTCGAAATTCTCTCTCAAAATCATCTTTCAGGCCGCCAAGAAGCGCATATTTTAACAAATGCACTATTTGCCAGTTTTCATTAAGCCTTTGAAGTATTTTTTGGTATTCTTGCGTTAATGTTTGATAAGTGTTAATTCTAACTACGTTAATTCCTATTGAATTAATCTTCTTTCTTTTGGGATCGTATATTTTATATTTTGACGCTGTTTCATTTACAAAATATACATTATTTTCATTATTTCTTAGTTTATGTACTTCGCAACGAATAGTATCCGGGCCTTGGGTTTCATTCATTCTGCTTATTGGGCAATCCTCGCATTCTGAATTTTTTCCATCGTATGGAAATATCCTATAACATTTTTTACCCAGCAAATCATAATCATGATATTTTCTTCTAATATAATTCGTATATAAAATGTCGTAATCGCTATTAACCATTGATATTCCATAATCAATCTTGTTTATAGCGCCGGTGTATAGATTTGATGTTTGATCATGTGCGAATATGTCCATTACATAATCATAATGTTTCTTATATCTATCGATAACTTCTATCATTTCATTCATAGATTTGGGCGCTGCAAGCGAAAACATTCCGGATTTTTTATTTACGTATTGAATATAACTATCAAGCCAGCCATTATAATACTTATCAAAAATATTATTTAAACTTTTCTTTATATCATCCGGCATTTCATCCAAAACATATTTACATATATAATCGCCTTCAGATTGTTCATTTGAATAATAATCTTTAAGAATATTTTCGTTTCCCGAATTATGTAATATATTGTCGTAATCGTTTTTTTTCAGCACCTCCGGCGCCCAATCGTTTTCTAGAGAATAAAAATGAATGCCCTCTCCGTTATATATCCTGCTTAGCTCATTTAAATTACCGTCAAAGTTATTTCTTACATCAATAAGATAAAGCGGGTCGTTAGATATTATTTTTGAACTAGGTTTTTTTTTCAGATTTTTCGAATTGTTTTTGCTTATGATAAATATTTCCGGCTTTTCCCTCATATCCCCCCCCTCAAAGAAACATTTGTTTTTTTTCAATACTCACATATTGTTAGATAAAAAACAACAAGGCTGCCTCCATAGTAAATTTAAATTACGGCTTTATATAAAAGAAATCAACTCATCATTTATAAAATAATGCCAATTAATTATAGATGGCGTACTTTTATATTAAAATGGTTCTGTGTGGAGAAAAGGTTTAATGCAAAATATTTCTTTATCATAAAAATATTTTTCCATGCGAATAAAGGACTGCCTTTCCTGATATTTTGACTCTTTGTCCGAGGTCTTCGCAATAGAGGGTTCCTCCGCGCGCCGAGATCTGCAAAGCGGTCATCTTTTTCTTGTTAAGTTTTTCAGACCAGTAAGGAATTAAATGCGTATGCGCCGACCCCGTAACAGGGTCTTCGTCTATCCCAATATTCGGAGCAAAAAAACGAGAGACAAAATCAACTTCATTTCCTCTTGCGGTAATAATGACTCCGTCGCCTTCAAGATTTTTAAGCATTCCCATGTTTGGTTTCATATTTCTTATTATTTCTTCCGTTTCATAGACAAGAAATCTTTTTGTTCCCATCAAAACTTCATTCGGTTTAACATCAAATGCGTTTATAACAAACTCTTCCGGTTTATCAACCGGCATGGGTTTTTGAGAGGGAAAGTTGAGGCTTATTAAAGAGCCTTCTTTGTCAACAATCAATTCGCCGCTCTGCGAATTATAAACTATTCTTTCAGCATTCTTATCGATGAAATTGAAAAACACGAATGAAGCTGCAAGCGTGGCATGCCCACACAGATCCACTTCCACCTCCGGAGTAAACCATCGTATGCGGTATCCTCCTTTTTCCTTAACAAAAAAAGCTGTTTCCGCCAAATTGTTTTCGGCTGCAATTCTCTGCATTAAACTGTCATCAAGCCAGTTTTCCAATGGGCAGACTGCCGCGGGGTTTCCGCAGAAAAGTTTATCGGTAAACGCATCAACAATATAAATTGCCTGTTCCATTTAATATTCCTTATTCAACCGGAAGAAGTTTAATCTCTTCATCTTTCTTTTGTATTATTTCCATTTTCATTTCATTCTTTTCGGAAACATAATCTTCTCTAATATGAACGCCTCTTGTTTCTTTGCGCGCAATCGCCGATTGGACTATTAAAAGCCCAAGCTGTTTAAGCATTCTCAGCCGTCTTGAATAATATTCATCGTTATCATCCGTTTCTATTTTATTCAGCCCGTCAATCGCTTCCTGCATTTCTATTTCCGAACGCAGTATTCCGGCCTTTGTATTTAACAGCCGGCCTATAGAAGTTTTCTTTTCCTCAAAACTTTCCTGTTTTGAACCATCAAAAAGAAAGCTCCTCTCATGCGGATGAAACGGTTTACGGTAAACTATTGTATTAAACGTCGCTTTTATAGCCCGGGCGCCGAATACAAGGCATTCAAGAAGGGAATTGCTTGCAAGCCTGTTTGCTCCGTGAACCCCGTTAGACGCCGCTTCGCCCACTGCGAAAAGATGCCGTATATTTGTCCTGCCCCATAAATCTGTTTTAATTCCTCCTATAGTATAGTGAGCCGCCGGGGAAACAGGAAGAAGGTCTTTAGTTATGTCAATACCGCTTTTTAATACTTCTTTATAAATATTTGAAAATCTTTTTTCTATCAGACCGCTTTCAATATGATCAATTTTTAAATAAACATGGCTGGCTGCGAATTTTTTCATTTGTTTGAAAATAGAAATTGTAACAAGGTCTCTCGGCGCAAGTTCCGCCATAGCGTCTATTGCGGGCATAAAGCGTTCTTTCTTTTCATTCAGAAGATAGGCGCCTTCGCCCCGCACCGCCTCGCTTATTAAAAATCCCGAGCCTTCTTTTGAAAAAAAACAGGTCGGATGAAATTGAATCATTTCAATATTGCTTATTTCAGCGCCGTATTCGTAAGCGAGAGCAATGCCGTCTCCGGAGGCCACGGCGGGATTCGTTGTCTTGTCATATATGCCCGCAAGTCCGCCCGAAGCAATAATTGTATTTGAACAGAGAAAGGCGTGCGTTGTTCCTTTTTCTTTGTTGAAACCGTAAACGCCGCAGCATGCATCGTGATTTATAATCAAATCGAACACAAACATATTTTCAAAAACTCTTATATGGGGATTCGCTGCAACCATCTTTTGCAAAAACTCAATAATTTCCTTACCGGTGGAATCCCCGCCGGCATGTAGAACCCTTCTTTTGCTGTGTCCCCCCTCCAATCCGGCGGTAAGTTTATCTTCGCTGTTCGTATCGAAAGGCATCCCGAGTTTAAGAAGTTCTTCTATTCTTTCTTTTCCTTCGTCAACGAGAAGCCTTACAGCTTCCTCGCTGCACAAGCCGCGCCCCGTTTTAATTGTATCTTCAAAATGGAAGTCGGTTGAATCATCCGGCATAACCGCTGCGGCAACGCCTCCCTGAGCATGATATGAATTGCTCTCCTTTAAATCTGCCTTACAGATGAGCGCAACAGTTCCATATCTGCTTGCCTGCATTGCCGAATATAACCCCGCCAGCCCTGTTCCTATTATCGCGTAATCAGAATTAAATATTTCCACTGCACAGTCATATGTTGTTATTTGATGCTTATAATATATAATTAACGGAATAAAATAAAAACCCATTGTTTTATCTATTTTCTTTTTTACTTCTTGCAAAAATTCAAAAGAAGGAATATTTTAGCATTCGAAAGGAAAAAGAGGGAATTATGTCAACTACAAGAAAAGAATTTATCAAAACATCATCGTTTTTTTTGGGCGGACTGCTCCTTGGCGGCGCTAAATTCGATTTTTTTCAGCAAAATTTGGGGAAAGGATTCCGCATAATAAATGATAATATAGGCATTTACACCGAAAAAGGGGGAGCTATTCTATGGTATGTTTCAAAAGACGGCTGCGCTGTTGTTGACGCACAATTCCCCGATAGCGCAAAGAATCTCTTTGACGGCTTAAAAAGCAAATACGTAAAAAAAATAGATTATCTTTTCAATACTCACCACCATCCTGACCATACTGCGGGAAATTTTTACCTTAAAGACTTCGCCGATAAAATTATTGCAAATGAAAACTGCGCGCGTCTCCAGAAAATTAAGAACGGCGGGGGAGAGAAAGACAAAACGCAAGCTTACCCCGATACTACATTCCAGAGCCAGGGTATTTACGGGCTCGTTAAAGAACAGATTCAAGCATACCATTTTTATCCGGCGCACACCGGGGGCGATTCTATTTACCACTTTGTCAACTCAAATGTGGTTCACATGGGGGACATTGTTTTTAACGGGTTTACTCCCTATTTCAACCTTTCCGATGAAGGCTCTCTTACTACATGGATTAAGTGCCTTGAAAAAGCGGTATCTCTTTTTTCAAATGATACAATATTTATTTTCGGCCACTCGGCCGATCCCGAGAAAGTAATAGGAAAAAAAGAAGACCTGATAAAAATGAGCAACTATATTTCGATGCTTCTTGATTATGTTTCAAAAGGAAAGGCGGCAGGAAAATCGAAAGAGGAAATATGCGGCGCAATTGATGCCGCCCGGTTCGGCAATATAGCAGAATTGCGCCCCGGTATGCTTAAAAATAATGCCGAACAGGCTTTTGAAGAATTAATCCGGGGAAAATAATTTTCCCCGGATTTTTTTCATCAGTTTTCCCGCAGAGCAGAATTTATAAATATAACACTCCTCTATATCAAGAACATATATATTTCCTCTTTTATCAAAATAAAAATTCGTTGTGCGGATCAAATAAAACGTCTCCGGAGTATTAATCTTTAGAGAATCTTTTGGCAAAATGTTGTAAAAGGATTCATTTTTTTCTGCGGAAAAACAACGGTTGATAAAAATATAAACCCTCGGTTTGTCAAGGTAATTATCTTCCCGCTTGATATCAATTCTGAAAGTATAAATCTAAAGCGATTCCGGCTTTTTGCCGACAACACAAAACATTGCGCCTTAGCGGTTGCCTTGTATGTTTAATTTTGAACCATGCGCCTTGAACAATTACGGCAAATCCAGTTCAATACTATTTCTTGTTTCTTCTTTCTTTTTAATAATAAGCGGGGCGGTAAAAACTATTATAAAGCAGACAACGCCCGCGTAGTAAAAACAGTCGCCTATAAATATATCATCGTCAAGCATATTAAGGCGGCTCAACATCCAAGTCCAGTCGTGGTATGTTTTGTTTCCGCCGAGGAGGGGTAGAACCCTCGCCCTTGCATCTGCGGCATAAGGGGCTATATTCATCAGACTTTCGCCTATCCAGAACAAAGAAAACTGAAAGCCAAGTTTGCTGCGTTGGAATATGTAATATATAAGAAAGAGGAGGGGAATGAGAATCTGCATAATTGTTCCACCGGCGGTATAAATAAAGTCGCCGAAAACCCTGAAAATTCCATGCCCTCCCTCATGTATAAGAAGGTTAACATAATCGGGAAACGTAAATTGTCCTTTGTTAATAATATAAAAAACGATCAGAGGCAGAAACAGAAAAGATGAAATCCAGGGGAAAATTTTATCAAAAAGCCCTTTATTATTCTTGACCTTATAATTCATTTTTATTCAAACATTTTAATTAATTCGTCCCTGTTTTTAACGGCGCCTAAAGCAAGCATAAGTTTAATTCTTGCTTTCTGCCCGTTTAGATAATCGGCAAATATAACCCCTATTTCCTTAAGCCATTTGCCGGCTCCGGGATATCCGTAAATATCAAGCGTTTCGCCGGCGGGGCATCTGGATACAAGCACAACCGGAATCCCTTTATCAACGGCATATTTAATTCCGCTGAATGCCGGAGGGGGAACATTCCCTACTCCCATTGCTTCAACTACAATTCCTTCAACGCCGCTATCGGCTGAAAATTTAAAAAACTTTTCATCCATTCCTGCATACGCCTTTATCAGATCGACATTACAATTTATTCTGCCGGTAATTATTTTTTCCAGTTTTCTCGGAAGCCTGTTATATATAACCCTGCCTTTCTCAACAAATCCAACAGCTCCGAAATCGAGGCTGTGAAATGTCTCAATATCTTCCGTATGCGTTTTGGAAACTTCGCTTGCGGCATTAATCTCGCCGTTAAGGCATACCAGAACCCCCATGCCTTTGCTGTTGGGGTTGCTGCAAACATTAATTGCATCTACGAGGTTGCGGGGCCCGTCCCAATCCGGCTCCGAGCTTGTTTTCATTGCGCCTATAACTACAATCGGTTTTTCCGTTTCAACCGTAAGATCAAGAAGGTAAGCGGTTTCTTCGAGAGTATCGGTTCCGTGCGTTACAATTATTCCGTCAATATCATTCTGAGCCGCAAAAGAGGCGGTTATTCTTGAAAGCTTAAACATCATATCTGGGGTCATATGCGGCCCGGGATACATTCCGAACTCATAGACCTCAATATTGGCCAGCCCTTTGGCCTGTGGAATCATTTTAATCAATTCTTCCCCATTGAAATGAGGAACCGCGCCTCCGGTGGCTCCATCAATTCTCATTGAGATGGTGCCCCCGGTAAAAATAATAAGTATCTTCTTCATAGAGTGTTTAATTCCTTTCTGTAATAATCAATAGTTAATTTTAGTCCTTCTTCAAAACTGCTTTTGCCGGAATAATTCAATTCGTTTTTTGCTTTATCGACCGAGGCGCTGCTGTGTTTAATATCCCCTTCGCGCGGCGGCTCAAAGACAACCCGGCTCTTTGTCCCGGTCATCTGTTTTATTCTTTCGGCAAGTTCTTTTATTGTAATGGTTCTACCATTTGCTACATTATATGCCCCCAAAGCATTCTCGGTTACCGCGGCAAGAACATTTGCGGAAACCACATCCTTTACAAAAACAAAATCGCGCGTCTGTTCGCCATCGCCGAAAACAACAAGCGGTTCATTCTTTAATGCTCTTAATGAAAATATCGGTATAACCGATGTATATGCTCCATAAGGATTTTGCTTTGGGCCGTAAACATTAAAATACCTAAGAGATGCGGTTTTCAGTCCGTACTTCGCCGCATATTCGTTGCACAAAAGCTCCCCGCCGTATTTTGTTTCCCCATAAGGTGAAATCGGTTTTGCCGGCATCGATTCAACCTTCGGCATAACCGGGTCGTCTCCGTATATTGCCGCCGAACTTGAATGAACAAGTTTTTTAACCCCGTTTTTAACCGAGGCATCCAGAAGATTTTTTAACCCTTCAATATTAATTTCTCTTGTTTCTTCCGGCTTTTGCACCGATTCAGGGACAGATACGAGCGCAGCAAGATTAAAAACATAATCTGCTCCTTTAAGAGCATCAAAAACAAAATCCCTCTCAGTAATGCTCCTCTTATGAAAAACAATCTCTTTTAGTCCGGAAATATTCTTTTCATATCCGGTTCTAAGATTGTCTATAATCGTAACCTGAGCATTTTCATTAACCCAAAATTCAGCCAGATTGCTTCCGATAAAACCCGCCCCCCCAGTAATGACCACTTTCATAAATCCTCAATTTTTAGTGCAAATATCTTTTAATTACAGGTAAAAACAAAACTGCAAAAAACATAATTTTATTTTATTATTATGCAATGACTTATAAAGAAATATAAAATTTCACTTGCTCTAAATTCAAAATACACTTATTTTCACTCTGTACTAAGGGTTCCAAAAGGATGTTGATAACTTGTTGATAGCGGGGTTTTGTGAAACGTTTCACGCTTCGATGGAAAAACAATTTTGTCCGCTGATTTTTTGAACGTTTGTTTATATTTTTTATTAACACAGTCTAACCTGTTATATTACAATCTGTTGTGGTTTTTTACTTAATGTTAATAATTTGTTCATAACAATTGTGTATATTTAAAAATTGTTTATAAAAATGTATAATTTGCCGTTTTTCTTAAACTCTTATTTGTGGATAAGTTTAAATGAGTCAAAATATTTCTTCTGTTGAAGTTTCTTCCGATCCTAAATTAGCTTGGAAGGAGTGTTTAAATATAATTAAGGAAAATGTTCCTTTTTTAACATACAACACCTGGTTTCTTCCCATCAAGCCTTTCGAACTAAAAGATTCCAACCTTAAAATATCTGTTCCCAATGATTATTTTGTTGAATGGATTGAAGAGCATTTCAATACTTTGCTGAATAAAACGATTCAGCAGGTGCTCGGGGATGACGGGAAGATAACCTATGTTATAAGCGAAGATGAAGATGAACCGATAATAAACATAACTCAGACTATTCCCGAAAAAACATCTAACAATCAGAATAAACAGGATGAAAGCGAATCCTTTGAGTCTTACCTGAATCCGAAATATCTTTTTGATAATTTTATAAAGGGAGAAGGCAACCAGCTTGCAAGGGCCGCGGCTTATGCGGTATCCGAAAGCCCGGGGCAGACTTCTTTTAATCCCCTTTTTATTTACGGCGGCGTCGGACTCGGCAAAACACACCTTATACACGCAATCGGGAATAAAATACTTGAGAAAGCCCCTGAAAAAAAAGTTATCTATCTTTCAACGGATGTTTTTACGGTGGAATTTGTAGAGGCAATACAATCTAATACCGTTAACGATTTTTCTAATTACTACAAAAGTATGGATACTCTTATTATCGACGACATACAATTCCTTATCGGCAAAGAAAAAACACAGGATTATTTTTTCCATATATTTAATACGCTTCACCAGTCGGGGCGGCAGATTATTCTTTCATCCGATAAACCCCCAAAAGAATTAAAGGGGTTAAATGAACGGCTTATCTCCCGTTTTCAATGGGGGCTTACTACCGATATTCAGCCGCCTGATTTTGAGACCAGAATTGCTATCCTTAAGAACAAATGCGACACATTCGGAATTAAGCTTACATCCGATATTCTCGAGTTTATTGCGACAAATATAATATCCAATATCCGCGAACTTGAGGGGTGCCTTATTAAATTGCTTGCAAACGCCTCATTAAACGGGAAAAAAATTGATATAGAGCTTACAAGAAAAACGGTTAAAGAGATATCCTCCATTAAAAAAGTAAACATATCCATAGATTACATAACAAAACTTGTTTGCGAGTACTTTGAAATAGACGAAAATAAGATACGGGAGAAGACCCGGAAAAAAGAAGTTGTTGAAGCAAGGCAGGTTGCAATGTACCTTTCTAAAGAAATGACAAAATCCTCTCTTAAGACAATCGGACTCCATTTCGGAGGCAGGGACCATTCAACAGTTCTTCATGCCCACAAAGCCGTTGAAACCGGGATTTTTGAAGACCCTAAAATTAAAGAAGTAATTGACACAATTAAAAACAAAATTGAATCGAGCGCAACCTGAGTTATCCACATTTTTATGTTAGCAACCTGTTGAATACCTGTTTATACCCTGTTAATAATTCCATCTTGTTAACATGCCTGTTAGTAAGATTAACAACTCTTGTATTTATCAACATTTACGATTCCGTCTTTTCCCTTAATATAAGACAAAAACCAAGCAAACAAGGGTTATCAACATATCAACACTATTACTATTATAACTATTTAAAATATTTAAACTATATAAATAATTAATATATATATACCTGTGATTTTATTGATTGAAAGTAAGCTCAAAAATTGATATTTTTATGAATCAAAAAGAGGCAAATAATATGGAATTCAAAGTAAACAGCAAGGAACTGGAAAAATTATTAAATAAAATAATTCCAGCCGTTCCATCGCGCACGCCAATGCCCATATTGGAAAATTTTCTATTTGAAATTAAGGATGGTTCTTTAACAATTTACGCTACCGATCTTGAAATATCATTAAAGTCATCTCTTAACATTGTTGCTGAGGAAAATCTTAAAATAGTTGTTCCCGCGCGGCTGTTGTATGATGTTGTCCGCTCTTTGAAAGATACGACAATCCAATTTAAGGTAAGCCCCAATGGAAAGCTGAATCTTAAAACCGACAGCGGCAAATTTACTTTGAGTTATCTTGATCCGGATGAATTTCCTGAAATACCGACAATCCAGGGGGATATGAGCAATACCGTTTTAAGCGGCGGCGAATTGAAATATGCTTTCGATAAAACTTCATTTGCAATGAGTAAAGAAGAAATGCGCCCCGCTATGATGGGCACATTGTTCGAATTTACCGAAGAAGGCCTGCGCTTTGTAACAACAGACGGACACAGGCTTGTTAACCTTCTTTACAGTAAAAAAGGAGCCTCATCTAAAGAGCAGTATGTTGTCCCCGAAAGAGCTGTTTCGGTGCTTACAAAAATTCTTGACGATAAAGACGTTAATATTTATATAAGCAAAACTCATATGTCGTTTATTCTAAGCGATATAGAACTTATTACCAGGCTTATATCGCAGAAATACCCCGATTACAGCAGCGTAATTCCATTTGAAAATGAAATTTCCCTTAAAGTTAAAACGAAAGAACTTCATGAAATTATAAAAAGAATGATGCTCTTCTCATCATCGAATACGAGAAGAGTAAAATTTTCGCTTAAAAAAGAAAACATTCTTATCTCGGCTGAAGATGTTGATTTAGGAGCCGCGGGAGAAGAAACCGTTCCCGCAGAATATGACGGCGGCGATATGGAAATAGGATTTAATTCTTCGTATGTAAACGATGTTCTTACTCATCTTTCGCAGGAAGAAGAAATCGTATTCAAACTCCATTCTCCCACAAAAGCCGTTGTAATAAGGCCGGTTAAGGATAAAGAAAATCAGGAATTATTAATGTTATTAATGCCTGTTCGCTTGAATAGTTAAAATGTTCTTAAAAGAATTAGAGCTGACCAATTTCAGGTTGCATAAAAACAGCAGTATATTTTTTTCCGATAAGTTGAATTACATTGTCGGCGGAAACGGACAGGGTAAAACAACCATTCTTGAAGCGGTGTATTATTTATGCACTACAAAAAGCTTGCTTTCATCATCGGAAGGGGAAATTGTGAATTTCGATGAAAATTATTTTGAGGCCGGAGGTAAATTTAAAGAGTTGACCGAAGACCGCGCCAGAATTATTTTCCGGAAAGATATTAACAAAAAACTTTTCTATCTGAATGAAAAACAGGTATTCAGGTCATCATCGGTTATAGGCAAATTTCCGATTGTTACGCTTACTCAGCCTGACCATGCTATTACTCAGGGTTCGCCGGCCGACCGGAGAAAATTTGTTGATATGGTGATATCGCAGACAAGCGAGACATACCTGAAAATACTTTTGGAATACAATAAGGTCATTAAACAAAGGGCCAGGCTTCTTATTCAGATTTTCGAAACTAAAAATTATTCATTGTTTCAGCAGCTCGAATCGTGGACAGAGCTTCTTGTTGATAACGGAGCGGAGTTAATTAAACACAGAATAGAGTTTATTAGGGAATTTAACTCCTATCTTGCTGAAGCATACGGAAGAATTCTTGAGCTGAGCGAAATACCGTTTATCGATTATTATTATCAGACAGGTTCTTCGGCTGATGAAATAAAAAAAGATTTAATTGAAAAATTGGAAATGCAGAAAGAAGAAGAATTGCGGAGATGCGCTAATTTAACCGGCCCGCACAGGGATGATTTCATTTTCAGAATTAACGGAATGGAATTAAGAAAATATGCATCGCAGGGGCAGCATAAAACATTTCAGATTGCCCTTAAATTCGCGCAGTTCTTCTTTATGAAAGACAAGCTTTCAAGAGCGCCGGTCTTTCTTCTCGATGATGTTTTCGGGGAACTTGATTCTTTTAGGGCCGGAAAAATTTCATCTTATCTTAATGAAGTCGGCCAGGCATTTATAACATTAACAGATTTTTCAAGATTCGAAAACCTTACAGTTTCAAAAGGGAATTTACTCCTTAAAGTAAATAACGGCGGCGTTGAATATGCGTCAGAAAATTAAAAGCATTTATGATGTTATAAGCGAAGAAAAGGAATTTGAAAAATTCAGATGCGCAGCAAAGAATTTCAGCGTAGTAGATAAATTTGATGAAATATTTCCCGATCTTGTAAAAGCGGCAAAAGCGGTAAGAGTTGAAAAGAAGGTTCTTTATTTGAAAGTTGAAAATTCGGTTATGCGTAGCGAACTTAATCTGAGGCAGAAACTGATGATTGAAAGAATTAATGCGTATTTTAAAGAGAATATTATTAAATCGGTAAAATTTATATAAAAAATCAGGTGCAAAAGTGGCAAACGGATCAGAAGCAAACTATACGGCGAAAAATATTAATGTATTAAAAGGTCTCGAAGCGGTCAGAATGCGTCCCGCGATGTACATAGGCGATATCGGATCGCGCGGCCTGCACCATCTTGTTAATGAGGTTGTTGATAACGCCATAGACGAAGCCCTTGCAGGGTATAACGACAGGGTTATTGTTACTATTAACAAAGACGGCAGCGTTACGGTTGAAGACAGGGGCAGGGGCATTCCCGTTGATATGCACCCGACTGAAAAAAAATCGGCGCTTGAGGTGGTTATGACAGTTTTACACGCCGGCGGCAAATTCGATAAAAATTCATATAAAGTTTCTGGCGGACTTCACGGCGTGGGCGTTTCTGTTGTGAACGCGCTTTCGGAATGGCTTACCGCTGAAATTAAAAGAGACGGGAAAATTTACTTTCAGGAATACCGGAAAGGAATTCCACAGGCTAATGTTAAACAAACCGGAACATATAAAAGCGATAAGAGCGGCTCTAAAATAACATTTAAACCGGATAAGGAAATATTTAAAACGACAAAGTTTGTATTTGATACTCTTGCCGAAAGAATGAGGGAGCTTGCTTACCTTAATAAAAATGTTACTATGATTATCAAAGACGATGTCGAAGGAAATCAGGAAGAATTCCATTTTAAAGGGGGCCTTAATGAATTTGTTAAGTACCTTGATGAAGACCGCTCGCCTATTCATAAAACAGTTTACATTGAAGGGGAAAAAGAAAATACTCCGGTTGAAATAGCTTTTGAATACAGCGATTCTTACAGCGAAAACGTTCATTCTTATGTTAATAACATTAATACCATCGAAGGGGGAACGCATCTCGTCGGTTTCAGAACTGCCCTGACAAGAACATTTAATAATTATGCCTATAAAAACGGGCTCATTAAAGAAAACAGTAAAATTACACTTAGCGGGGATGATTTTAAAGAAGGTTTAACGGCGGTTATATCCATTAAGGTAATGGAGCCTCAGTTTGAAGGGCAGACAAAAACAAAGCTCGGCAACGGCGAGGTAAAATCAATAGTTGAGACAATAGTAGGGGAAAAACTGGCAGAATTTCTTGAGGAAAACCCATCTATCGGAAAAAAAATTATTGAAAAAAGCATGCGCGCCGCCGAGGCGCGCGAAGCGGCGCGTAAAGCAAGAGAACTTGTGCGCCGTAAAAACGCCCTCGATTCAATGCACCTTCCCGGTAAACTGGCAGACTGCTCCATTAACGATCCAGAACATTGTGAAATGTACATAGTTGAAGGAGACTCTGCGGGGGGCTCAGCTAAGCAGGGGCGCGATAGAAGATTCCAGGCTATTCTTCCGCTTAGAGGAAAAATTCTGAATGTTGAAAAAGCCAAATTGAATAAAGTGCTTGAAAATGCCGAAATACAAGCGATGATAGCCGCTATCGGCGCCGGCATAGGCGACGATTTTGACCATGAAAAATCGCGTTACGGAAAAGTAATTCTTATGACTGATGCGGACGTTGACGGAAGCCATATAAGAACGCTTCTTCTTACATTTTTCTATCGTCATATGAAAGACCTTATTGCAGTAGGCAAAGTTTATATTGCACAGCCGCCTCTTTATAAAATTAAAAAAGGAAAAGAGGAATTTTACGCTTTTGACGATGATGAAAGAGATAAAATATTAAAACGCTTTAAAGGCGAAGTGAAAGTTAAAGAGACTTCGGAAGGAGAGGTTGCTGAAGTTGACGAAGAAGGGCACCCTAAAGGCGTTGTAATATCACGTTACAAAGGTCTCGGTGAAATGAACCCGGAACAATTATGGGAAACAACTATGAATCCCGAAACAAGAACAGTTCTGCAGGTTAACCTTGAAAGCGCCGCAGCGGCGGATAAAATTTTTGAAACCCTTATGGGGGATAATGTAGAGCCGCGCCGCGAATTTATTGAGAAACACGCTAAGTACGCAAAATTGGATATATAGTTAAAGTTTGACCACCCCCTACCCCCTCCTTAAAAAGGAGGGGGATTAAGGGGGAGGTTAGAAACCGTAAATATCAAAATTATAGAATAAAAACAGAACAATATGACAACAATATTTGAAAAAGTAGTTCCCGTAGCTCTTGAAGAGGAAATGAAAA
>Ga0153915_10002982_pt1 | contig 15478 bp, 14 predicted proteins | sample Opewatmetagenome_2_FD_107003 | JGI IMG/M metagenome (GOLD analysis project Ga0153915, IMG submission 107003) | Freshwater wetland microbial communities from Ohio, USA - Open water 3 Core 3 Depth 3 metaG | ecosystem: Environmental > Aquatic > Freshwater > Wetlands | place: USA: Ohio, Lake Erie...
GGATCGTTAGCTGGGTTAAGAACGTCGCGAGACAGTTTGTATGATATCTACTAGGTGTGTTGTTGAGTGAGTGGAACGAATCTCTAGTACGAGAGGAACGGGATTTGGACGCCTCTGGTGAGCAGTTGTCATATGGCAGGCTGCATAGCTACGCGTTGTATGGATAAAAGCTGAATGCATCTAAGCTTGAAACCATCCGCAAAACGACTCAACTAAGGCCGTTATAGAAGATAACGTTGATAGAGTTGCTGTGTAAGATTCAAGACCACGAGAATTTCAGCAGACAACTACTAAAAGCCTTAATTAATGTTTTCTAGAAATAAACACTATCGAAAGACAATGAAAATAAAAATTAATTCTCTTTAGAGAATTAATAAAAAAACATTATCTGAAGATGATGTATAATCTTCTACTGCTTATTTTGTTATGATTTCTGGAAAGAATAAGAAGATAATTGGAAATGGGGGAAGGGGAAAGGGATATTGGAGTTGAGAAGAAGAAAGGAATTAATTTTCAAACAATAAATTCTTTAGAATTGGTTTCTTATATTCTTTTAATCTCATATCTTCGTTAATACTATCATAAGTTCCTTCTAGGAAATGCTTGTCTGCAGTAACAAAAGTGAATATTTCTTTATCTTGCTGCATTTGAATTGCACTTGTTAAAACCTTGCAATCGGAATAATCTTCTATAAAATCATAAATTATAGATAAGATTGTTTTGTTAATCTCAGATATTTTTATTGAAATTTCATTAAGCTGATTTTTTAAAAATAAATCCCTCTTAATCTTAAGTGTCTTTATTTGCTGTTCAAACTTATCTTTTAATGCGGAAATTTCTATTTCCTTTAAGTCATCATATAATAATTTAGTAAATAATAGATCATTTTTACTTAATAATTCTGATTCTTTATGAGTTCCAAAGTTATATGAAGGATCTTCTTTCTTCCGTAATAATTCGTTAAATTGAACTTCTCTTTTTCTAATAAATGTTTTTGTCTCTTCTAACACCCAAAAACAAGATAAAAAATCTTTTTCTTTTGAAAGATAATCAAGACACTTTTTTTTAAGAGGAGTCTCATTAAATTCAAATTCCAAAAAGTTAATGATAATGCAACTGTCTAAAAAACTTCTCATATCACTCTCTCCAGACTTCACTTTCAATGTATTTATCAATTACCTTAGATATCTTCTTATCCAAATCGTCTGCTTTATATTTTGGAAGCTCTTTTGGCAATTCTCCCAAATAAGTTTCATTTAAGTTGCTTAAAGCTTCTTCTGCAAGATACTTTTTTGTTTCAATAACTATCCCGAGATAGATTTCTATCTCTTCTTGTGAATATTTTAGTATTTTTAATGAATTATAGAGGTTTTTAGAAGCAAGATATTTCCAGATACCATCAAAAGTTAAAAGAATCTCCCCCAAGTGATTATTTAATTTCTTAAGGAATTCTAACCCCGATACAACATTGTAAAGATTATAAACCATGTTTGAATCTAACCCCGAGGCCATAGAGGTTAAATAAAATTCTCTCAACAAATCTTTTAGATTGCCTGTATTCTTATCCTTTAAGATATCATAAATTCTAACTTTTAAATCATATAATACTGCATTTTCCTGCATGTACAATTCTTTTGTCATCTCTCTAACATATTTCCTTGTTTTTTCTTTTATCCACCCCTTAATTGCCTTTTTTATTTCTTGTTCATTTGAAGGAACAAATTCTGTAGAATAGTCGTTTTGTAAATCTAATACCATTAAGGGCATTGGACCATAAAGATACCAAACAATCGGCAAATTTAGATTTAAGTTTGAATTAACAGAGTAAATTAATTTAGCTAATTCTGTTTTTTTAATTTGTTCTTCTTTTATTTCCTGATATTCTTTTATTGCAGTAGAAATAATAAATTTTAACATCTTTCTATCTTTCTCCTTAATGGGTATTCCAAAGTAAGTATCTTCTGTTATTTTTTGATAAATAGTTTTCTCCCCAAAAGAAATTTCTTTAACCTTCTGTGATTGAACTAATTCTTCAATATAGCTCTTTACTGTGCTCCAATTTGAACAAATTGCTTTGCTTATTTCCAGAGCATTCATTGGTTTTTCGTCTAAAGCTTCTAGGATTTTTTGCTTAATCTCTTCGGAGGTTTTTCTTTCAGTTATTTCTGTCATTAGAATTCACCTCCCCTTTTTTCATATATTTTCTAGAGAAAATTAGTATATAAATGTTTTTATAATAGATATATAATGTTCAATACATATAATATAGAAGAATAATGCTTATAAATCTTGGTTGAGTCTGAATTTAATGATAAATTGGATTTTAAGAGAAAAATGACAATGAGAAGAACAGTTAAGCGAGTACTTGATGGAGATACCTTCCAAACTTACAGGAAAGTAAATGGGAGCAATTTTGTTCGCCTTGCAGATGTTAATGCTCCTGAGCTAAATCAGTTTGGAGGATATGCTGCACGAGACAGACTTAAAAGACAGATTCAAGGGAAAACTGTAACATTACAGCCTGTTGGCAGGTCTTACAGCAGAGTTGTTGCAAAAGTAAGACATAATCGGAGGTTAGTTGGATGAAAAGCAGATAAAAATGAACATTCAATTAGATAAACCGCTTGTATTTCTTGATTTAGAAACTACAGGAATAGAAACTCTTATTGACAGGATTGTAGAATTTTCTGCTTTAAAAATTAACCCGGATTATAGTGAAGACAGCATAACTATCAGGGTTAATCCCCAGATGCCTATTCCTCCGGAAGCAACAGCAGTTCATGGAATAACAGATAATGATGTTGCAGAAAAACTCCCGTTTAAAGAACATGCATTGACAATAAGAACTTTTTTGGAGGGTTGTGATTTAGGGGGATTTAATGTAAAAAAATTTGATTTGGAGATTCTTGAAGCGGAATTCAAAAGGGCGGGGATTGAGTTTTCAAGAGTGAATAGGTTTATTCTTGATGTGCAAACAATTTATCATAAATTTGAACCAAGAGACCTGCCTGCAGCGTATAAAAGATACTGCAATAAAAAAATTGAAAAACACCATAGTGCAAAGGAGGATGTAAGGGCAACTTTGGATATATTTAAATCCCAACTAGAGACACATAAAGAATTACCCCGCAAAATCAGTGAATTGCATGATTTTTGCAATGAAAAAAAGCATACAATCTGGATAGACAGTAATGGGAAATTCATCTGGATAGGGGATGAAGCTGCAATTAACTTTGGCATTCACAGGGGGAAGCTTTTATCTTACATGGCGGGAAATGAACGCGGCTTTCTTGAATGGATGCTGGCTAAAGATTTTCTGCCTGATGCAAAAGAGATAGCGGAGAATGCTTTAAAGGGAAGGTTTCCGAAGAAGGAAGGATAAATAGGAAGTTAGTAAGAATTATTTTCAGCCCTATCTTTAGCAACAACGCCGGCTTGTATTAAAACTAAATCTATAGCTCTCTCTCTTCCTGAAGGAGGATATCCATGGATTTTTAGAATTCCTTTAAGCTTTGGTCATTGTGTTTTTTGTCTTTTTTTAATTTCATCAATAAATTTTTTATCCTCTTCCCGTTTCTCTTTTTTAGTTTGAGTTATAACTTGTAATTTATGAAAACCAGTAGATAACAGATGAATCTCTTTTTTTAACTCTTCAAAGTTTGCAGTTTGACTTTGTGGGTTTTCAATAGCAGATATAATTATATCTTCCCAGTCAATCTTATCTAAATTTATCATCTTCCCCTTTTTGTTAGTTTTATCTCCCCTTTCTTTGCTTCTGCTTCAAGCTCATCGCCAGATTGGAAGCCGGAATCTTCTATGGTTTTTTCGGGAAGAACAACTACGTATTTATGATAACCCCTTTTGTAATCTGTTTTTTGCTTTTGTAACTTCATAAAGTAGAAAAGAACAATTAATATTTAAATTATTGGGTACCAAAAGGTTTATAAATATAGGGTACCTGAATAAGATTATGGGAACCTGTTATTATAAAAAGATATTCACTCTTGGATTTTTTGTGTCTTTTCTTATATTCAGGGTAGTCTTTTTCATTGAAAGAATCGTTAATAAAAAAGGATAAAAATATTTAAGAATGAGAAGATTAAATAAAGATATGGAAAAGAGGACTGAGATTATTAATGGAACCCAAATGAGTTCATTTGGAACATCTGCAAGGTTAAATCATGATTCCTCAAAATTTTATAATTCAAGATTATATAAAGGATTAAAAAGTATATCTAAAGAGAGTGATTCAGAAGAAAATTTAATTCTTAAAGATAATTTAAATAAAATTTTTTGTGCATCAAGTGAAAATATGAAAGATATTCCAGATAAATCTGTTCATTTGATGATCACTTCTCCACCCTATAATTGCGGTAAAGAATATGATAAAGATTTAACTCTTGAAGAATATCTACAACTTTTAAAAAATGTAATGAAAGAAGTCTATAGAGTCTTGGTTAATGGGGGGAGAGCTTGTATTAATGTTGCAAATATGGGAAGAAAACCATACATTCCCTTAAATGCTCATATAAACAAGATTATGTTAGATTTGGGATTTTTAATGAGAGGAGAGATTATATGGGATAAATCTTCCAGTGCTGGAACTTCTACTGCTTGGGGAAGTTTTCAAAGTGCAAAAAATCCTACGCTTAGGGATATCCATGAATATATCTTAGTCTTTTCGAAAGGTGATTATGGGAGAGAGAGAAAGGATAAAAAAGATACGATTGAGAAGAGAGAATTTATTGAATTTACAAAAAGTATTTGGAGTTTCTCTGCTGTCTCGGCAAGGAAGATTGGACATCCTGCACCATTTCCAGAAGAATTACCAAGGAGATTAATTCAATTTTATACTTTTGAAGAAGATGTTGTACTTGACCCTTTTATTGGAAGTGGGCAAACTGCTCTTGCAGCCATAAAATCAAATAGAAATTTTATTGGTTATGAAATAGAAAAAAAATATTGTGAATTAGCAGAAAAGAGAATCAAAGAAGAATTAGAACAAAGAAAATTGATTTAATCTTCATTCCAATATTCTACCCATTTTTTATAAGTATCATATTCTAAAATTTCTTTTTTCCAATGGATCGGTATCTTTAATGTTTCAGAATTTGTAAACATAGAATCGATTGCAATTTTACTAAATTCTACTCCACGAGGATTTGTTCCAGCTTTTGGCATTTTAAGATAGTTTTCTTTACCTAACTTTTCAAAAATTTTATCTTGAACTTCCAAAGGAATTAAATAGAATCCTCCATCTTGACATCCCCAGCATATTTTGACTAAGATTATATCACATTTTGGCTTATAATTATTTATGAAATTAGATGCACTTTCAGCATCAACAGTCCATACTGCTTTAATTCCCCCATTCCCTGTTATGGTCTTTATAGAATAAGATTTACCTCTAACAACCACATCTGTTTCTGATTCAGTTATAGGAATCTTAGTATTAATATTTTCTTTACCCAATTTATAAATTAATAAGGCAATAACTACCTTTTCTCTAACAGAACCTACTTCCATTCCAACTTTACCAGCACGTGAGGCTTCTAATTCTGCTATGTGAAAAAGTTTAGGCAACCTTGTTTGAATTTTATGGGTGGTCTCTTTATCGAAGAATAAATCTTTTGGTTCTTTCAAGTTCATATCCTTCTTACTTACCCTCTCTTTAAATTCCTTTCCTAAATCACACTTGCCTTAATTATCACGACATCTTCTATCGGCTTATCATTCGCGCCTGTTTTGACTTTTCCTATAGCATCCACGACATCCATTCCGCTGACGACTTTGCCGAATACAGAATAACCGCCGTTTAGAAAAGCGTTATCAACAAGATTTATGAAGAACTGAGAGCCGGCAGAATCTGGGGTAGAGGATTTAGCCATTGCAATTGTTCCTCTCAGATTTTTATCTAAATCAGTTTTTGTGTATTCATCTTTAATTGTATAGCCAGGACCTCCTGCTCCTGTGCCTTCTGGGTCTCCGCCCTGAATCATGAATCCGCTTATAACTCTGTGAAATGTTAATCCATTGTAAAACCCCTGAGATACAAGCTTCTTAAAATTACCTGCAGTTATAGGCATCTGTTGGTCATAGAGTTGTATGACTATATCTCCTTTTGTTGTTTCAAGTTTTATCTTTGTCCCTGAATTTGATGCCATGTTTCCTGTGAGTTTGAATGCTACAAATCCCCCAATTAAACTTAAGATAAGAACAGTTATTAAAATTATCCATAGCTTTTTCATAATTGAATAGAATTTTAGAGATATTTAAGAGTTTCTTTATCTTAAAAAAGAATTATGTTCTTATACAATAATGCTTTTAACAAGATTATTATTAGAATAATTGTGGTGGGAAAAAAATCTGCACTTCAAGTTAAATTAGAAAAAGAGGGCTGGATGTTCTTGACAAATACATTAATCAGGCAATTTGGAAAACCATATACTAATCAACATTTAGAGGCAGAATATAAGAAAAATGGATATAACAATGTGCTTGTAGATAATTCTGCATTTGATGTTGAAGGAAATCCAATAAAAAACTCAGACTACAGAGCAATTTACATTAAAATGTTAATTCCATTGTTTTTTCAACATTCTTTAGATACTGGTTCAATTTCTGAAAAACCATCATGAGGTTTATTGTGAAAGATGCAAATAGTTAAAGTCAGTCAAAGCTTGATTCTGTTTCTACTTTTTTCAAACAATCAGAAGGATTGTTATAAAATTTCTGCGTGAAAGTTGATGAATCTTCTATCCCTTTATCCCCCCACCTCGTGCTCATGACAACACAAAGGTCTGTTTCATTAATCACTTTCCTGTAAGCATTATATATATAACAGTCATTCATCTCTGCGTTGCACAATCCAATTGGGGTGGTTTGATTAAAGAATAACTCATCAAGATAAGCAACTTTTGAATCAGGCATGATATATTTGACATTGAGAAAAATATCATAGCCTTTAAAGATGGCAAATGAATTGCCTGAAACATTAATCCCTATTTCCTGCAAGTAATAAGATTTATTTACAGAACTGTCTGGATTAGTTGTATTTTTACCTGAAGAAGTGTAATTACTTATGATAAGCATTCCTAACGAAAGCCCTGCAACAACAAGAAGTATTTTAAGAAATAAGACAACCTTTTTGTTTTTCAGCAATCCCCTAACAAACTCTTTTTTCACTAAATATACCAGAATCTTGAATTTTTAAGAATTGTTATCCCTGCCTTTTCTTTCCTATCAGCTCTTTCTGATTCATGAACATTAGAATAATAGCACCTATTATAAAATAAGGGCTGACTAAAAAAGTAAGGGCAATAAAGCCAAGGGCAATAAGAGAAAATATAACAATTTTCCAGTTAATTATTTTTTTAGATATCATGAATTATAATTAAGATTATTTATCTCCTATGCTTTCTAAGAGCAGTGCGTATTATAAAGAATAGCAAAAGCATAGCCCCTACAACAAGGAAGAGGATTGTCTTTGTGTAATCTTCAAAATAAGTAAAATAAAGGCATAATGAAAATGAGCAAAGTATAATTATATCCAAAAATGTAAAAAATATTCTCTTAATCTTCTTTGATTGACATTCTTCCTGCTGTTTCAAAAGTTTTAATTCTGCTTCAGAAATCCTGCTCACTCTTTTCACCCTCTTACGTGCCATAGTTAAATAATGGAAAATCAGTATAAAAATCTAATGTTTTCCAAATAAAACTAAAGAATAAAACGAATAAATAAAAAAATAAAAATAATGGACAGAATATCTAACAATAGAATTTAATATCTTCTGCTGTTAAAATTTCCCCTTGAACCGCCTCCGAATCCTCCTCTTCTGTCTCCGCTTCCTCTATCTCCGAAACTTCTTCGAGGTCTTTCCGGTCGTTCTTCCATTGGCTTTGCTTCAGAAACCTTAAGTTCTCGTCCTTGTACATCTTTTCCATTCAATTCTGAGATTGCCTTCTGGGCAACTTCATCATCGGAAATTGTTACGAATCCGAAACCTTTTGATCTTCCTGAAAACTTGTCTTTGATAAGAGTAACTTCTTCAGGGTTAAAATCTGCAAAAAGTTCCTTAAGTGCATTATCATCGACAGCAAAAGGCAAATTTCCTACGTGTAACTTCATCTTACTTATATCCTCCTTACAACTTTATGAAAAGAAATAATTACTTCCCACTAATTTAATACTCATAATTATGACTAAGAAAGAATGCTTTTAAATGTTTGTATAAACGCAGGCTTTTTTGGATAGCAGATAAAAGTGTATTTGTCAAATAGTAATAAAACACAATGTTTATAAACCATACCCTAATTTTATATCTATGGATAAATTTATCCATTACCTTATCAAAAGATTTATATATCAATTTATTCATTTATTAATGGGTGAATAAGGTGGATTTGATAACCAAGGAGATTCTCAGAATTATTACTGACTCGGAGGAACCTCTGGAAACAAAAGAAATCGAGGAGAAAGTAGGAAACAGCGTTAAAAAAGAGCCAGTAACAAGAACAAAAGTTTTTTATCGTCTTAATTTGCTGAGAGGGGAAGGCAAAATAAAAGGCAAATTTATAGGGTCAGGAAAGGGCGTCTGGGTCTGGTGGGCAGAAAAAATGTTTGAAAGGAGAAAAAGAGCATGAAAAGTAAATCTTTGATATTCCTGTTTGGGATGTTAGTCCTTTTTTCTGCAGAATTAGTCTGCTCAACAGATGTAACAGTAAATGTTACAGAAACAACAATGAACTCTACTGTTCTTTTCACAGGAACAGGTTTTGCCGCAAATACAAATTATTCGATGACAATCCTGCTTGAATCAAATTCCTCATGGTGGGACGGATACAGTGAGCAATGGAATATGCCTGTTGTAAATGTTTCCACAGACTCAGATGGAAACTTCAGTTATCCATGGACAATCCCGCTTGATTTCAGAACATCAGAGGGGAAAATGACTGTTAAAGTTGGAGAGATGATTCACTCTTCTTTAATTTGGAGCACCCAGGGAATGAATTGGTCAAACTTGACAAGAGGAAATTATAGTGTTCCTCCGACAAAAAATGGAATTACAGGAGACAGTGATACTAATGGATTTATCTTTACAGCTTCAAATGTTGGAGTCAATTATAATAGGGGAGGAGTTGAAAAAATTTACAAGAGCAATGGAAGTCTTGCATGCGCATATAATCATACCAACTACAATATCAATGATATAGAAAATAATGGAACATATCTTTATGCTGTAACTTCCCAGACAGCAGGAAATCTCCTTGTAATAAACATGTCAGATTGCAACAGAACAGCAAGTATAACCACTGCAGTTGCTTCTGCATTGTCTGTAAATATTGCTCCTAATAATCAGTATATAATCATAACTTATGCAGCAAGCAATGCTCCAAGAATGTATAATATCACTAATCAGACTCCTATCTTGGTTTCTTATTTTAACAGAACTTCACTTGCTTTTGCAGCCTATGACTCGTGTATCTCTCCTGACAGCAGTGTCGTCTATGTAGGGTATGCCAGCGGAAATGTGACTGCAATTAATGCAAGCAACGGAAGCATAATATGGAATAAAAATCCTTATACTGATGAACTTGGTGCATTATATCAATTCCCGATAAACGGCGTGTCATGCGATGCGAATGGGGTCTATCTGGCGAGGGGAGGAGTTCTTGTTTTGGGAACAACCCAGGCACAGGGATTTATAGATGCATTAAATGCAACAGATGGAAGCTTATTGTGGAAAGTGCAAAAAACAGGAACTGTTTACGACGGAGCAAATGTTAATTCCATAAGATGCAAACAGTCAGATTATTATTGTTATGCTGTAAAAGATAAACCGCTCATGACAACAGGAACTGCAGGCTCTACAATATGGCAGATTAATAAAACAAATGGAGAGGTTAGATGGTGGAATTGGAGAAGCTGGATGAATTCCACCGCCTTTTTAGACCCAATTTACAACAATTACGGAAATGGAACAACTCATGCAAGTGCACAGGCATTATGGATAGACAGCACTTATCCAAATGGTTATGTTTATATTGCTTATAATGGGAGCTGGGTTCAGAAAATAGCAAAAAATGATATTAATGTTACAACATATTCCAATGCAAGTTTTTGGATTAGAGGACAGGCTGGTTTCTGGAATTTTATAGCGGATGTTCCTAAAAATATATGGCTAAGTAATGAAACTCCTTATTATGTTTTCAAGCATTGGGACCTGACAGGTAAATCCCTCAATACAAATGACAGTGATAAATTAGCAGGAACTTATTTCAGGTATTCAAATTTAAACACGTTTAATTCATTTACTGCAACTGAAACAACTCCTTCTTTATTTATAAACCCTGTAATTCAAACCACAGTTACTCAGAGCAATCAGGTGCAAATGTTTAATAATAGCGTGCAGACCAGCTGCCCTGTTACAAGATATGCTCCAAATTTAAGCGGATGGCATTATGCAGATAGGTCATGCCATTATGAAGAAATTCCAGCAACTCAAACAGGATGGAATATAGGAACAACAATAAATGGAACTTTTATCACAGGCGTAGTTTATTCTCTTGTTAAAACAAAATTCTGGGATTATTATCCTATAACAAAATATTATGGAAATGATAACTGGGCATGGGCAGCATGGTTTAATACCACAAACAACCAGGTTTTAGGATTTGCTACAAAATTTGGAAGCGACCAGGAGGATGTTTACAGCGATAATTATGGAAGAGCTGTCTTGTTTGCAAATTATGGAACGACTTCGTATTACAGGCCTCAATTCAGGGCAGACTTAAACAGAAAAACAGACAATTATATCTTCTTTGTTCCAAAGGGAAACGGAGACAGCAATGGAAATTATACTTGGAGCAAAGTTGACATTGAAACACAAAAAATTGCAAATCCAGTGAATATAACTCTTTCAACAGATGAATCTGGAACTTACAGCATAGGGACTCCAGCTTATACTTATAGCAATCGTATATCATTCAGTGCGCAGGAGCCGAATCTATTCAACAGGGATAATGAACCTGTAGAAATAATTTTTAATGCAGCAGGAGGAATCAGAACCGACTGCCAAGATGTAATAATCACTGATGAAAGCGATATACCAATAAGTTTATGGCAGGTAGATAATTCAACAGCCTGCTCCCAGAATAATAATGTTTCTGTATGGATAATGATGAACTGGACAATAAATGAAACAAAGAATTTGAGATTATATTATAACAGCCCAAGTGCAATTCCTGTTCCTGCAGGAACAACAGACTTGGTTGTGGTAAATGCTTCTGGCTCTTGCGCATTAAACAATCAGGCAATAAATGTAAGCTCGGCTAACTGGTATAACTGGACAATGCCTGCTTCTTCGACATTGAGTTATGAAACAACCAAATTTAATTTTGGAAATAATACAAATAATTCTTGGAGATCTGCTTCTACTCACTATCAGGTTTCACAATGTTATAAAAATTCTAATACAACAGGAACAGGAGCAGGAGTTGCAACAGATAGCTGTTCAACAGCAGCAGCCCCTGTTTCAAGATGCCTGCAGACAGGAGGAACAGGAAAAATATTCGCAAAATTAAACGCAACTGTTGCTGTAGGAGCAATTTCTAACAGACCTGCCAATGCCTCCATGTTAACTGTTGAATATTACTTCTTTGCCAATAGCGGAAGAGTCAGAATAAGAACACAACTAAACCAAAGCCTTGCGACAATGAATACGACTGTTTCAAAAAATTGGGCGCCTTATTATTATTTTTCAATAGCTAATTTTGTTCCAACAAATACAGAAGGAAATAATTCATGGCTTTACTATTCAGGTTTGTATGAACAGATGAAAAGACCTGTTGTTAAATTTAATTCAGATTTAACAGAAGCAAATTTATCTGTAGGACCGCTTCCTCTTGAATTTACAATCAAATATGGGAATATAGACAATATAACAGACAGCAATGGAACATTGTTAAGAGCCTCAAAATCAACAGACAGCCTTTGGGGAGAGGGATGCACTGCAAACAAGATTTGGGAGTATTACATGTATAACAGGACAGATACTCCTTCTTATAACGCCACCGGGGGTGTTTTAACTAATTCTACATTTATCAATTATGCTCTTTCATATACGAGCGAATTTATCAGCTGTTCAAAAGATATTGCATCACAACTGCCTAAGATAGGAGATTCAGGATATGTTAATGTCATTCCTGAAATGGGCTGGTATGGAACAACAGCAAACAAATGGTATGATCCGCTTTTAATAGGAAAATTTTACATGCAGTCAAATTTGTGGCGTCCGTATAATAGGGAAAATAGATTTTTAGCACCTTATGCCCCCCAAACAACAGCTTATTATGCTTATGCAAGAATATCTTCATATATAATTCCTGTATGCCCCACCAAAGAATATGGATATAGCAGATACTCAGACTTTCTGGAAGATTTGCCAAATCTCCTTGAAAATGATTCTCTGCTTATCAGAGAAAATACGCAGAATATAGACTGCGCAGCAGAGATTATAAAATGGACAGACCAGCGAGGAGCAGACGGGCAGTGGATTATTTTTGCCAGAAACCTCACTGTAATTGTAGGGGAAACAATGAGTGCAGGATGGACATATCCTTTCAACACCTTTGCTTCAGGAACTTACAACTATCAGGCAGATGCTGATTTGGACATGACCTTTTCCCAGAAATCAAGCACAACTACAGGATATTTTGGGAAATATTACTTTACATACACGCCAAATAATTATGTTATTGATGAATTTTCAACTTCAGGAAATCCTCAATTCATAGTCAATCCAACAACAGGAACAACTGCTGCTACTGCTTACAGCAAGAGATATGGTTTTGACCCAGATATGCTCTATCAAAAAAACGTTTTTGACACGACTGCTCTTTGGAATACAACTGCCCAGAATTTTACATATTACCTGAACCCCTGCTATCTTGTCTCTTATATGGGCAGTTATGGAAATTATACTATGACTCCAGGATGGCAGATGAATAATTTTGGAGCTGCTGCACAGATATGTGCCCGTAATTCTTATAACATGGAAACTTATTCAACATTCAGGACAGGAATAACTTCTCTTTATCCTACTGCAACTGCAAGCGGAATTCAGTCTGAAATAGCAGTTGATGGAAGAGAAAATCTTGTAACAAATGGAACCCCTCCCGGAGCAACAGATACATACACTGTTTCAAGACATAATGCCTTATGGGACAGCAATCACAGCGACGATTATAACAGCATTCTTGATGATTCTTCTGGTTTAAATCAGGGAACAAAGCATAACAATAAAAATCCGTGGTATTGCCAAATTTCAGATTATGCAAACAAAAGTTTCTGCGTTATGACTTCAAGTTCTTCAAGCTATGTCTACAATTCCAACTTAGGGTCATTGTCAACCAGTTCATCATGGTCTGCTTACTGGCAATCTGCAAGTGAAATAGCCGCATTTGAAGATTGGTATATGAACAGGTGGTTTAATTGGACAACGCCGCAATTTAATTATAATTATTATCTTGATGTTGACCTTATTCCAACATTAGGAAGCAATCAGATGCTTTATTCAAATCTCCTTTTAATTTCAAATAATTCTAAAGATTATCAGAATTGGTTTGAAAGACAGTCTTCTATTGCTTATGATGCCCTCGAACAAGACCAGTTCTTTCTGGATGATTATAGAAATAATGCATTTATGGTTTTCAATCTCAACTCGAGGCAATACAGCCCAGGACAAAATTTAAGCGTTAGAGGATTAATAATATATAACAATAGTTATCTTAACAATTCTTATATTAATGTCCAGATATATAAAAATGACGGGACATATGTAACGACTTACTTAACCCAGACAGATAGTTCAGGCAGTTTTAATTTTGGATACAGTTTACCTACAACAATAACTCCCGGACTTTATTATGTCCAAGTCAATTATAATAATGGAGAATTTGTAGATTCCACACCATTCGAATTAACTTCATATGCCGTATCAATAACAACTGATGATACAAGTTATTCTCCTGGAGATGCAATCTCAATAAATTATGCTATAACTGATTCAATAACAGCAGAAGCCACAGATCCTTCTGCAATAATGGAGGAGGTAATTGATTCTTCTGGAACAACCATAAAGTGCTCCAATTATCCATCCACTACAGAAACCTGCACCAATCTTTTAACAAGAAGTTCTACAGGCATTTATTTAGATTCACTAACATTAGACACATCGGTTCCAACAGGAGATTATGTAATAAGAATTACAACGACAGATTCCTCAGGAATACAGGGGACTTATTATGGAAGTTTCGGAGTGTCAAAGGCAGCAGGAACAATAACGACTTCTTTTGCAAATACAATCGCTGGCTCTTCATTCACAAGCAATGTAACAGCAGTAAATACAGGATATGAATTAGCAACAAAGACAATTGAGTTAAGTATCCCCACTCCATGCGGCTATGTAATTGACATAGAAAATTCTTCAGGAAGTTCGATGTCTTATAACAGCTATGACTTAGGGACAGTATGCACTGTTTACTGGACTATTTCTCTTGAAGGAAAAACAACAGCAAATTATATTGTATATGCAACTATTGCAACGAGCAGCGGAGGAAGCGCTTATCCAACAATAACACTCTCTGCTTCAACTCCAGTTGCAACTTCAACAACTGCTGCAATAGGAGCTTTAGTAACTTCTTCAACAGGAACCACAGTAAACTGCGACGGGGATATGGTGATAACAATAAACAATCTTCTTAACGGTTCTTCTACTTCCGGAAATATGAGTAATCTTGGAACAGGGATGTATAATTATTCGTGGCAGACTCCATCAGATGCTTCTATATTTTATGCGAATGCTTCCTGTCTGATTTCTGCAGTAAGTTATTCCGGATTTGTAATTCTCTCAACCCAATCTGTTGAAGCAACAGTGACAATAGATTATAACCAAATAGCAACATATGTATGGAACTATACTTCTAGAAATTTGACTTACTATAATCAGTCTGTTTCTGAAAGCATACAATCCTGCCTCAAAGATGGGGACTGCTCGGGATGGTGGGTAAACAACACCTTATCAGAGATAAACAATACTCTTCATGAAATAAATAATACTGTAGGAACAATGGAAGATTATATCTCTGAACTATTAAATGAAATAAACTGCACCTATGCGAATGAAATGTGCACCAGATTGCAGAATATTCTTGCGAATGTTACAGACATACAGTCAAGAGTTTATTCTATTAATACAAGCCAGATACCTTCATTAGAAACAAGCATTGAAGGTGTTTACAATGATACACAATATATCATAACAAACATGGCTACTGCAGCGTCGCTGCAAGAAAACAATTCAAGCATCTCATGGATAAAGAACAATATGGTTACGCAGGAAGGATTCCTTGCAAATCTAAGCGGGATTATCACAAAGCTTGCAGAGATAAATTCAACAATAAGCACGACATATACATA
>Ga0153915_10002983_pt1 | contig 15474 bp, 12 predicted proteins | sample Opewatmetagenome_2_FD_107003 | JGI IMG/M metagenome (GOLD analysis project Ga0153915, IMG submission 107003) | Freshwater wetland microbial communities from Ohio, USA - Open water 3 Core 3 Depth 3 metaG | ecosystem: Environmental > Aquatic > Freshwater > Wetlands | place: USA: Ohio, Lake Erie...
CCCCCGGTCGAGTGCTGGATGCCCTTGGGTTTGCCGGTGGAGCCGGAAGTGTAGAGGATGAACAGCGGGTGTTCGGCATTCACCCACGTCGGTTCGCAGATGTCGGACTGGCCGTTGAGCAGATCGTGCAGCCAGAGGTCGCGGGTCGGGTGCCACAGGACATCGAGGCCGGTGCGCTTGTAGACCACTACCGACTTTACTGCGTCGCAACCGCCCATCGCGATGGCTTCATCCACCGCCGCCTTGAGCGGAATGCCGCGCCCCCCGCGATACTGTTCGTCGGCCGTGATGACGGCCACCGCGCCCGTATCGATGATGCGCTCCTGCAGGCTCCTGGCCGAGAAACCGGCAAACACCACCGAGTGAATCGCGCCAATGCGCGCGCAGGCCTGCATGGCAATCACCACCTCGATCGACATCGGCATGTAGACGATGACGCGGTCGCCTCTCTTGATGTTGAGCGACTTGAGGCCGTTCGCCATCATGCAGACGCGGCGGTAAAGTTCCTTGTAGGTGATCCTCGTGACCTTGCCGTCATCGGCCTCGAAGATGATGGCGGTCTTGTCGGGCTGGGTCTGGAGATGCCGGTCGAGGCAGTTATAGGAGGCGTTCAGTTCGCCGTCATGGTACCACTTGAAGAATGGCGCATTGCTCTCGTCGATTACTTTGGTAAACGGCTTGTGCCACAGCACGTTCTCGCGCCCCAGCCTGGCCCAGAAACCCTCGAAATCGCGTTCCGCTTCCGCGCACAATGCGCGGTAGGCGTCCATGCCCGAAATATTGGCCTGTTTGACAAACGTTTCACTGGGCGGGAATACGCGGGTTTCCTGCAATACTGATTCAATCATCTGGGTCGACATGCATTCCTCCGATTACGGTGTTCAAAACGAAATTCTGGAGTGGTGGGGCCGGGAGCGCGGGTTAGGCCGGTTTTTTTGTGTGCTTTTCGCTTGTCCTTAATAAAAGCATTAAACGCCAGTCTTGTAAAGCCGCAAGCGCCGGATTTTTGTGGCGCCAGCGGCTAATCGCATGCATACTTGCATGCTTATGGCGGGCCTCCCCGCATTGCATGGTAGTGAACCTGGTCAGGTCCGGAAGGAAGCAGCCACAGCTATTTTCTGCAAGTGCCGGGGGCAAGGCTCGCCTCCCTTTTTCTTTTGCGATATCATTGTGATACCGCAAATACCAGGATGTATGGGGTCTGGTGAACAAACTAATGAGATATGCAATTGCCGCGGCTGTGCTGGCGTGCTCGCCAGCAGCCTTCGCCGTAGACGGCATGTCGTTCGAATACGGAAAGTCGAACTCCTCGAATTCCGATGTAAAACTTTATCGTGCGGGTGTGCAGTGGGACTGGAAGAAAAAATGGCTGGACACCGGCAACTGGCATGTGGGTGGCTACTGGGACTTGAGCCTCGGCTACTGGGACAACAACAGCGCCGCGAAAACCAACAGCAGCATTGCCGATATCGGCCTGACACCGGTGTTCCGTTTCCAGCAGAGCAAATACGCAGGGTTTTCGCCTTATGTCGAGGCGGGCATCGGGCTTCACCTGCTTTCAGCGACTTCAGTGAGCCCGGAGCGCAGATTCGGAAGCAGCTTCCAGTTCGGCGAACACCTGGGATTCGGCATGCGTTTCGGAGACAAGGGTCGCTACGATATAGGCTACCGCTATCAGCACTTGTCGAATGCCGGAATCAAGGACCCGAACCAGGGTATCAATTTCCATCAGTTGCGCCTGCAATATCTTTTCTAGTCCGGCGCGGAACCGCTGCCGCCCGTGATCGTGCAACGAACGGTCCGCGGCGAGCAGCCGCATAAAATGGCAGCAAAGTGAGTCAAGTACTTGCCCGCAAGTGGCGTCCCAGGACTTTCTCCGAACTGGTCGGGCAGGAGCATGTCGTCAGGGCGCTGACCAACGCGCTCAGGCAGCAACGACTGCATCACGCCTATCTTTTCACCGGCACGCGCGGCGTCGGCAAGACGACCATCGCACGCATCATCGCCAAGGCGCTCAATTGCGAGACCGGGGTCACCGACGTGCCCTGCGGGAAGTGCGGTGCCTGCCTGGAGATCGATGCCGGGCGTTTTGTCGATCTGATCGAGCTCGATGCGGCTTCCAATACCCAAGTCGACAATATGCGCGAATTGCTGGAAAGCGCGCTTTATACGCCGACCAGTGGCCGCTACAAGGTCTATATCATCGACGAAGTGCACATGCTGTCGCGTTCTGCGTTCAATGCCATGCTCAAAACGCTGGAAGAGCCGCCGCAGCACGTCAAATTCATTCTGGCTACGACCGACCCGCAGAAAATCCCGGTGACTGTGCTGTCGCGCTGCCTGCAGTTCAACCTGAAACAGATTCCGCAGCCGCAGATCCGCGCTCAGCTGCAGAAAATCCTCGATGCCGAGAACATCGTCTCCGAACCGGCGGCGCTGGCGCTGCTGGCGCGGGCGGCACAGGGCAGCATGCGCGATTCCCTGAGCCTGCTCGATCAGGCGATTGCGCACGGCGGCGGCAGGGTGGAAGAGGCCGCAGTGCGCGCCATGCTGGGCGCTGTCGATCAGACGTATTTGCACGGGATACTGAGGGCGCTTGCCGCCCATGATGGCGCGGGATTGATCGCGGAGGCCGAACGCATGGCCAGCCGCAGCCTGTCCTTCGAGGGCGCGCTGCAGGACCTGGGTTCTCTGCTGCATCGGCTTGCGCTGCTGCAGAGGGTGCCGGAGACGGTTGCAGCCGACGATCCGGATCATGAGGTGCTGACTGAACTGTCGGGTTTGTTCGGCGCCGACGACCTGCAGCTTTATTACCAGATTGCGCTGCAGGGAAGGCAGGACATCGGTCTCGCCCCGGACGAGTATGCCGGCTTTACTATGACGCTGTTGCGCATGCTGGCCTTTGCGCCGGACGGTTCCGCGGCGCCGGCACGGCCGGTCGCAGTTCCGGCCAGGCGCCCCGCACAACCGGAAAGCGCTGCGGCGGCAACGCCGGTTGTGCCGCCCGGTTCACACGAATCAAAAAAAAACAGCGCTAATGCGCAATGGGCCGAGATCGTTGAAAAACTCGGCCTGACCGGCATGGCGCGCATGCTGGCGCAACACTGCGAATTGGTCGGTCACGACGAAACGCGCATAGAGCTGTGCCTTGCCAAGGCGCACGAGCGGCTCCTCGAAAAGGCATACGAGGACAAGCTCAAGTCGGCGTTGCAGCGCTATTTCGGCGGCACCCCCAGGCTTGCGATCAGCGTCGGCGCGGGAGACGGCAATTCCCCCGCGGAAATCGCCAACCGCGACAATCAGCAGCGCCAGGCCAAGGCGATTGCCGAAATCGAGCAGGACTCTTTTGTGCGCGAACTGGTTGAAAATTTTGATGCGCGTGTAGTTGAATCCACGATCAGACCATTACAGCAAAAGGACGAGTGATGATGAAAGGCGGAATTGCTGGCCTCATGAAACAGGCGCAGCAGATGCAGGAGAACATGAAGAAAATGCAGGAGCAGCTGGCGACCGTGGAGGTCGAAGGACAGTCGGGTGCGGGCATGGTGAAGGTGGTGATGACCTGCCGTTACGACGTGAAGCGCGTCACCATCGACGACAGCCTGCTCAAGGACGACAAGGACATGCTGGAAGACCTGATTGCCGCGGCGGTCAACGACGCCGTGCGGCGCGTCGAGGCCACCACGCAGGAAAAAATGGCGGGCATGACTGCCGGGCTGCCGCTGCCGCCAGGGTTAAAACTGCCGTTTTAATCCTAAATTGAAATGCCTGGCACGGAATATGAGGTGACCATGGATATTCATCCGTCATCATCCGTTATCGAGCGATGAAGACTCCTTCATCGCTCGATGAGCTGATCGAAGCGCTGCGCTGCCTGCCCGGAGTGGGCCCGAAATCGGCGCAGCGCATGGCGTACTACCTGCTGCAGCGCGACCAGCCCGGCGCGCGGCGTCTTGGCGCGGCGCTCAATTCCGCGCTGGAACGCATACGCCATTGCGAGAAGTGCAACAGCTTTGCCGAAGAGCCGGTCTGCGGCTTGTGCCGTTCGCCGCGGCGGGATGCCTCGCTGCTGTGCGTGATCGAGACGCCGGGCGACCTGCTGATGATGGAGCAGGCGCAGTGCTATCGGGGCTTGTATTTCGTGCTGATGGGATCGCTGTCGCCGCTCGACGGCATCGGGCCCAAGGACATTCATCTTGACCGCCTGATCCAGCGCGCGGCGGACGGCACGGTGCGCGAAGTGGTCCTTGCGACCAACTTCACGGTCGAAGGCGAGGCAACCGCGCATTACATCGGGGAGTTGTTGCGTGCTCGCGGCGTCAGGGCGACGCGCATTGCGCGGGGGCTGCCGGTGGGTGGTGAACTGGAGCACGTCGACAGCGGCACCCTGGCGCAGGCCGTGCTGGAGCGCCGCGAAGTGTAATATAACCCTTTGTTTCGATTTAATAATATACTGATACGTAAAATCCGATACGAAGCCCGTGATCAATAAACATCTCTCATGAAACCCACCTCTAAACTGCCAACTGATGTATCACAAAAGCTGCAAAAGGTGCTCGCCCAGGCGGGGCTGGGATCGCGCCGGGACATGGAGCTGTGGATCCAGGAAGGGCGCGTGACCGTCAACGGGAAAGTCGCCGCTATCGGCCTGCGTGTTGGGCCCGAAGATCTGATCAAGGTCGGCCGGCGCATTGTGCGCTGGCCGGTAGCGGAACGGTTGCCGCGCGTGCTGCTCTACCACAAACCAGAAGGGGAGATCGTCAGCCGCGACGATCCGGAAGGCCGGGACACGGTTTTTGCCAAACTGCCGCGGCCGCGCGGAGCAAAGTGGTTGGCGGTGGGCCGGCTCGATTACAACACCTGCGGCCTGCTGATTTTTACCACTTCGGGAGAAGTGGCGAACCGCATGACCCATCCCAGCTTCGAAGTCGAGCGCGAATACGCCGTACGCATAATTGGGGAGCTGTCCTCGGAACAGATTGCAAAGCTCAAATCCGGCATTACCCTGGCCGACGGTGTGGCGCACTGTGAATTCGTGGCAGACGAAGGCGGCGAGGGCTCAAACCACTGGTACCGTCTGGTGCTCAAGGAAGGCCGCAACCGTATCGTGCGCCGCATGTTCGAAGCGCTGGGTTTGACCGTAAGCCGGCTGATGCGGGTGCGTTTCGGCATCGTCGGCCTGCCACCGCGGCTGAAGCGCGGTCAGTTTATCGAGCTTACCGAGGCGGAAACCCGGCGCCTGCTGCAATGGCTGCAACTGCCGGAGGGTGGCGCGCCTACCGAGGCAACTGTTCGCGAGTCAACAGAAACACGCAATCGTCCCCGCCGCTGGTCTCGGCCCAAGTGAAGGCGAGGCGGGGAAAAGCCTTTTCCACCCGTCTGCGGCTATGCCCGACCTCGACCACCAGCAGACCGCCCGGCTTCAAATGCTGTGCTGCCTGCTGCAGAATGACGCGCACCGCAGCCAGCCCGTCTTTGCCGCCGGCCAGCGCAATTGCAGGCTCGCGCCGGTATTCCTGTGGCAGCCGGCGCATGATCGCCGCCGTGACATACGGCGGATTGGACACGATCAGGTCATAACGCTTTCCGGCCAGCGCCGCAAACAGATCGGATTTGATCAGCCTGACACGGTTTTTGAGCTTGTAGTCCGTGACGTTGCGTTGCGCCACCCGCAGCGCGTCCGCGGCAATGTCCACGGCATCGATTCTGGCGCGCGGGAAGCTGTGCGCGAGCAGAATGGCAAGGCAACCCGAGCCCGTGCACAAATCGAGTGCAGTCCTGATTGCATGGGGTTCGATGAGCCACGGTGCAAGATCGTCGCGCAGCAGTTCGGCAACGAAGGAGCGCGGCACGATGACACGCTCGTCCACGTAAAACCTGAAATCGCCGAGCCAGGCTTCGCGGGTCAGATAAGCGGCGGGCTTGCGTTCCCGCATCCGGCGCTCGAAAAGCCGCAGGACTTTTTCCATCTGGCGCGGCTTGAGCAGCGTATCAAGATGCGGCTCGAGCTCGTCGGGCGGCAGGCGCAGGGCATGCAGCGTCAGGTAGGCGGCTTCGTCGAATGCGTTGGTAGTGCCATGCCCGAAAACCAGCCGTGCCGCATTGAATTGCTTGGCGCCCAGGTGCACAAAATCGCGCACGGTGCGCGGAGCGTGTGCCTGGCGCGGCTTGCGCTCAGCCGAGCGCATCGAGATTGAGTTTGATGCTCGACAGATCGTCGGGAGTCGTCGTTCCCGGTCCCGAACTCTGTGGTGCGGACGCGGGCTGGTGGCCGGCGGCCTTGGTGGCGTTGCTGATCAGCCAGTGCAGATTGGTCGGCGAGTCTGAGTTTGCCATGGCTTCTTCGATCGTGACCTGCCCCGTGGCATAGAGACGAAACAACGCCTGCTCGAAAGTCTGGGAGCCCGGCGCCAGGCTTTGCTCCATAGCTTCCTTGATCTGGCCGATCTCGCCTTCCTTGATCAGTTCCTGGATGTGCTTGGTGTTGAGCAGCACCTCGACCGCCGGCACGCGTTTGCCGCCGACAGCGCGCACCAGGCGCTGCGAAATCACCGCGCGCAAGGCGATGGCCAGATCGGCGTGCAGGCTTTCGCGCGCTTCGCGCGGAAAGAAGTTGGTGATGCGGTTCAGCGCGTGGTAGCTGTTGTTGGCGTGCAGCGTCGCCATGCACAGGTGGCCGGTCTGGGCGAACAGCAGCGCGCTTTGCAACGTCGGCTGGTCGCGGATCTCGCCGATCATGATCAGATCCGGTGCTTCCCGCATGGCGCTGATCAATGCGTCCTGGTAACTGTCGGTATCGACGCGCACCTCGCGCTGGTTGACGATGGATTTCTTGTGCTTGAAGATGAACTCGATCGGGTCCTCTATGGTCAGGATATGGCCGGTCCTGGTGCCGTTGCGGTGGTCGATCATCGAGGCCATGGTGGTCGATTTGCCCGCGCCGGTGGAACCGACCACCAGGATCAGCCCCAGCTTCTCCATGATGACTTCCTTGAGGATGCCCGGCAGCTTGAGGGATTCGAACGACGGCACCTCGGGTTTGACGAAGTGGATCACCATCGCCACCGTATTTTTCTGACGGAAGACGTTGGCGCGGAAGTTGCCCAGTTCGCCGGCGTTTTGCGCGAAATTCATCTCGTGGCCGGACTCGAATTCCTTGATCTGCGCCTCGGTCATGAGTTCATAGCAGATCTTCTTGACCTGCTCCGGGGCGAGAACCTGGCTGTTGATTGGCATGACCACGCCGTCGATCTTGATCTGGATCGGTGCGCCGGCAGTGAAAAACATGTCCGAGGCCTGTTTTTCGCCCATCAGCTTGAAAAGCGGAGTCACGAACATGACTGTTTCCCCTTATGAGGCGGCTGTGTTCCGGACATAATCCGCTCAGCCTTGAAAATTGTGCCGGCTTCCTGCGCGATTGACCAGCAAAACATGGGCGATCAATCGCTGCGCAGCAAATCGTTGATGCTGGTCTTGGCGCGCGTTTTGGCGTCGACCTGTTTGACGATCACCGCGCAATACAGGCTGCATTTGCCGTCGGCGGCCGGCAGCGAGCCGGAGACCACCACTGATCCGGCCGGCACCCGGCCATAAAGAATTTCGCCGGTCTGGCGATGATAGATCTTGGTGCTCTGGCCGATGAATACGCCCATCGAGATCACCGCGCCTTCCTCGACGATTACGCCTTCCACGATTTCGGAGCGCGCGCCGATGAAGCAGTTGTCCTCGATGATGGTGGGATTGGCCTGCAGCGGTTCCAGCACGCCGCCGATACCGACGCCTCCCGACAGGTGCACGTTCTTGCCGATCTGGGCGCAGGAGCCGACAGTGGCCCAAGTGTCCACCATGGTGCCTTCATCGACGTAGGCGCCGATGTTGACGAAGGAGGGCATCAGGATCACGTTTTTTGCGACGAACGCGCCTTTGCGCGCCGCCGCCGGCGGCACGACGCGAAAGCCGCCCTGCCTGAACGCTTCCGGCGAATAATCGGCGAATTTGGCCGGCACCTTGTCGTAGTAGCGGGTGTAACCGTCCTGGATCACGGCATTGTCATGCAGCCGGAAGGACAGCAGCACGGCTTTCTTCGCCCATTGATGGATCACCCATGCGCCGTCGATTTTTTCCGCAACGCGCAGCTTGCCCTGATCGAGCAGGTCGATGGTTTCGGCGACCGCCTGTTTGATCCCGGGCTCGGCGCCGGCCGGAGAAATCGCGGCGCGCTGTTCCCACGCCTTTTCGATGATGGCTTGTAATTGCTGCATGAAGATTCCTCAGAGTTTTTTTACAAAATCGCGAATGCGTTGTGCGGCCTCGGTGCATTCCGCGGTCGAGGCGACCAGCGCAATCCGCACCCGGTTGGTGCCGGGATTGATGTCCCGCGCTTCGCGGGCGAGGTAGCTGCCCGGCAACACCGATACCGCCTGCTCTTGATAGAGTCGCCGCGTGAATTCGGTATCGCTTATCGGGGTGGGTGTCCACAGGTAGAACGCGGCGTCCGGCATTTTTGCGCCGAGGACCGGATTTAATATATTGATTACATTGTCAAATTTTTCCCGGTATAAGCGCCGGTTTTCGACTACGTGCGCCTCGTCCTGCCACGCCGCGATGCTGGCCATGTGGATCGGCGGGCTCATCGCGCAGCCCTGGTACGTGCGGTAGAGCAGGAATTTTTTCAGGATCTGCGCATCGCCGGCGACGAAGCCGGAACGCATGCCGGGGACGCTGGAGCGTTTGGACAGGCTGGAGAATACGACCAGCCGCGGGAATCCGGCGCGGCCGAAGTGTTGCGCTGCCTGCAAGGCACCGAGGGGCGCCTTGCCTTCCTCGAAATAGATTTCGGAATAGCACTCGTCGGCGGCGATTACGAAGCGGTGGCGGTCGGACAGCGCGAACAGCTTTTCCCAATCCGCCAGCGACATGACCGCGCCGGTGGGATTACCCGGCGAGCAAACGTAAATCAGCTGCGTGCGCTGCCAGGTTTCAGGGGGCAGTTCATCGAGGTCAAAGGCGTAGCGATTGGCCGGCAGCTGGTTGAGGAATCGCGGCTGCGCCTGCGCCAGCAAGGCGGCACCTTCGTAAATCTGGTAGAACGGATTAGGGCAGACTACCACAGGGTCTGGCTGGCTCGGGTCTATGATGGCCTGCGCAAAGGCAAACAGTGCTTCACGGCTGCCGTTGACCGGGATAATTTCGGTTTGCGCATCGATTGCAGCGAGGCCGTAGCGCTGTTTCAGCCAGCCGGCGATCGCCAGCCGCAGTCCCTCGCCGCCAAGGGTCGTAGGGTAGGTGGCGAGTCCGTCGAGGCTGTCGGCAAGCGCTTTTTTGATGAACGCCGGCGTCGGATGTTTGGGCTCACCGATGTGCAGGCTGATCGGCTTCAGCGCGGGATTCAGCGTCACGCCCGCGAGCAGTGCGCTTAGTTTCTGGAACGGATAGCTTTGCAGGCGGTCGAGATTGGGATTCACGGCGGATGGCTTGGTCGCTGCGTGCTGCGCGGCGCGCAACGGACGTCGGTTGAAAACTGTAAATTATAGAGGTATTTGCGGCAGTTGCGCAGCGCCCGACCAGCGCTAGCGCGTGCTGGAGGAGGCGGGCAGCATGGAAAACTCGACGCTGGGCTTGGCTTTCCAGCCGGATTTGCGATGCTCGGCCACCACGGTCGTGAAAATCCCGCCGCGCACGTAAAAGCGGGCGGTGAGCCGCATGAAGCGCGGCCGTAGCGCCTTTGCCAGATCGTCGAGTATGCGGTTGGTCACCGCCTCATGAAACGCGCCCTGGTTGCGGAACGACCAGATGTAAAGCTTGAGGCTTTTGAGCTCGACGCACAGCCGGTCGGGCACGTAATCGAGCTCGAGCGTGGCGAAATCGGGCTGGCCGGTCTTCGGGCACAGGCAGGTAAATTCCGGTATTTCAATGTGAATCCGGTAATCCCGCCGCGGTGTCGGGTTGGCGAAAGTCTCTAGTTGCTTGCTCGGTTTGGTCGGCATCGTAAATCAGTTAAAATGTCGCGGAAGTTTCTTTTTGGATTATAACCTTTCAGGCATCAGAAAAAATTGCGTCTCACTCAAATCAATCTTGCTGGTTTCAAATCGTTTGTAGATCCTACCCACATTCCCGTCCCAGGCCAGCTGGTTGGCGTCGTCGGTCCCAACGGCTGCGGCAAGTCGAACATCATCGATGCCGTGCGCTGGGTGCTGGGTGAAACCTCGGCCAAGCACTTGCGCGGTGAGACCATGCAGGACGTCTTGTTCAACGGCTCCGGCGAAAGAAAACCGGTCAATCGCGCCAGCGTCGAGCTTATCTTCGACAACAGTCTGGGCAAGGCCGCCGGGCAATGGTCGCAATACGGCGAGATCTCGATCAAGCGCATTCTCGAGCGCGACGGCGATTCCTTTTACTACATCAATAACATGCATGTACGGCGCCGCGACATCGCCGATATTTTTCTGGGCACCGGTCTGGGCGCTCGCGCCTACGCCATCATCGAACAGGGCATGATCTCGCGTGTGATCGAGGCCAAGCCCGAGGAACTGCGGGTCTTTCTGGAAGAAGCCGCGGGAATATCGAAATACCGCGAACGCCGGCGCGAAACCGAGTCGAGGCTCAAGGATACGCGCGAGAACCTGCTGCGCGTGGACGATATTCGCCAAGAACTGGAGAAACAGCTTGAGCACCTGCAGGGACAGGCGGAGGTCGCCAAGCGCTATCGCCAACTGCAGGGTGAACTGCAGACGACGCAGAGCCTGCAGTGGTTGCTCAAAAGGCAGGAGGCCGCGGCAAGCCGCAATCGCTATGCGAGGGAAATCGAGCGCCTGGGCATCGAGCTTGAGGCGCAGACCGCCGGGCTGCGCGAAGCGGAAAAGCGGCTCGAGGAAATGCGCGACCAGCACTATCGCCTCGGGGATGAGACGCACGCTGCCCAGGGCGCGCTTTACGAAACCAACGCCGAGGTGGCACGGATTGAGCAGCAGATCGCCCATGTTCGCGAAAACCGGCAGCGCGTCGAGCAGCAGCTGGCAACATTGCGTTCGCAGCTCGAAAACAGCCAGGCGCAGCTGACGACAGCCCAGCAAAACCTTCAGGAGTGGTGCGGCGAGAAAGCGCGTGCCGAGGAGCAGGCCGGGGAATGCGAGGCGCGTGTGGCGGTCGAAACCAAAAAACTGCCGGTGGCCGAGGAAGCGTACCGCGCCACCAGCAACCGCCGCGATGACCTGCAGCACAATCTGGCGCAGGCCGAGCAGAGCCTGCAGGTAGAACAGACCAAGCTTGCGCATACGCAACGCGTGATCGAGCAGCTGGCGCAGCGTGAGGAGCGCTTGCTTGAGGAACAGCGCGCGCTGCCGGTGCCTGATGTGGTGGCAGAGGAAAGCATGCGCCTGCAGATGCAGACGCTTGAAAACGCACTTGCCGAGCAGCGCGCAACGCTGGCGCAGCAGGAGCAGCTTCTGCCGCAGCTGGAGCACGGGTTGCGCGAAAAAAACGATGCACTCGATGTTGCGGCCCAGCGCGTGACCGGCACCGAGGCGCGTATCCACGCGCTGCAGCAATTGCAGGACCGGCTGGCGCGCGGCGCCAACATGGAAGGATGGCTTGCGGCGCATGCGCTCGACAAGGCACCTCGCCTGTGGCAGGGCATTGCCATCGAATCCGGTTGGGAGGATGCGCTGGAAGCGGTGCTGGACGAACGCCTGAACGGCATCGCACTTGACCATTTAGATCAGTCCGCGGCCTGGCTGCGCGACGCGCCACCGGGGAAAATGACGGTATTCGCCAATAACGGCGCTGGTGCCACAAGCGGCTCGGCGTCGGCTGTCCCAGCAGTGGCCGGGTTGGAACCGTTGCAGCGTTACGTGATCTGTCGTGATGCGCGGCTGGAAGCGGTGCTGGCCGAGTGGCTGCACGATGTGTTTGTGGTGCCGGATGCTGCAGCCGGCCTGGAATTGCGGCAACAGCTGTCGGCAGGCGCCTTGCTGGTATCGCGCGAAGGCCACGTTTTCACGCGCCACAGCGTGAGTTTTCATGCCCCCGACTCCGAGTTGCACGGCGTATTGTCGCGGCAGCGCGAAATCGAGCAACTGCAGGCGACAATCGGCAGCGAGCAGGAGCAGCTTGAGAACCTCAGGGCTGCAGTGTCTGCGGCCGAGCAGGGAATCGAGCAGCACAAGTCGGAACTCAACGCCCTGCGCCAGACGGTCGGCGATACTCAGCAGCAGCACCACAATATCCAGATGGAAGCGCTGCGGCTGTCGGAGCAGGCGCAGCGCCTGACGCAGCGCGGTGAGCAGATCACCTCTGAACTGCGGGAAATCGCGGAGCACCACGCTGCAGAAACAGAGCACAGGCAGGTGGCCGAAGCCAATCTGGGACGGCTGCAGCAAGAGGTATCCGAATTGCGGCAGCAACTGGAACTGGCCAGTGACCTTTACCGCCGCGCTGAATCGGTATTAAGCCAGCAGCGCGAAGTGCTGCAAAAGGCTCAGCGCGAACATCAGGAGGCGTTATTTAATCTAAGATCTTCTAGTAATAAAATCAATGAGATAGAAAACTCAGTTAAAGTTTTCTCTGACAGCATTTCCGCCCTTGGCACGGGGGTTGATGCGGTTCAGCAGGAGCTTGCGGGCTTCGACGAGGGGCCGTGGCAGGAGCAGTTGCAGCGGGCGCTGGAGGCGCGCGGGCAGCGCGAGCAGGCACTGGCCCAGGCGCGGGACGCGTTGGAAGGCATAGAGTCGCAGCTCAAGCAGGTTGAGCAGGAGCGGCTTGCCTGCGAACAGAAACTGGGGCCGTTGCGCGAACGCATCAGCGATGTGCGCCTCAAGGAACAGGAGGCGCGGCTCACCGAAGATCAATTTGCACAGCAGCTTGCCGAAGCCGGGGCACGCGAAGAAGAACTCGCTGCGCTGCTGGAAAAAGGCATGCGTTCCAGCGCACTGCAAGCCGAGATCGGGCGTCTCAACGAGGAAATCCAGGCATTGGGCGCGGTCAACCTTGCCGCGCTCGAGGAGTTGCAGGCCGGACAGGAGCGCAAAACCTATCTCGACGCGCAGTCGCTTGATCTGACCGAGGCCATGGCGACGCTGGAGGATGCGATCCGGCGCATAGACCGCGAGACGCGCGAGCGCCTGCAGCACACCTTCGACGAGGTCAACCGGCATTTCAGCCAGATGTTTCCCGCTTTGTTCGGTGGCGGCAATGCCAAGCTGGTATTGTCGGGGGAGGAGATTCTCGACAGCGGGGTGCAGGTCATAGCGCAGCCGCCGGGCAAGAAAAACAGCTCCATCCACCTGCTGTCGGGTGGCGAGAAAGCGCTCACCGCGCTATCGCTGGTATTCTCGATGTTCCAGCTGAATCCTGCGCCGTTCTGCCTGCTCGACGAGGTTGATGCGCCCCTGGATGATCACAACACGGAGCGTTTCTGCGATCTGGTCAGGAAAATGTCGGAGCACTCGCAGTTTCTGTTCATCAGCCACAACAAGATCACCATGGAGATCGCCAACCAGCTGCTCGGCATCACCATGCAGGAGGCCGGTGTATCGCGCGTCGTGGCGGTCGACATTGAAGAAGCAATGAAACTGACCGAAGAAGCGGCCTGAGCCGGGAAATGAGAGCCCGTAACCCAATGAAACGCGTGATGCGCTGGCACGATTTTGGCTCAGGACGCGAAGCTTTCCGCAGCCAATATCGCGAATATTGGCAAGGGGAGCGACAATGTCATGGGCCAAAACTCGTGCCAGCCCGAAGGGTTGCGGTTAAAACCGGCGGCGCACCGAAGCGGGTAGCAGGGGCCCCGCTTGCGGGGATGCGACCGCGGAGGTGTGCACCAGTCCTGCGCATTACGGCGCGCTCCTGTCCCGCTCCGGGGTCGCATCCAAGCATAGAACGCTTGGAACCTGCTCCGCCCTGCGCAGGACACTTTGTCGGCCGGCTTGACCATATTCTCGATATGCTCTGCACCGTCCTTCGCGTCAGCACCAATTTTGACTCGCAACGCACACGTGTTTCATTAGGTTACGGGCTCTTATGAGCGATCTGCAGATAAGCCTGCTGGTGATTGGTGTGGTGGTCGTCGGCGGGGTTTATCTGTTCAACTGGGTGCAGGAACGCAAGCTGCGGCGCAAGCTGGAGCAGGCCTTCGGCCCGGAGCACGATGATGTGCTGCTCGAGACCGCGCCGCCGGTACCGTCCTTGTCGCCGGCTGTCGATCGGCGTATCGAGCCGCAACTGGAGCCGGCAGAGAAGTTGCGGGTTGCGGCACCTGACGATATCCCGGATGCCGCATTGCCGGAGCCTGAACAGAGGCCCATTGCGGCGCTTCCCGATGCGTCTACATCCGCGCCGGGTCTGGATCCGGCGATCGATTTCATCGCCCGGATCGATGCCGATGCGCCGATTTCGGACGCCCTCCTCGGCGAACTGCTGCGCAAGATTGCGGTTTGCGGCAAGCCTGTTCGCAGCGTCGGCTTCGATACGGAAGCCGGCCAATGGGAAGACCTGGGAAGGGCAGGTGGAGGCCGCTATGCCAGGCTGTGTCTGGCGTTGCAGCTGGTCAATCGCACCGGCCCCGTCGATCCGGCGCAGCTTGCCGCATTCTGTGATGCAATCAAAAGCTGCGCCGGGAAGATGTCCGCGGCAGTAACACTTCCCGATACCCGGGAGGCGCTGAGTCTGGCGGGCGAACTCGACGGTTTCTGCGCCGAGGTCGACGTCGCCATCGGCATCAATATCGTGGCTCCCGCAGCGGGGGCGTTTTCCGGCACCAAAATCCGTGCATTGGCCGAGGCGGCTGGTTTCAAGCTCGAGCCCGAGGGCGTGTTTCATTACCGCAACGATGAGCGGCAGACGTTGTTTACGCTCGACAATCACGAACCGGCGCCGTTCATTCCCGAGCAGATCAAAAGCCTGTCCACCACGGGCATCACGCTGCTGCTCGACGTGCCGCGGGTTGCCGACGGCCAGAAGGCCCTCGACCGCATGTTCGAAATCGGCAGGAGCTTCGCCCAAACGCTCGGCGGGCGGCTGGTGGACGACAATCGGGTCGCGCTCACTGAACCCGGCATCGCCAAGATCAGGCGGCAGCTGGACACAATTCACGCCACAATGGAAGCGCACGGGACCCATGCAGGGAGCGAACGCGCGCTGCGGCTGTTTTCCTAGATGGCCGCCCTGCTCAAAATCAAGACGCGCATCAAGCAGTTGCGCGAAGACATCGAACGGCATAATTATCAGTATTACGCGCTCGATCAGCCGCTGATTTCCGACGCTGAATACGACCTGCTGTTCCGCGAACTGCAGGATCTTGAGGCGCGCCATCCGGAACTCGTCAGCCCCGACTCTCCGACCCGGCGCATTGGTACGACGCCGCTTTCCGAGTTCGCCGAAATCAAGCACCGCGTGCCGATGCTGTCTCTCAACAATGCTTTTGACGAAGATGAAGTCGCAGCATTCGACCGGCGTGTGCGCGAAGCACTCGATGCCGGC
>Ga0153915_10002984_pt1 | contig 15472 bp, 9 predicted proteins | sample Opewatmetagenome_2_FD_107003 | JGI IMG/M metagenome (GOLD analysis project Ga0153915, IMG submission 107003) | Freshwater wetland microbial communities from Ohio, USA - Open water 3 Core 3 Depth 3 metaG | ecosystem: Environmental > Aquatic > Freshwater > Wetlands | place: USA: Ohio, Lake Erie...
CCCATGAAGAATATTCTGAATCAGTTAATCCAATTACAAGAATTGAATTTTGCACTCGCAGAACAAAAAGCATCCAACCCCAACGCCCGCCTGAAGCAACTGGAAGAGGCCATTGCTCAACTTGCGCAGGAACTGCCTGAAGGAATCTCCGATCGTTATCAGCGGTTGCAGAAACGTTTCCCACTCGCCGTCGTACCGGTCATACGCAACGCTTGTTCGGGTTGCGCCCTCGTTGTGCCGCTCGCGTTGGTCAACGACACCAAGGGCGGCAGTGGAATCCAGTCCTGTCCGCATTGCGGACGGTTCTTGTACTGTCTGGAATCGGCGCCGCGACGGCTGCAGAAGCCGACGAATGGGAAAGGCCCGGCCGAAGTTGCGGGTATTGCGCGTTTTTCGGCGGTCGAGTTGATGGCGCCGAAACTGGCGGCCAAGACGCGCGATGAAGCGATTACCGAACTGGCGGGGCTGCTGGCTACGGAGAAATTCATCGAGGAACCGACTTCGGTCGTCGAGTTGGTGCTGCGTCGCGAGGCGATGGTAAGCACGGGAGTCGAACACGGTCTCGCTTTCCCGCATGTTCGCAACGTTGAGGGCGGCAGCCTGACGTTCGCGCTCGGCCTGAAAAAAAGCGGTCTCGATTTCGGCGCCGCCGATGGGCATCTGACCAAGATTATCTTTCTCATTGTGATTCCGACGGCGGCCAGTGCGTTTTATCTGCGGTTGCTGGCCGGACTGGTGGACGCGTTCAGCACAGCCGACGCCCGCAATGCGTTGCTCGATTGCGACACCCCGGAGTCGATGTGGAAGATACTCAATAAACTTACTCGCACCACCATTCCCTGACCGGTAAACTGAAAGGCGTTGTTATGCTATGTCTTGAAATATCGGAGAAGTTGGCCGTCCGACAACGCATCATCAGACGTCGCGGTTTGTTGGTTCTCATGTTGCTGGTCGGAGGGCTTGCGGCGTGGGCGCCGGGGGCGCGCGCGGGCGGCAAACCACGGTTCAACAAGAAAGGCAACCTGCTTATCGTTGACCAGTACAATAACCGTGTCATTGAGATGGACACGAACACGCAGACCATCGTTTGGCAATATGAAGCAAGCGTGTCGAAGTCCGTGACGAATCCGATCGTCGGTCCGCGTGACGCGGAACGCGTGAAGAATTTAACGCTGATCGTCGGCGGCGGTCTGCCGTCCAGCGTTTGCGCCACGAATTGTTCCGACAATCGTGTCATTCAGGTCAATCGCAATGGCAAGATTGTCTGGCAGTACGGCCAGAAGGGCGTCACCGGTGATGGCACAAACGAGTTGAACAATCCCGTCGCGGCGATGATGTTGCCCCACAAGAGGGTGCTGATTGCCGATCAGGGAAACCATCGAGTCATACTCGTGTCCCGCAAAGGCAAGATACTCTGGCAATACGGCACCACGGGCGTCTACGGGGTGGAATCCAACCAGCTTAGCAGTCCGTCCTGTGTCCAGCGCCTTGGTAATGGTCATTATCTGATCGCCGACACCGGCAACAATCGTGTTATCGAGGTAAGTAAGAAATGCAATATTCTCTGGCAGTACGGCGACCCGGCCGACACCAACATCCTTAGCGGCCCGACGTATGCCTGCCGCTTGAAACACGACCGTACGTTGATCACCGATTCCCTGAACAATCGCATAATCGAGGTTGGCGAGGACGGCAGTAATATTTTTACGTACGTCACCTCTGAGCGTTCTGATAGCGTCGCGCAACCATATCCGAACCGCGCCGTGCGCCTTAAGAAAGGCAATACGTTGATCAGCGACCAATTCAATCATCAGGTTATCATGGTAAATACCAACGGTGACGTTGTCTTTACCTACGGGACGATTGGCACAAACGACGTACTCAACGCGCCTTGTGACGCGAAGGTGGTAGGCGACTATTATGGCCTCACATCGCCCAAGAGTGGCGGTGGCGGCTTCGACTACAGCAGTCTTGCGTTTTGATGCGCGGCAGCACGGCAGAAATCACCGACTTGCGCCTGCCACGTTACACGCTCGCTTTCCCAGCATAGATACACCCATTCCGAACCGTCAGGGCAGGGAGTAGAGAGTTGTTCGTGCCTCTTCGTTTGCGGCTTGCCACGCCGGGGCAAAATGCGATAAATACTTCCACGGGAAAAGCATTATGTCGTCATATGATATCAAAAAAGTCGTAGCCGAAAGGCTGGGCGAGAATTACGAACTGCACGAGAAATACATCAACCCGACGCTGGTGAAGGTGTTCCGCACCATCGGGTTTGACCGCGTGTACGCCAAAGCCAAGGGCCAGTATCTCTGGGACAAACAGGGCAATCGTTATCTCGATTTGCTCAGCGGGTTTGGCGTGTTCTCGATGGGCCGCAATCATCCCGGCGTCGCGCAGGCAATCCGCGACGTGCTTGATCTCGATCTGCCCAACATGGTGCAGATGGATTGCGCGTTTCTCGCGGGTGTGCTCGCCGAGAAACTGGTGCAGATTTCCCCGCCACACCTCGATGCCGTTTTCTTGTGCAACTCCGGCACGGAAGCCGTCGAGGCATCGCTGAAATTCGCCCGCGCCGCCACGGGCCGTAACAAGTTCGCGTATCTCGATCACGGCTGGCATGGATTGACGCTCGGGGCGCTATCCATCATGGGCAATGACGAGTTCCGCGAGGGATTCGGGACGCTGTTGGAAGGCGAGCGAGTGCCGTACAACGACATCGCAGCGTTGGAACGCGTGTTGTCGAAGAAAGATTGCGCGTGTTTTGCGGTGGAATGCATTCAAGGAAAAGGCGTATGGATGCCGTCCGATGGATATTTCAAGGCGGCGCAGGAACTTTGCCGCAAATACGGGACGTTGTTTTTCTGCGACGAAGTGCAGACCGGGTACGGGCGCACGGGCAAGATGTTCGCTTTCGAACATTGGGGACTTGAACCCGATATCGTTTCGACCAGCAAAGCGCTCAGCGGCGGTTACGTGCCGGTAGGCGCGATGCTCACGCGTCGGTGGATTTACCAGAAGCTGTTCTGCCGTATGGACCGGTGTTGGGTCCATTCGACGACGTTCGGGCGCAACAACCTCGGCGTGGCGTGCGGGTTGGCTACGCTGCACGTCCTTGAGCAGGAGAACCTCGTTGAACGCAGCGCGGTGCAGGGACAGAAATTGATGGATGCCATCAACGCGTTAAAATCGAAGCACGAAGTGTTGATGGAGGTGCGCGGCAAGGGCTGCATGATCGGCATCGAGTTCCAGGAACCGAAGAGCCTCAAGCTGAAGATGGCGTGGAAAATGGTGCACGCGGCGCATGACGGGTTGTTCGCGCAGATGGTGGTGATGCCGCTGCTCGACAAGCATCACATCCTCACGCAGGTCAGCGGCAGCCACGGCGACATCATTCGCATTCTGCCGCCCTTCATCATCACAGATGAAGATATCAAGTATTTCGTCAACGCGCTCGACACAGTGCTCACTGAGTGTCATAAGCTGCCCGGACCAATGTGGGACATGGGCGCGAACCTCGTGAAAGCGGCGTTGCGCAATCGTGGTGAAAATGCCGCGTCGCCAGAGGCGGCACGGTAAGAGTTCTGTAGGAGGGTTGAGCTTCGGCCCGACGCGGGCGCGAACGGTGCGGTTGCCCGTTCGACAGGCTCAGGGCAGGGGAGCCGCCACCTTCCAAAAGGCAGACAATCAACGAACCATGCAACGAGGATTCCTAAACAAACTTGCAGCGGTGATTTGCCGCTGGCCGTGGGCATTCCCTCTGGGCGCTATCACCCTGGCAGTGATATCGGCAATCTACGCGACGTCTTCTCTGCAGTTCAAAACCAGCCGTAACGATCTCATCGGTCGCGACAGCGAGTACTGGCGGTTGTACAGCCAGTACGCCGAGGAATTCCGCGCAGAAGAAGACTATCTGCTCGTCGTCGAGAGCGACCATCCAGCCCGCAACCGCGCCGTCGTTGATGCACTCGTCAAACAGCTTCTGTCGCCAGCCAACAACTCGTTTCCCGGTGATTCAATCAACGCGCAGCAGTTCGTTCCAGAGGACGTGTTCTACCGCGCAGACCTCGAGCCGATGGAGAAATGGTTTCTCTACTACTTGTCCTCCGCCGAGTTGGGGCAGATTGGCGATTCGCTGAAGGATTTCAACCAGCTTGTCAATGTGCTCCAACAAAACCCGCGGTTGGCGACGTTCTTCGACGCGATGAACCAGATGCTGGAACAGATGGCCGTCGCGCCCGCGGACCAACGGCAGCGGATGGAATCGTTCCTTCCGACGATCACGGCGATTATCAAGCAAATGGGCGACCAGGACGGCAACGCCGAGAAATGGCGACTGCTCTCGCCATGGGCCAGCGCTTTTTTCAGCGAAGAGATGGTCAGCGAAGCGGAACAACAGATGAAATGGCAGGGCTACCACGTTTTTCAGGATGGCCGGATGTATGTGGTCCTGCTACATCCGCGGTTGACGGGCCAGATCAGCGGCCCCGACCATCATGCGGCAACGGTGCCGAAGATTCGCCGCATCCTCAACGAAGTGCGCCCCAACTTCCCCGATGTAAAACTTAGCCTGACCGGTGAACCGGTCCTTGACTACGACGAGATGGACGTTTCCCAACGCGATGCCCAGAAGTCGTCGGTGTTGACCGTCCTCCTGATCGCGGTAGTCATCGTGTTCGGTTTCCGCGACTGGCTGCGGATGCTGCTATCTATCTGCTGTCTGATTCTGGTCATCACCATCACCATGGGCTACACCACGCTGGTCATCGGACACCTGAACATCATCACCATCACGTTCGCGGTCATGATTCTTGGTCTGGGCGAAGATCTTGGCGTGCAGTTCATCTCCCGATACGAGGAGGAGTTGTGCCGGTCCGGTAACCGGTTCGATGCCGTGCGAGACGCGTTGCAGTCCACAGTACCCAGCATCATCATTGCGGGCGTAACCAACGCCGCCGCGTTCTTCGCAATGGCGCTCAGCGGGTTTCGCGGCGTGACTGAACTGGGCATCATCGCTGGCGGCGGGATGCTGCTGGCGACGCTGGGGATGACGGTGCTGCTGCCGGCGCTGCTGCTGAGCATCCGCCGGCGCAATGAAAAGGCGCATATACCCGTGCAGGTAAAGGTGTCGGGGTTGGAGCGAACCCTCCTTGGCCGGCCATGGGTGACGGTGTGGGTCTGCGCCGCGATCACGGTCGTGGCTGTGACCATTGGTTACCGTAATAAGTTCGATTCAAACGTTCTCAAACTCCAGTCACGCGGCCTCGAATCAGTGGACACCGAACAGCGCCTGTTGAAAGCCGGTACTGAGTCGTCGATCTTTGCTGCCGTGGTTTGTGATGACTTGGCGCAGACACGGGTCCTGCAGCAACGCATGTCTGCATTGCCGACAGTGGCCGCTGTGCACAGCATTGCCGAGTTGATCCCCGAAGAGCAAGAGACGAAAGTGCCGCTGATTCGCGAGATCCGCCAACGCGTGGGCAGGGTGGCGTTCTCCGTGCCGCCGTTCCAGCCCGGCGATGCCGATGCGACGTTGAACGCGCTGGGGTCATTGCGCATGCGGGCCAGCGGACTGGCGCGCGACGCGGTCGCGCGCGGCGACAAGAATGCGGAGAAAGTGCTGACACCACTGACGGAAGCGGCTAGGAACACGCGCGCCCGGTTGCAAGCAACAGAGCCGGACAAACTGGCGTTGCAGTTGGGCGCTTACGAACGGCGGTTCTACAATGATCTGCAGGACCAACTCGCGTTGCTGGCGGAGCAGGCGGACCGGCCGATGACGGTGGCGGATGTGACGCCGGATCTGCGCCGCGTACTGGTGGGCAAGACTGGCAAGTTTCTGGTGCGCATCTTCCCGAAAGAAGATGTCTGGGAACGCGGCCCGCTGGATCGGTTCGTCAGGGATGTGCAGTCGGTGGCCCCCAAGGCGACGGGCACGCCGCTGGGGTTGTACGAGTTTATCACCATTCTCCAGCTCGGATATATCAAGGCGGCGTTGTGGGCGTTTTTGGTAATCGCGATAATGGTGTTCATAGATTTGCGCGGGGCGCTGGCGACGGCGCTGACGTTGGTGCCGCTGGTAGTCGGCACGATTTGGATGATCGGTGCAATGGCGGTGTTCCACGTCCGATTCAATCCAGCCAATATCATGGCACTGCCGTTGATGGTCGGCATCGGCGTCGCCTACGGAATCTACGTCGTCCAACGGTATCGCGAGGATGGCGAGGCCACGTTCTACGGCAAGAGCACGGGCCGCGCGGTGATGTTATCGGCCCTGACGGCGGTGATTGCGTTTGGCAGCCTGTTGATCGGTTCGTACCGCGGCCTCCGCAGCCTCGGCTTGGTGATGACCATCGGCGTCGCCGCTTGCCTGGTCGCGTCGCTCGTCCTGCTGCCTGCGCTCCTGGAGATCGCGCGCCGCAAGGGCTGGAAGGTGTAGCACACAGGCGCTGGACAGGGATTTGAAATCCGTGCACAAGTTGCCGCCCGCACAGCGGTGGGGAAGATTCAATTCGGAGGCGCCCATTTCCGCCGGTACATCGCGGCGAAGGCGGTTTGAAATTAGAGAGAAACGGACTACTTAAAGCTCTAAGGAAAGCTAGTTGCGTTTCGGTTCAATCGCGAAGTCCTGTTCAGCTTTTTCCGTTTCGCCGAGCAATTCATAACATTGTCCGCGCAAGCGATGAGCATCTTCAACATTGGGGTTCAATTGTATGGCTGCCGTATAGTCATCAATCGCTTTCGAATAATCATGAGAATACATTTGATAAACGTGACCACGCCAAAAATATGCGCGAGCGATTGACTTGGTTTTGCCCTCAAGTTGAATAGAAAAATCGGTATCACCCTCAATGTAAACAGTCCAATCAGCGATGGCCTCCTGATGTTTCCCCAAGCTTGCATAGTGGGTCGCACGATTCCAACGAGCCATAGAATCATTCGGCTTGATCTCCAAGCAGCGCGTGTAGTCGGCCACTGCCTTTTCGTAACCTCCGCTTTTTTTGGCAAATTTGAGGCATAAAGATTGCCGCGCTCCAAATAAGCATCAGCCATGTTTGGATCTAATTCGATGGCTATATTGAGATCCTCCAGTTGCTCTTCATATTCATGGTTCATGTAATGTCGACTGGCCCGATTGTAATACTCACGCGCTGATGCCAGCGGCGGCTGTTCTGACTGCCTCTTGGAATTGTTTACATCCGATAGTTGGGCGCGCAAAACGCCAACTTCGCCACGCAGCTTGAGTAGCTCGGCGGTGTTGCTTCTCAAAACGGCGTTTCGTTCACCAGCATGGCCGATTGGTTCGTGGCATCGTCGCGCTCGCGCTGCAATTGTCCGATTTGTTCAGTCAATGGCACTTGCTGTTGCTGGAGCGTTTGGACTTGGCTTCGCAGCGTCGCGGCCTGGCGGGCTTCGTAGATTCCTCCGCCGGCGGTGATCAGAGTTTTCTGGAGTGCGGTCATGGCAATTGCCTTGGTAATGGTTGCGGTTGTGGTTGCGGCAACAGTTGTTCCGGCAAGAACGGCGGCGGATGAAATCGTGGCCGCCAGTCCGGCCGGCGCGGCTTGAATGGCGTTGGCGGAGATCAAAACCACCAGTCCGCCCGCGCCAACCGTCACGTTTCTTTTCGTGAAAAACTCGCGGAGGCGTTCGACAGCGCGGCTGACGCGTTTTTGCACGGCGTCTTCGCTCGTGCCGATGGTCTGGCCGACTTCGCGCAGGGATTTGTTCTCGAAGTAGCGGAGCATGACGGCGGCGCGATCCGTGTCGTCGAGCGCGTGCATGGCTTCATCAAGCAGCGGTTCGATTTGAGTCCAGTCCTCCTCCATCGGATTCCGGAGCGACAGGTCAGTGGCATTCGCGTTCATGTTCGTCATATCCACGGCGATTTGCTCGCGCAACTGGCGGCGGGATTCGCGGCGCACCACGTCAATCGCCGTGCGGCGCGCGACCTGATAAAGCCACGCGGGGAGGATAGTGTCGGGCGTGAGGCGATGCGCGTTCCGCGCGAGATCGGCGAAGGCGGATTGGGCAACTTCCTCCGCGAGTTGTTGCGACCGCACTTGTCGCAATGCCACTGAGTACACCAGATCCAAATGACGGTTGACCAGCGCGGTAAACGCATCTTCCGAGTGCCGTTCGGCATATTGGCGCAGCAAATTCCGGTCGTCCGTTTCCATCTTCATAAAGTATATCGCCGAAGACGCCAATAATCCGACACGGTTTCGCGAATTTCCTGGCTACAACAAGCTGTCAAATGAACTTTGACGGTTAAAACGCCGCGAATGGATGCCTGGTTTCTTCATCGATCTGGGGAAGGGGACTGGTGACGGCGTGGACGATCCCAAAGCCTTCAGCGAGGGAACGATTACGCCAGATCGCGCGCCGCAAGGGCTGGAAGATGTAACTGTCCGACGGCTGCTTCGAGGAACCGCGCGAGGTTGTGGCCAGCTTGCTTCGCCCGGTAACCAAGTCGGGCCAGATCCAGCATCGTGCGCGGACTGCGGACACATGAGGAAATCACGCGTGTGTGTTGCAGTTGGCCCAGCACGAAGAAATCGTTGAACTCGTCGGGCAAATCTTCGTGATCGTTGTCGGTGATGCATCGCACGGCGAGCATGTTGGTGTCGTGGGCTGTGGTCACATCGGCTACGGCGCTGGTTTCCATGTCCACAGTGAGCGCGCCAGTCGCTTTGCCAAAGCGTGCCTTCACGTCAGACCGCAACACCATCTCGTCAGCGGTGAGTATCTTGCCGAAATGGATGATGGAACTGCTGTCGATTGCGCCTAGTTCCTCATGTGGTGGCAGCGGATGTTCCGAGCGCCAGCGGACCTGGTAACCGTTATCTTCCCGCAGATCCAGAACCTCCGTGCCGATAACGATGTCGCCGTCGCGCACCGACGGTTGCAGTCCGCCGCCAAAGCCGGCGCTGATGATGAGGTCGGGACGGTAACAACGTATGGTCATCTCGGCGGCGATTCGGGCGCATTCCTTGCCGACGCCGAGCGCGAGCAACACAACCGGCTGACCGGCAAGCGTGCCTTCGTGAAAATCAAGGTGTGCCTGCCGTACGATGTGGTCGGTTTCTGCGAGCCGCAGAATCGGGCGCAGTTCCTGACGCACAGCAACCAGTATCGCAATCATCGCATTATTCTACAGTGGTTAGGTTTTTGTCGGTACAACGGCCATTATTTACCCTTGTTTGATGGCGTAGTCGAGCCTGTAACCGGCATCGATACCGGTTTCACGCCGGTCAGATGTCCACGACCCGTGCTCACGCCGTTGAACGCATCCACGTGCGACGCGTCGGCCACGGGGGCAGGGCGCGGGCCAAAGTTGTATTTGATGGTCTTCCACATGTCGCCATGTTTGGTATCGATACCGAGCGACGTCGTCGGCTCGTATCCGCAATGCGTCATGCAGTTCTCGCAGCGCGCGTCGCGGACCTTGCCGTCGGTTACCCCGTACTTGTCCCAGTCCACTTTCTCCAGCATTTCCGGATAACCGGCGTAATGGTCGTCGGTCATCAGGTAGCAGGGCGCTTTCCAGCCGCGGATGTTGCGAGTCGGGATAGCCCACGCGGTGCAGCGCAGGTCGCGCTTGCCCGCGAGGAATTCCAGGTACGCCGGCGTGCCCATGAGTGGATAACGGTTCCCCCAATCTACAATATTGGCGAACTTCTGACGGGTCGTCGCGCGGGTCAGGAAGAAATCCTCGGGGCGCGCCTTACCCCGTTTGATCATGTCCTGTTTCGCGTTGTCGAAATCGTAACCGGGACTGATGGTGAACCCGTTCACACCGAGGTTGGACAGGAAATCAAACAGATGCTCGATCTCATTCATGTCGGTTTCCTTGTAAATTGTCGTATTCGTGGCGACCTGATAACCGAGTGCCTTGCCCATCTTGATAGCAGCAATACACTCACGGAAAACGCCTTCGCGCTCGACGATGAGGTCATGCGTGCGTTCCAAGCCATCCATATGCACGCTCCAGTACAACCACCGACTCGGTGCGATGCCGGGGCGTCCGTCGTTCATGCCTTTGCGAATCTCATCAGCTTCCTGCTGGGTGAGCAGGCCATTCGCAAGCAACCCGGCCAGCGCCGGCTCGGTCCGCCCAGTGTACGTGCGGGCAAGGTGCTCGCGCATCTTCTTCCGCATGAACGCGCTGTTGGTACAGATGTAAACTATCCGGCCCTGTTTACGCAGTCCATCAACGAGTTCTTCCAGTTGCGGATAGATCGTCGGTTCACCGCCGCAGATGGATACCATCGGCGCATCGCATTCCGCCGCGGACTTCAAGCAGTCCTCCAGCGTCATCATGTCTTTCAGCGATGTGGAATATTCGCGGATGCGACCGCAGCCCGTACAACTTAGGTTGCATGTGTGAAGTGGTTCGAGTTGCAGCACAAGCGCGAACCGCTTTACGCCCTGAAGTTTCTTGCTGATAATGTGTCGGGCGATCTTGGCTGAGAATGCGAACGGAAACCTCATGCGGTTCCCTCTTTTCTTCCCGTGACCATGCGACGGAGTTTAGATTTCGGACGTCCACTGCGCCAGCGCCCGCCAGCGCGCCACTTTGCGCAGAATTCGCGGTTGCTTGAAGAACGCTTGTAGTGCTCGTGATTTTCCAGACTCGCGTGGCACTGGCGGCAGGCCGCCCAATTTACGGCGAGCGTACATGCCAAGCGCCAGTAACGGGAAATAATGGCAGTAGTAGTGGTATCGCAGATAGAAAACGCGCGGGAACCCGGTGCCGGTGTACCATTGCTCATCCCACGTGCCATCCGCTTCTTGGTTGTTCAGCAAATAATGGATGCCGCGGGCCGTTTCGGGTGAATCCATATCACCGGCGGAGATCAGTCCCATCAATGCCCACGCTGTTTGTGACGCCGTGCTCGGCCCAATACCTTTGTAGCGTGGGTCATCGTAGCTGCGAAGCGACTCGCCCCAACCGCCATCGACGTTCTGAATGTTCTTCAGCCACGCAACGGCCCGGCGGATATACGGCAAACGCATGTCTTCACCGATGCAGCGCAAGCCGCGCAGTACCTGCCATGTTCCGTAAATATAGTTGCTGCCCCAACGTCCGTACCACGAGCCGTCGGCGCATTGGTCACGCCGCAGGAACTCGACAGCCCGCTGCACGCACTTGTCTTCGGTCGTAAATCCAAAATGACTGAGACATTCCAGCACGCGGCCGGTGATATCTGAAGTTGCGGGATCTATCATCGCGTTGTGATCGGCAAACGGCACCTGCGTGAACAGCCATTTGTCGTTGTCGCGGTCAAATGCCGCCCAACCGCCGTCGCGGCATTGCATGCCAAGCACCCAGCGGATCGCACGGCGAAGTGCCGCGGATTTCTCGCGGTCGAACGGCGTTTGCGTCCGATTCAACGCCATCATCACCATGATGGTGTCGTCCACGTCGGGATAAAACTCGTTGTAATACTCGAAGAACCAGCCGCCAATAGGCTTGTTCGGCTCAGTGTAACGGTAGCTATCGGCGTGTTTGACGCGCCATCCGCCGGGCCGTCGGACTTCCTTGTCCAGCAACCAGCGCGTCGCCACTTGCAGGGAGAAGTGGTGGGGCGCCAGACCCGACTCGTGAAGCGCGTTGACCGTGATGGCCGTGTCCCATACCGGCGAGAAACATGGATGCAACCGTAATGTATCGCCTTCCTCGATCCTAAGCAGATTCATCTCGCGGATACCGTGCGCAACGAGATAGCTGTCGTTGGAATAACCGAGTACCCGCAACGACATTACATAGTTGGCCATGGCAGGTTCGATTGCGCCGAGACCACCACCCATGCGCCCATGCTCAATGACCCACCGCTCCGCCTGTCGTATGGCTCGTTTGCGGATGAAACGAATCCCCTCTTTGTCGTAAAACTTGAGGAACGTGTCCACGCTGAGGAAAAAATTCCGCCATGTGAACGTCCGTGGGTCGCGCCGGAGCCGGATGTTGGCCTTGTCTCGGCCACCACGCCATAGTTCGTCAATTTGCCATTTGGACGGCAACGGCTTGACTGGCCGATGAACGCGAATGATAGATAGCGGCACCAATATCGCCCGCGACCACGCCGACATGTTGTACATGCTGAAACTGAACCATTTGGGTAACAACACAATCTCGGGCGGAATCGCCGGGCAACCGTCCCACGGATACAACCCGATCATCGCCAAACAGATTTTCGTAAATGTGTTGCAACTGGTCACGCCGCCCGCCGCAAGGATTGCCTCCCGCGACTTGACCATGTGCGGCGCATCCACAGAATCGCCCGCCATTTTCAATGCAAGATACCCCTTGACCGAGGCGCTGATTTCCATCGGCCCACCGGGATAAATGCTCCAACCACCTTCAGGCAGTATCTTCGAGCGGATATAATTCCCTGCCTTGCGGAGGGTTACAACGTCAAGTTTATCAATGAAATGAAGATAGATAAGATATTCCGACTCAAGGATGGTATCCCCCTCAAGCTCGGCACACCAATGCCCGTCAGTAGCCTGCCTATCCAGAAGCCAGTCCTGCGCCGCTCCGATGGCCGACTCCAAACGCCCAACATCCTGCAAGGCAGAATCTTGTTTTGTTTGGATCATATAACTGCAAACCTCTCCTTAAAGGTAACTGCAAGTATAGCCATTCCGGGCATCTTGTAAAGCCGATTCAGACTGTCTGCTTGTCCTTAGCGGGCCCAAAACGCGCCCAATTCAGCCGCTAAATCATCTAGATTTGCGCAGACTACGACTCCATCGCCGGTTTCTGACCAGTCCGGTGGGAAAAGCGTTGAATACTGCGGATGCGTGAACCGACGGCACACCAATACCGCCACACCGCGGTCGGTCTCCGTTCGGATCAGGCGCACGACCGACTGGATGACGCGGTTCATGCCGGGGTACAGATAGGCGAACTCAAATCCTTTTCCGTGCCGCTGGTCGTAGTATCGGCGCATTAATTCCCGCTCGAAACTCACCTGTGGCAGGGCAGGGCTGACCACGATGACACCCGACAATAACTCGCCTGGATAATCCACGCCTTCTGCGAACAGTCCGCCCTGTACCGCCAATATGAGTTTCGGCGTCTCTACCTGCTTGAACGACTCCAGCAATGCGTTCCGCTGCAACTCCGTCATGTTCGGAGTCTGGATTTTCAATTCCCAATCGCCGTCCGGCAATCGCTCCGCCACCGCCCGCAAGAACTCGTAGCTCGGAAACAGCGCCATGTAATTGCCACGTCGCGCCGCAACCGTCGTGGCGATGGCTTCCGCAATCTTTCCGTAATGCGCCGCGCGCTGGCGGAATGTCGTCAACACGCCCGTCATCACCGCGATCTTCCGGTTCTCACGAGGGAACGGCGACGAGAACTCCGCCTCGTCGGTGCGCTCGGAATCGAATCCCAACATCTCCCGATAGAATTCCATCGGCGAGAGTGTTGCCGACATCGCGATGACGCTGTGAAACCCGTCCAACCGCGGCGCGAGTTGTTGCGATGGGTCTTTGCAGAGAATGTTCAACGACTGACCGTCTGCCCGGTCAAAAATGCACGCGAACTCTTCGCCAGCGAGCTTTTCGCTTGGCGGAATCATGGCCAGCACGCTGCAGAACTGGCCGAAATCCGATAAAAACTGTTCCACGGGATCGTCAGGAATCGCCCGGCCACGCGTGATCTTGTCCAGCATATAGCGGACGGCAAGCTTGTCTGCCGCAGGCTTCACGTCCGCGAAGAATGCGTGTGGTGGCTCGATGAGTAACTTGTCATGCCCGCCGAATAGCTGTTTGGAGTGCTCGACACCAGTCGAGCTGCTTGGAGGTAGTTTGGAGGGTTCGGCTCCAGCCGAACCGCTGTCTTCATCCCCGCCGCGTTGCGCATCGAGCGAATCGAAAAACTCACATAGCAACCCCAAGAACTCCCGGAAATCCATGGCTAACGGTGGCTCGACGTGCCGGAGGTTCGCCGCTAGTTCCTCGATCTGCCGACGCCGCAATGTCGGCGAATAGTAATCCATAGCCCGCTGCACGAGGTTGTGCGCTTCGTCAATGACGAGCACCGCGTCCAAGTAATCTGCGTCGAGGAAGAACCGCCGGAAATACACCTGCGGATCGAACACGTAATTGTAGTCGCAGACAATCACGTCTGTACGCTCCGACTCCATCAACGCGAGTTCAAACGGGCAGACTTTCGCCGCGTGGCCCGCATCCATCATCATCTCCGGCGTGATCAGCCGTTCCGCCAGCAACCGGTCGAGCACGCCCGTCTGCTCGGCCTTGGCGGCCAAGTCATGCAGATACGGACAAAACTCCTCGCGGCATGCGTACACCGAGTTGATGCACATCTTCTCCCGGGCACGAAAGAACACCGCAGTAGTAGTGGCGCGGTCGTTTCCATCCCGTTTATTGGAGGGCGCGGGTCCACCCGCGCCGCCGCCAATCCTCCGCAATGTTTCCAGTACGATCTGCTGCTGGGTATTCTTTGCCGTTACAAAAAACACACGCTTGTCGTGTGCGAACGCGTATTTCAAGACCGGATATAACACTCCCGCTGTCTTGCCGATCCCGGACGGCGCCGACACCAGCAAATGTCGTCCTTTTGCCAATGCCCGCTCGACTGCGGCAATCATTTCGTCTTGGTATTTTCTTGGCTTGGGGTGGGGGAATACAATTTCGTCGGCTAACGTTCGCCGATCGGTGCAACGTCGTTCCTCAGCTCGCGCCTGATCAATCAGCAACCGCACGCGTTCGGCAACGAGTTCCTCGCAATCGTCAAACGGTTTGCGCACCTCGATTTCCTTGGAAGAACCGTCGGCAACATTGACGAACACCATCCGGCCAGCGACTTTTGGCCGTACCGTTCCCGTAGGAGCGACATTCTTGTCGCGACCGGATTCCTGTTGGACAAAAAAACAATACAACCGCAATTGCTCGACGTAATGCGGATACGTATTCGCGTCAATCGCACCGAACATCAATGGCGACAGAACGACAGACTTGATCTCCTCAATCACCCATGGCTCGCCGTTGTCAGAGTGATACACCCCATCAATCCGACCCGAAATCGTCACCGCAAAATCGTCCACCACGGTCTTGTAACGGATAGTAATCTCTTTCATGTAACCCGCGTGACGGTCCATCTGCGCGCGTTGATGTCCGACGTGCGCCTCGCGTCCGAGCGCCATCCGGGTCCAAACGCTCAGGCCAGCGACCCGCCCGACTCGCAATGGCTCAGCCAAAAGATCGCCAACTCCGAGCGAAATCTTCTTCTTCGCTAAATCGATTTTTACAGCCATCGCGCAGCCAGCATACAGCGCTAGAAGAACGATGACGAGCTGTCGCTTTTGTAGCCGCACCGTTGCGCTCTGTAGCCGCACCCTTTACGGGTGCGTCCGAAGAGCGCATCTCGCTCCTCGCCCTGACGGTTCGGAACGGGCGGACTCGGCTTTAGCTCCGACAGGAGTCGCGAGTCCAAATCGGA
>Ga0153915_10002985_pt1 | contig 15471 bp, 10 predicted proteins | sample Opewatmetagenome_2_FD_107003 | JGI IMG/M metagenome (GOLD analysis project Ga0153915, IMG submission 107003) | Freshwater wetland microbial communities from Ohio, USA - Open water 3 Core 3 Depth 3 metaG | ecosystem: Environmental > Aquatic > Freshwater > Wetlands | place: USA: Ohio, Lake Erie...
AGGTCAGCCACAGATATTCGGGTACCCTTCTGACCAGATCCTGCATAAGACCCACCCAGTAATCCCGGTTGCGATCGAGCAGCTCGATGGCGGTCATGCGGGCCAGGATCTGCGTTTTCTTCAGGTTTATGTCGTCGATTTTCTGAATTTCCGGCGCGAATCGATCGGCCTCGGCCTTATAGTTGGCGATATTTTTCTCAAACGACGAGATCTTGCCGGCCTGCAGTATGAAGCTGAATCCGGCCAATCCCAGAATTATAACCACACCGGCTATCAGAAGAACAACCAGCTTCTTATCCAGGGAAAATCTGAACCTTTTCCACTGAAGTTCCTTTGGCAGCAGATTAATTTCAATCATTACAGCCTCCTGGCCGCCAATCCGATCGGAACCGTCAAAAGCGGCGCGACCTTTTCGGGTTGATGTTCCGCGAAAAGGTCAGGATCATATTCAATGTTTCGAAGCGGATTGAATATTTCCACCGGAATACCGAGCTTATTCTGCAATAGTTCCGGCAGATACGGCACCAATGCCCCACCCCCGGAGAGAACTACCCAATCGAGATCGCCCACTCCCGAGGAGCTCTTGAAATAGGAAATGGCGACTTCAATGCCGGCCATCAGTTCTTCAAATGAGGTCGCCACGGTCGCCTTGAACATATCTTGATCTATCGAACTGTCCATCTCGCCCCGCAGAGCTTTCGATGTCATCTCCTGGTTGAGACGAAACTCATGGCTTATCGCGTCATATATAAGCTTCGTCCCGTTGGAAACGTCCCTGGTCGAATGATAAAGGCCGCTCTTAAGAAAAATCATATTGGTAGTGTCAAAACCGATGTTAATCAGGGCGGTAACCCTCCTGGGATCTATTTCGTAATTGATCTCATAAGCATTCAGGATGGCAAAAGCGTCGGTGTCGACTATCACCGGGCGCAAACCGGCATCCATAATCAGATCCAGGTAATTTTTCAAAAACTCGTTACGCGCCGCAACCAGCAACACTTCCATCTTTCCCGTCTCTTCGTCGATTTTAATCACATGATAATCCATCATGACATCTTCGACGTCGAAAGGACTGCGTTGCTCGGCCTCGAACAGTATGGCTTGCTCGGCCTCGGCGCCTGTTTTCTTGTCCATGACAAATTTATCCGTGATAACGCCGTGTCCGGAGATGGAGACCACCACGTCCTTGATCTTGGGGTCGGTCTGATCAATGAGATTCTGAATATCGAATATCACGGCGTCGCGGTCCTTTATCTCGTCCGACGAAACGGCATCGTAAGGGAGGTCTTTGATACCCAGCGCTTTCAGGGCAAGACCGCCCCCTTTTCGTTGCAGTCTAACCAGCTTTATTGAACTGGCGCCCACGTCAAGGCCGACTGCCAGCTTCGACTTCTTAAACAAGCCCACCTTAGGCCTCCCCTGTAACGAACTTAAAAGTCTGCAAACACATGCGCTTTAATTCTATCGGGCACGAATCCCAATGTCAAGTTTTTTCGCTTCCCGAAAGATATTATCGTCCTAATACTTTTAAAATTAACATACTTTGGAAAAAAAATAGAGGTATGCAATTTTCAGCCTGATGCAGACTATTGCAGCTTCGATTTGCCCGTCGATCCCAGCACTGATACCGTATACGTGGCGCCGCCGCCACTTCTATCGAACACGAAGTTCCCCGACTGCGACGCACCGCCGGTCGGTTGGAACACCACCGAATTATTAGTAAAAGTCGACGAAACCAGGACAACACTGCCATCGATAGTCTCCGGGCCAACAAGAATTGAGTCCCCGATGTCGTATGTCATCAATGCCGGGTTCACAGTATCTTTGAAAACGAAATATCGACGATTGGCGCTGTCAACATAGACACCGATCTGGGTATTCTCCGAAACGGCTCTGCTTCTGGCAAGCCTTATATAGTTCAAGGTGGAACGAGCCTGGGCACGAGCTTTTAACTTGGGGGTAATGTTGTAAAATGTCGGAACTGCCATGGCCGACAGTATTCCGATGATGACGACGATTATCATTATCTCAAGCATCGTATAGCCATCGGATTTCCCCCTAATCTTCTTGATTATCACGGAAATCGGGATCATTTACGACTCCTTTCGGCTCTGGTCATCCGCCGGCCCTAACTCGGGCCGGTATCATGAAATCACCTGTCCGTATTATCGGCTGTCCCAGAGCGGTATTTAAAGAACACAAAAGCGTTTTCGATCGGCTAAAGTAGATTATCCAATTCCACTATGATAGAATAGCTTTTCGACATAGTTTCTATTTCGTTATCCCTTTCGTGCCTGTAAGGTGCGCGGGAAATGGTAAGGGCTACTGCGTTCTTCCCCGTATGGAGGGATCTAATAGAATTTATATTCTCGGCTATAACCTTATCCACCGATTCCGTCCGCCTGACCAAATTATCATTTTCGTCGACTCTGTATTCCACATTGACCCCGCCGTGCCTGATCATGATAATGTCCGATTTATGGCCGCTTACAACGGCGTAATTTTTATCTTTATCTCCGTAGTCATAACCGGCCAGAATCATATGATATTTTATATCGTCCAGCGCGAACTTGATTCTCTCCTCCGCCTGGCTATCCAGAAGAGGGTTGACCCAGATTTCCGAGTTTCTTATCTGGTAATTCCAGATGGCTGTTGAGGCGACCGAGACCGCTATAATGCCGATCAGGAGCTTATCCAGCGCGATTCCGTGTGTAAGCATCCGAGACATCATCCCTCCAAAAAACAAGCTGTAAGAGTCTTTATCTTCGTTTATGGATAGGGCAAACAATATGCCCGATAACAAGATAAGCCAACTAACCGACTAATCGATTGAAATACAATAACTTATGGCTGAACGATCCGGGGCTTTTCAAGGACTCTATGAGCGAATTGAATGGGAATAAGGCCACTATTATAGGATTTTCCCGATATCTTGCGGTAAACGATTTAAACAAAATCGCTTCCCCCGGCCCGGCCGGAGGAAGCGATTTTCGGATATTCTATTCTGATGGCAGCCGCCGAATTCCGAGGCTGCTTTTTAATCGACAAACAAATCGAATAGTCGAATGCTCCTCGTCGATCAGATCGCTATTTCAACAAGGTCATTTTCGCCTGTCTTTCACCCGATTCGGTTACGAGACGATAGAAATAGATTCCCGAGGACACGGCATTGCCCGATGCGTCTTTGCCGTCCCACCTGATAGTATATCCGCCGGCGTTCATCTCCTTTTCGATAAGCGTGGCGATTTTTCTCCCCAGAACATCATATATCTCAAGATTGACCATCGACCTGGACGGCAGTTCGAAATAGATGTTGGTTTCCGGATTAAAGGGGTTGGGGTAATTTTGCCTGAGGGAAAGATCGTTCGGAAGATTGACATTCGTCTCTCTTACGTCGGTCATGTTTTGCACAACCCATCCTATATTATCGATATTCAGGATGCCTGCGGAAGTATTGGGATCGGAGACAAACCGGAAACCGACCCTGTAATCATGGCTTTCGGGGCTGAGCAGAGAACTTATACTATATTCGTCGTAATTGAAAGAGTTGCCCTCATAACCGGTAATAAAACCAACCTGAGTCCAGTTAATACCGGCATTATTCGAGGCTTCCACGAAACAGGTATCGCCGCCCAGAATGGCGTTCCTGTGATAGAGGCTGATGCGCGCCTCACTGTAAGGCGACAGATCGCAGCCGAAATCCATGTAAGCCATATCGTCGACGTTATTCGGATAGTTGGGGCCGAAGGCCAAGGAATGACCGCCGTTTAATCCGGGCTCGTGCCACGACCAGCTTCCTTCGACATTCCAGCGATCTATGCCGAATTCCTCAAAATCCTCGAAGACCTCGGATAGGACCATGGCCAAATTGAAATTACCAGATTGCGGCAATCGTCCGAGGTTCGGCGTATGGGCCTGATCATAAGCGGTAAAGTAACAATGGATAACGTCGCCGGAATTGAGCTGACGATCCAGATCGAGCGAATTCAGGGCGTACTCGTTTTCATTCCCGGTCGGGGCCAGAATCAGTTCGTTTTCCGTCTCGTCATTGATCCGATAATGCATCTTGACGCTGGATTCGTCGATCCCATGCATATCCCAGGCGGTGATGATAAACGGGCCGTAAGGGCCGAACAGATTTACGGTGTTCGGGGGGAAATCGATCAGATCGAAAATCGGAGGTATAATATCGGCGCCAAAGAAGAAACTATAGACCGAATCCGGGGCGTTTTCAGGGCTGGTGTTGGAAAATCCCGATCCGTCGACAGCCTCGATATAATAACCAATTGTCGTTCCGTACGACGGCCTCGGGATTTCCCCGTGCCAGGCGCTGCCCGACGTATTGACCATCGACGTTTCGCTATATCCCCCGCCATTATAAGAGTAAAGAATGGTGACGGATCCGCCTTCCATCGAGAAAAACGAGTAAACGTTTGCGTCCACTCCGAAAACGGCGGTGGAGTCTTCGTTGTCGATCAGCGGAGTATGTTCGATTTGAGGCACGACCCCGAAATCCATGTTATGTTCGATGATGAATCCCTGGATGATTTCGGCGGCGTGCGGCGTACCGTTCCAGATATTCCCATCGTCATCATCCACAGTCAGATAATCGATTGTAATGCTGGGGTTTATATCGCCGCCGCGATGCAGGAGGATGGCGTTGATGGCCAGGCCGGAGATGATTTCCAGGTATGTATTCGGGTAATTCTGCAGCAGGGCATTTCTCGTCGACCAGACAGAACCCGACAATAACTGGCCGCAATAGTGAATTTCACCCGTGCAGGGGTATTGGAAATTGTTATCGCCGGATCTCATGGGCGAATTGCAGTCGCCGAAGAATCCATAAGCAAGGCCGGGGTTATCGGTAATCAACATACCGACAACGTCTCCCATGCCCTCCCCATATGCGTCCTGACCGCTGCCTCCGACATTGACCAGATGATGGCCGTATTCATGATGGACAACGGTCGAAAAAGCCGTGTTGGGACATCCGCCTCCGGAGGCGAAGAAATTAATCGAATTTCCGTCGTAGTAGGCATTACAGACGTCGCCCAAATTGACGTTGACCGTAAATTCCTGCTGCTGATAAATAACAGGATACACGGGATTGTAAGTCAGAGCAAAATCCCGGATAACGTTGGCATGAACATAGGCATTGACTTCCGCCCTATTATACTGGCTGGTATTGGCCTCGTTATGGAGAAAATTAGCCGGTCCCGGAGGCGTGACTTGCATCGAAAGCTCCGCGCTCGACCCCGCCTGATTAAATACCCGAAACCAATGGCCGCGGATGTGAGAATAAACCGTGACAGGAGTATTACCGCTATGGGGAATCACAAAATCCCCCGAGGAATCGGCAAAAACCGGCGATTCGCCGCTGACATATACCCTGGCGTAAGGAAGCGGAGTAGGCACCTCTTCGTCGCAAATATCCGCGGCGAAACCCTGCGTGGCATTCCCCGAGACATTTCCTGTTATATCGGTATTCAGGACCATATCTTCCGCATAGAGGATCTCACCGGATCGAGCGCTGATGACCAACAGCCATTTCTGGTAATCGATAGCGGCGGGTTTTCCATTGTCCGCGATAACCTCCATAGCCAGGGCCGGCCTCGCCACCATATCCTCGATTCCCGCCCAGATCACGACGCGCGGGTCGTTGATATTAATCAGTCCCGGATGGAAAGATCTGACTGCATTTTCGACCAACATGCGATCGCCCGACACGGCGCCGGCCGCAGAGAAATCTCCCAGATCCCGGAGGCCTGACGAGGCCATCACCAGCGGATAACCGGGGGCGTTCAGTACAAGAAGGCGCAAGTCGGATCTGAACACGGGGATATTGTCCCGGTATTGAGAATAATAAACCAGCGTGAATTTGTAATCTCCGGTTTCGCGGTTATACATAAGCGGAAGCGTATGTCGACCGTCGGGGAGATAGCTGACCGGTCGAAGATCCTCCGGATCGGCGTTGAATAGCGACGCGTATTCGTTCTTGAATCGGCCGGCGACGTCCTGGGGGCTGGAGCCAGTCCCGAAAGCCTGGCCGAAAACGCGGGTGATGTATTGACCATTCTCGTATTTGGCCACGAGGGGATAATTCGATTTCAGCCTGTTATAAGCCGCTTTCGAAAGTGCGCCGTCATCCGCATACGCGGGCGCGATCATCCCGCAGAGAATCGCAAGAACACAGACATGAAACAAAAACGATGAGAACCGTGTCATTAGAGCGCTCCTTTACTCCTTTTATCTATTTATTATTTCGATTTTTTCCGTTTAATTCTTCGACTGCCCCTTTTTTCATAATGCTATCTTAAGACCACCATCTTGCTGGAACCAGAGTAATGATCCGTCTGAACGGAATAATAATACACTCCGGATCCGACAGCATTACCGAAGCTGTCATCGCCCCGCCAAGTAACCGACCGGCTGTTGTCGAAAGTTCCATTTATTGATTTAACGAGTCTGCCCAGGGTATCGAATATCCTTAGAGTCACAGGCCCCTCCTCGTCGGCTCCCAACGACACAATGGTTGTCGCGCCGTTAAACGGATTCGGATAGTTGTAGAAGGCGATTTTCTCGGGCAAAACGATTTGTCCGGGGCTACCGTCGGGAATAGATCCGGCCGATTCCAGCCTGAACCCGTTAAAGATGACGTCCGCGATGCGGTTCTGCTGAAAAGCTATTTCCACTTGCCCGACCGGCATGCTTCCCCATCGACGCAGGAGCAGATCGGTCTCATTTACCGCCCATTGTTCAAGAGGCAGGGTATAACTGAAGATTCCCTCGCCACCATAATCCGTCAGAACCAGGCTGTTCAGATAAAGCGGGAAATCGGCGTCGTCAAACAACCTTGCTCGACGCGACAAACAATAGCTGTACATGGGGGCACCATCGGGATGCGAAAGGAAGATCGGCACCGAGCGCGATTCGACCCAGAGCGGATAAGCCACCGAAAGCAACGGCGACCCGAGAATCGCGAAAATAGTGGTCAATGATGGCTCCTCGCCGGCGGCCACGCCTCGCAAGGCCAGGGCCGATGATGTCGTCGTCCCGGATATGGTCCCGATATTGTATATGTACCCGGCCGGGCCGTTCCCCTGAACTCCGTTGTAGGGAAGCGGATAGGGATCGTCGAAGCGATTACAGAGATCGCGCGCCAGATCCTTTAAAACGAAGGCCACGTCGATGCGCCCCCGGACAAGCCGGTCAGTCGAAAGAGACAGGGCCCGCAAGTATCTGTCCTCACCCGCGCGCGACGAACCTCCCGAGACCGAGAAATTCGCCCTAATGATAAATCCGTCGTTTTGACCGCCTCCGTCCGCAGGCGAGAATTTCACATAATTTCGATTGGAGCATTCAAACATGGCGCAATCGCCGGAAGAATCGAGGACCCCGAAATTCCAGCAATCGCGTCGTCCGACAATATTAGTAGAATCCAGCAAAGCTTCGAAATCCGCGATTGTGATGCAGGTTTCCAGGGCGATTCGCATCAGCGTGCCGTCGGTCATCCCCGCATTTCCGAGAGAATCGCCGAGATTATAAGAATCGGAGTTCATAATGGCGAATCCGGCTTCGTTGGCCCCCATATAGACGCTTGTCGTATCCCAGCGGTAGATATTGCCTATGAACGGGATGGTCGTTAAGCCGTCGCGCCGATAGGATTCAAAATATATAAATCTCTGATCGCGGTTGGAAACGTCCCGATTTTTCCAGAGAATGGGGCGCCCATCAGACGTTACTTGAGGGCTGAAGACTCCGATCGTGCATTCCCCTTCTTCACCAGGACCTATCGTATCGGCTCCGGCCGATTCCGTAAAAAAAGCCAGGGCGAACAATAACGCAATTACGGTAAATTCAGATGGCTTGAATCTGAGAAATTTCCTGTCCATGCTGGCCCTGCTACTTGGTCCGATTCCGTGTTTTCGGACCTTTATTTCATGAGAAGAGCTTTGGTTATGGCGGAACGATCGGAGCTTTCGGCCCTGATCAGATAAACACCGGAGGCGGCCCGTGAATTATGATTATCGGTTCCATCCCAGACCGCGAATCGGTTATCATCGCTAACCACGTTTATCGCCTTGACCTCGCGACCGAGGATGTCGAAAACAATGACGCTAATCCGTTCATCCCGACCAAAACCGATGAGTTGAATTGTTGTCGAGGCGTTAAACGGATTGGGATAATTGGCGATTTCCGGCAAATCCTTCGCCCTGGGGACGGCATCGTCGGATTTTCCAAAAGGGATAAGGCTGTACGAATCGAATATGTAATTCGCCAGTTCATCCTGGGCCTCGGCGATTTGATCCGGCCGCGGCATATCTACGGACCATTCTCTTATCAGGTCGTCTGCCCTTCGAATGACCTCCCTTTCCAGCGGAAGCGTATGGCTATAAATGCCGCTGCTGTCGGAATCCACGAGATAACGACTGTCGAGGTAACCGGGATCCTTTATAAACGGGTAAAGATAAGTTCGATGCCGGGCCACAAGCGTGTACATAGGAGTCTCGTCCCCGAGATATAAAGCCTCCGGTATCTTCCCCGACAGAACCCAGAGCGGATAGCAGACCGTTAGAACCGGTTGCCCTATCGAACAGAATAACGTGGCCAGACGCGCATCTCCGCCCGGCCTGGTTCCCCTGACAACCATTATCGATTGCGAGTTCTCGCGATTTATGGTGACATCCTGAGCGTAGATGAATCCCGGGGGCCTTCTATTCTGACGGCCGTTATATGGAAGAGGATAAGGATTGGCAATGGGATTAGCCAGATCGCGAGTCAATATTCGAAATACGAACTCGACGTCAAGAGGATAGTCATTATCCTTCGAATGAGCAAGCTCGCAAGCTCTTTTATAACGTTCCATGCCTATACGGTCCTCATCGGTACCGGATAGGCCGAAAGTCGCCCGAATTATGATCCCATCGGGGGTCTGCGCGGTATCGTTGGCATCATATTTAACAAAAGTATAATTCGAGCACTCGTACAGCGCGGCGTTTCCCTCTGCGTCAATGGCCCCGATGTTCCAACAATCTTTTCGACCTTTCCGAGCCGTAGCGTCGAGAAGATATTCAAAATCCCCAATGGTCCGGCATCTTTCCAGCGCCATTCTTATCAGGTCGCCGTCATCAATGCCATCACGAAGACTATCTCCGAGGTTATAAGAATTGGAGTTGATTATTCCGAAACCGACTTCGTTAAGACCCATGAAGACCTTCGCGGTATCGGGCGCGTAGCTATTGGCGATAAATGAATACAGATAATCGGTATCCCGCGATGGTTCATAGTAACAGAATTTTTGAACGGCACGCGACACATCCCTATTTTTCCAGAGCATGGGACGACCGTCCGCGGTAGCTTTTCCCGAAAATACACCTATCGTGCATTCGCCGGAAAGACCGGAAAGAGCACCATCGAGATTATCACCAAGGAAGAAAAGTGGTAAGCTTATCAGCCACAATAAGATCGTTCTCATATCTTGCCGCCGCTAAAAAGATAGCATGTTTTTTTTATAAATCAAGCCTAAATCTCGATAATCTCAATAGTTGTCTATTTTAAAATATATGTGCGTATTTCCACCTTTCGATACGGGCAAAGTCAGTCGGAAGCCTAAAGTCCGCAAATGATTATCCGATCAATTACCAAGAGGTTTACAAATATCTAGCGCATTGATTTTCCGTCGTTGATTATTAATGGAGGGCGAGCGAATGATATGTAAAAATTGCGGTATGGATAATATACCGGAGGATGCCGCTTTCTGCGATTATTGTCATCAGCCCTTTGATGCAGAAAACGTCGAAACATCTTCCCGACCGGAACAGGTATATCTGGATCTGGACAATTCTCTCTCGGAGAAAGCTATTTCCAGCATTGCCGGAGATGAACGGATTGACGTGGCCGATCCAATCGATTTCATTATGAGCCAGAACAATCCTCCCGATGAACCGACAGATCCGAGCAAAGAGACGCCGGACAAATCGCCTACCGAAAAAACGCCGACTCTTCTTCCAAAAAAAGACCTGGAGGCGGTCAAATTCGAATCCGCCGGGGGAACGTCGGCCGCGGTCGGAATTGCCGTACAACCGCCGAAAGAGGAAAAAGAGGAGCCGAAGCCTCAACAGCCGGCGCAACAGGAAACCGGTAGTTCGGGCGATGAAACGAATCCGGATGATTCCAAAGGCGAGGAAGAAAAGACGGCCACCCGGAAAATAGAAACGCCGAGTCCGAAAAAGCAGTTCGGCCCCGTATTGAGCGTGGCCAGACCCTCAATCGAGAAAACTCCATTTGTCGAGCTTGGGCAAGTGACCCGTTCCAGAGGAGTAATTCTGCTGGCGGGCGAAAAGCTGACGCTAACCGGGGGAACCAAGGTATTTCCCGGCGATGAGATTCGTATCGGCGATAGAACTTATGAGGTCAAGCCCAAACCGCGAGATAGAAAGAAGACCATCGGGATGATTGCGGGGGCGGCGACTTTGCTGATTATCTTGTTGCTCTTTATCGGCGGATTCATACCAATCGGCAGCGGCCGCCTGATCGGCGTAGTTATCGGCGGGCCCGATAACCGTCCACTGCCCGGACAGACGGTGAGGATCGATGAAATCAACAGAACGGTCACCACAGACCAGGCCGGATTCTTCGTTTTTGATGATTTGAAATCGGGATTATACACGATCCAGTATTTGCGTGACGGTATCCCTGCGGCGTCCGAACGAATAGCCGTGATCGATAACGAAATTACGACTCTGACTCTTTTCGAATCCAAATCGGAAAGCTCGGTTCCCAGAGACAAAACCCCCGCGGCTACGGGACAGACTATGGAAAAGCAGGAGGTTCAGTCGCAAAATCGGGCCGATCATGGAACGTTGAAACTTTCCGTCACCCCTAACGATGCCATGGTTTATCTCGACGATAAGCCTCTGGGGAACGGTTCGAACAGCTACAACATCAAATCGGGTAAGTATGTTCTTTCGGTAAAAAAGCGGGGATACGAAACAAAATCCCGCGATATAGCGGTCAAGGTCGGCAAAACTTCATCTTACGATTTTGCCCTGGCGAAAGCCGACAAGGATAAAAAGAAGACGGACGGTGAACTCGCATATGAAAATGAAATTTCCGGAAACTACCATGAGGCCTTGCGATATTATGATAAGATATTGAATAGGAGCCCCAAGGATATCAGGGCGACGCTCGGCAAGGCCCGCTGCTGCCGCGCCCAGGGGCTGACAGAACAGGCTATTACTTATTATACCCAGGCGGCCAGCGTCGCCGCCGTCAGCGGTGATCTGGCGTCGCAGATCGACGCGCTCACGGGGATTATAGAGATTCGTCCCAACACCCTGACCGCCTATTCCGGCCGCGGCGATGTTTTCTTTTCGCAGGGAGAATACGCGAAAGCCGCCCAGGATTATGAGACCGTCGTCACCATGGACCGCCGAAACCTCGGCGCGCTGTACAAGTTGGGAAATGCCTATTACTACGCCCGCGATTACAACAGGGCCCTGTCGGCGTTTAAAGCCGCCGAGGAGCTGAATTTCGCAGATCCCCGAGCCTATGTTCATGAGGCCAAGACATACTTGATGATGGGGGATCAGAAGAACATGCGGAAATCCTATGAGAAGTGCAAGGAGCTCTCCACTTACGCCGCCCGGCTCGAATTCAAGAACGATCCCGATTGGCAAAAAGTCCTCGACGCGCTGGGCGTAAAAGAATAGACAATCCGCGTATCAACATCCCTGGAATGTAAATCAAGATCACGAAAACATCCGAGAAACCATATACTTCCCTTTTGATTTATCTTTGTAATTTCATCTGAAATCATATATTAGATCTATGGAAGATTATTCGCCTGATAATTCTCTTCCGCCTCCATCGCCTTCCCTGCCGAAAATACAGCTGATTTTCCTTCTATTTGTCCTAATCGGATATCCGGCGCTGAGCATTATCATGGGACTATCGGGCAATACAGATCCGGCCAGGATCGCTTCCAGGGTGGCGCAGGTATATCTGCCCACATTGCTCATACAGGCTGCCATGCTCGCTGTCCTCTGGACGGTTCTATATCGAAGCCGAGCCCGTTTCGCCGAGATCGGTTTCGCCCGGAAAGATATTACTCTGTCCAATATTATTTCGGCGATAATCTTTTTCATCGGGGCCTGGGGCCTGATGGTTATTATCAAGGGGTCGATCGAAAGATCGGGGTATCTCCCCGAGGCCGATTTCTATCGACTTCTTCCGGCCAACGCGTTTGAGGCCGGGATATGGGCGATTCTATCGGTGGGAGCGGCTTTTTCGGAAGAGCTCATTTTCAGAGGTTTCGTAATTACCCGCATTCAGCTCATTGTCGGACGGTTCTGGGTCGGGGCAGTTTGTGGCTCGCTGGCATTTTCCCTCGGCCATCTATATCAAGGCACGGTAGGGGTTTTCCTGACTTTTCTTTATGGCCTGCTTTTTTCCGGCCTGTTTGCCGCCCGGAAAACCGTCTTCCCATGCGTGGTTGCGCATTTTCTTCAGGATATTATCGTTTTGGGAACTTTATTTGTACGTCCATAAAGGGATTTAATAAAAGCCGGGGCGGGTGATTCTCCCCGGCTATCGGATCTATTTTGGAGTCGATTTAGCAAGCACCGGCAAAAATGCGATCAATTGATCGGGGAGTCGGTTATCTTACAGTAATAAAACCCGGTTTATATTGGCAATTGACCTGCCGGGCCGTGGGCGACCAGAATAAAAAGCTGTAATTAATCTTCTCGTCGGGTATATAGGCATTGGGTCCGCTGAAAAGCTCAACCCTCCCCGACGCCGCTTTCTTATCGGCAGTAAACCACAGATTGGCCACAAGTCCGTCACCGGGCGGTAGAATTTCGCCGCCATTGCCTATAACCACAAAATACACGATCCTCCATGTCGGATCGATTTTTTGAATTTTGGATACGAATCCGGAGCAGCGAGTATCCTGAAATGTGACCGAATCGCAGCACAGCTTGACCGTTTCGGATCGATAATAAACAGGGATCTGCATTCCGGCCAGGGTATCGGTGTTATTGACAAATACGCCAACGGAGAAAGGAGTGCCTCTTTCCGCTACGACGTCCTGCGTGTAGCAGGTACACGTGGAATTGCTGTCATCGCCGCCGGCCGCTACTCCGACATAAACAGTCAGAAAAATCAGTATCGTATTTTTCAATATTCCTCCCGATTGATAGCGCAAGGAACTTCCCCGGCTACGCTCCTGATCCACTCCCCGAGTAAGATTCGGAATGAAATCGAATCTCTTTAATATTGCCTTCGAAACTCTTTCCGGTCATCTCCGGGACATACAATAACCTTTTCTGGGAAGTAATCGATTTGTACTCTTGCGACCTCCTGCTTGATTCTACTGAATTATATAAGAGCCGAGGCTTTAAGTTCCTGAAATAAGATCCGTGGAAGAGAAAAAAAATCGCGCGAGCCCGGGAAGGCTCGCGCGTTCATAATCCAACCTATTTTACTGTGATGTATCCCGGAGTGAAAGCGCATACGACGTCTTTTGTCAGATCTTCTACCGTCCTGCTCCAGAAATGATAGCTGTAATCGACATATTCATGAGGGAGGTATGCGTTAGGTCCGCTGTCCAGGGTGACCTTGCCGGATTTTATATCCTTCCCGGCCGTGAACCACATGACCGCGATCGGCCCTTTGCCGGGTGCCAACATTTGCTTGGCCGGATCGATCTGGATCATGGACATGAAGGCGAAGAACGCCACTTTGCCGACGGGTTCGATCTTGAAGAAGCTCGCGGTTTGACCCTGCAAGCGGGTTCCAACGAAACTTATAGAATCACAGACCAGATCGACATCCTCTGAACGGTAATAGATCGGAACCTGGATAGCGATCAGAGTATCGATATTAGTGAGAAGTACCTTGACCGGGAAAGAGGAGCCTTTTTGCGCTTCCACGCTTTCCGTAGAGCATACGTTGCCTTTCGTGACCGCATCCTCGGCCAGCGCCGCGGCCGATAGCATCAAAATTGAAATCAGAACCAAAGCTTTTTTCAAGTTTCCTCCTTTTATTTTCCTTTTATTGATTTAACGTTTTATTAAAAGTCATTCGAACCTGTTTGACCATTCTGCTGTTCAGTTCGGCGGACAATCATAGATTAACTGATCACCCGCATCCTACATGTAAGTATATAATACGGCCGCTCCCCGGTCAAGAGCGCCGGTAGATCGAATAATATCTTATCCTTTAAGGCGCTAATCGCAATCACCTACGATCGGCGCGGGGCCGCCTTTCAGATAATTCAGCAGGAAGGTGACATCTATGCTGTTTATTGCGCAATTCCCGTCGGCATCCGCTGCCAGAAGCGGAACCGGCGCCCGGCCGCCTTTGATGAAATTCACGAGGAACACTATATCCAAGCCGTCGACATGACCCGAATCATTGACATCCCCGGGAAGGAATCCGGGATTGTTATTGTGGAATATATAGGTCTCCCTGTCCCAGTTAGTGACCGCCATATCTTTGGAGATCGAATATCTATAATAGATGTCCGACGTGCCGACGACGTCAAAGCCGATAGAAACCCAGCCGTCCCATAAGCCGGCGCAATACTGGCTCAGGTCAAGAGAGTTGCCGTTGACCACTACCGAATCGACGCCCGCGATCTGTCTGTGCGGAAGGTAAAACAGGCGCTGCCCCGCCGACTCGAACGCCTGTCTATACTTGCGCTCGGCCCCCCTGTTGAAATCGCCGAATACTATATTTTCGATCACGCTCTGATAGCCTCCCGAGCTGTTCCAATTGGGATTCGTATTGAACTGGCCATTGTTGTTGAGATAGATATACACCAAGCCCCACCAGCGGCCGCAAACCAGATCGTTGTCACCGTCGTTATCGATATCGGTAAAAGCGGATTCCGATCCGTATCCGGCGCTGCCCGATTGCCAGAAGGGCTGGGTCTGCAAAACTCCTCCCTCGTTGAGGTAAATTTTGAACCGACCCGTTCCTGATATCTGGACGTTCGTGGCCACAGCCAGCTCCGGGTAGCCGTCGCCGGTCACGTCGGCGAAATCGATCGAATTGCAGTTATCCTCCGTGGCGCTCATCCATCCGGGGAGCGTGGCGATAGAATCACCATAGTTAAAATAAATCTTTAAATGCCCGATCGATTCGCAGGCGGCCAGATCCAGGTCGCCGTCGAGGTTAATATCGACCCACCGTATATCGAGGCAGGCCGATTGATCGAAGGAGACCCACCCCGGTTCGGTTTGCAGGACGCCATTATCGTTGAAATAGATCAACAGCGGCTCCAGGTAGGAATGATAGGGTTCTCCGGTAGCCACGGCCAGATCGAGGTCCCCGTCCGAATCGGCGTCTCCCCAGGCCAGCCTGAACGAATAAAAAGAATCGGGCGAAATCCAGGTCGGCTCCGGATCGAGAGAACCGTTTATATTATCATAAATGTTCAGTTGGTTGGGATTCCATTGCCCTACT
>Ga0153915_10002986_pt1 | contig 15470 bp, 9 predicted proteins | sample Opewatmetagenome_2_FD_107003 | JGI IMG/M metagenome (GOLD analysis project Ga0153915, IMG submission 107003) | Freshwater wetland microbial communities from Ohio, USA - Open water 3 Core 3 Depth 3 metaG | ecosystem: Environmental > Aquatic > Freshwater > Wetlands | place: USA: Ohio, Lake Erie...
CTTTCTCCACACCGGTAAGACATCAACATTCAGTAGAAACTTACGGCCTGAGATTTACCTCCAGCGATTACAGCTTTTCTTATATCGCCGACAGCTGCTATTTCGAAGGGTTGATCGAAGCCTACCGGGCGGACGTGATAATTATCAACCTGGTTTTTATCAATCCCAGGGCAGGCGTGGCCCACCTGGCTATGGCAGACGCGGAAAAACTAATCAGTGGCATCAAGCCGAAAATCGCCATCCTCAGCCATTTCGGTCTGAGCGTCTGGCGAGCCCATCCCGCGGACGTGGCCGCGCAGCTCAGTCAAAAAACCGGCATCAGGGTGGTCGCCGCCCACGACGGGCTTAAATTCGACTTGGGTCTATTACAGGAGATACACAATTGATGAATCAACTCAATGAGATATTATTTCAGGTAGGAAAACCCGCCCGTTACACCGGCGGGGAATGGAACAGCATCTTGAAGGACTGGGAGAAAACCGCTATCCATATGGCTATCTCCTATCCGGACCTTTATGACATAGGAATGTCCAACATGGCCGTCCCCATCCTGTATGACATCTTGAATAATCAGCCTGACGTACTGGCGGAAAGGGCTTACGCCCCCTGGAAAGACATGGAAAATGCCATGCGGCAGGCCGGCCTACCCCTCTACGCCCTGGAATCCAGACGACCTTTGAAGGATTTTGATATCGTAGGGTTTTCACTGGGCTATGAATTATGTTATACAAACGTGCTAAATATGTTAGACCTGGCCCAAATACCGGTACTCTCCGCCGATAGAGGCGAGACACACCCGCTGGTGATCGCCGGAGGCAGCAGCACGCTGAATCCGGAACCCATGGCAGACTATTTCGACCTTATGGTCCTGGGTGACGGGGAAGAGGTAATAATAGATCTGATCAACGTCTTCCGCGAGTGGAAAAAGAGTGGCGGGAACAAAAAGGCCCTTTTAAAAGCCGCGGCCAAAATAGAAGGCATCTATGTGCCGGCCTTTTACCGTCCTGAATATAAGCCGGACGGCACCTTAAAAGGCCTGACAGTTCTGGAACCGGAAGCTCCGGCGACTATCAAGAGGCGCATGGTCAACCGCCTTCCGCCGCCTCCTCTCAAACCAATTGTGCCCTTCGTAGAGATTGTACAGGACCGGGCCGCGGTGGAAATACAACGCGGATGCTCACGCGGGTGCCGCTTTTGCCAGGCCAGCAGCATCTACCGGCCCGTGCGCGAGAGACCCCAGGAAGAGGTCATACAATCCATCGGCCAAATCCTGGAAAACTGCGGCTATGATGAAGTTTCGCTGGTCTCTTTAAGCACCTCGGACTACCCGGACATCGATAAGCTGGTAGCGACCCTGGCCAAAAAGTACCCGGATATCACGTTCTCTTTGCCCAGCCTGCGCATCGCGGGTTCTTCCATTCAGCTCATGGAGACTCTGCCCTCTAACCGCAAGTCCGGCCTGACTTTCGCACCCGAGGCCGGCAGCGAACGACTGCGACAGATCATCAACAAGGTCATTCCCGAAAGCGTCCTGATGGAAACCGCGGCCATCGCTTTCGAACGCGGCTGGACCACGCTCAAACTCTATTTTATGATCGGTCTGCCAGGGGAAACAATCGAGGACGTCCGATACATCGTGAATATCATCGAGAAGGTCTGCAACATCGGACGAGAGTTGAAGGGGAGCCGCGCCAGGGTCAGCGTCAGCCTATCTACCTTTGTGCCTAAAGCCCATACGCCTTTCCAATGGGCAGCCCAGGACACCGAGCAGCAAATACTGGCCAAGCATGAGATAGTCAAGAATGGTCTGAGCCGCAAGGGCCTCAAAATATCCTGGCAAGACCCCCGCACCAGTTTACTGGAAGCCGTTATTTCCCGAGGAGATCGCCGGATCGGGAAGGTGATCTATCACGCCTGGAAGACGGGCAGCAACTTCGATGCCTGGAGTGAGTACTTCAAATGGGAAAACTGGCAGGCAGCTTTCCAGGAATGCCAGGTCGATCCGGCCTTTTACGCTCAAAGAGAAAGACCGGAGGATGAGATACTACCCTGGGCACACATCGATCTCGGCCTCACCACAGACTTCTTAAAGCGGGAATACCGGAAAGCGCTCAAGGGCGAGGCGACCGGCGACTGCCGCACGGAGGGCTGTAATGTCTGCGGCTATGAAAGCAGCTTCCCTACCTGTATAGAGAGACTGGCTGCCAGGTAGAACCAGCGGATTTAGTAAGGGACAAAGGTCAGACCGAAAAAGTACGGTATAATAGCCAGTATCATGACGGCAATGCAAAAGCCAAACATATCCCGGGCCTTGACCTGGGTAATAGCCAGAAGTGGAATAGCCCAGAAAGGATTAAACATATTGGTCCACGTATCACCGGCCGCGTAGGCTATGATGAACTTACCTGCCGGTACACCCAGAGCCACACCGGCCCGGCTGATAGGCTCACCGATGGTCATCCACTCACCCCCACCCGAAGGGGTGATAACACTGGCCAAACCGGCGACCAGCCAGACCAGGGCAGGAAAAGTAAAGGGAGTGGCTATTTTCACGATCAAGTTGGCCATGGTGGCCCCTAATCCCGAATACATCATCATTCCCTGAATACCCGCGTAGAAGGGAAATTGCAGCAAGATACCGCCCACAGCCCCGGCGGCATTCCCGATGGCTTTCACATAAGCGATCGGATTAAGATAGATTATCAAACCCAGCAAGATAAAGATAAAGTTCATGGCATTAAGATCCAGGCCGGCCATAAAACCCTTAGTGCTGAACCAGTAGACCATCGAGCCCACCATTATTAAACTCATGCCGATGGCGATCCAGCGACTGTTCTCCAATCTATCGGCAATAGTTGGATTCACCAGCTTCCTGGTCCGTTCCTCTTCCTCATTATTCTCCACCAGACCCGGAGCGAAGTGTTCGATTCCCCGGCATCTTGCAGGAGCAGGATGGATAAGGTAAAATACCACCACCGCGAAAATCAGGATAATAAGGCTATTGATAATGGCGTAAGAACTAAAAATCGTCTGAGATACAGGCACGATACCAATGATTTTTTCCAGGAAATGCCCGCTGGTATTAACCAGGAGAGGCGCTGAGCCTGAGAGCCCCCAGTGCCAGATCAAACCCATACCGGAGTAACCAGCGGTACACAGGACAGCGTAATGGACAGGGATCCGGCGAAGATAGGCCTGCCTGCCCATTTCCCTGGCAATGTAAGCGCCTAGAATGAGACCCAATCCCCAATGCACCCAGGAAAAAACGCAGGAGAGGAACGCAATCAGGGCGGCGGCCTGTTTGCCATTTTTGGGCAATGTACATATCCAGGTCAGACCCTTGCGGACTTTGGGATGATAAGCCAGGGCATAGCCGCTCACTAAAATCAGGCACATCTGCATACCAAAGGCCAGGAAAGACCAGAACCCCTGATACATGTCCTGCATTAAAAGATAGGGATTTCTATGCTCGACAAATCCAGCCGCCACAAAGACAATGAAAACCAATATGACAGCAAATATAAAGGTGTCCGGAAACCATCGCTCTACATTGCGGGAGATGCCACGCCCCATCCTTTCAATCGGGGGAACGCCGGCCTCTTCTGTCATTTTCGTCATCTTATGTTTTCACCTGATCAGTTGTTGTCACGCCGAATTTAAAAAAGCACTATCAGAGAGATGAATTAAGTTCTGATAGTGCCTTCTGAGCTTGATAATTTATTTATTAATGTTTAGATATACTTCTAATAGACCGGTGTGCACCAATGAGCGAATCTGGGATTTTTAGCATGGATAACATCCAGGTAGAGTTCGCTTAGTTTCCTGGAAATAGGGCCGATTTCACCATCGCCAACCCTGCGACGATCGATCTCAACGATTGGGGCCACATTAGCGGCAGTGCCGGTAAAGAAGGCTTCATCGCAGGTATATAATTCACCGCGCTGAACCGGTCTTTCAATCACTTCCAGGCCCATTTCTATTTTAGCGATATCGATAACAGAATTGCGGGTAACACCGATCAAGATGTTCTCATCCAGAGAAGGCGTAATCAGTTTACCGTTTCTAACCAGGAAAAGGTTCTCACCGCTGCCTTCCGCCACCCGGCCGCTCTCGTTCAAAACGATGGCCTCATCAAAACCGTTTTCGATCGCTTCAGTTTTAGCGAAAGCGCTGTTAACATACTGGCCAGTGATTTTAGCTTGGGGAACCACGAAGTTATTGCCGGGCCGGCGCCAGGAGGAAACACCCACCCTGGCTTTATCGGTATCCAGATATCTGGTCCAGGGCAGGTTAAAAATCAGGAAATCCGATTTCAGGTTATGCAGGCGGACACCGATGGCCTCGGTGCTTTTATAGGCTAAAGGCCGAACGTATAAAGACTCTTTCAGCCCGCTTCTCTGCACCAGTTCAACAGTCAGCTTGATCAGATCATCAACCGAATAAGGCAACTCGATTTTAAGGGCCGCACAGCCTTCAAGCATACGCTGGTAGTGCTCTTTCAAGCGGAAGAGGTAGACCTGCTGCTTTTCCTTACTCCAGCTGCCCCGGATGCCCTCAAAGACACCGGTGCCATAGTGCATGAAGTTGGTCATGACATTCATCTTTGCCTCTGTTAAAGGCATGAACTTTTGATTGTAATAAGCATAATTCGGCATTCTTTTAACCTCTCAATATCTACAATAAGATAATTATACCTACTCTCAAAAACTTAGACAAGTCAGCCTACAGTTGGTTGGAGGAAACCCAATGGCTGCCTCCGGATGTGGAAATGAGGTAATTGGAAAGCGCCGAAGAAAACTATTAAGCCCGAGGGGAATGGATGGGAATCTGCATGGATTTCATCAAGCAGAGGACCTGGCAAGCTTCTTCCAGGACAGTGGTGCTATTAAAAGCTTCATCCAGAATCTGGCCGGTAGCAAAAGTGCCGTGACCGCGGACTATCACGATACGGTTTTCTCTCAAGGGAGCTGAAATAATTTCTGATAAGCCGCCCGGTTTAACTTCCATGCCCCAGCCTACCACCGGCACCCTGCCGAGAACATAGAAGATCTCCAGCTGATCGGAAATGATTTCTTTTTCCACCATAGACAAGGCAATGGCATGGGTCGGATGAGCGTGCACAATGGCGCGCGCCTGGGTGTTCTGATAAATCATACGATGAACAGGCAATTCGACCGAGGCCAGAGGAGTCGCGCGGTCGTTGCGGTTGATGCCGGTCTCGATCAGGTCCTGTTCCTGGATAGCGCCTACATTGCAGCCGCGGCGGGTAATAATCAGCCGATCGCCCATACGGATGCTTAGATTGCCGGTCTGGGACGAAACCATACCCCTTTGAAATAACGCCTGTCCGATTTTTTGAAACTGAGTTAAAAACATGATCTGCCTTTCGTTGAAACACTGGGCAAGTACAACGTTAATAATTTATGCTCTTTCGAGAGAAAAAGCAAATCCTGGCGTTATGTTAATTGGCGGATCACGGCTATAACGATGCCCTGGATTTGGCAGTCCTGCGGATCGACGTAGATGGGCTTCATCTGACTATTGGCCGGCTGGAGGCGGATGCGGTCGGGTTCGATAAAGACCTTTTTGAGGGTAGCCCGTTTTTCGCTCTTCAACCAGACTGCCGCCATCCGCCCGTTGTCCACGGTATCGGCGGCCTGCATCAAAACGATATCGCCGTCGTTGATGAGGGCGTCTATCATAGACGTACCCTTAATTTTCAGGGCGTAAACGTTATTTCTGCCCCGCAAGAGCTGTGTGGGCACTTCGATAGTATCGGCTGAAGCAGCCGGGTTCCAGCTTTCCTCCGCAGGTACGGGAATAGGCTGACCGGCGGCGATAGTACCAACGAGAGGTATAGCGGCCCGGTTGGCTTTAAGAACAGGCTCACCCAGCAGCTCAATGCCGCGGGAGATATCATGGTGGCGCTTGAGGTAGCCTTCCTTTTCCAGAATAACCAGATTATAGTCCGCAACCGAGGTGGAACTGATCCCACAACCGCGGACGATGTCCCGCACGGTAGGTGGAAAGGCCTGGGTTTCCATAAATTCACGGATAAAATTGAGTATCTTCTGCTGCCTGGCAGATAACGTCCTCATCTTACTCCTCTTTCCTTTTCAGGTGATTTTTCCATGAGAACCCCTGTTCTAAACATAGAGCTTACATTATCAACGGGGCGCTTGTCAAATCAAACGCAGAAACCCGGAGGCGGAAAACCGCTCTCCGGGTGAATAAGGCTTGGAAAGGCCGGAAACTGGAGGGGTTATTTCTTCGCAGTTTTGGCAGTATTAGCGGGTTTGGCTGCGGCGTTGAGTTTTTTCATCAATCTGGATTTGCGGCGAGCAGCATTATTGCGATGGACCGAACCCCGCTCAGCCTCTTTATCAAGAGCCGTGACAGCGGTTTTGACTTCCGCTTGAGCAGCTTCCAGACTGCCGCCGGTGATAGCACTTTCAGCCTTGGTGACCAGGGTTTTGGCACCGCTGCGGGTAGATTGATTGCGCTTCTGCCGTCTCTCAGCCACGCGCATTTCTTTTTCTGCAGTTTTGGTAGTAGGCAAGTGAACCTCCAAAAATATGTTACTTATGTTATCCTATCGTTTTTTCAGAATTTTAGCAAATCAAGAAGGGAATCAGGCAGCGGGGGTAGTCGGACTAACGGGACGGATGACAGCCTCGTCACCGACACGGTTGACACTGATCACGCCTCGGACGCCTTCCACCTTTTCCATAATGCGGGCGAGCTGTGAAAGTCCGGACGTTTCCAGGTTGAGAAGGGTAGAGGTAGTATGATCGTTGCGGTTAGAAAAACTGACGGAGGTGATATTGACCTTCTCCTCTGCCACGACCGCGGTGATGTCCCGCACCAGTCCCACCCTATCCCAGGCTTCCACCTGGACTTTAGCCGGAAAGACCGCTTCGGCCTGTCCCCACTCCACTTCGATCAAGCGCTCCTTCTCCCTTTCATGAATAACATTAGGGCAAACCACTTTATGTACGGTGACTCCCCGGCTGCGGGTAATATAGCCGATGATGGCATCTCCGGCCATGGGATGGCAACACTCACCCAGGCGGGTCAGCATATCGCCCACGCCCAGCACTTTAATAGTGGTGGGGGCGACCTTGGAAGAAGCCACCGGAGCAACCACCTTACCGGAATCGGACTGGGTCACCATTTTCATGACCACGGTATGGGCGCTAAGACCGCCGTAGCCGATGGCAGCCAGAAAATCATCAGTATTATCATATTTAAACATCCTGGCCAGACCGTCCCGGTCCGGGACTTTGAGGCCCAGACGTTTCAATTCCTTATCAAGCAATTCACGGCCCCGTTCAGAATTCTCCTGGTAGTTCTGTTTTTTGAACCATTGCCGGATTTTTTCACGGGCGCCGGAGGTACTAACATAACCCAGATTGGGGCGGAGCCAGTCCTGACTGGGGCCTTTCCCGGCCTTAACGGTCATGATTTCCACAATGTCGCCATTACTCAGACGGTAGTTCAAAGGCACCAGCTTTCCGTTAACCTTGGCCCCCACGCAGTGATTCCCCAGCTCGGTATGCACACGATAGGCAAAATCGAGAGGAGTGGAACCAAAAGGCAAATCTTTAATCTCTCCTTTAGGGGTATAAACGAAGACCTGGTCGTTAAAGATATCGGTCTTCACGGATTCCATGAATTCCTCAGCCCCACTGAATTCGCGGTGCCAATCGATCAACTGGCGCAGCCAGGAGACTCTTTCTTCAAAGCGGATGTCTTCTTTAGCGCCTTCCTTGTAACGCCAATGGGCCGCCACACCATATTCAGCGAAGTTATGCATCTCAGAGGTACGAATCTGCAATTCCAGGGGAGTCGTCCCGTTGCACAATACAGTAGTATGCAGAGACTGGTAGCCATTGGGTTTGGGATTGGCGATATAATCATCAAATTCATCGGGCATAGGACGCCAAAGGGTATGAATGATACCCAGGGCGTTATAGCAGTCCCCTACAGATTCCACCATGACCCGCACAGCCAGGAGGTCATGAATATCGTTAAATTGTTTGCCAACCGCCTCGTATTTGCCCATTTTTTGATAAATGCTATAGATATGTTTAGGACGCCCGTAGATTTCAGCCTTTAAACCGGCCTTGACGCACTCTTCTTTCAAGGTTTGGATGACCTGGGTGATAAAGTTTTCACGTTCGACCCTGCGGCGGGCGACTAATTTGGCGATCATCTTGTATTTTTCCGGTTCCAGGTAGCGGAAGGAGAGGTCTTCAAGCTGCCATTTCAGCTCCCAGATGCCCAGGCGGTGCGCCAAAGGGGCGTAAATTTCGAGGGTTTCCTGGGCGATGCTGAGCTGTTTTTGGGGCGGCATAACGTGCAGCGTCTGCATGTTGTGAAGGCGGTCCGCCAGCTTGATGAACACCACCCGGATGTCCTCCGCCATAGCCACCAGCATCTTACGCAGGTTCTTAGCTTGAGACTCACGGCGGGCAATATCCTCTCCCGCCCAGGCGATCTTGCCCAGCCGAGTAACTCCATCCACCAGTTTGGCCACTTCCGAACCGAAGCGGGTTTCGATGTCTATGATGGGTACCCCGCAATTTTCAGAGACATCATGAAGCAGGGCAGCCGCTAATGAACCCGCGTCCAGATGGAGCTCGGCCAGAGTTAAGGCGATTTGCAGGGGGTGCTCGATGTAGGGCTCGCCGGACAAGCGTTTCTGTCCTGAGTGGGACTGCTCAGAATACAAATAGGCTTCCTGTACTAATTTGACCTTGTCAGGAGGCAAATACTGTTTAATTTTTTCCAGCAGACGCTCAATGCTCATACCCGCGTTCCCAGATTTCGAAAAAACTCGAAACCCTCCCCACCGTACTTACTAGTATAATCCAATTACGATTGTCTGGTAAAATACCCGGTCCCGACACCCGGCCAACAGACTTTCCCCGAGGAAATTTATGCATTTCAATAAACTCCTGAATTTTTAAACAGCTGATACATTTCACATAGTTGACATTGTTTATATATGACCATATAATACATATAAACAAAAATACAGGAGAAAATCGTGCGTTTTAAATTATCCCCAAAGCCCGGTTCAACCTTCATCCTGTTTGGATTGGTATTAAGCCTTTTAATGGCTCCTTGCGGAAGTGTCAGCGCCCGTGATTCAACCGGTTGGATCGAACAGGCTCAAATCCGGGACTTAGCCAAGATTTATCAACAAAACGCAGCAGTACAGGAAAGTATGAAACCAGAGGTTCAGTTAGAAGAAACGGAAATCGATATCCAGACTTCATCCGATTCTTCTTTAAATAAAGGCGCGATTTCCGGTTATGTCTACCAGGCAGACGGCACCACTCCTATCCAGAACGCTGAGGTATCCGCTGATTCAATCCAATGGAGTAATTCAGAAACCTTTTACACTGCCGCTGACGGAAGCTATGAGATATCCTCTTTACGCTCCGGCATATACGAGGTGACCGTTTCAAAGGAAGGGTATGCCAGCGCCAGCATCTCCCGGGTTTTTGTCGGAACCCCCAACACGACTGCGGATATCAATTTTACTCTTGAAACCGGGGGCTCGATATCGGGTTATATTTTCGAGACAGACGGAACAACCCCGATAGATGATGCTTATATAAGCGCCAGTATGACCGACCAATCTTATTCTACACATGAATACTCCGCGGAGAATGGCAGCTATACATTTAATCATTTACCTTCAGGAACATACCAAGTAAGAGCATCTAAATCCGGATATCAATTTGCCTACTATGACGGAGCATTGACATCAGAGTCTTCCACGCCGATTGAAGTTGTGTCACCCAACTCAACTACCGGGATTAATTTTGCCCTTGAAAGCGACGGCTCCATTTCAGGTTATGTTTTTGAAGGAGATGGAACCCAGCCGATTAAGCATGCCAGGGTATTCGCGGTATCGGATACAAATAGCATAAACAAGTCAAGTCATTCAGACTCTGACGGCAGCTTCACTATCTCCGGATTATATACAGGCGAATACCTCCTGTACGTTGAGAAAGACGGGTATTTAACCGAGTATTATGACGGGGTTTTCAGCACTGACAAAGCCGCTTCCGTTGAAGTAACCGCACCCGATACAACCTCCGGCATCATCTTTACCCTGGAAACAGGCGGCTCCATATCAGGCCATGTTTATCAGGCAGATGGGACAACTCCAGTCTCAAGTGTAATGGTGACAGCTAAATCGATTGATTCTGATTTTTCCGAACACACTTATTCGGCCACAGACGGTGGATACACTCTCACTACACTGATTTCAAGCGACTACCTGGTATATGCAGCTTATGGAGATTATCTAACTTACTATAATAGCTCCACCGATTCAGCGGCTGCCACAGCGGTAACTGTAGTATCACCGGATACCACCTCCAGTATCGATTTTACCCTTGAAATCGGCGGCTCCATATCAGGTTATGTTTTTGAGGAAGATGGAATCCAGCCAATTAATAATGCCAGGGTATGCGCAGTATCTGATACATATAGTATTTATAAGTCAAGTTATTCAGACTCCGACGGCAGCTTCACTATCTCCGGATTATATACCGGCGATTACCTCCTTTACGTTGAGAAAGACGGGTATTTAACTGAGTATTATGACGGTATTACAGGAACAACGAAATCCGATAACGCGACCCCGATTATTATCCCCACACCCGATACTACAGTCAACATTGATTTCACCCTCGATACCGGCGGTTCTATTACCGGTTATGTATACGCAGCGGATGGAGTTACACCACTTGAAGAAGCGGAAATATACGCCTATTATGGCACATCCGATGACTCTGCGGCATCTGTGGAGTCAAACTCCGACGGCAGCTATACTATTTCTGTCTTACCTTCAGGTCAATATACTTTAAAAGCCTCTTTAGAAGGTTATCTAACGGAATATTACAATAACGCCGCAAGTTCAAATGAAGCGGTTTTAATCGACGTTACTTCGCCGGAAGTCGCCGCAGGAATCGACTTCACGCTTGACCAGGGCGGCACGATAAGCGGGTATGTCTATGAATCGGACGAAGAGACCCCGATAAAATCAGCCTACGTATATGCCTTTCTGACCGGAAATTCCTCAGCGACAGAGCATACTTTATCAGAGGCGGATGGAAGCTACACTATCACAGGACTACCTTCAGGCGACTACATCCTGAAAGCCACTAGAAATGGTTTTCTATCCGAGTATTACAATGGCGTTTATGACAAAGCATCCGCCACAATCGTTTCAGTAGCCGCACCCGCTAATACAGGCGGCAAAATATTTACGTTGGATATCGGCGGTTATATTTCCGGGTGTGTCTTTCAAGCAGACGGCATTACACCCATCGAGGGCGCTGAAGTAGAGGCTATTTCAACCTGGACTGATAACTCTGAATCATCCGATACCGGATCAGACGGCAGTTTTCTCATTCAAAACCTGGTCCCCGGCAATTTCATGGTGAGCGCAAAAAAATCCGGTTTTGCCCTGCAGTATTACGAGAATGCCTTAATACCGTCTGAAGCTACCCCGGTCCCGGTCGCCGCACCGGAAATTACTCCCAATATCAATTTTTCACTGGGTTTGGGAGGCTCTATCTCCGGCGCTGTTTACGAGGCAGACGGGGAAACTCCCATCGAAGAAGCCTGTGTTTACGCAGAACTCACCGGAGCTGATTTCGACCTTAGCAGTTCTGTTGATTTAGAGGAAGAGGATGGTGGCAGTTACACTATCATCGGACTTATCGCGGGAAATTATATAGTTCATGTCGTTCCCACATCGACGGAAAGTGACTATCTGCCTGAATGGTACTCTGAGAGCCGGACTGAAAATCAGACGACTATGGTCACGGTGACAGATGGAAATGAGACTGAGAATATCGATTTTACGCTTCCTCTATACATTCTCACCATATCAATCACCGGACAAGGCAGCACCAGTCTCCCGGCGGGAGAAAATGAGTTCATGGATGAAAGCGTTTCTTTAACAGCCACAGCCAAATCAGGTTGGAAATTCGCCAATTGGAGCGGGGACCTGAGCGGGAATACTAATCCGGCCGTGATTACCATGGATGCGAATAAATCCGTTACGGCGGTTTTCACCAAAACATCGAGCAAGGGTGGCGGCGGAGGTTCGTCAGGCGGCGGATCTTCAAATAGTTCCACTGCGACAACACCAACTGCAGCAACCAAAACAGTGACGACCAGCGGCTTTATTTCCGCCCCGGTTTTGAATGTTTCACCCTCCGGAGTTGTCCAAAGCGACACCGAGCTGCAGATCGAGAAAGATAAAGCTATCTTCGGCATCGCCAAGAATACAAAACTAGCGGATGCAAATGGTAAAGCGCTGGAAACACTTACGACACAGTCATTAGAAGAAGCGCCAGCTCTCCCACTTCAAAACATGATGATAATGGGATGGGTTTTCGGCCCTGAAGGGGCCACTTTCGACCCTCCTTTGACTCTAAATTTACACTATGATCCGGCGACCTTACCGGTGGCAGTCAACGGCAATAATGTTTACCTGGCTTACTGGAAGGGCTCAGAGTGGACCGCTGTTTCCAGCACATTGGATAATGAGACCAATACGGTTACCGCCCAGATTAGTCATTTCAGCCAATATGCTTTGTTAGTAAAGCTGCTGCCGCCAGCCGAATTCACTCTGTCAGGGCTTTCTATTACTCCGGTCGAAGCTAAGACCGGTGACGACATCAGTATCCAGATGAAAATCACTAACACCGGCGGCATCCAAGACAAATACACCGGGATTCTAAAAATAGACGGGATGGTTGAAGAGCAGAAAGAGATAACCTTAAACACAGGCGCATCTACAACCCTTACTTTTATCGTAAATAAATATGAACCGGGCCAGTATAAGGTGGAAATTAACGGGTCTACCGGGCAATTTACGGTCAATTCCATAGCCAATGCCTTGCCAGCGGCCAATACAACTCCTGCACAAGCACCGGAGGAGACCCCGCCGACCTCAGCAGCTATAAAGACGGAGGATGTTCCAAAATCACACAATTTTTGGTTTATCATCCCGATATTGGCTCTGGTATTATTGATCACAGGGCTTATCCTCTGGCGCCGCAAGGTGGCCAGGAACCGTAATTGGTACTAACCATAGTCAACTTTACAATGCGGGCTTTCTCCTGTTATTCTAATTTCGTAAATAGACCGAAAGGAGAAAGATTTTGAACCAGGCTCCGCGTGGGACTATCGACATTTTACCCGAGGAACAGGCTTACCGCCAGTATATTGAACAAAAGGCCGCCGATATCGCCCGCCTCTATGGCTACAAGCGCATCGATACCCCGGTTTTTGAGGATACCGATCTCTTCTTGCGAGGGGTGGGAGGGGCTACCGACATTGTGCAAAAAGAGATCTACTCCTTCCAGGACCGCGGCGGCAACAACCTGACACTGCGTCCCGAAGGCACGGCGCCAGTCTGCCGCGCTTACCTCGAGCACGGTATGCAGAATCTGCCTCAACCGGTTAAACTTTATTATGTGGGCGCAAACTATCGATATGAACGCCCCCAGGCCGGGCGGTACCGCGAGTTTCACCAGTTCGGCTATGAAGCCATAGGGGACAGCGATCCAGCCCTAGATGCTGAAGTGATCGATATGGCCTGGCAGTTTTATATCTCGCTGGGGATCAATCAGATACATCTGATCCTCAACAGCATCGGCTGCCGGCAATGCCGCCCGCAATATCTGGAAAAACTAAAGGCCTATTACGCGGGTGTGGCCAGTGAGCTTTGCACTGACTGTAAAACCAGGCTGGAGAAAAATCCACTGCGCCTGCTGGACTGCAAGAACGATTCCTGCCGCAAGATGGCCGCCGCCGCTCCTAAAAGCTATGAAACCTTATGTCCGGAGTGCGCGGAACACTTCTCGCAGCTTAAAAAGTATCTCTCTGTACTGGGCTTGCCTTATGAGATCGACCATTGCCTGGTACGCGGGTTGGACTACTATACCCGGACGGTCTTTGAAATACAGCCGGAGATAGAAGGAGCCCAGAGCACTATCGGCGGAGGCGGACGCTATGACGGGTTAATCGAAGAGTTGGGCGGCAAACCTACGCCAGCCCTGGGCTTCGCGACCGGCATAGAACGCATCTCGGCCAATTTAAAACGGCAAAACCTGCCTGTGCCGGCCCTGCCCGGACCGGTGGTACTGGTGGCTTATCTGGGTGAGGCAGCCCGTGACGCGGCTATCAAGCTATGCAGCGACCTGCGGAAAGCCGGCCTTTCCGCCCTTCAGGCCGCCGGAGGCAAAAGCCTGAAAGCCCAATTAAGGCAGGCTAACGGCGCCGGTGTACGTTACACGGTGATCATCGGTGAAGAGGAAATCAAGGCTGGGACCGTGCAGCTGCGGGATATGACTACCTCCCAGCAGCAGAACATGAGCGCGGAGCAGCTAAAGGGAATTTTAAGTCAGAACCGCCAATGACCAATTTCCGATAACCGGTGATTTTCCGAAACGGCATGACATAACCCCCTTTTCAGATACACTTTATACCTGCGATATGCTATAATAGTCGCGATGGTGTTAGATGTATCCTCCAGGGTAAAAAATACACCTCTTGGTCAATTTAAAGGCCTAAACGGCCCATCTTCTTTGGTCGCTCGAAAATCCTCAAGTGGGCGCAGCAACTCACAGCAAATATTAGGGGGTAATACCTTTTATGGAAATTAATCCCAATACTCAACCTGAAATACCCAATCCCGAGCCGGTTAATGAGGCTCCGGATTCCGAAGCAGTAGGCTCATATACAGCAGCCAACATCCAGGTATTAGGCGGACGGGAAGCCATGCGCCGCCGTCCCGGCATGTATATCGGCAGCACCGATCAGCGCGGGCTGCATCACCTGGTCTATGAAGTCATTTACAACTCCGTTGATGAAGCTATGGCCGGTTTCTGCACCCGCATAATGGTCACTATCAAAAAAGATAATTCGGTCCAAGTGGAAGATAACGGCCGAGGTTTCCCGGTAGAAATCCATCCCCAGACCGGCAAGTCCGCTCTGGAGACCGCCCTGACCATCCTGCACGCCGGGGGTAAATTCGGCGGCGGGGCTTACCAGGTTTCCGGCGGTCTGCACGGCGTGGGTGCCAAGGCTGTCAATGCCCTTTCAGAATGGTTTAAGGCTGAAGTTAAAAGAGACAACAAGCTCTACAATATCGAGTTCAAACAAGGCATTCTTACCAGTCCGGTGCAGGAAGTAGGCACAAGTGTTGGAACCGGCACCACTATTTCATTTTTAGCTGATAAAGAGATTTTCGGGGATGCCGTTTGCGACTACGGCGTGCTGCTGGACCGCGTCCGCGAGGTTGCTTACCTCAACAAGGGACTGGAAATTACCCTGAAGGACGAGCGCATCGATGTAGAAAACACCTTCTATTTTGAAGGCGGCATATCGGGTTACGTTTATCATCTAAACCGCGGCCGTGAGGTCAAGCA
>Ga0153915_10002987_pt1 | contig 15468 bp, 16 predicted proteins | sample Opewatmetagenome_2_FD_107003 | JGI IMG/M metagenome (GOLD analysis project Ga0153915, IMG submission 107003) | Freshwater wetland microbial communities from Ohio, USA - Open water 3 Core 3 Depth 3 metaG | ecosystem: Environmental > Aquatic > Freshwater > Wetlands | place: USA: Ohio, Lake Erie...
GTCCCAGTTGTGCAGGACGAACTTGAGCACGTAGAGATCGCCGCCCTCCGGAAGCGACGTGAGAAAGTCCCCCGCTGCCAGTCGCAGCCTCTTGCGCCTGGGGACCTGTCGCAGGACCTCGGGGCGTTCGAGCAGGATTCCGCGGGTCTGGGGGCATCGGTCCAGGATGCGGGACAGCAGTTCCCCGCGCCCACCGCCAACGTCAACCACGGTGCGGACCGAGCTGAAGTCGTAGAGGTCCGCCACAAGGCTATCGACCGCCGTGAGGCTCCTCATGACTCCGCGGAAGGCCGTGGCGAAGGTCCTGTTCCTGCCAAGGCCGGCGAAGAGGTCGACGCCGTTGGCGCGGGTGAACGCTGTCCGCCCGGTCCGCACGGAGTGGAGCAGCTCCCCCCAGGCGCGCCAATGGAAGGGGTGGCCGCCCAACAGGGCGAGTGGGAGGAGCGAGTCCGGCCGATCGCCGAGCAGCGTTTCAGAGAGAGGAGTCAGCGCGAAGCGCCGGGGTGGAACCTGGCGGAACAGACCCACGGCGGCGAGCGCGCGCAACAGCCGGTACAGCGATTCCTCGTGAACTCGCGCGTCGCGCGCCAGATGGGCGCAGGTGCGGGGACCCCGCCGGAGGAGATCGGCGATGCCGAGCTCGGCAACAACGTAGAGCGTCTGACTGAACCAGTAGCCCGAGAGCCACTGCAGCATCGCCTGCCGAGGGCTAGGTGTCGCGACCCTCGCCACTAGGAAGGGCACCGCGTCAGCGTGGCAGTCTGCTCGCTGAGGTCGGCTGGGGTCCCGGGCTCCGGCACCTGGGTCGGAGAAAGCGCCAAGGCCATATAGTGATGCTTGTCCGCGTAGACCAGCCGCGCCTCGGTGAGTTCGTCAAGGTAGTCCTGCACCTCGCTGCGACTCAGGCTTGGTTCGGCCTCACGCGCGGCCTCCCAGATCTCATCCAGCGAAGCGCCGTCCCCGGAAGCCAAGTAGATCGCGGCCTCGGCCCCGTCAAGGCGATACTCGCTGGCCGCAAGACCCGGGCGCCGGTCCGTCACCACCAGACCGTCTCCGTCTTTCCGCCAGCGGAGGGTTCCCAATGCGTCGTCTCGTTTCTCGCGCCAGGCCTCGACCACTCGTACCACCGGCTCGGCGTAGGCCGCGGGGTTGCAGCCGTCGGTTTGCCGGTACTCGAAGGTGTAGGCCAGGTCGTTCAGCGTCGCGTCATCCAGTTCCGGGTAGATGAACCGGTAGTCCCGGCGCGGCCCGATCACCTCCAGGCCGAAGTTCTCGTGCCGTTCGTGGTACGGACTGAAGCGATCGAGCGCGAGCGGCACGATCCGCGGCGGCTCGAGATGCACCAGGGAGCGCATCGCGTCCGCCATGCGGGCGTATTCACCCGGTGGCTCCCCTGGAATGCCGTAGATGATGTTCCAGTACAGGCGGATACCCAATTCGGCGCACCACTTGATCAGGCGGACGTTCTGGAAGGCGCTGACGCCCTTCTTCATCAGCCTGAGAATCGGATCGCTGAGGCTCTCGACGCCGGCTTGCACTGCGACAAAGCCGGCCTCCCGCAGCCCGCGAACCTGGCCTTTCCGCAGGTTGGCCTTGGTCTCGCAGAACATATGAAGATCGTGACCCAGGTCGCGCAATCGAGGGAGGACGTCCCGGAAGTACCGCCAGTCGAGGATATAGTCGACCAGGAACACCCGCCGTTGTCCGTATCGCCGAGTGAGAGCGTCCAGTTCGTCGACCACGCGATGCGGGCTCTTGCTCCGGTAGGGCATGGCCAGGTCGCTGATGCCGCAGAAGGCGCAGTGGGACTTGGCGCCCCACCAGCAGCCGCGCGCGCTTTCGTAGAAGAGGGTGATACGGGCGTCCAGCTCCGGTTTGAGGCTGGCCCGCTCGAGCCGCGCGAAGTACTCGTCGTAGTTGGGGACCGGAACCGAGTCCATCGGCACGGTGCCGGCCTCCTCCGGGATCGCCACCGATTGCTGCCCTTCTCGAAGGCAAAGTCCGGGGGCGCGGCGCGGGGGACGACCCGCGATGAGGTCTTCCGCCAGCGGCGGCAGGACTTCCTCGCCTTCACCGCGCACCACGGCGTCGACCCAGGGGAACGCGCGGTGCGCCGCCGCCCCCATCGGCCCCTGACAATTCGCGCCACCCAGCACGACCTTGATCCAGGGCGCACGGGCCTTGACCAGCTTGGAGAGGACCAGGGATGCCACGAACTGGTCAGCGCCCGTGGTGAGGCCGACCAGCCGCGGTGCCGCGCTCAGGACCTCGGCGACACACTGGTCGAGGAAGGCCGGAACCAGCCTGCGGAATCGCATGGCCACGGCGATGTCGCGCTCCGGAACCGGCCATGCGCGGAGGAAATCCAGGTACTGCCGGTCAGCGTCGGGTCGGTCCTGGAACGGTGGGACCGAAAAGATCCAGTCCCCCAGGTTCACATCGCGTGACCATTCGACAATGAGGCCATACTCGTCGAGCCCCAGACGGTCCCCGACGGGGGCATCGGCCGTGGCGGCCGCGCAGTAGTCGAGGAAGTCCAGTTTCATCGACCGGACCGCGACCGAAATCCCGGCCCGGTCGAGCACCGCCTGGAGGATGCCGAGCTGGATGGAAGGGAACTGCAGCTCCTCCCAGGGCATCGAGAGGAGGAGGACGCTCTCCTTACCCATCTCACCCCCGCCCGACGGCCCGGGCTTCAGAGCGCCGGGCCGACAGGGGTGTAGGGCGGGGCGAACGTGCTCCCCCTCCCGCCTTTCACGGACTCCGACCCCTCCTTGGCCGGCAGATCGGGCAGGGCCTTCTTCTTGAGCTTGAGCTTCTTCTCGGTCTTCTTCTTGGGCTTCTTCGGCATACGACTCTCCCCTCTCCTGTGAGACGTTGTGGCCTGACTTCGGTAGTCTGCGGCGGCGCGCGAGCAGGAAACCGCTCGGCAAGTAGCGCTCGATTGCCGATGCGCTTCCTCAGGGACTCGTCAGTGGGTGGTGAGCGCCGGAACCGGGGAGATCCCCCGTTGGGGGCTAAGAGAACGCCTGGAGCCGGGATCGTCAAGCAGAGCACTGGCTCCGACCCTCGAGACCGCGGGTGGGGCCAGGCGTGAGCCGGAGGTCATGGTCATTGCGACGGGGCGAAGCCCTCGAGGCAATCCCCCGGCGTCCGATCCCATTCCGGGGATTGCTTCGCCGCTTCGCGGCTCGCAATGACCAGATCCCCTACCTCGGTGTGATTCCGTATCGGTTGAGTTGCGCTGCCGTCATCTCGATCACGTCAATGTGCAGCCGGATCGGTTTGAGCGGCGTGTCGGTCGAATCCTTGGGAACGGAGACAATCGCTTCGACGACATCCATGCCCTTGAACACCTGGCCATAGACCGTGTAGTTGCCATCGAGCCGTTTGAGGCCGGCCTTGTTTGCCACGATGTAGAACTGGCAGCCGGCGGAGAGCTTCTCGGGGTTGTCGTCGCGCCCCGCCCCAACCGCGCCGTAGACATGTCGCAGGCTGTCGTTGAACTCGGGGGCGAGGTTGTATGGGGAACCCTTGAATCCGGCGGGCGTGTCCGGACAGCCGCCCTGGGCCACGAAATCCCTGATAACCCGGTTGAAGGTGAGCGAGTCCCAGTAGTGCTGGCTGGCCAGCTTGATGAAGCTCGCGCGATGGTTAGGGGTCTCCGGATAGAGATAGAACAGGATCTCCCCCAGGTCCGTGCGGATCCGTCCGACTGGATACGTCGGTGGGGTCCGAGTGGGCAGGGCAAGGAGTGCCGCCATCGTCAGGCTGAAGAGCAGTCGGTGCATCGGTCCCTCGGGCCAAGGGTGACTCCGGATCGGGAAGAGGGTGCCATCGGGAACCGCAGGTGGCAAGGGTCGTCTGGAAATCGACCGGGGCGACGCGTGCGGGTGGCGGGGACAATTTTGTCGCGCGACGACACAATTGGCAGGCCACCTCTCCCTACTCGCCGAGCCCTAGGGACCATCCCGGTGCAGCGCTAGCTTTCCGGCGCAGGCAGACCCAGTGCACCAGCCCCGAGGGTTCGAATGAAGGAATTTCTGCTGGCGACGGACTTCGACCAGACCCTGAGCTTCAACGACTCCGGCCACGTCCTGAGCGAGCTGCTCGGGATCTCCAACTTCCAGGAGCGGATCGCGGGACTGGCGAACATTCACCTGGTGCAGCAGGGCGCCGAGCTGGCGTATCTGCTGTTACACGATCCGGAATACCGCCGGGTGCGGAAGCAGGATCTCATCGAGGTAGGCCGACGGGTGCGCCTGCGCCAGAACATCCCTCTGCTCGTTCAGCTGCTCCAGGACCTCCACGGGCACCGCTTCGCCTTCTACGTCATCTCGGCGGCGCCGGAGGAGGTCATCCAGTCGGCGCTGGCGGGGATCGTGCCGCCGGACCGGATCTTCGGCACGACCTTCCGGTATGACGCGAGCACCGGCGAGATCACATCGATCGAACGCGTCGCGGCGGGGTACGGCAAGGTCGTGGTGCTGGAGGACCTCCGCCGGAGCCTGCCGATCGGGCGCGATCAGGTCGTGTACATCGGGGACGGCAGCTCAGACATCCACGTCATGCTGCACGTCAATCGTCTCGACGGCCTCACCATCGCGGTCTCGGAGAACCGGTATCTGACCCCGATCGCCCGCCGTACCGTGCTGGGCGACAATGCCCTTGGGGTGCTGGTGCCGATCCTCGAGGAGATCGTCGGCTGGGACCCGATAGCGATCCGGGCGCTGTTCGAGCGGCACGGGCTCGTGCTCCAGGAGTGGGACAAGATCCGGACCGATGCCCTGACGATTCGGGAGACTGCGGAGGTAGGGCCAGATGACCGGTGACACGCTATCGTGGATCGGGTGGGGCGCCACGGCGATGACCGTCACGTCCTACTTCTGTCGCAGCCCCCGCAGCCTGCGCCTGGTGCAGGCGGCGGCGGCCCTGGTGTGGATCAGCTACGGGGTGGCGCTCGGCGCCCGGCCGATCATCGCGGCGAACGTGCTCGTGGCCACCGTGGCCGCGTGGTCGACGTGGCGTGGCCCCGGACGGCCGCGCCCGCCGGGCACGAGCTCGGGGGACCGGCAGGCGCCGGCCGAGACGTGACCCGCCGACGCATCTGGGGGAGTCACGGGCAGGCCTCCACGGGGCCGGGACGGCGGATGGGCCCGCCGGCGGCGCTACTCTCACAATGTCGGTGAACGCCGACCACACCTGGCAATCGGTCCAGACCGACCCGGTCGACCCCGACATCTTCAGTCAGGGAACCTGGAGCCTGAGCGGAAGCACCCTGACCATCACGGAGCAGGGGGAATCGGTGAACTTCAAAGTGAAGTGCGACGGGACCACCATGACGCTGACGGCGAGCACCACCTGGGACTACGACAACGACGGTGCTGAGGAGCCTGCAAAGATGACGCTGGTGTTCGTGATGTAGCACTCGGATTCGCCGCCAGTGGGTCGGTCTGCCCACTGGCGGCTTGCGGAGAGGACTCGCCCCACCCACTCCATCGTTGTCAGGAGCCTCGGACTCCGAAGTTGGTCACTCCCACTCCGGCTGCCAGGCCTGCTTCACCCGCTCCCGGACTCGCGCGAACCTCGGGTCGTCGCGGAGCGCGTCGAACCTCGGGTCCCACCAGACGGCGTGCGGCGCCCAGTAGAGCTGGAAGTCGTCGCTTTCCAGCCAGGCGAATGCGCGGTCCGCGTCGCCCAGGCTGGCCCAGGCCAGCCCAAGGCTGATCGGCAGCGCGCCGAGGCTCGCCGCCTGATCGGCCCGCTCTCGGGCGCGGTCCCGCTCTCCCAGGACCGCGAGCGCGGCCGCCCCTTCGGCCAGCAGGTCCCCCCGAAGATCGCTCCGCCGGGCGAGGCCAGCATCGAGAGCCGCCTCCGCGGCGGGCTGGTCGCCCAGCCGAGCCGCGGCGCGGACCAGACCTACGTGACCCTCCTCGAAGTCGGTATCGAGGTCCACCGCCCTCTCGAACTCGGCCCGTGACAGGGCAAACTCGGCGCGGAGGTAGTGGTGCCAGCCAAGGGTGCCGACCGCCACCGGTGAGATCGGATTGAGCTGCGCCCCGACGCTCTGCTCCTTGAGCGCCTCGTCCCGCCGCCCGTAGCCCGTCAGCAGGACGTTCGCCAGCCAGTGATGCGCGTCCGCGTTCCCGGGATCGAGCGCGATCGCGCTCCGGAACGAGGCCTCCGCCCGCACCCACTCCCGCCGCACCATGGCCACGCAGCCGACCGATGCGTGGGCGCCTGAGAGTGACGCATCCAGCGCGACTGCACGCTCGGCGCAGGGCGCCGCACGGCCGGCGGCATCTTGGGCAGGCAGGTGACCCCGGCAGCCCAGCACGCTCCAGGCGTCGGCGAGCCCGGACCAGGCCTCCGCCGAGCGGGGGTTCCGCTCGGTGGCGCGGGTGAAGTACCCGATCGCCCGCTCCACCGCCGGGCGGGTCCGGCGGTGCCAGAGGTAGCGGCCGTGGAGCATCAGGTTGTGGGTGATGAGATCGCACGTCCGTCCGCGGGTCCTGGCCTGCGTCGCCGGGGTCACGACCACGATCGCCTCGTCCGGCGGCGCCGCGCGGGCGGCCCGGATGGCGCGCATGGTTTCGTCCGACGGCGGCACCCCGAGCTCTTGCTGGAGGCGCTCGACGAACGACCGCGCGCTGGCCTCCGCCCGGGAGCGGTTGCCCAGCGTCACCAGCAGATCCAGCAGCCGCCGGAACCCGGCCTCATCGTAGGGCGAGAGCTCCAGCACCCGCTCGGCCCAGGACACCGCCTCCTGCGTTTGACCCTGTTCCTCCAGCGCTGAGGCCAGGGCGGATGCGCTGCGGGCGGCGTCGTGTCGAAGCCGGGTGCGCTCCTGCTCGACCCAGCGGTCGAACTCGCCGGCGTTCCGCACCAGGAACCCGTCCATGAAGTGGCCGCGATAGAGCGCGAGCGCCTCGCGCCAGCGGGCGGCAGCCGCCGCCCGGCGAAATGCGGGCACGTCCACCCCAACCACCTCCGGGGCCAACCGCAGCTCCTCGCCCGACGCGACGATCGCCTCCTGGCCCAGGGCCCGGCGCAGGAGGTACACCGAGTCGGCGAGCAGGTGCCGTGCGGTCTCCTCATCGGAGTCGGGCCAGAGCAGGCCGACCAACTGGTCACGGCTCAGGGTCGCGTCGGGGGAGCTTCCCAGGAGCGCCAGCAGGGCGAGCCGGCGCCGCTGAGCCGCGCGCCCCGTGAGCGGTCCGGCCGAGCCAGCGAGCGAGGTCGGTCCAAGGAGGAGGAGTTGAAACACGGATATCGCGATCCCGGGTGAAAGACGATGATCAGACGATTGTCCCGGCTTAGAGTTGCACCGGCGGCGTGGACCACGAGCTGCCGCCCTGCCGCCGGACGCGCAACCCGGCAGCAGATCTCGACTTGCGTTTCTCTAGATAGGAGAGTTGTGATGAACGTGAAGCATTCTGCTGCACGCCTCGCGCTGGTGGCCGCCGCGCTCCTGGTGATGGCCTGTTCCGACTCCGGCGCCCCCGTGCTAGGCGCGCAGACCACAGCGCCCGCTGCCGCATCGCGAGCCGAGGGTGAGCACCGTCACGCGATGAAGCGGGGTGAGGCGCTCGATTGGCAGCCAGCGCCGCCGATCTTCCCGGCCGGGGCCCAGATGGCGGTGCTCCAGGGCGATCCGTCCGTGTCAGGCGCCCCCTTTATCGTCCGGCTCAGGTTCCCCAACGGCTACATATTGCCGGCACACTTCCATCCCACCGACGAGAACGTCACGGTCATCAGCGGCATCTTCCTCGTGGGCCTCGGCGACGTGTTCTCGGAGACGGCCCTGCTACCGGCGCTCAGACCGGGCGACTTCATCACGGCGCCGGCAAACGCGAATCACTTCGCGACGACGCGCGGCACCACGGTGGTCCAGGTCAATGCGATCGGACCGTTTCAGCTCACATACGTGAATCCGGCGGACGATCCGACCAAGTAAACGAACACAGCCGCCGGGGCTCGCCCGGCGGCTGTGTTCCCTTGAGGAGGCCATCGCTGCCCAGGAGGCGATGGCCTTTCCGCGCTCAGGTGACCTTGATCGTCTTGACCATGCCGTGCTCGAGGTGCGCCTTGCCGTCCTTCATGTCGGGGAAGAAGCAGATCAGCCCATAGTCCCCCGGCGCCAGGTCGGTCACGATGAACATGTGGGCACCCGGGAGGATTCCGGTGACGCCGCCGTGGAAGTCGCCTGGGGGCGGCCCGGTCATCTTCTGCGCCCAGGCCGCGAAGTCCATGGCCGTCTTGCCGGTGCTCAACTTCACGAGGACCATTTCATGCCACTGCTGGCCGGCGTTCTCCACCCGGATCGTGTGGTGGCCCGCGGTGATCGGGGTTGAGAACTGGAAGTCGTAATCCACCAGCTTCACCGTCAGATCGGCCGCCGGCTCGGCCGTGGCCTGGGCCGGCCCGGTCACAGTGATCATATGTGCCATGCCCTTGGCGAAGTGCGGCATTCCATCGGCCCTGGGAATGAGGCAGATCATCGCGTAGCTCCCGGGCTCGAGCATCAGTACGGCCGTATGAGGCCGTAGGCCCTGGCCTCAGGCTGGCTCGTCGACTGTCAGGGTGGCGGGCCTGCACGTGCCGCGCAGAAGGCCGCGGCGGCGCCGAAGTGTCCGGCGCCGCCTTGAGTCATGCCGCCCGTCTTTGCCTGGAACTGTTCTGATGGGGTGCTATTGACCTTCCCCTTTTGGCAAACACCACACGTCCTTGATGCTGCAAAGTCTTGCGAGCATCCCTTCGTACTCTTTGTCAATTGCTGCTCTCTCCGTGAGGCCCAGAGACTGGACCATGTATCCATGGTGGCCGTGCAATATGACGAAAGGATACATGCCACCGAGCTTCCCGGCGCCGATGTCTTCGCCGGTAATCTCGGGGGCGTAGTACATGACGTGTGGAAAGTTGATGGTAATGATACTGTCGCTCTTGTCCGGGTCGAAGTACGTCCGCAGCACCGGAGACAGCATGTAGGAGATGCCGGCTCGTTCCGGCGCTTTATAGTATCCCGTTTTGTAACGCTGTTGGATGATCTTCTTGAGGTCGCCGGGAGGAGTCCCCTTGGCCTGCATCTCCGCCGCGTCAAGGAAGACCCGCAGCTGCGCCTTGGCGCCCGCCTGGTCAAAGGAAACCGGGTAGAGAATGTCATCCCTGTATTTCGTTAAGGGCCAGGCCCCCCTGAACCCATCATCGCCGGTTCGAGCAACCAAGGCGGAGAATCCATTCGTCCCCTTGCGGGCAACTTCGAAACCCTTATCAGGGTTCAAGGTGTATACTGTTGCATTGTCTCTGAGGTGCGGCGGCAATGCGCTCAGGGCCAATTGAATTTCAAGATCTCGCGGCAGCGGCTCGATCTTAGTCGTCACCTCGGGGCTCTGCTTGTTTTCGACGCTCGCTGTTAGCGAGAACACTAGGCCTGCAACCAGCCCAAGTGCCTGGATCTTTCTCATCGTGACTTCCTTTTGCCAGTGGCGAAATCGTTCAACATCGTCATTCACCCTACAGATCGCAGATCTCCCCTCGCTGGCCCCTCTTCGCGCAAACGCAGGAGCAAGCGTTTCTCGGATGGCACCGCCGCTTCAGCCGCCGTGCTGGATCTTCCCCAGGCCGCCGGATCCTGCCCGACGGACACGAGCGTCACGTCGGGCGCCTGCCATCCCTCAGCCCTCCTCCTCCACGAAGGCCTTCAATCGGGCCCCTGCCGCCTCCCACTGCGCGGCGATCTGATCGAGGTACTGTCGCGCCTTCTCGAGGCGCTTGAGATCGAGCTCGAACACGCGCTCGCGGCCCCGGCGGGCGTCGTGCACCAGGCCCGCCCGGCCGAGCGAACGCAGGTGCCGCGTAATCGCCTGACGCGTCACTCCGGTGCCCTCGCTCAAGCGCGTGATCGAAAGCGGGCCGTCTGCGGACAGGCGCCGCAGCAGCCCGAGCCGCGTCGTATCGCCCAGGGCGGCGAATACCGGCGCGGCCGCAGGCTCCTGAAGCGCGGCCGCACTGCGACTAGGCGACATAGCCCATGAGGTTCTTCGCCTGCCCCGTCCAGCCCTCATCGTGCATCCGGAACGCCTCCGCCCGGCGCGCGAGCGGAATACGGTCGAAGCCGGACTCCACGATCCTGACCGCGGTGCCGCCCGCGATCTCTTCGAGATGGAATTCGACCAGCGTGGTCGGCTCGGCCGAGTAGTCGACCTTGGGGTCGAAGGGGTACGGGTGCCAGCGATAGGAGAAGTAGTGCTCGGGCTCGATCTGCTCGACCTGGAACTCCAGCGTCATATGGTCGTAGCCGGGGCTGGTGATCCGGCCCCGGGTCGTCGCTCCGGCGGCAAAGGCGCCCTCCAGCTTCGCGCCGAACCATGCGCCGAATTCCTTCGCGTCCGTGAGGGCGCGCCACACGCGGGCCCGCGGGGCGCGCATCTCGAAGCGCCTTTCGATCCGGTCGGTGCTGCTGGTGGCCTGTGCCTTATCGGTCTTGGTCGTCATACGTCGGTGCCTCTCCTGTGAGTTCGTGGCCGCGTCTCAAAATCGTGCAACATTTGTGTTGCGTATTATACGACGGCGCCCAGAAATACGCAACAGCTATGTTGCGCGTTGAAAGAGGCGGGTGCGGCGGCTCGGCTGCCCGCAGGCAGGCGCTCCGTACCCCGGTTCAGCGGGGCGGCGGTCATGGCGAGGGGGCAGCGCGCCTGGGGGGAGGGACAGTCGTAGCGAGCGGGCGCAGCCCCCAAGGCAATCTCCCGGCGTCCGAGCTGAAGGAAGGGAATTGCCTCGCCACTCCGCGGCTCGCAATGACTCGGAGGTGCCCGCAGACCCGAAAACGAGAACGAGCAGCCCCGAAGGCTACTCGTTCGAAGTCGGGACGGCGGGATTCCAACCCGCGACGCCCTGAACCCATCCGCTCTTGCAGTTACGAGGATACTACAAGTCGTTAAACCTACGCGCTGTGCTGGGCATCGGCGTTGTGGTCCAAAGGGCCCTCCCGGGCCCTTTGTCAGGAGAAACTCACAACACTACTCACAACACTCAGAGCATCAGCTCGCCCCCACCGGTTCAGACTCAGCGCTCGCGACCATTCGGCCTGGCCAGGCAAGCGTCTGGGCGGTGCGAGGCAACGTCTGCCACACTGCGGATGACTCCATTCCGAGCAGGGGGGAGTGGGCCTACATCCTCATCATCCCCTGGTGCAAGGCCATTATCCGCTGCATCCGCCCAATGTGCCCCTGCATCCGGGTCTTGAGGCCGGCGCCCGAGAGGCCGGGCAGCTCAGCCAGATCCTGCCGCAGCGAGTCGCTCAGTGCCGACCACGCTGAATCGGGCTTCATGTTCACCGCTCGCATGTCTGCTCTCATCGCGTCCATCATCCGGGAGGCGAGGCCCTGATGGGCCGCCATCACCGCGCCCATCTGGGCGGGCTCCATGGCGCCGAGCGAGTCCAGATGGGCCCGCATCATTGGCATCATCTGGACTCCCTGCATCGCCTTCCCCATCCCGCCCATCCCAACTGCGGTATCGGCCGCTGCCGCCTGGGACGCGTCCTGCTTCTTGCCGCACGCCGCGAGCGTGACAGCCGCGAGGATCAGGATGCCGTGAATCGTGCGCATCGCTTGCTTCTCCAAGTGAGATGTGGGTGTATCGACATCGCTGCGTCCGCCGGCCGGACTCTTGACGTGTGGATCGTCCGGCGCACACCCTGCACCAAAGCGAATCCCGGGAGTGCCGGATACCAGGCCCGGCCCCCCGACCATGCTGCAAGTCGGCCCGACTTGCCTCCCGGCCAGCGGGGACTACTTCCGCAGCATCTTGACGATGGCAACGACCAGGAAAATGGCCAGCAGGACTACGAGAACCGTCCCGAGACCGTACCCACTCATAAAACCGTGCATGTTGTTCTGGATTACTGCCTCCGCCCACCGTTCAGAATGAGGGCCCGGCTAGCTCCCGTGCCCTCCTGCCCCCTGGCCCTGCCGGCCCACCGAATGCCGACTGGGGTTCTCTGCCCCGCGTGGAAATAGGTGCAGGCGACGGGGAGTCACAATCGCTCAAAGGACTGAGTGCGGGACTAGCCCCGAAGCACTCCCTCAACGGGTGTCTTGCGCACGTGTGCCGGCTCGGAGGTGGTCCCACGCGACTCTCGGCTACCAGTGCCATCACGAGTACGGAGTCGCTGATATCGAGCGCACAGACGGCCCGACACTGTTCTGTGGAGCGCCGGAGTTGAAGACAGAATGCCAGGCAGCCTGGTTGGCTGCCTGGCATTTCCTTCGACCAATCGACGGCGGGATTCGACCGGCAATGCCGCGAGCCGCAGGCGAGCGGCGGCGGCAAGAAACCCGCCAGCCCGAATGAGAACGAGCAGGCCCGGAGGCCCGCTCGTTCGAAGAGACCGCCGTCACGACAAGGCCCCCACCACATGGCGGGGGGCCGAGTCGGCGCCACCTCTCATTCACTAGGCCGCCGAGTTCATCACCGGGAGCAGCTTGCGCAGGCGTCCCACGAGGTCGTCGACCTCGGCCATCGTCGTGGTCCGGCCGAGGCTGAAGCGGATCGCACCCATTCTCAGGTCGGCTGGCACGCCCATGGCTGTCAGGACGGGAGAATGCTCGACTCGGCCGGCGTGACAGGCGGAACCGGTCGACGCGGCGACACCGTCGAGACGGGCGAGAATGTCGGCCCCAATGCGCCCAATGAAGCTGACGTTGAGGGTATTCGGCAGACGCAACGTCGGATGGCCGTTGAGCACGACTCGATCGCCAAAGGCAGCGCGCAGTTCTGACCATAACCGGTCACGCAGCAGTCGGCTTTCGTGATTCCGGTCAGCCGACCTGGCGAGGGCGCAGGCGGCGCCGAGCCCCGTCGCAAGGAACGCGCTCTCGGTCCCGGCACGCCGCCCGCACTCGTGACCGCCCCCGTGGATCAACGGTTCCAGGGCGACTCCCCGCCGGACGTAGAGCGCCCCCACTCCCTTCGGCGCATAGAGCTTATGGCCGGCCATCGACAGCAGGTCAACCCCGAGATCCTCCACCCTGGTCGGAATCTTCCCGACTGATTGCGCGGCGTCGGTGTGGATGAGCACGCCACGCTCGCGGGCGATCTGCGCGATCTCTTGAATCGGCTGGATGGTGCCGACCTCGTTGTTGGCATGCATGATGGTGACCAGCACCGTGCGGTCGGTGATCGCCTTCCGCACGTCGTCGGGATCGACCTGCCCGAGGCCGTCGACTGGCAGATACGTCAGCTCCGCGCCGATCCGCTCGAGGTACCGGCAGGCCCCGAGGATAGCCGGATGCTCGATCCGACTGGTGACGATGTGATTGCCGCGGCCGCGGGCGGCAAAGAAAGCGCCCTTGAGGGCGAGGTTGTTCGCCTCACTCCCGCCACTGGTGAAGACGATTTCCTCGGGTGAACAGCCCAGCAGCGCGGCGACCTGCCTGCGCGCCGCTTCGAGCGCCGCGTGGGCCGGCTGGCCGGCCCAGTGGAGGCTCGACGGATTGCCGTAGTGCGCCTCCAGCAGCGGCCGCATGGCGGCAGCCACCTCGGGGGCGACGGGGGTGCTCGCATTGAAATCCAGATAGATCGGCGTCAAAGGCTTCATCGTTTCCCGCCTCTAGGTTGTTGGGCAACTCAATCCAGCCAGCGCCTCTTTCCACTCGTCGTCGGTGATCGGCTTCCGCGCCCGGAAACTGATGCCGAGCGTGCCGAACTGGGCCGCGCTCGAGGCCTGCGGCGCGTCCGCGTAGACGTCAACCCGAGCGGTGATCTCGAACCCCACGAAGCCGGCGGCGACGACCGTCGCCTGGAGCTCTGCCTCCAGCAGAGCACCAGCGATTCACCCCTTCCACAGATTGATGTCGCGCTTCGCCTTGTCGCCGACCGACTTCTGCACCAGAATGTCGCCGATCTGAAGCCGCCCGCCGGGCTTGAGTACCCGCGCCATCTCGTGCAGCCCGGCCAATTTGTCGGGGAAGAGATTGAGGACGCCGTTCGAGATCACCACGTCCGCCCAGCCGTCGGCAACCGGCAGGGACTCCGCGAGCCCTTCGAGAAACCGGACGTTGGCGAAGCCGCCTATGGCGGCGCTGGCACGCGCGCGGTCGAGCATGGCGGGCGTCATGTCCACGCCGACGACCGCGCCGCCCGGACCGACCATTCGCGCCGCGATCAGACTATCGATCCCCGCGCCACACCCGACATCAACGACCCGATCGCCCATGCCCAACGCGCCGAGCGAAAAGGGGTTGCCGGTCCCGGCGAAGGCCGCGATGGTGCCCTCCGGCAGGCCGTCGAGCCACGCGTCCTCATAACCCAGCAGAGCTGCCAGCCTCCGCCCGGTGTGAAAATGGAAGCCCCGGCCGGGATCGGAGGCGACCTGGCCGTATTCGGCGCGAATGGCTTCGCGGAGAACCTCGACGTCGAGCCCTTCAATCGCCCGGCTCGCGCCCGGAACGGGAACCCTCTCTGGCTGGCTCATGTGCTCCTGTTGACAGGCGGCGGTTTCCTGCTATTCTATGGAACATTAGAATATCTGTCAAGCACTTCTTCCCCGAGCCCGGTACATGGCTGGCCACCGAGACTTCAAGGACGCGCTCTACGCCCAGTTCGCCCGCATCGGGCACGCGCTGGCGAGCCCCAAACGGATCGAACTGCTCGATCTGCTCGGCCAGGGCGAGAAGACCGTCGAGGCGCTGGCCGAGCAGGTCGCGACCCCGGTCAAGAACACCAGCGCCCACCTGCGGGTACTTCGCCAGGCCCGGCTGGTCGAGACGCGCCGGGACGGTACCTACGTCTACTACCGCCTGGCCGATGATGACGTCTCCGGTCTGCTGCGAACCCTCGAGACCCTCGCCCACAGCCGCCTGGCCGATGTCCAGCAGGTGGTGCGGTCGTATCTCGACGGCAACGACGAACTCGAACCGGTGACCTTCAAGGAATTGCGGCGGCTGGTGCGCGAGGAAGACATCACGGTGGTCGACGTCCGCCCGGCGGACGAGTACGAGGCGGGACACATACCGGGCGCGCTGTCGATGCCGGTGCCGGAGCTCAAGCGTCGTCTCCGCGAGCTTCCCAAGAGCCGGGAGGTGATCGCGTATTGCCGCGGACGCTACTGCGTGTTTTCGCTCGATGCGGTCACCCTGCTCCGGCAGCATGGGTATCGCGCGCGGCGCGCCCATGAAGGGATGCCAGACTGGCGGGCCGCGGGGCTGCCGGTGGAGAGCGGCACGTGATCCTGCGCCAGTTCCTTCATACCGAGCCGGTCGTCGCCGTCTCCTACCTGGTTGGGTGCGGCGGCAAGGGCGCCGCCGTCGTGGTTGATCCCGTGGACCCACCCGAGCAGTACCTCAAGACGGCGGGCGCTCTCGGGATGGACATTCGTTTCGTCGTCGACACCCACGTCCATGCCGACCACCTGTCGACCGGCCCCGCGCTCGCGGCGCTGGCCGGAGCGCCCTATCTCCTGCA
>Ga0153915_10002988_pt1 | contig 15464 bp, 15 predicted proteins | sample Opewatmetagenome_2_FD_107003 | JGI IMG/M metagenome (GOLD analysis project Ga0153915, IMG submission 107003) | Freshwater wetland microbial communities from Ohio, USA - Open water 3 Core 3 Depth 3 metaG | ecosystem: Environmental > Aquatic > Freshwater > Wetlands | place: USA: Ohio, Lake Erie...
CCGACCACGCGCGCGCTCTCCCTCGTCGGTACCGGCGAGGCGGTCATCCGCGACATGTTCTATGACGGCAATCCGCGCCCGGAGCCCGGCGCGGTCGTGTGCCGCGTCTCGCCTTCCTTCGTGCGCTTCGGCAACTTCGAGGCCCTTGCGGCGCACGAGGAGACCGATGCGCTCAAGGCGCTGGCGGGCTACGTGATCCGCGAGCACTTTCCCGGGCTGTCGTACGCCGCGTGGTTCGGCGAAATCTGCCGGCGCACCGCGCACCTCATGGTCGACTGGATGCGCCTGGGGTTCGTGCACGGCGTGATGAACACCGACAACATGTCCATCCTCGGCCTGACCATCGACTACGGCCCGTACGGGTGGCTCGAGGGCTATGACCCGATGTGGACGCCGAACACCACCGACGCGCAGGGCCGGCGCTACTGCTACGGCAACCAGCCGCACATGGCCCAATGGAACCTGGCGCGCCTCGCCGAGGCGCTCTTGCCGCTCGTGCCGCGGGAGGCGCTGGAGGAAGGCCTTGCGCGCTACGCCGACGCGTTCAACGCGGCGTGGCCGTGCGCGCTCGCGCAGAAGCTCGGCCTCGCCTCGCTCGATCGGCCGGGCGACGACGACCTCGCCCGGGAGCTTTTCGAGGCGCTGGGCGAGGCGGAGACCGACACCACGATCTTCTTCCGCCGGCTGGCCGCCGTTCCGCTCCAAGGGGGCGACGCGCTTGCCGTGCTGCGGCCGGCTTTCTACGACGAGCCGGCGCCGCGCCCGCTCCTCTCGGCCTGGCTCGACCGGTACCTCGGGCGCGTTCGCGACGAAGGACTGGCGCTCGCCACGCGCGTTGAGCGGATGAATGGGGTCAATCCCAAATACGTGTTCCGCAACTATCTGGCGCAGCAGGCGATCGACGCCCTGGAAGGCGGCGAACCCGGGCCGCTCGAGCGGCTGATGCGCGTGCTCGAACGCCCCTACGACGAGCAGCCGGAGCACGAGCCGCTCGCCGTGCGCCGCCCAGAGTGGGCCCGCCACAAGGCCGGCTGCTCGGCCCTTTCCTGCAGCTCTTAGCGACCTTTCCTATAATCTCTGCTGATTAGAACCGCCACCCTCCTCCTCGGCCTCGTTGCCGCCAGCGCCGCGCTGGCTCAGCAGCCAGGACAGCCCGAGCCGCAAATGTCCTCTGACCAGCCGGCCTATAGCGTGGTCGAGCCCAAGGCGCCGGCGAAGGCAAAACCGGCGGTGAAGAAGCGCGCCGCCCAGGCGAACGCCAAGGTCGAGACCGGGACTGCGGCGGAGGCTCCGGTGGTCGCCAGCGCGGAGCCCCTCAAGCCGAAGGGTCCGTGCGTGATCAAGCCGGTGATGTCCGACCAGGACCTCGTGAACTGCGGCGCCACGCCGCACGACTGAGCCCGGCTAGTAGAGCGCCCTGCTCGCCAGCCGGGCGCCCTCGGCGAGCGCCTTCAGCTTCGCCCACATGATCGACGGATGCACGCGGCGGTGGAACGGCCCCTGCGCGAAGCCGCAGTCGGTGCCCGCCATTAGGCTGTCCCTCCCGACCAGCCGCGCCAGGCGCACCAGGCGCTCGGCGACGAGCTCGGGATGCTCGACGATGTTCGTCGCATGGCTGATCACGCCGGGCACGAGCACGCGGCCGGGCGGCAGCTTGACGCTCTCCCAGACGCGCCATTCGTGCTCGTGGCGCGGGTTCGCGCCTTCGATGAGGTAGGCGCCGGCCTTTACCTTCAGGACGAGGTCGACCACGTCCTTGAGCGGCACATCGGTCGTATGCGGGCCGGGCCAGCTTCCCCAGCACACGTGGTAGCGCACTCGGTCCTCGGGAATGCCTTCCAGCGCCGAATTGAGGACGTCGACATGCATGGCCACCCAGCGCCGGTAGTCGGCCAGGCTCGCCGGCGGAACCATGCGATCGTAGGTCACCGCGAAGCGCGCGTCGTCGAGCTGCAGCAGCAGCCCCGCGTCGACGATCGCCCGGTACTCGGTGCGCATCGCGCGCGCGATGGCTTGCAGGCATTCCTCGTCGCTCGCGTAGTGCTCGTTCCTGCGGTCGGGGATCACGCTCGCGGGTGCGGCGACCGGGAGGAAACCCTCCTTCACCCCGGCGGCCGCGAGCGCCGCCTTGAAATTGGCGATGTCGCGCTGGAGGGCCGCCTGCCCGGTGTACTCGATCGGCCCGACGCACACCGCGAGCGCGCCGGTCGCGCCCGCCGTGGCGGGCGGGCCCTCGGCGGCGTCGAGCTCGGCGTAGAACTCCGCGAACCGCGCCCGGTCGGCGCCGCGCGAGAACGGATTGGCGCCGCGCAGGACCGGCCGGCGCTCGAAGCCCGACAGGCGCTCGAGCGCGTATTGGGACCAGCTGATGTTCTTCCCGTACTCGCCGTCGCTCGGCACGTCGATGCCCGCCTGCTTCTGCTCAGCGACGACTTTCGTGACGGAATGGGAGAGGCACTGCTCGTACGCGCGCTCGTCGTAGGGCTCGCCGCGGCTTCTCTTGCGGATGAACTCCAGGAGCTCGGGCGGACGGATGAGGCTCCCGACGTGCGTGGTAAGGATGCGCTCGACGCTGCGGAGCACCGGGGCCTATTCCTCCTTCAGGCCGTCTTCGTCCCAGGAGACCTCGCGCACCGTGCCGGGGGTGGCGAGCTCGGGGAGCTTCGGCTTTTCCTCGTGCGGGTAGCCGGGTAGTTGCGCGAGCGCGGCCGACCAGCTCGAGCCGCGCCTGGGCGCCGTGTCTTCCTTCTCGTTCGTCTCTCGATTCATTGCCTTCAATTTCGTCGTTCGATCACAGCGGGCTGCATTCTGCCCGAAGCGCAAGACGCGCGCTGACGGTCAGTTCGCAGCGCTCTGCAGCGCCTGCCAGACGCGGCGCGGCGTGGCCGGCATCTCGAAGCGCCGCACGCCGCGGCTGCGCAGCGCGTCGACGACGGCGTTCATCACCGCGGGCAGCGAGCCCGTGACGCCCGCCTCGCCTACGCCCTTGGCGCCGAGCGGATTGAGCGTGGTCGGCACCGGGTGCTCGAGGAGCTGGAGCCCCTGCACGTCGCCCGGGCGCGGCATCGCGTAGTCCATGAAGCTGCCGGTGAGGAGCTGCCCCGAGTCGGGATCGTAGACCGCCAGCTCGGAAAGCACCTGCCCCGCTCCCTGCGCGATGCCGCCGTGCATCTGGCCTGCGACGATCTGCGGGTTGATCAGGTTTCCGGCATCGTCGCAGGCCACGTAGGAGACGATCTGCGTCTCGCCGCTCGAAGGGTCGATCTCGACCTCGGCGATATGGCAGCCGTTGGGAAAGCAGGAGCCGAACTTGTTGGCGTAGGCGATGTCGAGCTCCTTCGGCCTTTCGGCGGCCAGGCGCTGGAGCGAGATCTTCCGGTCCGTTCCCTTGATCCGGTAATGGCCGTCGCGGAATTCGAGGTCGGAGGCCGAAGCCTCGAGCGCCTCCGCGGCCAGGGCCAGCCCCTTCTTGACCAGCTCCTGCGCGCCGAGCAGGAGGACGCTGCCCACGGCGAGCAGCGAACGCGAGCCGCCGGTTGCGTTGCCGGCGATGTAGAAGTCGGCGCCGGCCGTGCGCAGGCGGATCGCCTCGAGCGGGATGCCGAGCACGCGCGTCACGACCTGCGCGAACGTCGTCTCGTGCCCCTGTCCGTGGTTGTGCGTCGGCGCGTAGAGCGTCAACGTGCGGCCGTCCTCGCTCCAGCGCATCTCGACCTGGTCCTGCGGCGCGAAGCCCGCGCCCGTCGCCTCGATGTAGGTCGACATCCCGCGCCCTCGCAGCTTGCCCTGATTCTCCGAATGCTTTTTTCGATCGGCGAAGCCAGGCCAGGCGGCGGCCGCGATCGCCTTGTCCATCACGCCCTCGAAGTCGCCGCAGTCGTACTCGAAGCCGGCCGCGATCCGGTAGGGAAACTGGCGGACGAAGTTGCGCCGCCGGAACTCCGCCGGGTCCATGCCGATCTCGTGCGCGGCGTGCTCGACCAGGCGCTCGAGCGCGTAGGACATGACCGGCCGGCCGGCGCCGCGGTAGGCGGCCATCGGCGCGGTGTTGGTGAGCGCGAGGCGGATGCGCGCATACGCCGCCGGCACGTCGTAGACCCCCGAGAGGCAGTTCACGATGCCGAGCGTGTTGATGAACGGGCCGGTCGGCGCGAGGTAGGCGCCGAGGTTCGCCAGCATGTCGAAACGCATGCCCAGGATCTTTCCCTGACCATCCAGCGCCAGGGCTCCTCTGGCGCGGACATCGCGCGCCTGCTCGTCGGCGAGGAACACCTCCGAGCGGCTGCCGGTCCACTTCACCGGCCGGGCGAGCTTCTTCGCCGCGAAGAGCGCCGCGCAGTACTCGGGGTAAAGGTTGAAGCGCACGCCGAAGCCGCCGCCCACTTCCTCGGCGATGACGCGGATCTGCTCCGGCGGGACGCCGAGCACGGCCGAGAGCTGGTTGCGCATGATCGCCGCGCCCTGCGTGCAGGCGTAGAGGTGGTAGCGCCCCGAGGCGGTGTCGAATGCGGCAAGGCAGGCGCGCGGCTCGATGGGATTGCCGATCACGCGCGAGATGTCCACCTCGAGCTCGACGACGCGCGCCGCCTTCTCGAACGCCTGGCCGGCGAGCACCTCGTTGCCCGACTCGTAGTCCAGGACGATGTTGGCCGGCACCGAGTCGTGCACGAGCGGCGCGCCGCGCATGACGGCGTCCCGCGCGCGCACCACGGCGGGAAGGTCGCTGTACTCGATCTCGAGAAGCTCGGCCGCGTCCTGCGCCGCAACGGCGCTCTCGGCCACGACCAGGGCGACGGCGTCGCCCGCGAAGCGCACCCGCCCCTGCGCGAGCGCCGGGCGCCCCGGGTTGATGAGCTCCATCCCGCCCCGGCCCTTGACCGGCAGCGCGCAGGGCAGCGACTTCAGCTCGCCCCGGATGTCCTCCCCGGTAAAGACGCCCAGCACGCCCGGATGGGCCAGCGCCGCTTCTTTCCCGATGGACCGAATTTCCGCGTGGGCGCGGTCGGAGCGGACGAAATGGCCGTAAGCCTGGCCGGGCAGGTTCCAGTCGGAAACGTAGCGCCCCCGGCCGGTGAGCATCCGGTCGTCTTCCAGCCGGCCTTTCAGCATCCCGGTTGCCCTGGCGGTCCTATGTCTTGGCGAGCGCGATCAGGATGCTGCAGGGCGCGTAATCGAGCAGCGACGCCCCCACCGAGCCCTTCCACCACCGCGCCGCGAACGAGGTGTTCTGATTGTGCCCGACGACGATCAGGTCGGCGGGCAGGTTCTTCGCGAAGCGGCAGATCTCCTCGACCGGCTCGCCGACCGCGAGCTGCCCCGAGGCGTTGAAGCCGCGCTCGCGCAGCGTGCGGATGCCTTCGTCGAGGATCGTCTGGGTGCGCTTCTTCTCTTCCTCGAGCAGCTCTTCCGGGACGAAGCCCTCGGTCAGGAACAGGCTCGGCGGCATGCTCGCCACCGCCAGGAGGCAGGTCTCCGCGCCGAGGAACCCGGCGAGGTCCGCGCATTCGAGGAGCGCGCGCTTGCCTTCCTGAGAGCCGTTGTACGCCAGCAGGATTTTCCGATACTTCATTGGAGTCTCCTCCTCCGCAGCCGATTATAGCCAGCACCCGGCGGCTACAATACGCGGGTTTCCTTCGGCACCTGCTGGCTGGATTTGTCCCGGGAATCCCATTGCTCGACCCTAGCAGAAGCGATCTGACCGCCGGCGTCGCCGGCGCGGGCACGATGGGGCGCGGCATCGCGCAGGTGCTCGCCCAGTGCGGCGCGCGCACGCTGCTCTTCGACGCGCAGCCGGGCGCCGCCGAGAAGGCCCGGGCGTCGATCGGCGAAGCGCTGCGCCGCATGGCGGAAAAAGGCCGGCTCGCCGACCCGCAGGCGGTGCTCGGGCGGATCGCGGTGGTGCCCTCGCTCGAAGCCTTCGCCCCCTGCCACCTCGTCGTCGAGGCGATCGTCGAGGACCTCGCCGCGAAGCGTTCCCTCTTCTCCGCCCTGGAGAAGATCGTTCCCGAGGACTGCATTCTGGCGAGCAACACCTCGTCGCTCTCGGTGACCGCCATGGCCGCGGCGTGCAGGCATCCCGGCCGCGTCGCCGGGTTCCATTTCTTCAACCCGGTGCCGGTCATGAAGATCGTCGAGGTGGTCGACGGCGTGCGGACCGAGCCCGGGATCGGCGAGGCGCTCGCCGCGCTGGCGAAGCGCTTCGGCCACGCGCCGGTGCGCTGCAAGGACACCCCCGGATTCGTCGTCAATCATGCCGGGCGCGCCTTCGTGCCCGAGGCCCTGCGCATCCTCGCCGAAGGCGTCGCCGATCCGGCGACCATCGACCGCATCCTGGTCGACGCGGCGGGCTTCCGCCTCGGGCCCTTCGGCCTCATGGACCTGGTCGGCCTCGACGTGAACCACGCGGTGATGAAGTCGATGTACCAGCAGTACTTCGAGGAGCCGAAGTACCAGCCCTCCTTCCTCGCCGAGCCGCGCGTCGCCGCGGGGCTCCTCGGCCGCAAGACCGGCCGGGGCTGGTTCGAGTACGCGCCCGACATGAAGCTGCCGCCCGAGCCGCCCGCGCCTCGCGCGCAGCCGGCGAGCGTGTGGGCGGCGCCCGCCCTCAGGGGGTTCCTTTCCTCCCTCGGAGCGAAGATCGCCGATTCGCCGGACCACGCCGACGTCTGCTTCGTCGCTCCGCTCGGCCGCGACGCCACCGCCGCGGCCCTGGAAAGCAAGCTCGATCCGGCGCGCACCGTCGCGGTGGATCCGCTGTTCGGCTTCGCCAAGCGGCGCACGCTGATGGCGAATCCGTTGACGACGAAAGAAGTCCGCGAGCGGGCCCACGCGTTGCTCGCGAGCGATGGCGTTCCCGTATCGGTGATCCGCGACTCTCCCGGCTTCGTCGCGCAGCGCATGGTCGCGCATATCGTCAACGTGGGCTGCGACATCGCGCAGATGCGCATCGCCACTCCCGAGGACCTCGACCGCGCGGTGACGCTCGGCCTCGGCTATCCGAAGGGGCCGCTCGCCCTGGGCGACGCGCTGGGGCCGAAGCGCATCCTCGAGGTGCTCACCGCCATGCACGATCTCTACCAGGAGCCGCGCTACCGCCCGAGCCCGTGGCTCAGAAGGCGCGCGGCGCTCGGCATTTCATTGACCACCCCGGAGTGAACCATGCTTGATGCCTACCTCTACGACGGCCTGCGCTCTCCCATCGGACGGCACGCCGGCAAGCTCGCGCCCGTGCGCCCCGACGACCTCGCCGCCGAGGTGATCAAGACGCTGGTCGCAAAAAATGATGTTTCTCCCCGGGACGTGAGCGACGTCCTTCTCGGCTGCGTGAACCAGGCGGGCGAGGACAGCCGCAACGTGGCGCGCTTCGCCGCGCTCCTCTCGGGCCTGCCGCCGACCACGCCCGGCGCAACGGTCAACCGCCTTTGCGCGAGCGGCCTGCAGGCGGTGGTCGACTCGGCGCGGGCGATCACCTGCGGCGAGGGCGATCTCTATATCGCCGGCGGCGTGGAGAGCATGAGCCGCGCGCCCTACGTAATGTCGAAAAGCGACACGCCCTATAGCCGCGACGTGAAGCTCTACGACACGACCATCGGCTCGCGCTTCCCCAATCCGAAGCTCGTCAAGCAGTACGGCAACCACTCGATGCCCGAGACCGGCGACAACGTCGCTAAGGATTTCGGCATCACGCGCGAGCAGGCAGACGAGTTCGCGCTCGCCTCGCAGCAGAAGTACGCGACCGCCGAGAAAGAGGGCTTCTACGTCGGCGAGATCATGCCGATCGCGCTCCCGTCCCGAAAAAAAGATTCTCCCCAGGAAACCGTCTCCGTCGACGAGCACCCTCGCCGCGACGCGACGATGGAGGCGCTCGCCAAGCTCAAGCCCCTCTTCGAAGGCGGCGTCGTCACCGCCGGCAACGCTTCGGGCGTGAACGACGGGGCGGCGGCGCTGCTCATCGGCAGCAAGGCCTGGGGCGAGAAGCACGGGAAGAAGCCGATGGCGCGCATCCGCGCCGCGGCGAGCGCCGGCGTCGAGCCGCGCATCATGGGCGTCGGCCCGGCCTATGCCATTCCGCGCGCGCTCGAGCGTGCCGGCCTGAAGCTCTCCGACATGGACATCATCGAGATCAACGAGGCGTTCGCGAGCCAGGTGCTCGGCTGCCTGAAGCTCATGAACGTGGGCCTCAAGGACCCGCGCGTGAATCCGAACGGCGGCGCGATCGCCATCGGCCATCCGCTCGGCGCCTCGGGCGCGCGCCTCGCGCTCACCACCGCGCGCGAGCTGCAGCAGTCCGGCGGCAAGTACGCCGCGGTGTCGCTGTGCATCGGCGTCGGACAGGGCCTGGCCGTCATCCTCGAGCGGGTGCAGGGATGAACGCCCCGATCAAGAAGGCGAAGGCCGAGTTCAGCTGGCAGGACCCGTTGCTGCTCGAGCAGCAGCTGACCGAGGACGAGCGCATGGTGCGCGACGCGGCGCATGATTACTGCCAGGGAAAGCTCGCGCCCCGAGTGCTGGAAGCGTTTCGCGAAGAGAAGACCGACGAAAAGATCTTCCGCGAGATGGGATCGCTCGGCATGCTCGGCCCGACCCTCCCCGCCGAGTACGGCGGCCCGGGCCTCTCCTACGTCTGCTACGGCCTGATCGCCCGCGAGGTCGAGCGCGTCGACTCCGGCTACCGTTCGATGATGAGCGTGCAGTCCTCGCTCGTCATGCTGCCCATTCATGAATTTGCCAATGAAGAAACAAAAAGGAAGTTCCTCCCGAAGCTGGCGAGCGGCGAATGGATCGGCTGCTTCGGCCTCACCGAGCCGAATCACGGCTCCGATCCGGGCTCGATGCAGACGCGCGCGAAGTCGGTCAAGGGCGGCTACAGCCTCACCGGCTCGAAGACGTGGATCTCCAACTCGCCGATCGCCGACGTGTTCGTCGTCTGGGCGAAGGACGACGGCGGCCAGATCCGCGGCTTCGTGCTCGAGAAAGGCGCGCAGGGCCTGTCCGCGCCGAAGATCCACGGCAAGCTGGGGCTGCGCGCCTCCATCACGGGCGAGATCGTGATGGACAACGTGTTCTGCCCCGAGGAAAACGCCTTTCCGGAAGTGCGCGGCCTGAAGGGCCCGTTCACCTGCCTCAACTCGGCGCGCTACGGCATCGCGTGGGGCGCGCTGGGCGCCGCCGAAGACTGCTTTCACAGGGCGAGAACCTACGTTCTGGACCGCAAGCAGTTCGGCCGGCCGCTCGCCGCGAACCAGATCATCCAGAAGAAGCTCGCCGACATGCAGACCGAGATCGCGCTCGGGCTGCAGGCCTGCCTGCGCCTCGGGCGGATGAAGGACGAGGGCAGCGCCACGCCCGAGATCACCTCCATCCTCAAGCGCAACTCGTGCGGCAAAGCGCTCGACATCGCGCGCGCGGCGCGCGACATGCTGGGCGGCAACGGCATCTCGGACGAGTTCGGCGTGATCCGCCACTTGGTGAATCTCGAGGTAGTGAATACCTACGAGGGCACGCACGACATCCACGCGCTGATCCTCGGGCGCGCGATCACCGGGATCCCGGCGTTCAGCTGAAGGACGAGAGCCCAGCAGACGGCCGCGATGCGGGATCGCGCCTCCGGACCGCCGTCGGCCGCGCATTCAAATGGTTCACCGTGGCGGCGCTGACGCTGCTCGCGATCCTCGCGGCCGTGTTCTGGGCGATGATCCTCGGCCGGTTCGCCGGCTCCGGATTTCAGGCCGCCAAGGGCGGCGGCGCGGGCGAGAGCATCGTGATCACTCCCGAATGCGCGTGGCCTTACGGCGTGCACGACCACGACGCGGAGACGGTGTGCCGGCTGTTCTACAACCTGAGTCCCGAAGAGCGCGCGAAAGTCCTGAAGGCGCGCCAATGAGCCGCCGCCCATGACCCCGGCGCCCGGCGTTCCCGGCCTCGTGCTCCTGATCCTCGTTCCGCTCGTCGCGTGGCGCGTGTACGCGCGCTTTCGCCGCCTGGTCGGCCGGCAGCGCGCGTCGCGGGTGCGGCCGTGGATCACGCTCACGCTCTTCCCGGCGCTCATCCTCCTGCTCGGCTTCGCTGCGCGACACGACGTTCCTTCGCTCGCGCTCTTTGGCGCCGCGCTCGCCGCGGGCGCGGTCCTCGGGCGCTACGGCCTCGCCCGGACGCGCTTCGAGGCGACGCCGGCCGGCCTCTTCTTCACGCCGCACGCGCCGCTCGGTATCGCGCTGCTCGTGCTGCTCGTCGGGCGCATCGCCTATCGCCTGTACGAAGTGAGCGTCGTTCCTCCGGATCCCGCCCACCCCGCGGCATTCGCCGTGCACCCGCTCACGCTCGCCATCTTCGGCCTGCTCGCCGGCTATTACGTCACTTATGCGCTCGGGCTCCTGCTCTGGCGCCGCGCCCACGAGCGGCTTCGGCAGGAATAACATCGGAGCACCACCAAGGAGGAGACCCCCTTGAAGCTCGCCGCCCTCGTAGCTCCAGCGCTCGCAATGTCCGCATTCAGCCTCTCCGCCGTCGCGGCCGATGACGCCGGCATGCCGCCCGAGCTCGCCGCGAAGGTCGCGGCGATCGGACGCGTGATCGATCCCCCGAAATCCGCCCCGCTCTACGCGCCGCTGCAGGAGAAGGAGCCCTACAAGGGAGTCAAGGTGGCACGCGACGTCCGCTATGGACCCGACGAGCGCAACCTGCTCGACGTCTTTTCCCCCGAGAGCGCGGGCGGCTCGCGGCCGGTGCTCATGTACGTGCACGGCGGCGGCTTCGTCGGCGGCACCAAGCACGCCCCCGGCAGCCCCTTCTACGACAACATCCACCTCTGGGCCGTGCGGCACGGCATGGTCGGCGTCAACATGACCTATCGTCTCGCCCCCGCCGCGAAATGGCCCGCCGGCGCCGAGGACGTCGGCCGGGCCGTCGCCTGGGTGCACCAGGACATCGCGAAGTACGGCGGCGATCCGGCCCGCATCTACATCATGGGCAACTCGGCCGGCGCGACGCACGTGGCCGACTATCTCGCGCAGGCCGCCGAGCACAGGCTTCCCGCGACTCCGGTCGCCGGAGCGATCCTCCTTTCCGGCATTTACGACCTCACCAGGTTCGACCCGGCGGGACTGAAGGTCTACTACGGCGACAACGTCGAGGGTTACGCCGGGCGCTCGCCGATTCACGGCCTCCTCGCGAGCCGCGTGCCGCTCATCGTCTCCACGGCCGAGCTCGATCCCGTGCCTTTCGAGCGGCAGGCGCACGAGCTGCGCGATGCTCTCTGCAAGAGCGCTCGGGGTTGCCAGAGCTTCCTCGTCCTCGCCAAGCACAACCACCTTACGCAGGTCCAGTCGATCAACACGGCCGACACGACGCTCACTCGCCATGTGCTGCAGTTCGTGAAGTAGTGCGACGCTGACGGGAAAGGACGCCCGAATGGAAGCGCTGAAGGACGCCAGCCATCTCTACGAGGTCGAGCACCGCGCCTACCACGCGGCGCGGCCCGGCTTCCGCATCAACGAGCTGAAAATCTCGCCCAAGCAGAAGGTGCCCTGGCACTACCACAACAACGTCGCCGACACGTTCTACGTGCTCGAGGGGGCGATCCGCATCTTCCTGCAGCAGCCGAAGGAAGAAGTGCGCCTCGCGGCCGGCGAAACGTACACGGTCGCACCGCGCCGGCCGCACCTCGTCGCGAACGGCGGCCAGGGCTCGGCGACCTTCCTCGTGCTGCAGGGCATGGGCGAGTACGACTTCGTGCCGCTCCTCGGCTGAGGGCGGCATGAGCCGCTGGGCTGCGCTCGCCGCCCTGCTGGTCGCAGTCGGCGCGCACGCGCAGACCGACGCGGTCGTCCTCGTCGCCAAGCCGGACCTCGTCGACGCCCACTTCAGCGGCACGGTCATTCTCGTCACCCACGCGCCGAGCGGGGACGTCGTCGGCGTCGTCCTCAACCGGCCGACGCGCCTTCGGCTCGCCGACGTGGCGCCCGAGTTTCCGCGCGCCGCGGCCTACGCGGAGCGGCTGTACGACGGCGGGCCGGTTCTGCAGCGGGTAATCGTCGCGCTGTTTCGCGCCGACGCACCGCCCGGCGCGGCGGCTTTCCGCGTGCTCGACGACGCTTATCTCAGCATGCACCCGGCGAACATCACGTCGCTGCTCGAGCGCCCGCAGGCGCGCTTTCGCCTGTTCGCCGGGTTCGCCGGCTGGGCGCCCGGGCAGCTCGAGTCGGAGATCGCGCGCGGCAGCTGGTACGTGCTGCCGGCCAGCGAGGACCTGCTATTCCGCCGCGATACTTCGGGGATGTGGCGCGAGCTCGTGGACAAGGCGCAAAGCCGCCGCGCCGCGGCTTCCCCGGCGACGCGCGCGATATACTTGAGCTCGTGAAGTCCCTGCGTCGCCTGGCGCTCTTTCTCGGCCTCGCGTGTCTCGCGACCGGCGCCCTCGCGCAGGAGCGGGCGATGATCCTGATCGCCAACCCCGACTTCCGCGACGTCGAATACCGCCAGACGGTGCTCATCGTCGCGCCGTATCCGAACGGCGGGCACGTGGGCGTCATTCTCAACCGGCCGACCAAGCGCTCGCTCGGCAGCCTGTTCCCGGAGCACGAGCCGTCGAAGAAGGTGATCGACCCGGTGTACTACGGCGGCCCGTTCTCGCGCAGCGCGCTGGTCGCGCTCGTGCACGCGGACCACAGCCCCGGCCCGGGATCGGTGCCGCTGATGAAGGATCTCTACCTCGCCTTCCGCGCCAACACGATCGATCACGTCATCGAGACCACGCCCAACGACGCGCGCTATTTCGTCGGCTACGTCGGCTGGCTGCCGGGCGAGCTGAGCCGGGAGATCGACCGCGGCCTCTGGTCGGTGCTCGACGCCGACGTCGACATGGTGTTCCGCAAGCACACCGAAGGAATGTGGGAGGAGCTCCTGCAGTCCAGCCGCCGCATTCGCGCCGATTCGGGGACGGAGCCCGAACTCCGGCTGGCGGCGATTCGATAGGTTCGGGCTCCGTCCCCGAACTTCGGAGGACGTTCATGAGAGCCGTATACGCCTTTCTTTCGCTGCTGGGCCTCGCGGCGTGCGCGACGACGCCGCGCGAGCAGACGCTGGTGGAGCGCGCGCTCGATGCCATGGGCGGCCGCGAGCGGGTCGCCGCGATCGGCACCCTGTCGGTCAAGGGCACGCTGAAGCAGTGGGAGCCCGAGCAGTCGGAGATTCCCGGCGGCGAGATGCGCTTCGGCAACGAGGGCAGCTTCGAGGCCCTCATCGACAGCGCGCGGCTGTCCGAGCGCTACGACTACGAGAAGCGCTTCGCCTATCCGGCCGCGCGCACCTACCGCTACAGCGAGATCATCACGCCGCAGGCGGGCTTCGTGCTCGGCGTGGACAGCACATCGCGCAATGCGCAGGACCTGAAGATGACGCCGCCGGCGCACTCGATGTCGGGCCTGAGGCTCGCGACCACGCAGCGCGAGCAGCTGCGCGCGAGCGCGACCGGGTTGCTCGTGGCGATGAGCGCCAACCCCTCGCGCGTGCGCCCTGCGCTCGATCTCGTGATCGGCGGAGTGGACTACCCGACCGTATCCTACGGCCCCTTCCTCGTCGCCTTCGACCCGCAGAGCGGCTTGCCGGCGCGGGTGCGCACGCTCGACTACGACAACCTCTGGGGCGACGTGACCTACGACGCCGTCTACGCCGACTGGCGCGACACCGTGGGGGTGAAGTTCCCCATGCGCCTCACCTACGAGCTGAACGGCCGCGTCGTGCAGGAGGTGCAGCTGACCGACGTGCGGCTGAATACGCCGATTGATCCCGCGAAGTTCGACGTGCCGGCCGCGCTGCGCGTGGATGCCGCGCCGCCCGCGACCGGCAAGGTGCCCTACCAGTGGGTCATCCGCCGGCAGTTCATCGGCGTGTACCTCGACTCCGAAAACCCGGGCTACGACACGCGCGCGTCGAAGGGGCTGCGCTTCCAGCCGCTCGCCCCTGGCGTCTTTCACGTCGTCGGCGGCACGCACAACAGCCTGCTCGTCGAGATGAGCGACCACCTGATCGTGGTCGATGCGCCGATCGGCGATGCGCAGTCCCTGTGGGTACTGAACGAGGCGAAGCAGCGCTTCCCCGGCAAGCCGGTGCGCTGGCTCGTCCTCACGCACCATCACATGGACCACGCCGGCGGGCTGCGCGCCTATCTCGCGCAGGGAGCGACGCTCGTCGTCGGCGAAGGTTCGCGCGCGCATTTCCGGCGCGTGCTCGCCGCGCCGATTGAGCGCAATCCCGACCTGCCGCCGCACGACTTCAGCCAGGTGCCGATCGTCGAGGTGCCGGAGAGCCACGTCATGCGCGACGCGCGGGGCCGCCAGGTGATTGCGTACGCGATGGCCAATCCCCATGCCCGGGGGATGCTGATGGCCTACGTCCCCGATGCGCGCCTCGGCTTCGTGGCCGACCTGTGGAGCCCGGGCCCGCCGCTGCCGCCGAAGCCCAACGCGGCGCTGCTCTCGGTCGTGAACACCGTGAACCGCGCGCACCTCGAGCCGCTGCGCTTCGCCGGCGGCCATGGCGGCGTCGCGGACTACGCGCCGCTCGCGAGGCTTGCCGGAGAATAATTCGGCTGCGAGTTTAGGCGGCGGCGCGCGTGCGCGCTGACGCGGCCCGCTTGTCGAACGTCATCCTGCCGCTGCGCCAGTCGACGGCGATCGTGTCCTTCGGCGCGAAGCGGCCCTCGAGGAGGGCCTTGGCGAGCGGGTTCTCGATCTCGGACTGGATGGCGCGCTTGAGCGGCCGCGCGCCGTACACCGGGTCGAAGCCGACCTTGGCGATCTCGGCGAGCGCCGCCTCCGAGACCTCGAGCCCGTAGTCCATCTTCGCGAGGCGGCTCTTCAGCACGTTGAGCTGGATGCTCGCGATCTGCCGGATGTGCTCCTCGGCCAGGCCGTGGAAGACGACGATCTCGTCGATGCGGTTGACGAACTCGGGCCGGAACTGGCTCTTCACCTCGCCCATCACCGCGAGCTTGACCACCTGGTAGTCCGAGCCCGCCATGCTCTGGATCATCTGCGAGCCGAGGTTCGAGGTCATGACGAGCACCGTGTTGCGGAAATCCACCGTGCGGCCCTGGCCGTCGGTGAGGCGGCCCTCGTCGAGCACCTGGAGGAGCGCATTGAAGACGTCGGGGTGCGCCTTCTCGACCTCGTCGAAGAGGATGACCGAGTAGGGCTTGCGGCGCACCTGCTCGGTGAGCTGGCCGCCCTCCTCGTAGCCGACGTATCCCGGCGGCGCGCCGATCAGGCGCGCGACCGAGTGCTTCTCCATGTACTCGGACATGTCGATGCGGATGAGGTGCTCTTCCGAGTCGAACAGGAACGCGGCGAGCGCCTTGCAGAGCTCGGTCTTGCCGACGCCGGTCGGTCCGAGGAAGAGGAACGAGCCGTAGGGCCGGTTCGGGTCGGAGAGGCCCGAGCGCGAGCGGCGGATCGCATCCGAGACGA
>Ga0153915_10002989_pt1 | contig 15461 bp, 30 predicted proteins | sample Opewatmetagenome_2_FD_107003 | JGI IMG/M metagenome (GOLD analysis project Ga0153915, IMG submission 107003) | Freshwater wetland microbial communities from Ohio, USA - Open water 3 Core 3 Depth 3 metaG | ecosystem: Environmental > Aquatic > Freshwater > Wetlands | place: USA: Ohio, Lake Erie...
TTAAAAGCAAATGAAACCATTGTTTGATGCTAAGTGAAAGGAGAATGATGTTGAATTATATAATGAAAGTAATTGAAAAAGAAACGGAAATGATTATTGAAGTATATGGAATTGAACAAGATTCATGCGGGTATCCAAAATTCTTAATATATAGTAATAATCAATGGATGTGGAGAAGCGCAAAGCATTATGCTCCAATTCAATTTTAGGAGTTACATATGATATCACAATATTTAAAAGATTTAGGAATTAAAAAATCAGATGTTCCTTGGCATTGGTTACAAAGAGATAAAAGACAAAAAGAGTGGAAACAGGAACAAAAGATTCACGGATTTGATAATAGAGATACTTGGTGTCTAGATTATACAATTGCCTTATTAATCTACACAAGACTTAAAATGTTTAATGAAGTAAATAATATTGACACTGTTGCTGAGACTGTCACATTATCTGACGGAAGTACGCCAACACTACAAACGTGTATTAATATCATTCTATGCGAATTGGGTAATTATATAAAAAATTATGAAAAAGATCAAATTACTATGGCAGAACATGTTGATATTACAGACACTATGAAATTACTAGCAGAAATTTATACAAAGTTGTGGTGGTGAAATCAAAGAATAAAATAAAAAAGGAGTTGATTACATATGCGATGTCAAAAAACCAAATGTCCTGCGTTTTTAAAAGGTGAGATATTCTATTGTAATTATGGATTCGCTAATTATGCAGATAAATCTTGTGATGTGGAATTTCATTATAATGATGCGCAAAATACAATACTTGAGGCACAAGAAATTATAAGAATATTTGAAAAGGAATTAAAAGAAAAGTAGTTCAAAGACATAATTTAAAGACAATTGTAAATAAAATAAAAAATGAAAGGAGAAATATGGATCGATATTTAGAACAACACTTTAAGGGTACATATCGTATCAAAGCCCACTATGATCAAAATACAAATGATTGGGTACGTGACCCAAACGGTGAACTTGACGATTCATTTGGAGATTTTTACATAGATTGTAGAAACGGAATAGAGATTAAGCATGGGGTAGGGAATATTTTATCATGTTATATTCCATCTAAACCACGGGGTATGAATATACTCAGACAGATATTTTTAGATAAGGTTAATGTCAATGATAAAAAGGTTAACGACATAGATTACGTGGCTGAAAAACTTGTGGAGAAAGAAATACTTCTTGATATAGACGTATTAGATTTTGAAGTATATTTTACTTTTAAAACTAGCTTAATTGATTACATAGCAAAATTGGTTGGTGCAAAAACTAGCGGAGCAAATATTGGTGCATTAAGCGTAAAAAATTTACCAAAGAATCATTATGAAATACCTAAGAGTGATTTAGATCAATATGAAAAATTAATAAAATTATTACCTACAAGAACTATGGAACGACAAGGTAAAAATGGTGAGACAATAAAAGCTACCATGCCAGATGCCGTAATTATAAAAGGTATTATGAAAGGATTTGAGTTAGTAATTAAAAAGGCCAAAGGTAAGAATTATGATTTAAATACTGAGCAAAGAAAACGTGGTTTACGTGGACGCGAGTTTATTCACTCTATAGGAATGTGGAATGAATTTATAAAATACGTAACAAATGAGGTAAAGAAATATGGCTGATATTACGAAGTGTCTTGGGATTAATTGCGGTAGAAAGAATGAATGTTATAGATATACTGCTGAATCTAATGGTGAATTTCAAAGTTGGTCTGCATTAGAATTAAGTTGTATTAAGAATGGATATGATTTCTTTAAAGAACAACCGCTAAGAGAAAAGATTCGTATTCAAAACGAAAGAACTGGATATCTCAAAATGACACCAGAAGAAAGGGTAGCACAAGTTACTAAGGTACTAGAAGAATTATGGGCTATTACGCCAGATATTAAATTCTTTGATTTGGAAAATTATAAAGATGAATTTGAATAAAATTAAAGTTTTATAGGAAGTTAAAATGAGTACAATATTAGAAAAGTTTTTAAAGTATTATCCAAATGCTAAATTAGACAAAAAGGGAATGCCAATATTAATTTGTCCTGATGTTTTAGATCAATTGAATAATAAGATACTATGCGATGGCGTTAACGATACCACCGACGAACAGTGTAGACAATATTGGAATCAATTTGACTTTGAAGATGTTAATAATTTTGTAGCTAGTGCAGTTGCTACAACAAGACAATAAAATATTTAAGGAATAAGAAAGGAAATAAAAAATGAAAGATAAAGTTATCAAGAATTTAAGTAACTATAGGGGATATTACATATTTGTTATAGCAGTTTTATTTGATTTTATAACATCTAATGATATCTGTAATATCATTTCTATTATTGTCGGATTCTTAGGATTTTGTATAGTGATGTTTGATGCTAGAAGCATTGAAACAACGTATACAATTCATGCCGTTGTTAACGAAGAAACTAATAAAGTGTTTCAGGATATTGCTAAAGAGAGTGGTTTTCAAATAACCCATTCAAATTGAACTTTTAATGGGAAGGAGAAAATATAATAATGGAAAAACAAAATATTAACGATTATTTTATAATGTTAGGAAAAGTCTTTGAATGGATTTGTTATGAATCTAAAGATGAAGTAGAATTATCGGGAGTTTATTATGAAAACGGAGAAGCAAAACTAAAACCGTATCCTTTACTTCGTTATGAAAGTGGATTGTGCATTGGAACCATTAAAAGCGCATTTAAAGCATATGACCGAGAACATAATACTAATTATTATGAATTATTTGAACTTGCAACTGAGTATGGATTAGATCACACAAATGAAAGTTAGTTTAAAATATCCATTTGAAAGGAAATATTAAAATGAATTTAATTGAAAAATTAGTCTTGTTCATTAATTATAATGAATGGGGATTACCAAGAACACGTTGTAGCCCAATTAATGCAGGTATGGCTTTAAAGGATTTACTTAGTAAATATCAGACCAGATAAATAACATCGTTGAAAGGAATTGCGAAATGGAAGAGTTAATAATTTACCCACAACTGATAGAATTTTTTCAAAAACTTCATGAGTCTAAAGGGTGTATGTTAGTTGGATCGGATATAGAAGAATATGGCGATTGTCGTTTAAAATGTTTTGATTGTTTAGTTCAAGCTATTAAACAAGACTTATATGAGAAAAGCCTTTAAAAGCATCATTTTAAAGTAAATTAAAAACATGAAAGGGAAATAATTATGAGCAAAAAAGAAAAATTGTCTTTAGAAGATTTGGCAGAAAGAATTGAGCAGTTAAAACAAAAGTCAGAAAGTAAGAGTGATGTAGTTTTCAATGGAGGATTGGTAATTGGGTTTAAATACGGATTACTTTATGCCCAAAACTATTTACTTGATTTAACAAAGAAATCTTCAACAATGACAGACAAAGAAATAAGAGATACTGTAAACAATGTCATAAAAGAAGTGAAAGAAAAGAAACAAAATAAAAAACTAAGCGAAAATGATATTTCAAAATAAAATTATAAATAAAAGAAAGGTAAAATGATTATGGAAAATATAACTATTAAACCTGTCGGTAGAGCAGATATCGAAAAGTTTTATAAAGAAATGGGATGGAATTTTCCCGATAATGTAAAACTTACTAGAGTAGACCCATTATATAATTTTCGTATCAAAAATATAATTAGGAATGACAAAGCTACAATTATATTCTGGAAAGATGGGACTAAAACAGTAGTTAAATTGCAAAACAATGACACATATGACAAAGAGACTGCTTTAGTTTGGGCAATTGCTAAGAAGGCATTGGGTAATAAATATGACTACTATGATGTGATTAAGAAGTGGTGTAAGCAATGACAAACTACGAATACATAGTTTCATCACCAGAAGTATTAGCTGAATTCATAAATAAAGTAGCATATTGCGGAGAAACAATATGGAGTAAGCCATTTTACAATATGTTTTGTAAAATATGCCCAACAGTTCATGTTAAATATGATGTCATTGAAGATATGAATGGAAAAGTAATTCGCAAATTTGAAGATGGTGAAAAGGGAAGTGAAGATGATTTAAAACCGTGTGAATTTTCGGATGGGTTTTGCCCAAATGGAGATGAAATAATTTGGTGGTTAGATCAAGAATATAAACAAAATGAAAGATGAATTTGATGCTGTTATTATATTGTACCAAATTCATATAAAATTATTACATTATAATAACAATGAATGCAGAAAAGTGTGATTTAAATACACTAACTTCAACGTAAAAATGTAAAAGAAAGGAGAAAGTTTATATATGAGTATTCAAGAAAGATTTGAAAAATACCATAGCGATAATCCTATTGTTTATGAGACACTGGTGAAGTTAGCCAGAGAAGCTAAAAGAGCAGGAAAAACAAAAATAGGTGTTAAGTTGCTTGTTGAAACAACAAGATGGGAGTTGATGCTTAGAGTTGATACTGACGAAGAATTCAAAATTAACAATTCTTTTTCCAGTAGATACGCTCGGTTAATTATGGAAAAAGAAAAGGATTTAAATGGATTCTTTAATTTGAAAATGTTAAAGAGTGCATAAGGTAAAAACATAAATAAATGCAGAAAGGATTATACATAAATTGATTTTATATACAACAAATTGCCCCAAGTGCAAAATACTTGAATCTAAACTACAAAATAAGAATATTGAATATGAAAAATGCGATGATATTAAAATAATGATAGAGAAAAGTTTTATGTCTGCTCCCATACTTGAAGTTGACGATAAAATTATGAATTATTTAGAAGCAGTGGAATGGGTAAAGGAGCAGTAAAATGAATAAGGATTTTAATAGAGCATTTAAAACAGTTTCGGACGAATACGGAGAAGACTTTGAATTGCTTAATGGATTCCATGAATCTCAATTAAACTTTTCTGACTTTGTAGATGCTTTTGTAGACAAGAATGTAGCTGATGTTACTATTGACGCTAATGCAAATGCATCACATAAAGACATTAGAAGTTTAATGAGCGAAAAAGGAAAGTCCAACGATAAATTGATTGCCTTCAATAAGATTTTTTATGAACTCAAAAAGAAATACGGATTAAAGACAAGTAAGGAGTGGCTTGAAACTGAATACAATGGGGGTTTTTATTTACATGATTCGTCAACTTCAACCTTCTACGGATATTGCTTCGCGTATGATTTAAGTCGTTTAGCAACTGAAGGATTATTTTTCTTAAAAAATTACAATAATAAAGCCCCGAATCATCTAACCACATTTATAGATGATGTAATTGAATATATCAGTTATATGAGTAATAGATCAAGTGGGGCAGTAGGTATCCCCAATATTCTAATATGGACATATTATTTTTGGAAAAAAGATTGCAAGTCTGGATACGTAATAAAAAACGATGATTATTATATTAAACAATGCTTCCAGAAGCTTATTTACAGACTTAATCAGCCATTTATGAGAATAGACCAATCTGCTTTTGTAAATGTGTCTATCTTTGATAAAAATTATATCGAGGCACTTTTTGGTGGTATTACATATCCAGATGGAAATTTTGTAGTCGACTGTATAGAAGAATTAATTGAACATCAGAAAATATTTATGGAAGTAGTATCTGATATTCGTAAGGAAAATATGTTTACTTTCCCTGTACTCACATATTCACTTCTATATCAAAACAATAAATTTGTAGACGAAGAATTTGCTAGATGGTGTTCAGATCATAATACAACTTGGAATGACAGCAATTTCTTTACTAGCGATAACGTGAATACTTTATCAAACTGTTGTCGCTTGCTCAGTGATAGTTCGAAATTAGCTGGTTTTATTAATTCTATTGGTGGTACAGCTTTATCAATAGGCTCCGTAAAGGTCAATACAATTAACCTTATGAAAATTGCATTAGAAACTAATTCACCTGTGTCCGATGAAAAGAAATATTTGACTTTGCTTAAAAAACGTACCACTCTTTGTTGTAAAACTCTTGATGTAGTTAGACATATAATTCAGCGAAATATTGAAAAAGGATTATTGCCCAATTATCAAGACGGTGCTATGGAAATGTCAAAACAATATTGCACAATTGGAATCCTTGGTCTGTATGAAGTTATAGAATATTTTGGATACATCAAGGTAGATGAATTTGGTTACAAATCATATACAGATGAAGGCATTGAATTTGCATCTAAAATATTTGATGTTATTAATGACATTAAAGATAATTTTACCGATGAATATTCCTTTAATATCGAAAGCGTCCCGGCAGAAAGATGCGCGATTATTCTTTGCCAGAAAGATAATCTCTTATTTGATAGGAATGATAAATTTATTTATTCAAACCAATGGATACCGCTATCTGAGAAATGCACTATTCAAGAAAAGATTAGACTTAGTTCTATTCTCGACAAGAAATGTTCGGGAGGTGCAATAGCCCATATAAATATCCAGAATAACTTTCCAAATAAAGAAGTTGCATGGGATATGCTTAATTATATTGCTAAAAATGGTGTAATCTATTTTGCATTTAATTCAAAGATTAATGAATGTAAAAACCATCATGGGTTTGTAGGCACAAATATTTGTCCTGAATGTGGAGAAGGCGTGTATGATACATATCAAAGAATTATAGGATATTTGTCACCAACTCGTTCATATTCCAAAGATAGATTCAAAGAATTTAACACCCGCAAGTGGTACGACTATTCTGAAATGGCAAAGGATTTGTAAATGAAACTTAAAGAAATTATAGACGAAGATTTTATAAATTATAAGAAACCATCTATGTTTCTTGCAACATGTTATTGTGATTGGAAGTGTTTGCTGGAGAAGAATTTAAACGAAGGAATATGCCAGAATTCTTCTCTAGTATCTCAAAAAAATATTGAAATATCTAACTATAATGTTATAGATAGATATCGTAGTAATCCAATATCAAAAGCAATAATATTTGGTGGTTTAGAACCAATTAAACAGTTTGATGAAGTATTGAGTTTCATAAATTGTTTACGACATGAATATCAATGCGACAATGATGTCGTTATTTATACGGGATATTATCCAAATGAAATTCAAGATGAAATTAATTCATTAAAACAATATAAAAATATTATCATTAAATTTGGTAGATTTGAAATAAATTCAGAGAGAAAATTTGATGATGTTTTAGGTATATGGCTTAATTCATCAAACCAATGGGCAGAAAGGATTAGTTAAGGAAAAACAATGGGACAAAGAGGATTCGAACAAATAATAAATAAAAAGAAAAATAAAGATAATACGCCATTACCACGGAGAGCCGATATCGGTTCTTGTGCATATGATTTTTATGCGCCCTATGCTTTTATACTTGAACCAAACGAACAAGTATTAATTTGGACAGATATTAAATCTTATATGTTGTCAGATGAAGTACTAATAATTAATGTTCGTTCTAGTCAAGGTAAAGTAAGAGTGCAACTAGCAAATACACAAGGTTGGATTGATAGCACCTATTATAATAATCAAGATAATGAAGGTAATATTGGTATCTTTATTAGGAACGAAGGAGAAAAGGTATATATAATTGATCAAGGCGAAAAATTCTGTCAGGGAATGTTTATTAAATATCTTACAACAGATGACGATGAACCAGTTTCACAAACTAGGCAAGGTGGGTTTGGGAGCAGTGGACGATGATAAAAGATTATAAAATAGTAACTCTCTGCGGTAGTACTAAATTTAGAGATGATTTTATAAGGGTTCAAAAAGAATTAACTCTTCTAGGGTACATAGTAATTTCTGTAGGCTTATTTGGTCATTCTGGTGATAATGAAGTATGGTCAGAAGGAACTAAAGAAATGCTTGATGATATGCATAAAAGAAAGATTGATCTAGCTGATGCAATTTACGTTATTAATAAAGATGGATACATAGGAAAGAGTACACAATCTGAAATTGAATATGCACTTGAAAATAAAAAAGAAATCATATTTATGGAAAATATGGATTAGCTTAAAATTACAATTTAACGGAAGTGGGAGCATTCAAGGAAGTAGTTTGATGCTCCCTCCCCCGAAGTCACCCCATAAGTCACCCCCGAAGTAAGTAGGAAAGGAGCAAATTATGAGAGAAGAACTAGAGAATCAATTGGCAAAGGATTTCTCGTTTATGAAGGCGCGAAACGTATGGACAGGAGAATTATGCTTTGATGATTATGGTAATACATATGGTTTCCCATGTGAATGTAACGATGGATGGTATCAGCTAATTTATGATTTGTGTAAAGAAATAGAAAACCATTATAAAAATAATAAAGCAGATATTAATGAACTTAGGATATATCAGATTAAAGAAAAATTTGCATCTTTAAGATTCTATACGGGTAATGTTATTAATGGTGTTTTTGATATTATAAGTAAATATGAAGATCAATCAATGCATGTATGTGAAGTGTGCGGTGCTGAAGGAGAAATCAAAAAGCGACATCAATGGCTCAAAACATTGTGCGATTCGTGCGCTAAAGAATTAGGATATGAATAATATAAATACTATATTTTAAAGGAAAATTAAAAAGAAAGGTAATATAAAATGTGAATATAAATAAAATACCAATATTCTGTGACTTCGATAATACCTTAACATTATCAACCAAAGAATTAATCAGGCTTTTAAATATTAAAAACGACACTAATGTCGCTTGGCAAGATGTTAAGAAATATAATTGTAAAGATGTATTTCCTAATATTACTCATACTGAAATACTTGAATGTTTCGCAAGCCCTGATTTCTTCACTGAATTAGAATTTTATGACGGTGTAGTTGACACTCTTAAATATCATGAATATAGCTTTACGTGGAATATTTGTACAATAGGAACTGAAGGAAATCTTATATATAAAAAGCTATGGTGTAATGAAAATATACCTATTCCGTTTGTATGGAACGGTATTGAAAAAATTGGAATGGGCAAAGAAACGACAGACATGTCGCAAGGCATTATTATAGACGATCACGTTGATAATTTACGAAGTAGTAACGCCAAATATAAAATTCTTTTTAAAGGTGGATTTAGTACTGAGTGGAATACAAAAGAACCTGAAGAAAAGTTTATTGAATGCTGTACATGGAAAGAAATCAAAATTATTTTGAGTATTATTCTGGATTGGGAACAGCGAAATATTATATCAAATAAATTTATAAATATTTACATAGATTGAGAGGAAATATATGAATAAGTTAGACGGAAAAATGAATGATGGTGGAGAACGTATTAATTATGGCGAAAATGCCGCAATTAGAGAGTCAGATACAGATAAAGGTAGAACTGATTTAATTTCTCCATTTGCACTTACAAGATTATCTAAATGGTATTCTCTGGGTGCGAAAAAATATGCAGATCGTAATTGGGAAAAGGGGATGCCATTTTCAAGATATACTGCATCTATGTTTAGACATGTAATTGCATGGATGAAAGGCGACGAATCAGAAGATCATTTAAGCGCAATTGCTTGGAATGCTTTTGCGATTATGCATCATCAAGAATTAGGTGAAATTCAATGGGATGATATGCCACATTATTTAAGTAATAAAGGTAAGGAATAGGACATACATTAGAATAAACAAGGAGGTAAGCCTATGGAAGAAAAAACAACAAATAAAATAGATGAATTAACAAAAGCAATTTACATATCAATCACTAAACGTATATTTAAAGATGGATTGCTTACTCAAAAAGAATATGATAATGCTATAGCTGATATAATGCGGCTATAGCATTATTTTAATATTTACAATCATTCCAAGTTGATTTATAATATATAGAGATTAACATATTATACTTATCAAACATACGGGAGATAAATATATGAATATTTATGAAATTAGAGATGCAATTAAATTAGGCCAAAGAATATACGATCTACCTTTAAGAGTCACAAGCTATTCAAGAGTGTCAACCGATTCTAGGGATCAATTAAATAGTTTACAAGCACAAACAAGATATTATGATGAATTTTTTGATAGATATCCAATGTGGATAAGAGTTGAAGGATATGTAGATGAAGGAATCACAGGAACTAGAACTAAAAAAAGAGAAGATTTTAATAGAATGATAGAAGATGCAATGAACAATAACTTCGATTTAATTTTAACAAAAGAAGTTAGTCGTTTTGCCAGAAACACCGTTGATAGTTTAAACTATACTAGAAAACTTTTGAATGCAGGAGTTGGTGTATTTTTTCAAAATGATAATATTTGCACCTTAGACTCTGATGGAGAATTAAGACTAACTATAATGAGTTCTATTGCACAAGAAGAAAGTAGAAAGATATCTGATAGGGTTAAATGGGGAAAACAACAAAGTAGGAATCATGGTAGGGTATCCGGTACTAATCGAATTTGGGGTTATAAAAAAAATAATGGAAAATTAGTCATAGATGAAAAAGAAGCAAAAATGGTGCAATTAATTTATTCCATGTATACAGATGGAATTGGATTACGAATAATCAGAAAAGAACTCACAAAATTAGGGCATAAAAGTAGATCAGGAAAAGAATTAACTGAAGCGACTTTAAGCGATATACTTAAAAATCCCAAATATAAAGGATGGTTTGTTGAAGGTAAAAGCAAAATTGAAAATTATTTAGATGGCAGACAAAAAGATATTCCAAGAAAAGATTGGATTATGTATTCTGCTCCCGACATAATTCCTCCCTTGGTTTCTGAAGAAATTTGGGACAAGTGTAACAAAATATTGACCGAACGGGCAGAAAAGGTAAAACGTAAAGAAACAAGTTATCAAAATAAATTTTTGTATAGTGGGATACTTTTCTGTAAGAAACATAACACTGCATTTTGGCACAGATATTCCGAAACTAAAAAAGATAAATTAGCATTCTGGAAATGTAGCGAATCATTAACAAAAGGAAAGGAATGGTGCAATGCTCCATTAATATATGAGAACGAACTTGAATATATAATACGTGATATAATTAAACAATTAAAAAGTAATACTACCCCCATAGATAATCTAATTACAGTATTAACAAATAATATTAAACAAGTAGACTATTCTCAAAAGATTTTAGAAACAAATAATGAATTAGAGAATTTGAAAACAGAAAAAAATAATGCTATACGTTTAAATAGTAAGGGAATATTATCGGATGAAGAATTGACTGAACAACTCTTTAAAATAAAAACAGATGTAGAAGAATTACAATTACAACTTGAAAAATATACAAATCAGTCCGAAAAATCCGACGATACAATATCTCGTCTTGAAAAAGTAAAATATTTAGCAAAGCAATATAATAATTCTATTGAAATTACTAAAGAAGTAATAGATGCTTTAATAGACAGAATAGATGTGTCTGGAGAAAAAAGCAAAAATATTACACTTGAAATTTATCTTAAAGGAAGCTATAATGCTTATATTGCAACATATCCAGACAGAATACGTTTGTTAAACATGATCCAGATCACAGATAACAAACATACTTATAGTTTTAATAGGTTTGTTGATCAATGGAAGCCATTTTGTGTTAATATAGATATATATTTAAATATTGCCTGAAAGGGATATATCAATGAATGAGTTATCGGGACTGATAAAGTGTAAAGTGTGTTCGAAAAATTATAATTTCAAGCTCAACGCAAATATACCAACATATATATGCCAAACTCGGAAGAATAAATCGTCCAAAGTTTGTAATTCTCCAATTTTACGAGAACAATATTTATTAGATATTATACAAAGTCATTTGAAGCATCAAAATAAAGATACTACGAAATCTATTAGACTATTCGTTAAAGAAATAAATGTTTATAATGATCGAATAAAAATACTTTATAAAGATGGGACTTTTAGTGAAATGTCTGGAAGTTTTCTTAAAATTTAGGAATAGGTCTAAAATTTTCAATTGAAAATTAGCAGGGGAGAGTGTATAATATTGGCAATCGTTGAAATTTCAATATTTGTACTATGATTATGCTAAATCGATAAATGGGTAATGCCGAATGCCTAAAAACAATGAAAAATCAACGAATTCGTTAATTTAGTAGGTCTTATAAATTAGCGAAAAAAGAGGGGTATACAATACATTTTAGCATTGTATACCCCTTAAAATATGTTAAGCACATCGGATGTGCAATTAGCATAAAAATATAATTTCATCGTAACATTATTGTTGTTATAATTTAAAAAATATATTACTATAATAGTAGATTCTGGTGAGAGCCAGATCAAAAGATACCGCCGAAGTTCACCAGACTGATAGCGGTATCTTTCAATATGTAGGCTCTGCTATTTATATATTTCCCATTTTTGCATTTTCTGATAAAGTGAATCAATAAATGTATTCCCATTTTGCTTTTTATATAATTCATAATTAATTGTAAGATTTTCATACTCATCTGATGAAAATTTTTCTTCCTCAAAATATGTGCGCCATACTCTTAAAATTTTTTCTCTTAAATCAGATAGACTGCATTCTCTTTGAAGTTCATACTTTTCAAGCATATCAACTTGAAATGCCTTATTATCTTCTATATGTTCTTGAAGTGTTTGATGTATTTCTTTAATTAGTGCTTGTTCTTCTTCTCTTTCATTATCCTTTTTTATTTTATTTACAATCCATTTTCGGAATGGAGTTACAAATAAAGTTAAACAAGTCACAATTGTTATTATTGAACTCGCTACAATAGCAAGTGCATTTAATATTCCCATAGCAGAAAACCTTTCGTTTATAATTTATTCATTCTGTGGTACAGAATCTATTCCGTCTTTTTCAAGTAATTGCATTATCCAAGCAACAAACGTTGTACTATGTATTCCACTTGATTTTCCCGTATGATGATTCTGGCAAAGCACCATCATATTTCGCACATCATCCACAGTAGTAATAGGAATGTTTTTCATTTTAGCACTATATCCGTAGATATCACACATCTCAAGAAATGCTTTCAACTTATCAAAATCTATATTGTTTTCCAAAGCCCATGAGCAACCAAAGTGATGAACTTGTAAATCTTCTAATGCACCGCAAATAAAACATTTATATAGTCCATCATCTTTAAGTTGTTCTTTAGATTGACGAAATTCTTTAGATTCTGAACGTTTTCCGTGATCTGGATAATCAATTACTTCTGTTATAGTCCGTTTTGATATAGCTTTTAGTAAGCGATTGGTTATAAATTTAAACATGATATTATTTTAAGCCTTTTCTTAGCCTATATTTATTAACCGAATTCTTTGCCGCAGAAGCTATGTTCTCGCCCATTGAAGCAATGCCGCTGGCTGATGCTCCCCAAATAATACCATTCTTAAAATATCCAGCAACAAGAGCTTTTGTAAGGTCTGTATAATCATCAAACATAATACCATTCACAATATTCAATGCTCCCGTTAAAAAGAGCATAATTAATGATATATATAGTAATCCGACTTCCGTTTGGAAATACGAAAAAGATAATTTTAAAATAGCGGTTATTGTTGCAATTATACCAATAATAATAATACTATCAATCATTTTTTATTTTCCTCCTATTATTTTGAAATTTTATTTTTCAATTCTGTACTAGCCGATTCCAAACCATTACTAACCTGATTTATAATTTCTTGTTTTAGTTCGTCCTTTGAGCTTACAGATTTACCATTCATAGCTTCGACTGTACTTTCGATTACATCGTCTAGGAATTCGTTAGTTTGTAAACCAAATGCTCTAGCCATTTTACAAACTTTTTCCTTTTTCTTAGCACCCATATTCGAGCCTTTTACACGCCTTTCTACATGGTGGACAAGTTTATTAATAAGCCATTTTGTGAATCTCTCTGAATATGGCAATACTGCTCTTAAAATTGCGCTTACAACCCCGAAAGCAATTGCAGAAATTATAATTTCACTCATATAATCACTTCCTTACATAAAGTGCCAAGCATCGTAAGCTATTTTTTTATCCCAAAATTCATATGGAAGATAAAAATATCCTTTATCTCCCCACGAACTCAACCAAGAATTTCTGCAAATAAAATATCCTTTACTTGATGATTTACCTAATAGTTTGGATAATAAATTTTTATTTTTACTTAATGATTCTGTATCTTTATATCCAACAATTTCAATTGCATGACCACCGAGCTGAGATTCTGTTTTTGTATCCGGCATTGGTACTATACCAGTTTTAGAAACTTCATTAGATTCAAAAGAATCATAAATCGCAATTCCCATAATTGCTGGTAATAAATTAAGTGCTATGTATTGTTTGATCTGATCAACGGATTTTAATGCTTTATACGCATTAATTTTATGTTTTGCCGCATCTAAATCAGCTTCAACAGATGGTGTTACTGCAAAATTTTTAATTATATACTTCCATAATTTTTCATCACAAACACCATATTTTTGCAATGCCTTACAAATACTTCTCATAGTCGCACCAGAATCTTCGCCAATATTTCCTTCTAATTCGCGTTCTTTATAATAAAGATAAAGTCTGGAAAACATCATTTCATCTGGAGTTTTCATTAAACCATTAGCAACACCCCACATAATAAATGCGGCGATACCGGCATGAGCAGTACAACTTCCCAAATCACCTTGCCCCCAAACTGGCGGACACTTATCTCTTAAATCTACACTAGATGGTATAGCAATTTTCTTTACAACTTCAGCTTTTAAATCTCGCTTGTCTTTTGCTTGTGGTTTTAAATTATATTTATATTCACTCATTCATATCATCCTTTCTTTTATTCAATTCCGAGTTTGCTAATTAAAGCATCTCCATACTTATATGCCTTCAAATACGCTATGGTAGCATCTGAGAAATCTTTACTACCAGCTAGTAATTTTTCAAATAAAGTATCTGCGTACTGATACGCCCTTAAATATTCCATTGTAGAATCTGATAAATCAAACTTTACTTGAACCTGTCCTTCTGGAACCTCTACTATCCAATAATATTTAACTTGAGACTGTAAGAGCGAAAGTAATGCACAAGTCCTTGCGGATTTTGTACTATTGGGATCGCGAATTAAAACATTCCCATCACTATCAAGTCCATACCAAAGAATATAATGACCACTTGAAGTCCAGTTTCCCTTTCCCATGCAACAGAGCACCCAATTTCCAGCTTTAATCGCCGCCAAAGCTGTCGTATGAGATGTAGTTGCTGTAGTAGTTGATAAACCATATATATTTGAAGTATTTACCCTTGTAACTGTAATATCATAGGCTTTTCCCTGTGGTACAAAATAAGTATAATAAGTTCCTTGCGTTGAACTACTCGAATTTGCACAATAACCATGATCAACAGACCATTCACATAAAGTTGCAGGTGTTACCGAACTATCTGCTAATGTTGCAACAACCATCGCCATACTTGAGGGGCCACATCCTGTAGCTTTAATGGTTTGTGAACCATTTGTCGAATAAACCGTACTTGCCCACTTTGAATCAGTTTGTAAATAACTTACAGGTATTTTCATAAATTGACCTCCTTTAA